>Ga0335071_10000009_pt1 | contig 311215 bp, 260 predicted proteins | sample Lox_Sample_15_FD_206724 | JGI IMG/M metagenome (GOLD analysis project Ga0335071, IMG submission 206724) | Soil microbial communities from Loxahatchee National Wildlife Refuge, Florida, United States - Lox_Sample_1.5 | ecosystem: Environmental > Terrestrial > Soil > Wetlands | place: USA...
GATCCCTCAGAGAAAACGGTCACCGATCCCTTCAGTGTGTGAAGGTAGAAAGCTGAGGTGTATATCGAGACCGTTTTGGAATTGGAAGGAGCCAGAATGTTGAGCGTGATTGACGCATTATTGCGGTGCTTGTTGAGACCACTAAGAAACCCATCGAGCCAGGAGTAGGTGGCGACGACCTGGTTGGTTGAAGTGTCGATGACAGTGAGCGTGGGAGCGTACTGGCCGCGCAGGGTCTTTTGGGGTATGTAAGGGGGATAGGCGATGGACTTGGCGCCGCTGTAGGTGAGGGCATAGAGGCGGTTGGTGTCGTCGAAGGACAGGAGATTGACGAAATAGCCGGTGCCGATTGGAATCTTCTTTACGACCTGGCGCGACTTGAGATCGACGGCGGCAAGGACGTTTTCTCCTTTTTTCGCGGTGTAGGCGATATAGACGGTGTCGGCCGACTTGGAAAAAGCAAATTGGCCGGCGTGGTCGTCGATCGGAATCGCGTATTCCGTGTTGCCGTCTGCGTTGATCAGCCTCAGCTCCGGCTGCTTGCCATTGAAGACCGATGCGGTGAGCCCGTCGCTCACCTCGATGCCGTTAACGGCCTGCGCTATCGCCCGGCATTGGGCGAGGAGTAGGGCGGCCCCTGCAACCAGAAGTATTGGACGGAATCGCATGTTTCCTTGCTCCTATGAATGGATTTTTGGGGCCCGGTGTGATCTGCGGAGAAGGGAGAGGCAATGAGGACCGGCTATCCCCGGCTCCGGTGAATTAGAGAGGGGATTTCGATCCTGATTGATTGATGGCTAGCGATTATATGAGCCTGTAAGGGGCCGTCAAGCGAAATCCGAGGTTTCAGAGGGGGCCGTTGGCCGCCTTACAGCAACTACCCGATAGAGTTGAGAGATGGGCGAGACGCTGAGAGCCGGGCGGGCGGAGTGGACGCGGGAGCTGCGCGGGCTGGTGGCGCTGGCCGTGCCCGTTGTGCTGAGCGAGCTGGGCTGGATGCTGATGGGCGTGGTCGACACCATTATGGTGGGGCGCCTGGGCCCGAACGCGATTGGAGCTGTGGCGCTGGCGAGCGCCGTCTACTACACGCCGGCGATCACCGGCATCGGGCTGATGCTGGGGCTGGACACGCTGGTGTCGCAGGCCTACGGACGCGAGGATCACGACGAGTGCCACCGATGGCTGGCGCAGGGCGTGTACCTGGCAATCATTGCGACGGTGCCGATCATGCTGGGGCTGGCGGTTGCGGCGTTGTGGCTGCCGCGGATGGGAATTGCGGCGGAGGTGGCGCGGCCAGCGAGCGGATATCTCGAACTATTGCTGTGGGGCACGCTGCCGCTGCTGCTCTACGGCGCGGCGCGGCGCTATCTGCAGGGCGTGGGCCAGGTGCGCGTGATTACAGTGACGCTGGTGGCGGCGAACCTGGTGAACTGGCTGCTGAACTGGGCGCTGATCTACGGAAAGCTGGGATTGCCGGCGATGGGCGTGAACGGGTCGGCGGTGTCGACGGTGTTTGCGCGCGTGACGATGGCGGTGGCGCTGATTGCATTCGCATGGCGCTACGAGCGCCGTCGCGGGCATCCGCTGTTCAAGCATTGGGCGGCGCCGCAGTTGGAGCGGATGAAGCGGCTGATGAAGCTGGGCGCGCCGGCGGCGGGGCAGATCATGCTGGAGGTTGGCGCGTGGAATCTGGCGACGTTTTCTGCCGGGTACCTGACGCCAGTGGCGCTCGCGACGCACCAGATTGTGTTGAATTATGCGAGCGTGACGTATATGGTTCCGCTGGGGATGTCGGCTGCGGCAGCGGTGAGCGTGGGGCACGCGGTGGGCGCGGGCGATGCAGCGAGAGCGCGGCGGCGCGGATGGCTGGCGCTCGGATTGGGCACCTGCTTTATGCTCGCGGCGGCGGTGACGTTTTTGGTTGTGCCGCGGCCGCTGATTGAACTTTATACAAATGATGCGCGCGTGCTGGCGGTGGGGCCGGGACTGCTGGCGATTGTGGCGGCGTTCGAGGTGTTCGACGGGATCCAGACGGTGAGCACGGGAGCGCTGCGCGGGCTGGGCGAGACGCGCGCGCCGATGTGGGTGAATCTGATTGGGTATTGGGTGCTGGGATTGCCGCTCGGGTTTTTGCTTTGTTTCGGAATGAAGTGGGGGATTTACGGATTGTGGATTGGATTAACGCTGGCGCTGGTGGTGATTGCGCTGGCGTTGATTTGGAGGTGGGGGAAGGATAGCAAACAGGGAGCAAGGGAGCAGGGAGCCAGGAGCGGGGTAGCCAATAGCCAATAGTGAATAGCCAGTAGCCAATGGGCGAATAACGGCGGTTGGCGAGGTGGGAATTCGCGGGTGGGAGTGGCCGAAACTAAAAGGAAAAGAGGGGGTTACCAAAGGGGCGCAGTATGGGACAGTGTTGGCAAGAAAGTGACTATAATCACATATTGGGCTGGAAGAGAATTGCATCGTAGTGGAGTGACCCCGCGCCCGCAAACGGTCACAAATAACTGGAAGGGAATCCCGCCAAATGGCGACAGGAAACCTTGCCCTGGGTCATGAACAGGGCGCAAGCAGCGCGCGTCCGCGCATCGTAAACGACTTCAGCATCATCGTAGCCACCGTGAATGGGTCGGGATCGCAGTCCGCGAACAGCGTGCTGCTGAAGAGCATTTTTGGAATGGGCGTTCCGGTGAGCGGAAAGAACCTGTTCCCATCGAACATTGCCGGGCTGCCGACGTGGTACACGATTCGTGCGAGCAAAGATGGCTACGTGGCGCGCAAGCGCGAGATCGACGTGCTGGTGGCGCTGAATCCCGAAACAGCGCGCGAAGACATGATGAGCCTGCACGCTGACGGCGCGGCGATTTACGAAGAGAACCTGAACCTGAAGCAATACCGCGACGACGTGGTGTGCTACCCGGTGCCGTTCGACAAGATCACGGTGTCGATTTGCCCTGAAGCCAAGCTGCGCAAGCTGGTGAAGAACATGGTGTACGTGGGCGCGGTGGCGCAACTGCTGGGCATCGACCTGGGCGTGGTTGAGAGCGGGCTGAAAAAGCAGTTCGCGAAGAAGCAGAAGGTTTTCGATTTGAATTTTGGCGCGGTGAAGGCGGGCTGGGATTACGCGCAGACGACGTTCACCAAGCAGGACTCGTTCTTTCTGGAACGGATGAACGAGACCAAGGGCAAGATTATTGTGGACGGCAACGCGGCGTGCGGAATGGGCGCGGTGTTTGCGGGCGTGACGGTGGTGGCGTGGTATCCCATTACGCCGTCGACGTCGCTGGTGGAAGCGACCACGGATTTGCTGAAGAAGTTTCGCGTGACGCCGGAAGGCAAGGCGACGTTTGCGGTGGTGCAGGCCGAGGATGAACTGGCGGCGATTGGAATGGTGCTGGGTGCGGGCTGGGCCGGAGCGCGGGCGATGACGTCGACTTCGGGGCCGGGCATTTCGCTGATGGGCGAATTCGCGGGGCTGGGCTACTATGCCGAGATTCCTGGCGTGATTTTCGACGTGCAACGCAGCGGGCCATCAACGGGCATGCCGACGCGCACGCAACAGGCCGACGTGCTTTCAACGGCGTTCCTTTCGCATGGCGACACCAAGCATGTATTGCTGCTGCCGGGATCGGTGAAGGAGTGCTTCGAGTTTGGATATGCGGCGTTCGATTTGGCTGAGCGGCTGCAGACGCCGGTGTTTGTGCTGTCGGATCTGGACCTGGGAATGAACAACTGGATGTCGGAGCCGTTTGCGTATCCTGACAAGCCGCTGGATCGCGGCAAGGTGCTGACGGCGGAGGAACTGAACAAGCTGGGCGGCTTTGCGCGCTATCGCGACGTGGATGGGGATGGAATCGGGTGGCGCACGCTGCCGGGAACACCGCATCCGAAGGCGGCATATTTTACGCGCGGCTCGGGACACAACGATGCGGCCGGATATACGGAGAGGCCCGATGAGTACCAGAAGGTGATGGACCGGTTGGCGCGCAAGTTTGAGAACGCGAGGAAGCTGGTTCCAGCGCCGATTGCGGTGAAGGACGGAACTTCGAAGGTTGGTTTCCTGGCCTATGGGTCGACGGATTTCGCGCTGCGCGAGAGCCTCGACCAGATCCAGAAGGAACACGGAGTGAGCGTGGACTACATGCGCATTCGCGCGTATCCGTTTGCGCACGAGGTTCACGACTTTGTAGCCAGCCACGAACGCGTTTACGTTGTAGAGCAGAATCGAGACGCGCAGATGGCGAGCCTGCTGAAGCTGGATTTGCCCGGCGAGCAGGTGGTGAAGCTGCGCAGCATTCTTGAGTACAACGGATTGCCGGCGGACGCGAGGACGATTACGGAAGAGTTTGCAACCAAGGAGGGCCTCTAAATGGCGACCACAACAGCGAGTGGGGCGGCGGGCCCGAAACTGAATCATATTGGTTTGCCGGTGATCGAATACCGCGGCGGCAAGTCGACCTTGTGCGCCGGCTGCGGACATAACGCGATCAGCGAGCGCATTATCGACGCCATGTTCGAGATGGGCGTGGAGCCGGAGCGGGTGATGAAAATGAGTGGCATCGGCTGCTCGTCGAAGAGTCCTGCTTATTTTATGAGCCGCTCGTTCAGCTTCAACAGCGTGCACGGGCGCATGCCGAGCGTGACTACCGGTGCGATGCTGGCGAACCAGACGATGATGGCGTTGGGCGTTTCCGGCGACGGCGATACGGCATCGATCGGGATAGGACAGTTTGTGCACCTGATGCGGCGGAATCTGCCGATGATCTACATCATCGAAGACAACGGCGTATACGGCCTGACGAAGGGTCAATTTTCGGCGACGGCGGATCTTGGCTCGAAGCTGAAAACGGGGGTGATCAACGATCTGCCTCCGATCGACACTTGCGCCTTGGCGATCCAGTTGGGCGCGACGTTTGTGGGGCGGTCATTCTCCGGCGACAAAAAACAGCTGCTGGCGATGCTGAAGGCGGCGATTGCGCACAAAGGCACGGTGATGCTCGACGTGATCAGCCCATGCGTGACGTTCAACGATCACGAAGGGTCGACGAAGAGCTACAAATTTCTGCAGGAGAACGACGAGCCGATCAACGAGATTGGGTTCGTGGCCAGCTTCGACGATATCGAAGTGGATTACGATTCCGGTGAAGTGTATGACGTGGAGATGCACGACGGATCGCAGTTGCGGTTGCGTAAGCTGCTTGAAGACTACGATCCGACCGACAAGGCGAACGCAGTGCGCACGCTGATGGAAGCGCAGGCGAAGGAAGAGATTCTGACCGGCGTCTTTTACATCGATACGCAAAAGCCGACGTTTATCGACCAGCTGAACATGGTGGAGGAGCCGCTGGGCACATTGCCCGAGTCGCTTACGCGGCCGCCGAAATCGGCACTGGAAAGCTTGATGGCGAATTTGCAGTAGTGCAATTGCCATCTGATTTTTGAACAGAGCGAACGCGCGACGTCTGAGCTCAGCCGTCGCGCAAATTTTTTAAATCATCAAATTACTTTTTTACGAAGCTCGAGCGCGAAGTTCCTGCTCGGCGCGATACCAATCTTCTTCGTGGTGGCCGTCCACACGGCCGCGCTCGTTCCAAAAACGATGCGCGAGCTGCGCGACCTGATCGTGCGGGAGCGAGCTCCCGTTTCGGTTCGTGCTCCCGTTGCCGTTTGCAGAGGCAACGGTCTTTTTCTCAGTGGGGTTATTTTCTGCGGATTTGCGCGGAGTCGCTGCTGCTTTCGGCGCGGCGCCTGATTTCTTGACGGACTTAGCCATGGGGAAACTCCTCTTTTTTGCAAGTTCGGCAAACTAACAAGCGTTCGTCTATAGAATACCGAAAAATTTCTTCGTTGTGTGCGATGCGCCTGTGAAGAACCTTGAAAATAAATTCACAGCGCCGGCGGAAGATATTTAAACGCGAGTGAATCTCGAGGCGGCGCGATTACAGCGGCCACCAATCGAAGAGTGCCATGCGCGGGTAATAGAGTCCGCCGCAGAGACGAATGCCTGCGCCGCGCAGGTTGCGAAGCACGGTTGCATAGGCTTCGATTTGCGGCGCGAACTGGCGGCGCAATTCGGGCAGCGATGCGGCCGGGTCGGATCCGCCGTCGTGCGCGGTCTTGTAGTCGATGATCCACCAGGTGTCATCGGCAGGTGATGCGGCGGCAGATTCCGGTATAGGTCCGGCGCGAAAGATGCGATCGACCTGCACAGTGCGCGTGACGCCTTCGGCGACGCCGGTCCAGCGAACTTCGCTGGCTGCATCAGGGCGTGGAGAGAGGATCCACTGAGCAAGTGGATCCTCTGCGGTCTTTTGCACGATTTGGATTGCCTGCGCGGCCATGCGCGCGGCTTGCGCCGGATCGATTCCAGCGGCGCGGATGGATGCTGCGATGCGGGGTTGGCGGGCAGTCAGGGACGCGAGAGCCGCGGCGTGGGTTTCGCTTGCGAGCTGTTGGGCGAGATGCTGCAGAAGCTCGTGGACGGCGTTGCCGAGCGCGCGTGAGGCGAGGCCACCTTCATGGCGCTCGTAGAGGCGGCCGAGGCCGACCGGGGATTCTTCGGCGAAATCAACAGACGGCGCGGTTGGCGGGGCGAAGTCCGGCGGAAGGCGGCGGAGCAGAGTGGGCTCGTCTGCGAAGGGCTGAAATTCGAAGAGGTTTCCGGATGCGGAAGCGGCGATAGAGTCGAGGGTGGCGGGCGCTGCGAGGGACGGAGCGGTGGCGGATGCAGCTGTCGAGCGCCACTGGTCGAATTGGCGCTGAATCTCTGGCTGCCACGCAGGCCATCCGGTGCGAAGCAAGCTTTCGCGGGGAGCGATGAGCTCCGACGGCGCGCCGTTTGCGGATCTGTAGGAGGGGCGCGCGAAGAAGTGCAGCTCGTCGCGTGCGCGCGTCGCGGCGACATAAAGCAGGCGACAGGCTTCGTGGGAGTCGCGTTCGCGGTGCAGGCGATCGATCCACTTTCTGGCTTCGCCACTGCCGGATCCTTTTTGCGCAAAGGGCGCGATGAGGAATTCGGTGACGGATTCCGATGAATCGGATTCGGCCGAGATGAGTGCAGACGGCAAGCCGCGCTCCAGCCAGGAAAGCATGCCGGGAGTATTGTGACCGGGAGAAGTGTGCAGGTCGGGAACGATGACGACTTCAAACTCCAGACCCTTTGCGCCGTGAATGGTCATTAGCTGCACGCCGCAATCGCTGTCGGCGGCCGGATCAGGCTGCGCCTTGAGATCTATGAGGGCCGAGTTAAGCGCGGAGCCGAGGAGGTCGGGCTCGCCTTCGGGAAGAGAGTCGAGGCTGTCCCAGAAGAGATCGAGGTTAGCGCGGGCCGCAGCATCAACACACTGCGCGCCTCCGAGTTGGAGCCAGATTTGCTGGAGCCAAGTGCCCAGCTGAAGCGATGGTTGTGAAGTGCGCAGGCGCTCGGCGACATCGAAGGCATGCAGAACGCGATCGAGAGCGATGCGGCCTTCGGGGCTGATGAGATGGGCACGCTCGAGTGCGAGCTCGGGGACGGGACGATTGAGAAGCTGGGGCGAATCGGCGCTGGTGAGCAGGTGCAGGTCGGCTAGAGAGAGGCCGCACCAGGGGGCCCGGAGCAGGCCGAGCCATGCGACGCGGTCGTGCGGATTGAAGATTGCGCGAATGAGCGAGAGCGCATCAATGATTTCAGGCCGGTCGTTGAGCGCTTCGAGATCGACCGCGCGGAAAGGGATGGAGGCCTTACGCAGCGCGGCGGCGATGGGCACAAGCGATTTGCGCGCGCGGGCAAGGACGGCGACGCGATATTTTTCTTTTTTCTCGCCGAGGGCTTTCTTCTCGTTGGCGGCGCGTGCGGAATGGATGCGCGGCAAATGCGCGCGGACGATCTCGACGATTTGATCAATTTGTTTTTGCTGAGCGGTGTTGCGCTCGTCAGCGACTGCTTTTTTGCGATCGGGATCGGCGCTGCGCGGGGTCTCGGGAATGAAAGTGCAATGAAGCTGCAAGCGGGGAGTGGGCGTGGCGACGAGGTGAAGACCTGAGGGCTCCGCGGCAACACGGGTAGGTTGCGACGCGGCGAAGACGACGCCGCTGGCGGGCGAGGCTGCGAAGACTTGCGCAAAGGTTTCGTTGATGCCGGCAATGAGCGAGGGCTCGCTGCGGAAATTGGCGGTGAGCTGGACGGAATCGAAGAGCAAGGGCAGATCGCCAGGAACTTCGAGGCCCAGTTGTTCGACGCGCGGAAACAACTCGGCGTCGGCCTCGCGAAAACCGTAGATGGATTGCATGGGATCGCCAACGACAAAGCAGGTGCGGCCGAGGCGATCGGACCAAGCGGCGATGAGGCGGCGGAGCAATTCATGCTGGCGGCGGCTGGTGTCCTGAAATTCATCGACGAGCAGGTGGCGGATTCCGTCGGCGACGGCCTGCGCGGCGTCGATTGGAAATTCGTCCTCGCCTTTGAGAACGCTGAGCGCGATTTGCGCGACTTCAGTGAAGTCTGCCGCGGCGGCCTCTGCAAACACCACGCGAAGCTGTGCGGCGGCGTGGCGCAGCAGCGTGAAACAGGCGCGAACGATCTTCCATTCCGCGTCGCTGTAGCGAATGGGGCCCGAATCGCCAAGCGCGCGCAGAAGCGGGGATTCGAGACGCGCACGCAGGCGGTCGAAGTCCTGCTCGCTATTGAGCACGAAGTCGTGCATCCAGCGGTCGCGTTCGCCGAGCATTTTTACTGTGAGCTCTTCAATTTCGCTCCAGTTGTTGTCGCGCCAGTCGAGCAGGGTTTCGATGGCGGCGCTGAGTGGGGCGGGTGTGCTGAGCGCGGCGGTTGCTTGTCCAATTTGCTCGAGCGTGCGGCGAGCGGCGCGGCGATAGAGTTCGTTGGGCTGCTCGTGGATTTCGAGGCTGCCTCCAAGGCCGGAGAGAACCGGCTGCTGCATGGCGAGGTCGCGGCAGAAGGAATCGATGGTGGAGATGCGCAACTGCGCGGGAAGATTGAGAAGGTCCCAGCCGAGAGCCTCAGAGTGCGCGAGGGCGCGGGCGGCGATGGGGCTCGGATTGTCGCGCCGGAGCTCGTCGAGAATGCGGTTGCGCATTTCTGCCGCTGCCGCGTTGGTGAATGTGATGGCGACGACCTCGCCGGGATCGTCGACCTCAGCGAGCAACGCGAGGAAGCGCTGCGAAAGAAGGGTGGTTTTGCCGGAGCCGGCGGGTGCGCGAACTAGAACGCAGCGCCGCGGATCGAGCGCCAGATTGCGCTGCGCCTGATCGGGAAGAGAACTTATGAGCTCGAGATCAGGCATCGGCAGCCTCATCACCGTTGCTTTCGGGCAGCGGCGGGTTTTCGCTGATGCGGCAAAGAGCCTGCAGACGGCAACGTTCGCATGTGCCGGGAAATTCGCGCGGGTCTGCGACGGAGCGGCCGGCGAGAAAGGCCAGCGCAAGATCTTCGATGTGTTGCTTCCAGGAAGAAAGCAGCTCAGAAGAGAGAGGCTTTTTGACGAGATTGGAGTTTGCGCTGATTTTGCTGCGGAGAGTCGTCTTGGCGTCGCGAATCTTTCCGGCGAATTCCATTTCGCCCGCGCGCACCTTGGCGAAGACGAGGCCGCCGATTTCGGCTTGCGGATCGAGAGCGGCGGTCGAATACAACGGCAACTGAACGTCGTCGGGGCGGGGAAGATCCCAGACGCTGGGATTCACGTTGCCGGATTTGTAGTCGATGACAAGGAGCGAGTTGTCGATGAGGCGATCGATGCGATCGAGGCGGAGACGCAGCGGCAAGCCGGCGACGGTGACGCTGGTTTTTTGTTCGGTATCGATGACCTCGAAAGGAATGCGCACTTTTTCGCACTCCAGCCACTCCGCGACGAGATTGAGGAGCCGAGCTTCTTCGAGAGCGAGATAGCGTGGCGCCATGGATTGGCGGGCGCGTGCGGGCAAGGCGGCTTGCATGGCGTGGCGAACATGATCGGCGACCCAAGCGCGGAGATCGGAAATTGCGACAAGCTCGGAGTGAGAACGAATGCCGCGTGGTGGGCCGGACCAGACGGAATGCAAAACCTCATGCAGGAGCTGGCCGCGTTCCTTGGAGGTGAGACCGGCTTCGGCGGGCTCCCACGTTTCCGCGCCAAGGCGCGCGTTTGCGAAGGCTTTGAACGCACATTGCGATTGCGCGGTGAGCGTGGATGCGCCGCCGAGCGCGTCGCCTGGAGGGAAGGGAACGCGAGTTGAATCTGGAAAGGGAATGGCGATCGGAGGAAAGGGCGGCGGTTCGACAAGTTCAGGCGGGAGAGGACTGGGCGCGGAAGCGAGCTGTTCGATGATGCGCGAAGGGCGAGCTTCGACGCCATTGCTTTGGCGCGCAAAGCTGAAGTGAACTTCAGGTGCGGAGGCGAGGAGGCGGCGCGTCATGGCGCCGGCCAATTCCCAATCGAGGCGCGCGGAGGCGTGTGGCATTCCGGCAGCACGTTGCACCGCGATGGGCAGCAGCGGATGCGTTGCGCCGCTGGCGGGCCACGTCTGCTCGGTGGCGCCGAGGAACCAGATGGCGTCGGCACTGAGGCCCGCTGATTCCGCGGGGCCTGCGATGAGAATCGGCGCATCCTGCGATTCCGGCGCGAAGAGAGTTTTGCTCACGGCGCGGTTGAGGAGCGAGATGAATTCCTGCCAGGAAATCGAGCGGCCATCGAAACCAAGCGATGCACAGTCGTCGAGTGTGTGCTGCCAGCGACGGTGAGCCTGGAATTCTGCGCTCGTGAGCGGACGAGCGCCGGGCCAGCCTGCGAGATCCAGAAGCTGAGGCACGAGCTCAGCCCACGCCAGAGGCGATTGCGGGCGGCGAGCAAATTCATGCAGGCGGCGCTGCGCCTGCGTGAGCCGCGCGACCCAGGATGCGGGCAGTGCGATTCCCGGACTTTGGCGAATGAATTCCGCGAGCGGCCAGTGCGTGCGCTGCAGGTTCTTGCGGCGAAGCGCGCGCATGAAGGCGGTGAGGGCCAGCGATTCTTCGCGGGATGCTGCGGTTTGGCCCGCGGCGAGAAACCAATCCAGCTCGTGCTCTTCGGTTGGTTCGGTGAGCCAATGAAGGAGCAAGCTGGCGCTGCGGACGAGCGGGATTTGATCGAGCGGAACGCCCAGCGAGAACTCAACGAGGCCGGGCAAGGAAGCCGCGCCTCCGTCTTCGCAGGCGAAGCGAAGAAATGCGCGCTCGATTTCGCCTCGGTGATTGGGCACGTCCTGCGTGACGACGAGCAGACGTGCGTGTGGGTTGGCCGTGAGCCGCAGTTTGCACCAGATGGCGCATGCGGCGAGTTCGGAGACCTGGTCGGAAGCTTGATGAAAAGCAGTTTGGCTTGCTGACTCGCCTAGCTGAATCTGCGAGCATGCGCCCCATGAGTCGAAGAGCGCTTGCTGAGCGGGCAAAATGCGGTCGAAGCCTGCGAGCATGAGCGGAGGTCGACTGGCCGGATCCTGCTTCAGCGCATCGATCAGCTCGAGAGGCAGACGCGCGGCGCTGATGGCGTTGGCCGCGCGACAGATGGAATCGAATTGCCCCAGCCAATCGCTGAAAGCTGCGGCATCCTGATCCCATGCGGCGCGCGCCTTCTTGTTCAGCAGCTGCGGAGCGTAGACGCAGATGAGGCCGTGCGCTTCCATGGCCAAAGTGGCGAGCCGGTCGCGAGAGCCGGGGACGCGCGCCGGTTCGGGAGCGGAAGCCGCAATGATTCCGGCCCAGAGCGAGTGCTCCTGCAGGGAATTCAAAACGATGCGGCCATCTGCGCTGCGCTCATTCCATGCGGCGCGAGCGAATGCATGCCAATCCTGAATGAGCGGAGCTTGCCAGGCAGTGAAACCTTCGGCGCGGCGCGCACGGTTGTAGGCGAGCGTAAGCGACCTTGCGGCGCGCTCGCTGGCCGTGATCACCAGCCCGCCCTCGCGCAACCATGCGTCGATGCTCTCTTCCGGTCTAGCCCCCATTACAGCTTTATACGCTGACAGGTCCGACGGATGCTAAACAGAGCAGATGCTTACGGGAGACTAAAACTCGCGCGTCGACTTATACTTGGGCGTGCGATTCAGATTCTCGAAAGGATGAGACCATGATTCGGACTCAAAGATCTGCTAGCTGGGCCATTGGCGTGGCATGGATAGCGGGAGCGGCCACGTGCCTTGCGGGTTCCGCGCAAACGCCAACGACGAAAATCAACCCCGGCACGATGGCACGTATTGGAACAGTGGATGAGCGGTTTCAGTCCTACAACATTGAAGCGGTCGAGGTGACCGGAGGACGTTTCTGGAAACCTTATGGTGCGGCGAGCGCTTTAGATTCCCATGCGCATTCCACAGGCGCGCCGGCCGGAATGGATCCTTCGCTCTTCTATTATCGGCCGCCCATCGACCTGAGCAATCGGCGGCTGCGCAAGCTGGCCGCCGCACTAGGACCCGCCTATCTTCGCGTAAGCGGAACTTGGATGAACTCCACGTACTTTCCGAACTCAGACGAAGCCGCACCGGCTCAACCACCAGCAGGCTTCAACAGCGTGTTGACCCGCAAGGAATGGAAGGGAGTGATTGATTTTGCACAAGCCGTGGATGCCAGGATCGTGACATCGTTTGCGGTGAGCCAGGGAACACGCGACGCTGCCGGAGTCTGGACTCCGAAAGTAGCTCAGGCATTTCTGGATTACACGAAATCCGCAGGCGGCGACATTGCCGCAGCGGAGTTCATGAATGAGCCGACACTCGCGGAAATAGGAGGCGCGCCAAAGGGATACGACGCGCAAGCATTTGGACTGGATTTTGCCGTGTTTCATGCGTGGGCCAAAGAAAATGCGCCACAGATGCAGATTCTGGGGCCGGGAGGCGTGGCCGAAGGGACGCCGATTGCGCCAACGTCGATGCATTTATTGAAATCCGAGGACATTCTGAAGGCTACGGGCCCTGTCTTCGACATATTCACTTATCACTCGTACGGAGCGCGTTCAAGCCGATGCGCCATGATGGGCGCGGCGGGAGGCACCACGAGCGACGCCGCGCTGTCAGAGGATTGGCTGTCGCGCGGGGCAAGTGCTGAAGCGTTCTATGCCGCATTGCGCGACCGCTTCGAACCAGGGAAGCCCATCTGGAATACCGAGACCGGGCAGGCAGCCTGCGGAGGCGACCGCTGGGCGTCAAAATTTATCGATACCTTTCGCTATCTCAATCAACTGGGCAGCCTCGCAAAGCTCGGGGTCCAGGTGCAGATCCACAACACGCTCGACGCGAGCGACTACGGCCTGCTGGATGAAAAAACGCTCGCGCCCCGGCCCGACTACTGGGCGGCATGGCTCTGGCGAAAGCTGATGGGAACGACGGTGCTTGACCCGGGCCCCTCGCCTGCTCCGAATCTGCATCTTTATGCACATTGCCTTCGCAATCAGCCGGGCGGCGTGGTTGTGCTGGCAATCAACGCGGACAAGGAATCCGGGGAGACATTGCAAGCGCCTCATGGGGCTGAGCGCTACACATTGACCTCAAGTGAACTGATGTCGCCCACGGTCGATCTGAATGGAAAGCGTCTCCAACTGGGCCCAGGGGATGCACTTCCGGCGCTGCAAGGGCGTGTCGTTCATTCCGGGACAATTCAGCTTGCGCCGGCCAGCATCACGTTCCTGACCTTTGCAAAGGCGGGAAACGAGAGCTGCCGATAGTGGTGTCAGTGGTCAGTCCACCGGTTGTAGACTATTGGTAGTCATGCGAAGTTTTATCGCAAGCTGCCTTCTTAGTCTTGGCGTTTTGGCGGGTTGCCATTCCCACTCATCGCAAGGTCCTCAAGGCTCGACCGATTCGCAATACACGGTCTATCACCTGCGCGGAAAGATCGTTTCGACTGACGTGCCGCACGGAATTGTGATGGTGGATCACGAGGCAATTCCGGGCTTTATGGATGCGATGACGATGCCGTACCAGTTGAAGGACCCGACCATCGCCAGCGATTTGCACCCTGGAGACACGATCACCGCGGACGTGCTGGTTTCAAAAAGCTCTGAAGAGACGGTGCTGCTGGATCACATTGTTGTGATCGCGCAGGCCAAGCCGGACTACAAGCCGCCGGTGATCTACCATGTTCCGGCGCCGGGCGATGAGGTGCCGGATTTCGCACTGCGCAATCAGGACGGGCGGGTGATTCATACGCGGCAGTTTCGCGGAGAGACGCTGCTGCTGACTTTTATTTACACGCGCTGCCCGCTGCCGAACTTTTGCCCGCTGATCACGCACAACTTTGCGGTGATTCATCAGCAGTTGGCGGCGAATCCCGCACTCTATGCGAAAACGCAGCTCCTTTGCATCAGCTTCGATCCCGAGCACGACACGCCGGCGCGGCTGCGCGCTTACGGCGAGCAATATATGGGCAGCGATGCGAAGGATGCATTTGCGCACTGGGAGTTTGCGGTGCCGACAAAACCCGTGTTGCTTGAGTTGGCGAAGTATTTCGATGTAGGCATTTCGCCGGGGCCGGACGACACGATTACGCACACGCTTTCGACAACGTTGATCGATGCGCAGGGGAAGGTGGTGCATTTTTATCCGGGCAACGAGTGGACGCCGGATGAGGTGATGGCAGACGTGAGAAAAGCGGCGTCCAGCTCCTAGCTGTTAGCTTCCTAGCTGATTTGTGCTGAGGATGGAGTTACTTTCTGGCGCGAACGCGGCGGTAAAGATGTGTTGGGCGACAACGAATTGGAAGAACGCAAGGAGAGAAAGATGGAATACGGACTGAATATTTGCAAAGATGGAGCTTTGGATTTCTTGGCATTGGGAGCGCTGGTGCACAGGCTCGATCCGGGGATCATTCCGTTTCGCAAAGCGACGGAGTGCAAGATTCACGTGAGCGGCGGCGAGTTTAACGTCGCAGCGAACCTAGCGGACTGTTTTGGAATGAAGACCGCGGTGGCATCGGCGATGGTGAATTATCCCATTGGGGATCTAATTGCGGAGCGGGTGCGGGCGATGGGCGTGAAGCCGATTTACAGGCATTTTGAGCACAACGGCGCGACAGGCCCGAACATGGCGACGGTTTATAGCGACCGCGGCGCGGGCGTGCGGCCGCCGGTGGTTTTTTATAACCGCGCTAATGAAGCGGGCGCGATGTTGAAGCCGGGCGACTTTGATTGGAAGGCGATTTGCGGCGGCGGCGTCCGCTGGGCGCATTCGGGCGGAATTTTCGCGGCACTTTCCGCCACCACCGCGCCTCTGGTTGCGGAGATGATGAAGGCGGCCAAGGAAGCGGGAGCGGTAACTTCGTTCGACTTGAACTTTCGCGAGAAGCTGTGGAAGATTTCGGGCGGCGCCGAGAAGGCGGTGGAGACGATTGCCACGATCGTGAGGAACGTGGACGTGCTGATCGGCAACGAAGAGGACTTGCAAAAGGGACTCGGCATTCCGGGGCCCGATGTTCACGCGAAGTCGAAGCTCGACCCGGCTGCGTTCTTTGCGATGATCGACAACGTCGTCAAAAAGCATCCGCACGTAAAGATTGTGGCGACAACTTTGCGCGAGGTGCACTCCACGAACCGGCATAGTTGGAGCGCGGTGGCGTGGATCGACGGCAAGACCTACGTTGCGCCTACCGCGGAGCTGGATGTGGTGGATCGCGTGGGTGGCGGCGATGGGTTTGCGGCGGGATTTATCTATGGCCTGCTAACCGGCGAGAAGCCGGAGGAAGCGCTGAAGCTGGGCTGGGCACACGGTGCGCTGCTGACGACATTCATCGGCGACACGACGATGGCGACGCTGGACCAGGTGCGCGCGATGGCGAAGGGCGGGTCGGCGCGGATCCAGAGATAAAGCAGCTCATTTCTAGTTCGCAGTTCAGGTGCGGTCACCCGCCGCAGCAGTTGCGGAAGAAGAGACAGCGACTGATAACTGCGAACTCGTAACTGCTATTCTTGCCATGCGAAGAAAGCGAGGTCCGCATGGCGAGAGTGACGATTGTCTTCGGCGTTTTGCTGATCATTTTGGGGCTGGTAGGCTTCTGGGGCACGGGGAGCATCCACTACACGGCGCTGATTCCTACGTGGTGGGGCTTGGCGCTGTGCGCGGGCGGGGCGTTGGCTATCAGCCCGAGCGAGAAGCGCCGCAAGATTTTCATGCACGTGAACGTGACGGTAGGGCTGCTGGGCCTGATTGGGGCGATTGCGGCGGCGTTGCAAGGCTATGGGCATGCGCGATCGCTCGGCGAAACTCCCGATTACATTGCGCTCACGGCCAAGCTCGTGATGGCCGGCCTGTTGCTGATATATGTGAATCTTTGTGTCCGCTCGTTCATCAAAGCACGCAGGTCTCGACAGGAATAATCGATGGCAACGGTTCGTGGCGGAGGTCTGGGAATGGGCATGCGTGCCGAGCGCTCACCGCGCGGCGGTGCCACACGCGCGGGCTCAGACCAGCCAAAGAAAAAAATCGATTACCGCAAGGCGATGCCGGAGATCTGGCGGCTGGTGCGGCCGCGGAAGTGGCTGCTACTTCTGGGCCTGCTACTGGTGGCCATCAATCGCGTTGCCGGGCTGACCCTGCCTTTCGTTTCCAGACCTTATGTGAACCTGGTGCTGCGAAAGCACGAGGGCGACAAACTGATGCCGCTGGTGATCGCGGTTCTTGTCGCCACTGTCATCCAATCGATTACGTCGTTTTTAAACACACAGTTGCTGTCGAAGGCGGCGCAGCGCATGATCGCTGATTTGCGCCAGGAGGTGCAGCAGCACGTGGGCCGCCTGTCGGTGACCTTCTACGACGCCAACCGCAGCGGCCTGCTGGTTTCGCGCATCATGAGCGACGTTGAAGGCGTGCGTAACCTGATCGGCACGGGCCTGGTGGAGTTTGTGGGCGGGCTGCTTACGGCGGTGATGGCGTTTATCTTCCTGCTGCATCGCAGCGTGGAGATGACGCTGATCGTGTTCTCGGTGGTTGGCGTTTTCGTTTTCGTGCTGCAGTACGCATTCAAGACCATTCGTCCGATCTTTCGCGAGCGAGGAAAGATTACCGGCGAGGTGACGGGGCGGCTGACCGAATCGCTAGGCGGCGTGCGCGTGGTGAAGGGCTACCACGCCGAAGCGCGTGAAGCGGCCGTGTTTAAAGTGGGCGTGTTGCGGTTGTTGGACAACGTAATGAAGACGCTGACCATGACCAGCGTGATGTCGATGACGGCGACGACGGTGCTGGGAATTGTGGGCGCCATCGTGATGCTGCTCAGCGGGCATCTGGCGCTGCGTGGCCAGATGGACGATGGCACCTATATCCAATACACGATGTTCCTGGCGTTCATGATTGCGCCGGTGATTCAGGTGGTGAATATCGGCACGCAACTCACAGAGGCCGTGGCAGGCGTCGATCGCACCATGGAGATCCTTTCAGAGAAGGACGAGTTTGCGGATGAGAAGCGCCAGGTGAAACTGGGCGAGATCAGCGGCTACGTGCGCTTTGAACATGTGGACTTTGCGTATACGCCGGAGAAACCGGTGCTGCACGACGTGAGCTTTCGCGCCGATCCCGGCTCGGTGACCGCGCTGGTGGGCTCGTCGGGTTCGGGCAAATCGACGATCATCAGTTTGATCTGCGCCTTCCACACACCGGTGAGCGGGCGCGTGATGGTGGATGATATCGATCTGTCGACGGTGGACCTGAACACTTATCGATCGCAATTGGGCGTGGTGCTGCAGGAGTCGTTTTTGTTTGACGGCACAATCAGGGAGAACATCATGTTCTCGCGGCCTGACGCGACTGAGGAGCAGTTTCAATTTGCGTGTCGCACGGCGCGCGTGGACGAATTCGCGGATCGCTTTCCTGAAGGTTACGACACGATTGTGGGTGAGCGCGGCGTAAAGCTGAGCGGCGGGCAGCGGCAGCGGCTGTCGATTGCGCGAGCGCTGCTTGCGGAGCCGCGGATTCTGATTCTCGACGAAGCGACCAGTTCGCTCGACTCGGAATCGGAAGCGATGATCCAGGCCGGGCTGGCGGAACTGATGCGTGGGCGCACGACTTTTGTCATTGCGCATCGGTTGTCGACGATTCGGCGCGCGGACCAGATTCTGGTGGTCGAGGAAGGGCGCATCGTTGAGCGCGGCAACCACGCGGAGTTGTTTGCGATGCGTGGCCGCTATTTCGATCTCTACACTCGCCAGCACGGGCTTGAGGCGAACCTGTTTCTTGCGCCGGGCGAAGGCGGAGAAGTGGAAGAGCGCGAAGAAGCCGGCGGATAGTGGCGGTTTGCGTCGGTTCACTCGTGGCGAAGCGCAGCGATGGGGTCAATGCGCGCGGCACGGCGGGCTGGAAAAAAGCCAGAGGCAACGGCGACCGACAGCAATAGGAAGGCCGCGCCGGCAAGGGTGAGCGAATCCCACGCGTGGACGCCATAGAACATGCTGGCCGCGAATCGTGCAAGCGCGAGAGCGCCGGCGGCCCCGATTACGATACCAAGCGTCGCTAATGATGAAGCCTCGCTTAGCATCATGCGCAGAACCTGCTTCGGTTCGGCACCCAGCGCCATGCGAACGCCAATCTCATTCGTGCGTTGCGAAACGGTGTAGGCCATGATGCCGTAGACTCCAATGCAGGCCAGCACAAGAGCAATCACGCCGAAACTCGCCGCCAGCATTGCGAACAAACGCTCGTTTCGGATTGAATCGTCAATCTGTTCATCCTGAGTGCGAACGTTCGTCAGGGGCAATTGCGAATCGAAACCCCGCACCGCGGCGCGCGCCTCATCGGTGATGGTCGCCGGATCGCCCGCGGTCTTGACTTCGAAAGTCACCTGATTCCACCGGCCGTTCTGGCTCTCAGCAAGGTAATAGGTTGGCGGCGGAACCTGACGAAGATCGGAGAACTTTGTATTTCCAACGATGCCCACGATGCGAATCGGCGGCGAGTTGAATGTGCTTCCGATGGGATTGCGCCCCGGAAAGAAACGATGCGCCAGTTCCTGATTGACGACGGCCACCAGAGGCGATGTCGCTGTGTCCTGGGCGTCGAGCTCTCTGCCGGCGAGCAGCGGAATGCCCATGACCTGGAAGAAGTTGTCGCCAACTACGTTGATCCATGCCGTATTCTGGCCGAGCGGTTCGCCGACGGGATTGAAGGCGGTTGTGGATGTGTCGTTGTCAATAAGTGGATCGACCGAAAAGCTCGCGGAGGCGACGCCAGGCAGCGCGGTGAGCCGATCTTCAATTTGCCGAAAAGCGGCCGCGCACTCGCGCGGACCCGGATAGGCGCGGGCGGGAAGCGCGACGCCGAAAAGAAGAATGTGATGCGGATCAAATCCGAGTTCGCCATGGAGCAGATTGCGAACCGTGCGGAGAAACAAACCTGTTCCCATCAGCAGGACCATGGATAGAGCAATCTGCACAACGACAAGGGTTTTGCCGAGGCGTGCATGCGAACGGTCGCGCGTAGCGTGCGCACCATGCCGCAGGCCACGCAGGATATTCCCGCGCGTTGCCCGCCATGAGGGAATGGCACCGAAAAAGATGCCGGTGATGAGCGACAGCCCGGTCGCGAAGGCGCAGACCTTCCAGTCGAAGGCGACGGGTTGATGCTGAAGAAAGCGCGGGATGACGTTGCGAGCAGCAAAAGCCAGCGCGGTTCCAGCTGCTCCGCCAAGGACAGCGAGCATCATGCTTTCGACCATGAGTTGCCGCATGACGCGGCTGCGCGGTGCGCCGAGAGCCATGCGCACGCTTAGCTCGCGCCTGCGCGAGATGGCTCGCGCCAGCAGCAGATTGGCGAGATTGACGCAGGCAAGCAGCAAGACCAGTGCGGCAAGCGCGGACAAGCCGAGAGCGACCGGCACAAATTCCCTGTCAGTGGTCTGCGCGTCGCCCCTTCCTCCGACGCTCACGGCCAGGCGTACGGAGGCCTGGTCGAATCGATCGGGGCTCGTCAGCGTCGCCTTCGATGTTTCGCGAAAAGCCCGGTCCAGCGCGGTTGCGGCTTGCGCATCGGAAATGCCGGGACGAATCCTGCCGATGATCCGGATCCACCAGGCATCACCATCGGCGAGGCGGTTTTTTCCGTGCTCGTAGCTGCCGGGAGAAACCTCCGGGAACATGGCGAGCGGAAGATAGAGTCCCGGATCGATGTCCACGTCGGGGCCGTGAAAGCCCTGCGGCGCAATGCCGACAATGATGAGCGGCACGCGATTCACTTCAATCGTCGAACCAATCGCGGCGGGCGACCGGGCAAACAAGTCGCGCCAGAGCCAGTCACTCAGGACGGCAACGGGCGCGCCACCCTGGGCCCCGTCGTAGGGCGAAATGACTCGGCCTGCGGCAGCGCGCACGCCAAGCACCTCAAAGAAATTCGGCGAGACATACTCGAGCGTGCCATTCTGCAGGTTGTTGCCCGTTGCGACGGCGGCCCCGCCCGCATGGAAGTATGCCGCCAGGCCCTGAAATACGGCGTGATCCTGCGCGAGCGCCACGTATTGCGGGAAGGAGAACTCGGGCCCAATGGCTACACCGGTTTTGGTCAAATTCACGGGGCCGTAGAGATCTCGCATGGGCAAGTTCTTGTAGCTGGGCAGATGCTGTGCACGCCACTCAAGCAAACGCATCTGTTCCGGATGCGAAACCGGAATCGCGTCAAGGAGCAGGGCGTTGATCATGGAAAAGATCGCAGTATTTGCGCCGATTCCGAGTCCGAGAGAAGCGATGGCGATGGCGGTCAGACCGAGATTCTTTCGAAGCATGCGCAAGCCGTAACGGAGATCGGCGGCAAGTTCGTCGAGAGCACGGACACCCCAGGCGTGGCGCGCATTTTCGCGAACGGCTGCTTGGCTGCCGAGCTGGGCCTTGGCACGGCGCAGCGCTTCGCCGCGCGGAACGCCGCTGCGCACGAGGTCCTGAGAATAGCACTCGATGTGAAAGCGCAATTCTTCATCAATCTGCGCGGCGGTCATATGGCGGTGAGCCGTTGCCCGCCACCAGGTTTGGAGCCGGCTGCGCAGACTCATGAGGTCTCCCCGGCGGCGTCGAGAATGACGCCCACCACGGCGGCGAATTGAGACCACTTCGTGATCTCGGCTTCGAGGCGGCGGCGCCCCGCGGCGGTGAGCCTATAGAAGCGCGCGCGGCGGTTGTTTTCGCTCGTGCCCCACGCTGCGGCGATCCAACCCTCGTGCTCCAGGCGATAGAGGGCGGGGTAGAGCGAGCCCTGCTGAATTTCAAGCCGGTTGCGCGAGAGTTGCTGAATGCGCAACAGCACCCCGTAACCGTGGAGCGGGCCGAGCGAGACCGCCTTGAGGACCAACATATCGAGAGTGCCAGACAGTAAGTCGACGTCGGTAGTTTTGGACAAGGGCTTCTCCTCGACAGTCTTGGAGACTAACCCGAACTCTCCTAGATTGTCAAGGAGACCGAAACCGGGTCGTTCTGCCTGGGAGCGCCGTCCGGCCGTGTTGCGACCGGCCTTGGAAATGGCCGTTTCACCTATTGACCCGCGTCCCAGCATGTGAGAACCTAGAAATGGACTCAAAGCTTGGAACAGAGGATCAATATGCGAGACGCGATTCCCCAAGGCACTTATAAAGTTCAGGCTCTCGACCGCGCATTTGCGGTGCTCGACTTGCTTGGCGAAAGCGAAACACCGCTTGGCCTGGCGCAGGTGGCAGCTTCGCTGCAATTGCACAAAAGCACAGCGCACCGTTTTTTGATGGTGCTGGAGCGGCATCGCATGGTGGAGCGGACCGCAAATGGAAAATTTCGACTGGGACTGCGGCTGTTCGACTTTGGCAACCGGGCGATTGAGCAATACGATTTGCGCGACCGTGCGCAGCCGCATTTGCGGCGGCTGGTAGCAGAGACCGAAGAGACGGCGCACCTTGCACTGCTGGAAGCGGCGCGCGTGATTTATATCGACAAGATTGAGCCAACGCGGGCGGTGCGCATGATTACGCGCATCGGCGCCAGCAATCCCGTGCATTGCACGTCGGTGGGCAAGGCGATTCTGGCGTTTCTGCCCCCGGAACGGGCCGCGGAGATTCTGAAGCGGGTTCGTTATGAGCGGCCGACGCATCGCACCATCGCCACACCCGAGGCGCTGCGGACGGAGCTTGAGAAGACGCGCAGGCGCGGATACGCGGTGGACGATGAAGAGCTTGAAGAAGGCCTGCGTTGCATTGCGGTTCCGATTCTTGATGCGCAGCGGCTGCCGGTGGCGGCGGTGAGCGTATCGGGACCGTCATTCCGCGTGACGGCGCAGAAACTGCCGACGATTGCCAACCATCTGCTGCAATGCGTTCGCGGCATTTCGATGGACATGGGCTACATGCCTTCAGGGCGCGCGGCGCGGGCGGTCGTGAACGCGTGATCCGAATCAAATTAGGGAAATCATTCTTTTCGCGGTAACCGGCGAAAACCGCCGATGGCAGGGGTGCGCGGCGGCAAGTTATTTGCGGCCGCCACTCACTCGGGACGCACACTCGCTGAGTGGGCCTCGCGACGTATCCTCTTATATATGCGAAATATCTACCTGGCTCTCTGCGTACTTTGTTTGAGCGTTTCAGGGCAGGCAGCAAGCACAACCGGAATCACGATGGTGCGTGAGCCGGATGGGATGAGCCTGCGCTTGCCGAATGGCCAACTGCGTCTTCAGGTGCTGAGCGAAAACGTGGTGCGCGTGGCGTTTTCCGCGTCGCCGGATTTTTTCAGCCGCACGTCGATAGCCCGGGTGCCGCTGCCCCCGGGTGCAACGACTTTCCAAGTCGTCGAATCGACGAGCAAATACACGCTGGCGACCAATGAGTTGCGCGTGAGTGTCGATCGCGAAAGCGGCGCAGTGTCGTTCGCGGATCATGCAGGACATCCGCTACTCAGTGAGACTAAGGATGGCAGAAGACTCGATGCCGCGGACGTGCAGGGCGAAAAAACGTTTCACATCCAGCAAAGTTGGAAGGGAACCGACGGCGAATCGCTCTACGGGCTGGGGCAGATGCAACTGGGAACGGTCGACATCAAGGGTTACGACCTGGATTTGTGGCAGCACAATACGAATGTCGTGGTGCCGTTTCTGGTCTCTTCGCGAGGGTTCGGGATTTTCTGGGACAACACGTCGTTCACGCGTTTCGGCGATCTTCGGTCTTTCTCGGCGATTCCTGCTAAATATCTTTTCGATGCTGACGGCAAGCAGGGCGGGCTGACAGTGAAGGCCGTCGACGGCGAAGACGCACCGACTCAAACGGCGGACATTTCGCTGCACCTGCCCGAGCATCCGGAGGGCTGCGGCGATGGACACCCATGCCCGGGCCTGACGCGACAGTCGTGGGCGGGATCGATTCTCGCGCCGGCAACCGGCGAGTATCAATTCAGAGCGTACTCGAATGGCGGCATCAAGGTTTGGCTCGATGGGAAAGTGGTGATGGACCATTGGCGGCAGAACTGGCTGACCTCGAGCGATCAGATTCTCGTACATCTCGAGGCGGGCCATCGCTACCCAATCCGGATTGAAAACGATCCCGAGCAGCAGAGCACGCTTGAATTCGAATGGAAGACGCCGCCTCCGGACAGCGACACATCGCTCTGGTCCCAGGTTGGCGACGGTATCGACTACGACTTTGTCTACGGCCCTTCGATCGACAAGGTGATCGCCGGCTATCGCATGCTGACAGGCAAAGCGACGATGTTGCCCGACTGGGTCTTCGGATTGTGGCAATCAAGACAGCGCTACGAGACCGCGCAGCAATCGCTCGACGTGGTAAGAGAATTCCGCCGGCGTCAGATTCCGTTCGACAACATCGTGCAGGATTGGCAATATTGGCGCCCCGATGCGTGGGGCTCGCATGAGTTCGACCCGACGCGATTTCCCGATCCCGATGCGTGGATCAAAGCGATTCACGCCGAGCATGCGCATCTGATGATCTCGGTTTGGGGCAAGTTCAATCCCAATACGGATAACGCCAAGGAGATGCTGGCCAACGGCTACCTTTATGTGCCGAATCTGAAAGAACACATTCTCGATTGGATCGGGCAGCCTTACACGTTCTATGACGCGTTCAATCCCGGCGCGCGGAAGATGTTCTGGTCGCAGATCAACAGCCATCTTTTTTCTAAAGGCATCGATGCATGGTGGATGGACGCGACCGAGCCGGACCTGATGCCGTCGCCGCCGACGCTCGTTGGACAGATCGCGCACATGAACCCCACGTATATGGGCTCGGGATCGCGGATGCTGAACGGCTACGCGCTGGAGAACAGCGAAGGCGTTTACACAGGGCAGCGCGAAGCTGCGCCCAATCAGCGTGTTTTCATCCTCACGCGGTCGGGGTTTGCGGGCTCGCAGCGCTATTCCACGGTGAACTGGTCGGGCGATATCACGTCAACGTGGACGGCGATGGCCAAGCAGATCGCGGCGGGTTTGGGCGCGAGCATTTCGGGCTTGCCCTATTGGACGATGGACACCGGCGGCTACACGATGCAGAGAAAATTCGAACGCGAGCCAATGACGGCGGACAACCAGGAGGAATGGCGGGAGCTGAATGCGCGGTGGTTCGAGTATTCGACGTTCACGCCATTGCTGCGCGTGCACGGCGAACTGCGGCACCGCGAGATGTGGACGATGGGCGATGCGGGATCGCCAGCATATGATGCGGAACTGAAATTCGACCGCCTGCGCTATGTGCTGTTCCCGTATATCTATTCGATGGCTGGATGGACGACACAGAAGGACTACACGATGATGCGCCCGCTGGTGATGGATTTCTCGCAGGATCGAGTGGCACGCGAATTGAACGACGAATATATGTTTGGGCCGGCGCTGCTGGTTGCGCCCATCACGCAGTACAAGCAGCGCAGCCGGTCTGTTTATCTGCCCAGCGGCGCCGAATGGTACGACTACTGGAGCGGGCGACCTGCCGGTTCGGGCACTGTTACTGCCGCTGCACCGTACGATGAGATCCCGGTGTTTGTGCGGGCAGGGTCAATTATTCCTTATCAGCCGGAGATGCAATATATCGGCGAGAGGGCTGCCGATCCCATCACGCTTTACGTTTATGCGGGGGCGAACGGCCGGTTCACGTTGTATGAGGATCAGGGCACGACCTTCGATTACGAGACGGGAGCGTTCTCGGAGATTCCAATTGAGTGGGACGATCACTCGCACACGCTGACGATTGGAGATCGCAGCGGCGAGTTTTCCGGCATGCTGCGCGAGCGCACGTTCCGGGTGGTGCTGGTTTCGAAGGCTCATCCTGCGGGGTTTGCGCCCACGCCAGCTTCGGCTAAGAGCCTGGCGTACAAAGGCGCGGCGGTTCACATTACGCTGCAATAGGGGCCGCGGCGCGGACCTTCAGCGATTGATTGAAACGGAGATTTGGGGGGAAGAGTGATCTGCGTGAAGAGTCGATTGAGGGAATGTTCTCTGGCGGTGATTTTTGCAGTTTTTGTGGCGGGAATTGCCGGCTCGATATGCGCCATGGCGCAACAGCCGCCACCGCGCGTGATTGCGGTCGACATTCGCAACACCAGTGGCCCGGTCGATCGCTTTTTTGACCTGTCAGTAGGGTCAGATTTTCCGGGAACGCTGATTCGCGATGACAGCCAGGCGCAGCTCAAGACCGCAGTCGATGAACTCGGTTTTCGCTACATCCGCTTTCACGCGATCTTTCACGACGTGCTGGGAACGGTGAAGGTGGCCGACGGAAAAACGGTGTATGACTGGACGAAGATCGACCAGCTTTACGACGATCTGCTGGCGCGCCACATCAAGCCGTTTGTCGAGCTCAGCTTTACGCCGGAAGCGCTGGCGACGTCGCAAAACAGCATTTTTTATTGGCACGGCAACACGTCGCACCCCAAGCCGGATGGGTGGCGCGATCTGGTGGATGCATACGTCCGGCACATCGAAGCGCGTTACGGACGTAACGAGGTGCGGACCTGGTATTTCGAAGTGTGGAATGAGCCGAATTTGTCGGGCTTTTGGGAGGGCGGGGATCAAAAGGCGTATTTTGCGCTCTACGATTTGACGGCGAAGACGATCAAGGCCGTCGATCCAGCACTGCGCGTCGGCGGCCCGTCGACGGCGGGCGCGGCGTGGATCCCGGAGTTTCTGTCGCACGTGAAAGAGAGCGGCGCTCCGATCGATTTCATCACCACGCACACTTACGGGGTGCAGGGCGGGTTTCTCGATGAAGAAGGCAAGAGCGACGTCAAGCTCGATCCTTCGCCCGATGCTATCATCGGCGACGTGCGGCGCGTTCGCGAGCAGATTTCCGCGTCGGCGTTTCCCAAACTTCCGCTGTATTTTACTGAGTGGAGCACCAGCTACACGCCGCGCGATCCCGTGCACGATTCCTACATCAGCGCGCCCTACATATTGACCAAGCTGAAGGCGAGCCAGGGGCTGGTGCAGGGAATGAGCTACTGGGCCTATTCCGATTTGTTCGAGGAGTCGGGTCCGCCGACGGCATCGTTTCAAGGTGGATTCGGGCTTTTGAATCGCGAGGGTATTCGCAAGCCGGCCTACTTCGCCTACAAGTATCTTCACGCGCTTGGGGGGCAGAGCATTGCAGGCGGCGATCCCATGTCGATGCTGTCAACGAAGGATGGAAATGTGACGGGGGTGATCTGGAATTTTGAGCAGCCGGAACAAAAGGTGAGCGATCGGCCGTTTTATACGAAGGTGATTCCCGCGCACGCGGCAGCGCAGGTGCATTTGAAGGTCGCGGGCCTTGCCGCGCATGCAGCCTACCTCCTTGAAGTGCATCGGACCGGCTACCACGCCAACGATGCGTATACGGCTTATCTTGAAATGGGATCGCCGAAGGATTTGACGCCGGCAGGGGTGGCGCGACTTAACGATCTGACGCGGGATGCGGCTGAGACGGATCGAATGGTGCGCAGCGGAAGCGACGGCAGCGTGGAGCTAACGGTGCCGATGAACAGCAACGACGTGGTGCTGGTGACGCTGGAGCGTGGCAAACGGCGCTGAGGCGGAGCCTCGAGGCGGATCGAGAATCAACTCGGGGGGACGCCAGCAGGACGCGTTCGGAGAGCCGACCGGTCTGATAAACTAAGTCTCGGCCCAAGTTGCTGCAACGGCAATTGGGGGACGTAGCTCAGTTGGTTAGAGCGCTGCCCTGTCACGGCAGAGGTCGCGGGTTCGAGCCCCGTCGTCCCCGCCATCATTCTGGTCCTTCTCCCGCCTGGGCGGGATCAGGATTTCGCCTGCGGTTCAAGCGCGCAAAGACATCGCCCAGATGCGCCGCCGCGAATATCCTAATGCGTTAACCGTACGTGACGTCGGTGCTCTGGCCGACCTCGATGATATATCCGTCAGGATCGCGGATGTAGCAGCGAATCTCACCATATTTGGGGATCGGAGGAGTGATGAACTCCGCTCCGCGACTTTTCCATAGCTCGTAGCACGCTTGGATATCCGCAACCCGGAAATTCAAAAAGCTGTTGATATGATTCGGGTCGGGGACGCTGAGCGTGACCGTCGGTTTATCCGGGGTTGGGCCGCCTCCAACATTCAGAATCATCCAGATATTGGCAAGCTGAAGGTATCCGGGCGCGTTGCCATCACCGAGGCTGAGAATTCGAGCGCCGAAGACCTTCTCGTAGTAACGAGCAGATCGCTCGATGTCGGCGACAGTGAGAAAATGCGCAATGCTCATACCTTCGCGCGGGGGCATTTCGTAGCTCTTCTGATCGATTTGCACGCTGTTCATTGACGACTCCAATGCCGATAGACACGGCTGATGCGCTGGTTGTCGTTCGTTGGATTCGTACTTGCTGCCGATTAAGCTTGTCGAATTCGGTCGGGACGATGGGGCGAAGGAATCGGCTTTACTACCGGTCGATAACGTTCCGGAGGGTGCTGGAACTCAAACGCAGAGTCCATTCAAGAGCATTGTACGCGGACGAGGACACGATTCGATGAAATCATGAGTCAGGCACGCAGAAGGGCAAAACCTTCTCCGGGGTGGAGGGTCGTAACTCCCGCCACACTTTCACCTTCGCGGTCCATTCGTGTGCCAACTAATACTTTGGCCGGTCGCGTTCGTACAGACATTTCCGCGTTGGTCAAATTGAGAATCACTTCGATTTCTTCTGCGCCACTTCTTCGAAAACGCAGGATGTTGTTCTCGGCGCGGAGCTCATTCAACTTGCCGCTGACTAAAGTGGGATGCTCCTTGCGCAGAGCGAGGAGCTTTTTGTAAAGCGTGAGGATGGATGATCGGTCTTGTTGTTCAATGGCCACGTTTACGCTGCCGGAGTCATTGCCGAGCGGCAACCATGGCACTCCTGTCGTGAATCCAGCAAACTGGCTTCGATCCCAGCACATCGGTGTCCGCTCGGGGTCGCGGCCCTGGCCGATGCCTGGCTGGTTCTTTTCCGCCGGGTCCCGCACCTGCTCCGGCGCGATGGGCACATCGGTCATGCCGATCTCTTCGCCGTAGTACATCGTGAGCGTCCCGGGCAGGGTGAGCAGCAACATGGCCGCCACCCGAGCCTGCTGTTGACCTACGCGCGAAGCGATGCGGGGCTGATCATGGTTTCCCAAGACCCAGTTCGGCCAGGCGCCGGCTGGGAGTGCGCGGTCGTAGTCTGCAATCACCTGGGCTATTGCGGCAGCCGACCAGGCGCATTGCAGCAGATGGAAGTTGAAGGGCAGGTTTGCGCCCTGGCCGTCCTTTCCGTAATAGGTCATCAGCTGGGCGACCGGCAGGTAGATTTCGCCGATGAGAACGCGATCCGAGAATTCATCAATCACGCTGCGCATCTGGGCGACGATCGAATGCACCTCCGGCTGATTGGTGTTGTAAACGGGCAGAAAACGTTGGTTTGACGAAAGACCGGCGTGATAACCAGGATTCGGAGGATTGTCACGAAATTCATCGTCCTTGATCATCATCCACATGACGTCGACGCGAAATCCATCCACGCCTTTTCGCAGCCAGAAGCGCAGAACATCGAACATGGCCTGCTTCACGGCGGGATTCCGCCAGTTGAGGTCGGGCTGCTCTTTCAGAAACGAGTGGTAGTAATACTGGCCGGTTCGTGGATCGAACTCCCACGCAGACCCGCCAAAGTTGCTGGTCCAGTTGTTGGGCTGGTCGCGCCATATATACCAATCCCGTTTTTCGTTTTCCCGGGAAGAACGGCTTTCAATGAACCACGGATGTTTTTCAGAGGTGTGATTGGGAACAAAGTCCAGGATGAGACGGAGGCCCCGACGATGGGCCTGTTCAAGGAGTGCATCGAAATCCGTCATGTCACCGAAGATCGGATCGATTCCGCAATAGTCCGCGACATCATATCCGAAATCCGCCATGGGCGAGGGATAAACGGGCGCGACCCACAGGGCGTCTACTCCCAGTTCGACAAGGTAATCGAGGCGCTCGACTATACCGCGTAAATCCCCGATCCCGTCACCGTTGCTGTCTTGAAACGACCTTGGGTACACCTCATAAATTACGGCACGCTTCCACCAATCCAAATCCTGCATCAGACCATTAGCTCCCGTAGTTGATCGACCTTGAACAGAGCGCACGAATGATTAACGATCTTTGGTACAAAAACGCGGTTGTCTATTGCTTATCCGTTGCTACGTATATGGATGCGAACGGCGACGGGATCGGTGACTTCAAGGGCCTGTTACGCCGCCTCGATTATCTACAGGGCATGGGAGTGACAGCTCTCTGGCTAATGCCTTTTCAGCCCACGCCCTGGCGCGATGACGGATACGACATCACCGACTACTACGATGTGGATCCGCGATATGGGACGCTGGGCGACTTCGTCGAGTTCACGCACGGGTGCAGGCAACGCGGCATTAGGGTCTTGATGGATCTTGTAGTGAATCACACATCGAACGAACATCCATGGTTTCGCGAAGCCTGCCGCGATCCAAAATCGAATCGCCGCGCGTGGTATGTGTGGTCGCCGAAAAAGCCAAAAGACGCCGACTCAGGCGTAGTCTTTCCCGGAGTCCAGAAGTCGACATGGACATGGGAGAAAACTTCGCGGGAGTATTATTTCCATCGCTTTTACGATTTTCAGCCCGACCTGAATACCGCGCATCCCGAAGTGCAGGCAGAGATTCTGAAGATTATGGGTTTCTGGCTCCAATTAGGAGTGGATGGCTTTCGCATGGACGCGGTGCCGTTTGTCATTGCGAAAAAAGGTGCCAATCAAATCCGGTCCATCGAGCGTTATGACATGCTGCGATCGTTTTCAGAGTTTCTCAGCTGGAGAGCGAGCGGAACCGTCATCCTTGGCGAAGCCAACATTGTGCCGAGAGATGACATGGAGTATTTCGGTGAATTCGGCGAACGGCTGCAAATGATGTTCAACTTTGAGGTGAATCAGCACCTTTTTTATGCCTTGGCGACCGGCGATACCCGCACATTGATCAATGCAATGAAGGAAACCAAGCGCCGTCCCGCGACGGCGCAATGGGGACAATTCCTGCGCAACCATGACGAGCTCGATCTTGGGCGACTGACGGTCAGGCAACGGGAAAAAGTATTTCATGAGTTCGGACCGGAGAAAAAGATGCAGTTGTACAAGCGCGGGATCCGGCGACGGCTCGCGCCCATGTTAAATGGCAACCGGCGCCGACTCGAACTTGCGTACAGCCTGATGATGACCCTGCCCGGGACACCCGTGTTGCGTTACGGCGACGAAATTGGAATGGGAGACAATTTGAAGTTGCCTGAACGGAATTGTACGCGAACCCCTATGCAATGGTCGCCTGAACCGAATGCTGGTTTTACGACCAGCGAGAAGCCGATTTCGCCCGTGATCGCAGAAGGTCCGTACGGGTTTAAGCAGCTGAATGTGGCCATGCAGCGCCGCGATCCCGATTCATTCCTCAATTGGATGGAACGAATTATCCGTATGCGCAAGGAGATCCCCGAAATTGGCTGGGGGGACTTCTCGTTCCTGCCCATGCGGAACCACAATGTGCTCGCAATGACCTACGATTGGCGGAACAACTCTGTTCTGTTTCTACATAGCCTCATCCCTGAGCCTCGAGAGATACGCTTTCATCTTCCCGCGAATACGCACGGCGACAAGAGCATTCTCATCAATTTACTTTCCGGCGATCATAGCCAGGCTGACCGGAGCGGACAACATCGCGTAGTGCTTGAACCCTACGGATACCGTTGGTATCGCGTCGGCGGTCTTGATTACCTGCTTCGCCGATCGGACGTGTAAAGCTCGCAAGCGAACCAGACTGGCTTCCCTCGGCTGTCCGCAGGGAAGCAATTGGCCATCGCGCGACGAACGGCACCGGATCATTGAAACGCGCGGCTCAGGCTCATGGGATCGAGGCCGGAGATAAACGCTCGCGCTTCAGCGGTGAGTTCGGCTTGTGTTGTGTCGCTGGGCTCTGCGGAATGCGGCCGGTCAATGCGAATCATGATGGGAACAGGATGTGCCGCTCCGCCGGTGAGATCGCTGGTCTGCGGCTTGAGAACAACAAGCCTGATGCGGCTGTTGGACGCGCCTGGCTGCGACTGCGAACATGAGCCCGGAGTACACGCGACGCTGACGACGATGCTGTCGGCGACGCCGTCGTCATAGAAACCGGTGCTGAGATTGAGGGCGCTGCCTCGCGCGGCGAGGTAGGGAATGGAAGCGAGCCGCTCGGGTGTGAGGCCGCGCGCCAGCCAGCACGAATTTGCGTCGTGATAGTAGACGAACGGCGCAACCCAGACTGCCAGTATGATCTCGTCCGACCCGGGAGCGGAATAAGCGGCGCTATCGACCAGCGTTTGACCGCCGGATTGCTCGTACCATGTGCGCGAGAGCGCGAAGCTGCCGATCTGCTGGGGAAAGCGGGCCAGAGCGGCGGCCGATGCCATCGAGGCCTGTGGACTCGGCCGTGATCGCAGCGCGGAAGACGGCAGAGCCAAAAAAGCGACAAGAACGCCTGCAAATGCAGCGCAGCGAATGAAGAGATGGCGCGACGAGGGGGCAGAATTTTCCCGCGATGAAACAGGGCTCGCCGAACCTGCTGCCGGCGTGGGTTCGGAATCGGAAGGCAGCGCGCTTTTCTCGCTCAAGGTCGCGAGCCGAACAAAGATCAGGATCGCAATAAGAAAGAGACAGCTTCCGATCACGTAGTCGGCTTGTTTTGCGACACCCTCAAGCGCCGAATGGCCAAGGGCGACGCGATAGTAAACCACGAGGACGCAGAGGCGAATGAAATTGAAAAAGTATCCCAGCAGAACTCCACCGGCGACGTATGCTGCCCAGCGGCGAAATGAAACGCGCTTGAGATAGCCGAGAATGAGCGCGAGGTACCCGAGAGCGACAGCGCCGCGAATGCCGTCGCAGCCAGGTGCGATGAACATGCCGAAGTCCGGGGAAAACATGAGGCGCAGTTGCGGCGTAGTGGGCGCGAAATGGATCAGCGTGGCAAAGTCACGAGCCACGCGGGCAGAGACGTTTTGCAAAGGAATATCGATCATGCTGCTGGTGAGCACCGGCACCGGCTGCGAGAGCAGTAACAGGGCGAGAGGGAACCAGGCCTTGCGCCAGACGCGCGGTCCGGCGAACAAGAGAACGACGCCGCTGCCATAGAGATAAACCGGCGACGTAAGCGGGATGAGCGAGATCAGCGTGCCGCCGGCGGCGATAAAGACTTCAGCGCTGTGGCGCAGAATGCTGACGGAGAATGCGGCGGCGATCAGGACCAGGCCGAGCCAGCTTCCGCGCAATTGCCAGCCGTTCTTGCGCCACACACGAAGCGTGAGAATGATGCTGGCCGGCGGAATGAGCATGCCGATCGAGCGCAGAGGATCGGTGGTCCAGCAGCGCCAGAGCAGTGCCAACTCGCGCTCAATACCCACGCAGCCGGCCGCGGCAAGAATGACGATGGCGCACCAAAGCGCGATGGACGGCGACGCGGGCTTGACCAAATGGAGCTGCGGTTCGCTTCCTGTTTCGGTTTGTGTGGTTGCGAGTGCTTCCGCCATCGGAACTGACCGTCCCTCGTTGGATATCATCGCATTCCGATGCACGCGCGTATAGGCTTTTGCGAACTAGGGTGCTTGCGGCGGGCCTGCCAGCGGAGTTTTGACCGGCGCGGCGACGCCGATGAATTGCGTGAGAGTGTTTTTGGCGGAGTTCGTGAGCCAGAGATTGCCGCTAGCGTCGATGGCCAAGCCGTAGGGATCGAGAAGGGAAGCGTCGGCGCCGAATCCTGTTGACGGCGAAAGAAAACTGCCGGGCGAGGTGCTCGATGCGCCAGCGAGCTCGGAAAGCGAATTGCCCTGGTAGTTAGCGACCCACACCGTTCCCGCTCCGTCGACTGCAATTCCCTGGGGCCGCACGACGCCGCCGCCTGTGGCGGCATCGAGTTCCAACGTTCCGCAGGTGTTCACCTCGCTGATGCTGTTGCCGTAGTAGTTTGCAATCCAGATGTTGCCTTTCTGATCCGCGGCCACGCCGGAGGCACCATTGCAATCGCAATCGTAATTCGTGACCTTGGAGCCATCGGAAGATATTTCGGTGATGGGAAGCAGGCCGCCCTGGTTAACAACCCATGCATTGTGGTCGGAGTCGACGGCCAGAGCGATCGGGAAGGCCAGCGACGTGCCGCCCCAACCGGTGGAACTGGAAATTGCCGAGCCGGAGTTCGACAGCAGCGTAACTTTCGAATCGCCGTAATCTGCGAACCACATGTTGCCGTTGGGATCGGCCGCAACACCGATGGGAAAATAGATGCCACCGCTGGTAATGCCGGATTGGATGGCTTGGCCCGCCGGATTCAGCTCGGTCACATCGCCATCGCCGTTGTTGGGGGTGGTTTCCTCATTCGAGATCCAGACGTTGCCGTGAACATCGAGCGCCATGCCATAGGACTCGTTGATTCCGGAGCCCGATATTCCAGCGGGGAAAAGGGCCGCGCCCGACGGCGAAAACTCCGATATGGCATTGAAGTAGCTTGACGCCCAGATATTGCCTGTGGCGTCGACGGCAACGGATGCAGGCGAGTTCATGCCGCCGCCTGAGACGGTGTTATGAAGCATCCAGTCAGAGGGCGCGGCGGTGAGAGCCGGCGAGAAGACCGTGTTGCCTGCAGCGAGCGAGTAAATGGCCGCGGTGTTGGCGGCTGGTGCGCGCGCAATGTTGAGAGCGGCGTCGAATGTGTTTGTAGGCACGGCGCTGCCTGAGGTTGCGGCTGCAAAAAGTGTTGAGCACGAACCCGCGTTGCCTCCTCCGGTGCACGACGCAAGCGCGTTGGCCAGCGTGTTCAGCTTGCTCGTGGGCACCGCGAGCGTGGAGGAAAGGCCGGCTCCGGGAGACGCACCGGTGGCGGGGTTCGCGAGCTCGTCGGCGGTTGCAAAGGCGTTGTCGAGGCCGGTGGTGTTGGTGCAACTCGCGCCGACGTTGCCGCCAGCCGACATGAAGGGAGCCAATGCAAACGCCGATGCGGCGGTTGTGACTTCATTCACGGTGAATGCGCTGCCGGAGGCGACCGCGCCGCATGGTCCGAGAGCGGTCATGAGCCACAGCGCGGAGTTGGGTGCTGAGGCAGGCGCTGGCTGGCCGCCTTTCGAGACCAGATAAATGGGAGTCTGCGCAGATGGGCAGGTGTAGCCAGCAGCAACGGTGAAACTTCCATCGGCCGCTGTGGTCAGTGCGGTGGCCAGCAGTTGGCTGGGAGCGGAGCCATTGCCGGAGTTGCCGGCAGCGTAAAGCTGGACTGAGGCGCCGCTCACAGGCTGGTTTGCGGCCATCACTTTGCCGGTGAAGGCGACGCCGGCAACAGACGATCTGGAAGGACACGAAGCAGGCGTGCTTGAACTGACGCTCGGCGTGCAGCCACCGCCGCCACCCCCACCTCCGCCAGTGCTGATGACACTTCCGCCGCAGCCGGCGAATGTGGCACAGAAAACTGCGATCAAAATAGAGGAGATGCCAGCAAAGATGCAAGGAGAGATGCCGGCAGAGATCGAAGATGAATGGAGAATGCGGGGAAGTGTCACAGTTGAATTCCCCATCCTGCGCGAAGGCTGGCTCCGGCCGCGGGTTAACGCTTGCGGCTGCGCGCCGCCCTCAGACTGGCGAAGAGTGCGCCTGCGCCGCCCACCAGCGCCAGCATAATCGTTGGATCTTCCGGCGAATCGACGCATCCGGTTTGCGCGCGCAGCGGAAGAACGATGGCGGTGAGCATAAGGACCAGGAGAAGGGCGTAACGACGAGTCATTCGGATCTCCTTACTGTTCTTCGACAAACTGTTTGCGCAAACCCGAAGTTGCCACGGGCAAATCGTCGGCAACCACCTCAAGAATACACGGAAAAATGTGTTATAGGTCTATGACCCGAAAGGGTCATCAGAGAGATAACTCCCTGGTTTCCCACAGGCTGCGGGCAGTGGTTTGAGGCCGGGCTCAGGTCACTCGCCGGCGATCGCAGCCAGATAAGAGTCAGCGATTGATTGTGCTTGTGCGATCGAAGATGTGCCCCATCTTTTCCTGCTTGGTTTTGAGATATCGCTCAAAGCTCTGCTGGGTCTCGACCTCTGCCGAGACGCGCTCGGCTACTGTTATGCCGGCAGATTCCAGCGCAGCTACCTTGTCGGGATTGTTGGTCATCAGCCGCACGCTCGAGACGCCGAGCATCTTCAGCGCTCCCGCCGCCAGGTCGTAATCGCGGCAGTCGGCGGCGAATCCGAGCTTCTCGTTCGCCTGCACCGTGTCTAGTCCCTCATCCTGCAGCTCATAAGCCTTCAGCTTTGCCATCAGGCCGATGCCGCGGCCCTCCTGCTGCTCGTAAAGCAAAATGCCCGCGCCCTCCTGGGCGATCCGGGACAGCGCCATCTCCAGCTGCAGCCGGCAATCGCAGCGCAGCGAACCGAATACGTCGCCGGTCAGGCACTGCGAGTGAATGCGGACCAGCGGCGGCGTGGAATGAATGTCGCCCATCACCAGCGCGACCAGTTCCTCGGCAGCCTGTGAGGGCTCGCACCCCGGTGCCGATTCGCTTGGCGTACCCTCGAAGCCCAGGATGCGGAAGTTGCCCCAGCGCGTCGGAAAATCCGCCTCGGCGATCTTTTTCACGTTCTTTATTGCCATGTTTTTATTCTACTTGCAGTCGTGATTCCGGTATGAGTGGCCGTTGCCTTGACACTGTGTATCGAGTGACGATAGGTCTCGAGACAAAGGCGAAGCAGGATGGACAATCTCTGGCAGATTCAACCCGTCGAGGGCGAGAGCATGCTTGCGGCCGTGCGCAGCATGTTGCTGGAATACTGGGACTCATTCGGATTCACGCCTTGCTTTCAGAACTTCGGTGATGAAGTCGCGAGCCTTCCCGGTGTCTACGCTCCGCCGGGTGGCCGCCTCGCTTTGGCCACCGTGAATGGCGAGCCGGCTGGATGCATCGCCATGCGCCGCGTGGATTCGCATCGCGCCGAGGCGAAACGCCTTTACGTTCGACCGGCATTTCGGGGCTCCGGCCTGGGTCGCGCATTACTCGAATGGTTGATGTCCGAGGCCCGTGCCGCGGGCCACCGAGAGATCGTTGGCGATACCATGCCGGCGATGCACGAAGCATTGGTGCTCTACGACCGGATGGGTTTCCAGCGCGGAGAGCCGTACTCTGAGAATCCGACTGAAGGCGCGATCTTCATCCACATTGAGCTCTAAAGGCTCCTACGTTTTTCGCGTTCCACGAGCGCGGCGCGGTACATTGATCGTGTGACCGACAACATTATCTGGATCACGCTGCTGGTGAAGCTGGGCGTGGTCGCCTCGGTGGCCAGCGTGCTGGCGCGCGTGTCCACGTTCCGCCGGCTGTTTTTTGCCGAGAAGCGGACGCCGAGGCAAACTCTGGCTCTGTTGGCGTTTTTTCTTGTACCGCTGACCCTCGGGGTCTGGCTCCGGTTTCGGGTGCCGAATTTTCTGGCCGCAGACGTTTCATTTGAGACCGTCATTCTGCTAGGCCTACTGATCGGGCCGGGCTGGGCAATGCTCAGTGGCGCGGTCCTGTCGGTGCCGGCAGTTCTTCACCATGAATACCTTGCGCTGCCGTTCGACGTAATTCTGGGCCTGGTCGCGGGCATGATCGGGCGCTTTGTGCAGAAAGAAGAGATCTGGTCATTCACGCCCTTCATCGATTTAAGTCTCTACCGATGGGTTCGCCGGAACCTGATCAAGCCTCGCATCGACCGGCAGTTTCTGTTGCTGGTTTTAATTGCGGTAATGGAGATGGCTCGCGACTCGATCGCGCGCGCGTTTCCGCATCGGCTGTTTGCACTGCTGGCCAGCAGTCTTTGGCTGCAGGCGCTGGTCTGGCTGTGCGCGCCAATCTCGGTGGGAGTGGCCATCAAGGTGTGGAACGCCTTGCGCGTTGAGATGTCGCTCGAAGAGCAAAAGCGGCTGGTGCTTGAAGCGCGCCTTGACGCGCTGCAAAGGCAGATCAATCCGCACTTCCTGTTCAACACGCTCAACTCCATTGCCTCGCTGGTGCGCAACAAGCCGGAGCTGGCGCGCCAAATGACGGTGAAGCTGGCGAACATTCTGCGCGCGCTGCTCAAAGACCACGATGCGTACGTGCCCCTGCGCGACGAGCTGAGATTTACCGACGATTACCTCGACATCGAAGTGGTTCGCTTTGGGGCCGACAAGCTGCGCGTCGAAAAAGATATCGATCCGCGCACGCTCGAAGTCCTGGTGCCAAGCATTCTGCTGCAGCCGCTGATTGAAAACAGCATCAAGCACGGGCTTGAGCCGCGCATTCACGGGGGAACGGTCACCTTGCGCAGTCGTCTCGAGGGCGACAGGGTATCGATCGAGGTTTCAGACGATGGCGTCGGCATGACCAGCCGACCCGAGAGCGCCACTCGGCGCACCGACTCGGGCATCGGCATGAAGAACGTGCAGGAGCGGCTCGAAGTTCTCTACGGCAACCAGGCCAGCTTCAGCGTTGTCAGCAACCCTGGGCGCGGCACGCAAGTCTCAATCGAGATTCCGGCAAACCTTCCGGAGTCCACTTAGCCCTGAAGACCGCGAGAAAACACCGGCGCGAAAACCGGCGATTTTTGTCGGCTGCGCAATGCAAACCACCCATCAAGGGTTAGTCACGATTGCGGCGGGTTTGCTTCCGCACGGCGCCTGCAGCCGGATTTTCTGCATCCACGCATTCAACTCATCCTGTCCAAGGTCGTCGGTAAATCCGATCCAGCGCGGAGGCAACGCGAAAACATAGCGGCTATTTTGGCCCAGCCTGGATGGTCCGATGGGCGCCGCGCTGACTGCCATTGTCACGGCCTGCACCTGCTGCCATTCGCCCGGCGTGAAAACCATGATTGGAATGTCCTGGTAAGGTTTTGCCGCTGTCCATTTGGGATTGCGAATCAGGATTTGTGGTCCGTCGACCGTTTGCCCTGAACTGAGAATCGTTCCGCTCCACTTGTCAGGGACAACCGAGTAACCTTTCCAGCTTTTTGGCAGGACAAAGCAGAAGCCATACTGCACATTGCGATAAACGATAAATTCTGGGGCGGCCACATGCCCAGGATTCCCGGCCGCTGTCTGCTGCGAAAGCGCGCAACTGCTCGCCACTGCTGCGCAGAAAAGGGCCGAAAGCACAACGGGGCGGAATAGCATCCTGAATCCTCGTTTCATTCCGCGTCGCGCCAATGCGCATCCCTAGGACCCGAGAATGGAACCCATAGCTTCTTTGCCAGAAGTCCCTGTCGCAGCGCGCTATACGCTGGCCTGCGCCTTCTTTCCGGCTCGGGCCTTGATCCATAGATTGAATTCCTGATTCACAGACATTCCGGGCTTCCTGAATGCCCGTTCCTTCCCGAGCAGATAATCGCGAAACGCTTCATGCTCCTCCGCCGAAGCATTCTGCATCGGGACTTCAGTGTCACCCGCATGATCTTCGGTTACCTTTCCGTCTCCACTGAAGAGCCATTTCACTTCAAACGGCGCAAGCCCGGGAACCAGCAAGGTGACGAACCCGAAGAATGGGACGTGCGCGCGCATGTAGGGCAACGCGATAAGAAGGCCGAGGACCGCCAAATGCGTCACGATGGTCTGCAGAATGGGTATCGAGAAGCCCTTTTTCTGGTCAGCGGCGAATACAAGAAAGCCCAGGAACAGATGGTAGGAAACGAGGATGGACGCGTAAGCCGCGGCCGCCCCTTCGAGAACATAGTGTCCCAGGGCATAGCCGATCGCGGCGGCGACAACATAGGCGAGGATCGCCATGGATTCTTCCTCCTGCGCCCGCGGCCGTTAACGTTTATCCCGCTTGCCAATCAGGGATTTCCAGCCGGATAGTGGTTCCATTCTTCGGAGTGGCGACGGTGTTGAATCCGGCGATTTGGCCCGGGGCGATTGCGACTAATATAGCCCGAACTTCGATTTCCTAAAGCCACTGCCTTCTTACGACGTGAGGAAAGGAACCATTCGCGCTATCCTCAAATCATGGTGCGCTTCACAGTGCTGGCGTCGGGGTCAAAGGGCAATAGCACTGTGATCTCGGGCGGGCATACCCGAATTTTGGTCGACGCAGGCTTGAGTTGCCGCGAGTTGTTCCGCCGAATGAAGCTGGCCGGCGAAGACCCCGCCAAGCTCGATGCCATTGTCATCACGCACGAACACCAGGACCACATCAACGGCTTGGCCATCACCGCGCGCAAGCTCGGCATTCCGGTTTATTTCACTGAGGCCACGCATCGCGCGTGGATGCGCTGGCTCACTCCACGCCGCCAGATGACTTACGCCCAATGGCTCGAGCAGTGCCGCCGGCAAGCAGCCGAGCGTGCTGAACCGGAGCCGGTCGGCTCGGTGGCAGTGGATGAGTGCGATCCCGAGGACGCTGAGGCTGAAGCCGAACTCTGCGCTTCGCCGGTGAATGCCGAGATGCAAGTATTTAGGAACCGGGAATCCGATCTCGCTTCGTCGGAACGGGCTGCATCCGGTTCAGCTTCGTCAGAGTCGGCCTCGACTGCGAAAGACGATCCAACCTGGCTGCCCGCCGTGGAATATTTTCAGGCAGGAGTTCCTTTCGCAATCGGCGACATCAGCATGAGCCCCTTCACGGTCTCCCACGACGCCGCGGACCCAGTGGGCTTCGTTCTGTGTGCGGAGGGCGTTCGCATCGGCTATGCGACCGATCTCGGCTACGTGTCCCCCAACGTTCGCGAACAGCTTCGCGACCTTGACCTGCTTTTGATCGAGTCAAATCACGATCTGGAAATGTTGCGGGATGGGCCCTACCCGTGGTCGGTCAAGCAAAGGGTGCTTTCCAGGGTTGGGCATCTCTCGAACGATGCTACGGCCGAATTTCTGTCGACCGCTTACGACGGCCAGGCTACATATGTGATTCTTGCGCATCTTTCTGAAAATAATAATCTTCCTGAGCTCGCTCGGGTTGCCGCTGAGCGCGCCCTGCTGGGCCGGGCAAGCCTGCTCGCCAACCGCTTGTTACTTGCAGAGCAACACCAGCCGCTTTCGGCTATCAGTTTCTAGGCAGAACGGTTACTATAGGTTTAAATCACGGCCCACAGATGGAAGGCACGAGACGGGCCGGAGGGCACGCCAAGAGCCGCTCTGCAGTTTCCTGGGGCGACTTTTAAGGCATCCGACGTCAGGGATGCGGCGTCAAATGGGTAACTCTCGGAGAAGCGATCACAGGCGGGAGTTTCAATTCTACCCAACTCTTTATTTTTTAAGGTGATTGCCTATGTCTAAGGCAAAAAATCGCTGCACCGACCGCGTAGTTGGCGCCATTCTCGCAAGCTGGCGGTATGACATTTCGGGAATTTCGCCTGAAATGCGGCGAGACTACGAAAACCATTTTGCCGAGTGCGCTCATTGCAGCGCGCGCCAGCGCTTCCATCGCGGGCTCGATGTCACGCTTGCGGCCCTCACTTCAACCGCCGCGTTGTTCTTCCTCTTTGCTCTCGCGGTGCTGAAGCATGTAAAGCCGCTCGAGCACGTCGCTTTCAAAGTTTTGGGCCTCGATATCTTCGACATGTACCACATGCTGGTTTCGGCAGGGATCGCGGGGCTTTGCTTCTCGCTGATTGCGATGGCGCTTGTTCTGATGGCCACTCCGGCGCCGTCATACCTCGGCGGCATCGCCGCGGAGCGTGCCAAAGTGATCGAAGAACATTTGCCGGCGGCGATCAAGGCGCTGCGTCCGCGCTGAAGCTTTCTTGAGAATCAAAATCGCAAAAGCCTCCCGCATCGGGAGGCTTTTTGCATTTCCGAACTTTTTGTTCGTGACTGCGCAGCTCCGCCCGCATTCGCAATGCCGAGGTTCCGTATAATCGATGTGAATCAACTCCGAAAAAAAGATTCCATTCAAGAAAGAGAATACCGCCATGTATAAGGTCGTTTTGCTGCGTCATGGAGAGAGCATCTGGAACAAGGAAAACCTGTTTACAGGCTGGACCGATGTCGATTTATCAGACAAGGGAAGAGAAGAGGCCACCCAGGCCGGCCGCGTTCTCAAGGAGCAGGGATATCGCTTCGATCTTGCTTTCACATCGGTGCTGAAGCGCGCAATTCGCACGCTCTGGATCACGCTGGACCAGATGGACCTGATGTGGATCCCCGTGCAACGCGACTGGCGGCTGAATGAACGCCATTATGGCGCGCTGCAAGGGTTGAACAAGGCCGAAACGGCTGCGAAATATGGCGAGGACCAGGTAAAGATCTGGAGGCGCAGCTACGATATTCGCCCGCCCGCGCTTGAAGAGACCGATACGCGCTATCCCGGCAAGGATCCGCGCTATCAGAGCCTTACCAAGCAACAGCTTCCGTTGACTGAATGCCTCAAAGACACCGTCGACCGATTTCTGCCGTGCTGGCATGAAGCCATCGCGCCAAAAATCAAGGAAGGGAAGCAGGTGCTGATTGCGGCGCACGGCAACAGCCTGCGTGCGCTGGTGAAGTATATCGAGGGGATTCCGGACGAAGAGATTGTGGACCTGAACATTCCCACCGGCGTGCCGCGCGTGCACGAACTCGATGAGAACCTGAAATCGATTCGCCACTATTATCTGGGCGACGCCGCAGCGATTGAGCAGGCGGTGAACAAGGCGAAGAGCACGGGGACGAACAAATAAAGCCTCCGCACCGATACCAGATTCAGGTGGACAAAGGCCGTTCGCACGTGCGAACGGCCTTTGTCTTCTACATGTGCGCGATTTTTGAGCGCGCGAGAAGCAGCTACCCCTCGTAGTTCAGGCTCTCGAGGCCCAGATACTGCGCGCCCGAGCCTAGCTCCTCTTCAATGCGCAGCAACTGGTTGTACTTAGCGATCCGATCGGTGCGGCTCGCCGAGCCGGTTTTGATCTGGCCCGCGCCGGTGGCAACTGCGAGGTCGGCGATGAACGTATCTTCCGATTCGCCGGAGCGGTGCGAGATCACGGACGTATAGCCGTAGCGGCGGCCGAGCTCGATGGCTTCGAGCGTCTCGGTGACAGTGCCGATCTGGTTCAGCTTGATCAGGATCGAATTGCCCACGCCCTCTTCGATGCCGCGCTGCAACAGCTTCACGTTGGTCACGAAGAGATCGTCGCCGACCAACTGGATTTTGCCGCCAAGCTTGTCGGTCAGGACGCGCCAGCCCGCCCAGTCGTTTTCAGCCAGGCCATCTTCGAGCGAAACGATGGGGTACTGCCGGATCCAGTTGTCCCAGTAGTCGACCATCTGCTCGCTTGTGTGCTCGCTCTTGTCGCCCTTCTTGAAAACGTACTTCTTCTTCTCTGCGTCGTAGAACTCGCTCGACGCAGGATCGAGTGCGATCGAGATCTGCTCGCCCGGCTTGTATCCAGCCTGCTCAATGGCTTCAAGAATCAGCTCGACGGCTTCGGCATTCGATTTGAGCGACGGCGCAAATCCGCCCTCATCGCCCACCGCGGTGTTGTAGCCCTTCTTCTTAAGCACGCTTTTCAGCGTGTGGAAAGTTTCAGACGCCCAGCGCAGCGCCTCGCTGAAGCGCTCCGCGCCCACCGGCATGATCATGAACTCCTGAAAGTCGACGTTCGAATCAGCATGCGCGCCGCCGTTCAGCACGTTCAGCATCGGCGTGGGCAGCACGCTGGCGTTTACTCCGCCAAGGTAGCGATAGAGCGGAACTTCGAGGGTCTGCGCAACCGCGCGGGCCGCAGCCATCGAAACTGCCAAAATTGCGTTTGCACCCAGCTTGCCCTTATTCGGCGATCCATCGAGCGCAATCATCGACTGATCGATGAGTCTTTGATTCGCCGCGTCCATGCCTTCCAGTTCCGGCGCAATCACGGTCTCGACATTCGCGACAGCCTGCAGCACGCCCTTGCCGAGGTAGTGGCTTTTGTCGCCGTCGCGCAGCTCCACGGCCTCATGCTCGCCGGTTGAAGCGCCTGAAGGCACAATCGCGCGGCCCATCTCGCCGCTTTCAAGAATGACGTCGGCCTCCACGGTCGGATTTCCGCGCGAGTCCAGGACTTCGCGGGCACGAATGGCAACAATCTCAGTCATATGGCTCCTTAGAATGCGGTGCTGCAGCCGGTCATTCAGTTGGGGACGGCGATCCACGGCCAGAGCTTCTCCGGCGGCGCTTTGAATGGTGTCTAAAAGCACATGACCGCGCAAAAAAGTGTTCTCCGTCCAGCGAAGAAATGCTTGTGGAAAAAATTGCTGCTTTCCTTCGGATTCTAGCAAACGGGCTGTGGATCGCCCCTGTGGCGCTGGTCACACGACTGATCACACAGCGCTTAGCGTTCGCCGCGCATCCCAATGATAACTAGTTTGATTCTTGCCGCCAGCGGAACTGACCACTTATCCACCAATGCGTTATTGCCAAAGTGGGGCTACGCTTGAATTGGCTGGTTTTACGCTTGCGGCGCAAACAGGGCTGCGGGCGATGAAAACTTTCCCGTCCCCGCAGGGTCAAAACCGAGGTAAGGAGATCTTTGCTCTGGGGAGAGGAGTTTGGGATGAAACGAACCGTCTTCGTTTATGCCGTTTTGGCCGGCGCCGCAGCTCTTTTGGGCGCGCAGCAGGCAAGCCAGTCGTCACAATACACAGGCACCTCGAATCCGCCACCGGACGATACAATTTCCACTCCGGCGCCTGACGTTGCACCGCAAGCCAAACCCTCCCCCGGCCATTACGCTGACGACCGGCCGGCAGCCAAAACTCAGCACTCGCTTGATGGGTCGCTCTATACGATTCCGACGAACGGCCCGGCGAATGATTCTCCGGCGAACGACGGCGCCTCCAACGCAACTCCGGCAAACAACATGCCGCCTCGCGATATGCCGGCGCGCAACATGCAGGCCGACCCAACCGACGGCACCGACGACGGAATAGTGCAGGTCGCGCCGGACAAATCTTCGGCGCCGATGTTGAACGAACGCGCGGCCCCGAGGGATATAGCCTCGACCGATCCCGATGGCGATATCGTGCATCCGGCTCCGCTGCCGCCGGGAACTTTAGGCGAGGGCGCAGTCATTCGTGTTCGATTGTTGGATCGGCTCTCGAGCGGGATGAGCGAGAAAGGCGACACGTTCCGCACGCGCGTGGTTTCCGATGTGATCCAGGATGGGCAGGTGTTGATTCCAGCAGGGGCTGAAATCGACGGCCGGGTCGATTCGGTTTCCACCGGCCATTTTGCGGGCCACGGGTCCATGCGTTTGCAGCCTGAGGTCGTGATCCTCGCCGATGGTTCGCGCTTCCATCTTTACGGAGAGACCACCGGCGCGCCCGGCTCGAACGATCACGTGGGTAGCGAGGGCAACGTTACGCCTGGATCGCGGCTGAAGAAGGCGGGCGTCGAATATGGCGCTGTTGCGGGTGCGGGCGTGGTTACGGGCGCCATCATCGGTGGGCCCGGCGGCGCGCTGGCAGGAGGAATTGTTGGCGCGGGCGTCGTTACCGTCCATTTGCTGGTGGATCATCCGCAGGCCACGCTCGATGACGGCACGGTTTTGCTTTTCACGCTGAGTGAGCCGCTGCATTTGGCTCCCGCTGCTCAAACAGGGAATTAGGCGAGGAATTAATCGGCAACCCAGGTTCTACGGAAGCAAAAAGGGAACGCAGAAAGAGGCATTCCCAGACTCCAGGAGGCGAGCAATGAACTGCAGTCAGCTATTGGAACGGCGCACGGCGACGAATTGGGAAAGACCAGCAGAGACAGACAAGCATTTCAGCGAGCGTCCTGAGACGCAGCAGACGGACTCCTATCGCTGGAGCGCGGTCCGCTTCTCCTCGGTGGGGCAGACCTTCGCGGCAAGATTCACGCCGTCGTTCAAAGGATCGCACTAAGCAGCATCCCGCCTTTAAAGCCGCGGGCTTCACGATCAGAGCGCGCTTGCGAACCCGCTTGAGCGCGCTCAACACTTCCATCTCATTCAGTCCGCAGCGCCTTTACCGGGTCGACCGATGCCGCGCGCTGCGCAGGAATGAGGGCTGCAAAGGCGGCGGCCACCGCGAGTACTCCGACGGCAATGGCCATCACCTCAGCGTTCACGCTGGTGATCTCGTAAAGCTGCGACTTCACATATCTGACGCAAAAGACCGCTACCGGAATGCCGATGGCCAGTCCGGCAATGGCCTGCAGCATGGCCCCGCGCATGACCGATCCAACCACGCGGCTGCGCGCGGCACCGAGCGCCATGCGGATACCGATCTCCGCTGTGCGGCGGACGACCGTGTAGGCCGTAACGCCGTAGAGGCCGACCGCCGCAAGGAGAAGGCCGAGCAGCCCGAAGAGAGAAGTGAGACGGGCAATCAGGCGCTCCTGAATGAAACGGTCGTCGATCTGCTGCTGAAATGTCTGGAACTTCACCACTGCGAGATTGGGGTTGATGCCCGTCAGAGTATCGCCCACCACCTTTTCGAATCCGGGAATCGGTCGGCTGGTCTCGATCACGATGGCGCCGGCATACATGGACTGGTCTTTATCAGGGGGATCTTCCGGCCCGCCGAGGCCCGCGGGCTGCGTTATGGGAAGAAAGTACATTGCGTGATTTTTCCAGTAGACGCTTGTGTAGGTCGTGTCCTCCACTACGCCCACGATCTGATGCGCGCCGTCCTCTCCAGGATGAAGTGGATCATCGAATCCAAAGCGATGACCAATTGGGTTGCGGTTGCCAAAGAACTGCTTCACGAATTCCTGGTTCACAACCGCGACGGACGGCGCGTTCATCGTGTCCTGCAAGGTGATACCGCGTCCCATCAGGACATGGGTACCGACGGCATCGAAGTATTCGGGCGTGACTTTCACCCAGGATGCGGATTTGTTCAGGTTCGGATCGCCCTGAACCTTTACGCCGGAATCCCAGTTGTTGTCTTCCATCGGCGTGTATGTGGCTAGGCCGACCTTGAGAACGCCGGGAAGGGCGTGAAACCGCTCGACGATCGTCTGGTAGAGAGCCTCGACTTCAGATGTCTTATAGCCGGCCGACTGCGGGTTGATGTGCGCAACGTAGCGATTGGCTGCCTCGAGTTTCATGTCGACGTTTTCGGCCTTGCTGAGGCTCTGCGCGAAGAGGCCCGCGGCAACCAGCAGCACCAGTGACAGCGCCGCCTGCAGCACCACCAATCCGCGCTGCAGGACTGACGCGCCACCGGCCGTCGTGCGGGAGTTGGAGCGCAGGGCATCGATGGGTTGTGTCCGCGCCGCCAAGAGTGCCGGTGCAATTCCAAAAAGAATTCCCGTAACCAGAGAAAGGGCGAGCGCAAAGCCTATGACAAGGGCCGAGGGCGAAGCAGAGACCGGCATGTTCTGTTGGTGGGGAAATGCGAGCGCCAGCAGCGTGTGCGCTCCAGCGTAGGAGACGGCAAGAGCCAGCAGACCACCCAACCCTGCTAGCAGAACGCTCTCCGTCAAGAGTTGCCGCACAATGCGGCCGCGCCGCGCGCCCAGGGCAGACCGGATTGAAAGCTCGGCGCGCCTGCTCATGCCGCGCACCAGCAACAGGTTGGCGATATTGGCGCAGGCCAGCAGAAGAACCAGCGCAGCAATCCACTCCAACAGTTTCAAATGGTCCTTATAACCATCCTGCATGTTCTGGATGCCTCCGCCACCGGGAGCGAGCACCACATGCGTGCGCGGAAGAACCTTCTGTGCTCGCGGATCGGCGAAACGCTTGAGTGTCGCAAACTGCTGTTTCAATAGCGCGCTGGCCTTGGCCTGCAGCGCCGGCAGTGAAGTTCCCGGCTTAACCCGTCCTATGATGTAGCACCACGATGTACTGGGATTGTTGAAGTAAGGTGCGCCAATAACCGTGTCCATCGAATTCATAGGGAGAAAGTATTTGGGCGGATTGGTGTCGATACGGTCGCCGTAGAATCCCTTCGGCGCAACACCGATAATCGTCGCCGGCTTCGTATTGACGTAAACCGTGCTCCCCACCACGCTCGGATCGCCCGCATAATCCTGCTCCCACGCGTCGTAGCTCATCACGGCAGTGATGGCTGCGCCCTTTTGATCGTCGCCATCCTGAAACAGCCGGCCCGCCGCGGGAGAAAGGCCAAAGACGCGGAAGTAGTTGCCTGAGACAAAGGTTCCGATGTCCGATTTAGCCTGCGTCTGGGCGCCGGATCGGCGCACGGTTATTGGCCGGAAGGCGTAGCCGGCTTCCATCGCGGCCAATTCTTCAAACTCCGGCAGGTTCTTCTTGAAGGTGTAATACGTGTCCGTGGCGAACAGAGAATAGTCCCCATTGTCGTGCCAGCCGTCGCTAACACAGCACTGGTCCTCGTCGCCGATGCGAATGAGAGTTTTGGGATCGGTGACGGGAAGGTTGTGCAGCAGAATTGCGTTGACGAGCGTGAAGATTGCCGAGTTGGCGCCGATGCCGAGTGCGAGCGTCAGGAGTACTGTTACGGTGAAACCCGGCGTCTTGTGCAATTGGCGCAGTGCATAACCCATATCCTGCAGCAAAACTCTCATCGGTTGACCTCCGGCAGAGATAGCCTTGTGCAATGTGAAAGCAATTCAAGCTCCACAGCAATCTCACTTGATGCACTCGAAATGAACGATTTAGCCTGCTTCGAAGCGTCGCCCGGCGTTCGCTATTGACGATCTGTGTTCGATTTTGAACGCCTTGGCAGGCCGTCTCGGTCGCGGTCGATCGCATGCCAACGCCAAGGCACTGGGAGCGCGACAAAGACAATATTGACACGTTCACCCCGACGCTTGAAGCTGGAAGCAGCAAGCAGTCACAGGTCAGGCGTGCACTCATTATGGATAAGTTCGTGATCCGCGGCGGCAATCCGCTGGTCGGCACGGTTACCGTTTCCGGCGCCAAAAACTCGGCGCTGCCGTGCATGGCGGCGGCAATTCTTACCGAAGACGAAATCACGCTCGAGAACATTCCTCAGGTTCGCGATATCGAGACGGAGCGGCGCCTGCTCGCTTCGATGGGCGCGGAAGTGGAGCTTCGCGAGGGCGAACTGAAGGATCGCACCACGATCAGTTGCCGCACGCTCTCCGATCCGGTCGCGCGATACGAAATCGTCAAGACAATGCGCGCCAGCTCGCTGGTGCTTGGGCCGCTGATTGCACGCGCCGGCGTTGCCCGCGTGGCCATGCCGGGAGGCTGCGCCATTGGCGGCCGGCCCATCGACCTGCACATTAAAGGCCTGGAAAAGATGGGCGCGGTCATCGCCCAGGAGCATGGTTATCTCGAAGCCCGCGCGGAGAGGCTGCGCGGCGCGCACCTGGTCTTTGACAAGATTACCGTTACCGGTACAGAGGACCTGCTGATGGCAGCAGTGCTGGCCGAGGGCGAAACGCTGATGGAAAACTGCGCGCGCGAGCCTGAAGTCGTCGACCTTGCGGCGCTGCTCACCGCGATGGGCGCAAAAATCGAGGGCGCTGGAACGGCCACCATTCGCGTCGAAGGAGTGACGAGCCTGCACGGCGCGCGCTATCGCATCAATCCCGACCGTATTGAAGCGGGAACGTTTTTGATTGCCGGCGCCATCACAGCCGGGGATTTGATTGTTTCCAACTGCAACGCTTCGCATCTTGGCGCCGTAATCGCAAAGCTCACAGAAGCCGGTGCTCGCATCGATGTGCTCGGCCCCGATTCGGTTCGCGTTCGCGCCTCAGGGCTGCGCGCCGCGGACATTTCAACCGAGGAGTATCCAGGCTTCCCCACCGACATGCAGGCGCAATATATGGCGCTGGCCACGCAGGCCGAGGGCGTCAGCCAGGTTCGCGAGAACATCTTCGAGAATCGCTTCATGCATGTGCAGGAACTGGTTCGCATGGGAGCGAACATCAAGGTGGATGGCAGCGCCGCGACGGTGCGCGGGCCGGCGCGGCTTACCTCCGCCGCCGTCATGTGTTCTGACCTGCGCGCTTCGGCTTCGCTGGTGCTGGCGGCGCTGGTTGCAGAGGGCGAGTCCATCGTCGATCGCGTCTACCATATGGACCGCGGCTACGAGCGCTTCGAGGAGAAGCTGATCGGGGTCGGCGCCCAGATCCAGCGGCTCGGAAATGTCTTTGCGCCCAGGGAACCTGCCGCTGTCGCCGATTAACCGCCCCAGAAGAACGCCTATTTTCATGAGCTGGAAATCGCGTCTCCCTCCATTTTCAAAAAAAGCCCAACGCGCCGCGGCCCTGAATTGATATGATGGCTGTCTCCCCCCGTTCAGGCATCATCGAAACACGGAGGTTCAGATTTCTGTGAAGAAGATTGCATTGCTCGTGTTGCTCGCACTCTGCCTCGCTCCGGTGGTATCCACGGCGCAGGATGAGCAAGGACCGCGCATCGCGCCGCCGGTGCCGCTCACCGAAACTCCCGGAAACCCGCCCCATGAAGGCTGGGTTTGGATCCATGGCCATCACCATTGGGATGGGCAGCATTACGCTTGGGTCAAAGGCCACTGGGCAGAACCGCCGCATCCCGGCGACGTGTGGGTTCCGCATCACTGGGAAAAGAAGGGCGACGACTGGGTTCTCATCCATGGCCACTGGGAGTCGCCGCCAGTTCACCATTGAGAATCGAAAACAGAAGAGCGGGGCGCGCGCCCCGCTCTTCTGTTTTAAGAAAATGCGCGTCGATCGGCGGGGCCTCGGGCTGACGGCTACTTGATCTCGATCACGTCCGCCGCGGCCGCTGCAGCCTTCTCTGCCTGCTCCATCACCTTTTCGGCCATTGCATAGAACGCCGCGGCCTGGGGGCTCTTGGGCCCGGCGAGCGCGACGGGCAGGCCGCGGTCACCGCCTTCCCGGATGGCAGGGATCAGTTCAATCGCCCCCAGAAACGGCACGTTGAATTGTTTTGCCGTTCGCTCCGCGCCACCGCGCGAAAAGATGTCGATCTCATGCTGGCAGTGCGGGCAGGTAAAGTGGCTCATGTTCTCGACGATGCCCAGCACCTCAACGTTCACTTGCGCGAACATTTCGAGAGCCTTGCGCGCGTCCTCCAGGCTCACGTCACTCGGCGTCGAGACTACAATCGCGCCGGTCAGCGGTACGGTCTGCACAAGAGAGATGGCGACGTCGCCTGTCCCCGGCGGAAGATCCACGATCAGATAATCGAGTTCACCCCAATTCACCTGCTGCAAAAACTGCCGGATAATCTGGTGCAGCATGGGGCCGCGCATCACCAGCGGCTTGTCGCCGGGCGAGATGTAGCCGATGGAAATGGTCTTCAGGCCGTGGGTCAGATTGGGCTCAATCACGTTTCCCGCGCCCACTTTTGGCGGCTGCGAGCTGCCCATCATCAGCGGCACATTGGGCCCATAAACATCCGCGTCCATCAACCCGACGCGTTGTCCGAGCTTGGAGAGCGCAATGGCCAGGTTCACGGCCACGGTGGTTTTTCCCACGCCGCCTTTACCGGACCCGACTGCAACAATCTTCGACACGCCCGGCAAAGCAACCGGCGACGGCATGGCATGGGAATGCGCCATTTGATGAACTCCTTTGGCCCGCGAGTTTGTTGGCGGGAGCTTACTTGCGCACTGCTGGAGCGCAATCGAGCCGGCGATGCGGACGGTTGCGCGTGGTGCCGCTGTGCACGACTTTCGATCGGCTCTCTCTAAAATTTTACAGGATGCATGCTGGCTGGCTGATGCGCGCAGCGCAACACGGTTCTTCATTCAATGCGTGCGCGCCCGCCGCAGCCACACTCACGGCTCTGTCTCGCGTGATTCTTCCAGCGCCGCCACGGCCAGCTTGCCCTCGCTGCGACGAATGCTTTCGCGCTCGCGATGCTGGCGGCGCCGCAAAGCATCCTCAAACCGCCGCACTTCGTCTGGCGTCTCCGGCAACAACTGCGGAACCTTCTGCACTCGCCCTTGCTCATCGACCGCCACAAACACCAGGTACGCGCTGGCGACGTGCGCAACTTCGCCGGTCCGCGTGTTCTCTGCCCACACCTTTACGCCCACTTCCATTGAGCTTGAAAACGCGCGATTGACGCTTGCCTTTAACGTCACCAGGTCGCCAAGGTGAACAGGGCGGATGAAGTCGATATGGTCCATCGATGCGGTGACCACATTGGTTCGCGCATGCCGGTAGGCGGCCATGGCGCCAGTCAAGTCAATAAAGTGCATGAGCCGGCCGCCCAGCAAATGGCCCAGCATATTGGTATCGTTGGGCAACACAATCTCAGTCTTTTCAGACTGCGTACTGGCGACTGTGCGCACCTTGGGGTGGAGCTCCGAGCTTTTCATCACTCCTCCATTTCCACTTTTTCTTTTTACGGCCTTGATGGTGTGCCAGTTAAAATAGAACCGGCAGCTGCTTCGGCCCGAGAGATTTGCCCACGCATCTATCTTCCAGTGTCGGCAATCAGCGGCAAAACCGCAAATCCCCCGGTCAGATTCAAGCCAAATCGGCCGTAAACAGGCAAAATGGATAAAGTCGCAGGATTGAAAGAAATTCTAGCGCTCGACCCAAAGAACAGTTTCGCCCGGTACGGAATCGCCATGGAACTGGCGAGCCGCGGCGAAATCGATGCTGCGATTTCAGAATTTGATACGCTCTTAGCTAACGATCCTGATTACACTCCGGGTTACTTCATGTCTGCGCAAACGCTTGCCGGCGCAGGCAGAACGCCAGAGGCAATCGGAAGGCTCAGAGCCGGCATTGCGTGTGCCGCGCGCAGCGGTAACAGCCATGCCCTTAGCGAGATGCAGACGATGCTTGGCGAGATGGAGATGCAGGAGTAGCCGCGGGCCTCACTGCAAATTGATTCTTCATTCCGCAGCCGGAGACGCCGGCAGGCACGAACTGCATCCACTTGATTCCATGCATCCCTGGTGCGTTGATGGCATCTAAAGGAGCACTATGGCGAAGTACTCGATCGTTGTTCCCTTTCACAACGAAGAAGAGAATGTAACCATTTTGTATGCGCGGCTCAAGCAGGTGATGGAGCAGGTTGACGAGTCGTTTGAACTGATCCTGGTCGACGACGGATCAAGCGACCGCACCTTCAAGCTCTTGGAGGAAGTGGCCGCCGTCGATAGCCGAGTCCTGGTCGTCAAGCTTCGCCGGAATTTCGGGCAGACTTCAGCCCTTGCTGCCGGCTTCGATCATGCCTCCGGCGAGTTTATTCTCGCCATGGACGGAGATCTGCAGCACGATCCCAACGACATTCCCGCATTTCTTGAAAAACTCGATGAGGGCTACGACGTCGTCTCTGGTTGGCGCAAGGTGCGCATCGACAATTTCGTATTCCGGCGCATCCCCTCGGCCTGCGCCAACTGGATCATGGCGCGCCTCTCCGGCGTACCGATTCACGATTTCGGAACCACTTTCAAGGCCTATCGCCGCGAAGTGATCCAGAATATTCCGCTTTACGGCGAGATGCATCGCTTCATACCAGCGCTGGCCAGTTTGTTTGGTGCATCCATCTGCGAAATTCCGATCCGCAACCTGAAGCGCGTGCGGGGCAAGAGCCATTACGGTTTGGGCCGCACCTTCCAGGTCTTCTTTGACCTGATGACGATTCGATTCCTGTTGAAGCATATGAGCCGCCCCTTGCATTTCTTCGGCGGCTGCGGGGTTTTTGCCATGCTGGCCGGCAGCGCCATGGCGACCGCACTATTGGTATTGAAGCTGCTCAATCCGCAGGTGGACATGATGCAGATGCACGGACCGATGTTCGTCATCGCTTCCGTTCTCATCGTCTCCGGCGTGCAGTTGCTGGCGCTTGGTTTGCTCGGCGAGCTGCAGGTGCGCCACTACTACAGCAGCCAGCGCCCGACCTCCTACACAATCGATCGGCTGGTGCGGCTGGAATCGACGGATGAGCGGACTTTACTTTCGGGGAGCAAGGAAGAAAATCTCTAAGCCCGGTTTTCCATTCCAAGCGCCACTTTGGGTTTTCATCTTAAGCGCAAGATTTGGTTCTATTTTGTTGCGGGACCCCGCCCTCAAGGTTCATTCTTGAGCCAGACATGAAAGCCATCCAGCTCCAGTCCACAGGTGGGCCTGAAGTGCTGCAACTTGTCGATCTGCCCATTCCCGAACCGGGGCCTGGTCAGGTCCTCGTTCGCATTGAGGCCACTGGCGTCAACTTCATCGAGGTTTACTTTCGCAAAGGCGTTTACAAAGCTTCGTTCCCATTGATTCCGGGCAGCGAAGCCGCGGGCACGGTGGAGGAGCTTGGCCCCGGCGTGACAGGATTCAAAGCCGGAGACGCGGTGGCGTCGACCAGCTTTATCGGCAGCTACGCGGAGTACGCTCTGGTCCCCGCGGCTCAACTGGTGAGAATTCCTGAAGGCCTGAGCCTGGAGTGCGCCGCTGCCGTGATGTTGCAGGGCATGACCGCGCACTACCTGGCGTATTCGACCTTTCCGCTGAAGAAGGACGAGACTGCGCTGGTGCATGCGGGAGCAGGCGGTGTTGGCCTGCTGCTGACGCAGGTTGCGGCTCGCATCGGCGTGCGCGTCATCACGACGGTTTCGACGAAGGAAAAGGCCGAGCTTTCGCGTGAGGCCGGCGCCTCCGAAGTGATTCTCTACACCGAACAGGACTTCGAGGCCGAGGTCAAGCGGCTCACCGGCGGCAAAGGCGTCGACGTGGTCTATGACTCCGTGGGCAAGACGACTTTCGATCAAAGCCTGAACTGCCTTCGCCCACGCGGCCTGATGGCGCTATTCGGCGCGTCAAGCGGGCCCGTTCCACCCTTCGATCTCATTCAACTCAACCAGAAAGGCTCGCTCTTCATCACGCGGCCCACGCTTTGGCACTACATTGCCACTCGTGCAGAGCTTGAATGGCGTGCAGGCGAAGTTCTGGGCTGGGTTGCGAAGGGCGAGCTGAAAGTTCGCACCGAGCACACTTATCCGCTCGCCAATGCCGCGCAGGCTCAAACGGATCTTGAGGCGCGCAAGACCACCGGCAAAGTTTTGCTGGTGCCGTAAAGAACAGCTTCAAGCCTCCAGCTTCTAGCTACTAGCTTCGGAACTTCCGTGGATAATCAAGCCCGCAGCTACCCGAAGCGGACGCCGGAGTTGCGCCTGTTCTGGGGCGCGCACGAATAAGCTAGAAGCTAGGAGCTAGCAGCTGGAAGCTTTTAAATCATGCCCTCCATCTCCATCACTCCCACCGATCGCGTCTTCGTTCTCACCGGCGCGGGCATCAGCGCCGAAAGCGGTCTGCCTACATTTCGCGCGTCAGATGGATTGTGGGCGGGATACAACGTTGCAGAAATCTGCACGCCGGAGGCCCTGCGGCGCAATCCAGCGCTAGTGTGGGATTTTTATTCCAAGCGCCGCGCTGACTGCGCGAAGGCAAATCCGAATCCCGCGCACATCGCGCTTGCGGAGCTTGAGGCGCAGATTCCCGATCGCTTTTTTCTCTGCACGCAGAATGTCGACGACCTGCACGAGCGCGCCGGCAGCAAAAACCTCATTCACATGCACGGCGAACTGGCCAAATCGCGCTGCGACCGCGAGTGCGGACGCCCTCCGGTTGAGGATAGCGCCGTCTACGCAAGCCTTGAAGAGGTGGGCCGCTGCGCCTGCGGTGGCCGCTTGCGACCGCACATCGTCTTCTTCGGCGAGATTCCGCTCGAGATGCCGCGCATCGAACGCGAGATCGCCCGGTGCACATTAATGGTCGTCATCGGCACCTCCGGCAATGTGTATCCCGCGGCTGGATTCGTTCATTGGGCGCACCAGGCAGGTGCGCGCGCGGCCTACATTGGCCCCGAGCACCCGCTGAACGCGGAGGCGTTCGATCAGATTGTGGAAGGCAACGCCGGGGAAGTGCTCCCCGGCCTGTTTCGCCTCGCATCCTGATCGATCTCACATCGGCACGCCTGTTTATTCTGCCGATTGTGAAAGCGGGAGTGCCAGGATGCTGCGCGATTTCTTGGCGCGTTCAATTAGGCATTAGTATTCTGGCTACAATCGACTTATGACCGCCGAAACTGTTGATCAAACAATCGCCGATTACTATCGCGACTTCAACACGTTGAATGTCCGGGCGATTTTGCCGTACTTCCACGAGCCGTCGTTACTGATCGGCCCACAGGGAGTGATTCCCGTTTCCAATCATGCGGCGCTCGAGGCAGCATTTGGCCCGGTGATGGAGGGACTGCGAGCCAAAGGATTTGGCCGGAGCGAATTCCGGCAAGGCTACTCCAAATCGCTCAGCTCAACGGCCGCGATTATTGGCGGAACTGCGGTGCGCTACATCCAGGACGGCCGGGAAATGGAGCGCGTGGGCGTGACATACGCGCTCCACAAGGGAACGACCGGCTGGAAATTTGCCACCGTGATCCTGCACGATCCAGCCGGATCGGGCTAGAACTTAAAACGATACCGCGCCTCCAGCTCAATCATCCGCGGATCGTTCCAGTGGAACCCCCCGATAGTGACCGAATTATCCAGCAGCACGCGATGATTTGTCACGTTGATCACCGTCGCCGACAACTTCCAGTTTTCGCCCAGTGAGCGGCCAATCGACGAGTCGAACGTTGTGTGCGCCGGAAGGTACGCCGCGAAATATGGCCCGTTGTCCGGACATGAAGACGGATCGGTGCACGCCAGTCCGTTCACAAAACCCGATCCGTAATAAACATTGGTTGCAAACCAGGTATGCGCAGGCAGGTTCGCCGTGAAGCCGGTGTTGAGCGTGTCGCGCTGGTCGTGGTCTACAGGTGAATAATCAAAGTCGCCCGCCGAGCACGCCGGATCATCCGGAATCGAGCATGTGAAGCCACCAATAATATCGCCGCGTTGCTCGGCGATCTGGTTCGAATAGGTTACGTAGAACTGCCCGTAGCGCCAGAGGGACGGCGAATGCAGGGTCATCTCCCATGCGCGAACCAGCGCGCCATCGACCGCGATTGGGAAATACATATTCGATTCGCCCAGGTTTGAGTGGTCTAGGAAGTTGTTGACGCGGTTCTTGAATGTATCCACGTCCAGCATCCAGCCCTTGTAGGGGATTTCGATGCCAAACTGGTGTTCTTCGTCCCGCTCCGAGGGCAGCGGAGTGAAAACATCCTCGCCGCCGCCGAGGCTGCCGGCATAATTCAGCACAGAACTCGAGACTGTAAGTACCGGTGCCGGCTGAAAAAAGTGGCCGTAGAACCCGCGCAGCACCCAGTTGAGTTTCGGGATGCGCACCGTTGCGCCGATCCGCGGATAAACCGCGCCCTCGTTGTGGTCAGATCGGTAATACGTGAACCTCTCGCCTCCCAGCAAGGTGACGTATTGTCCCAGCCGCAGGTGATCATCGAGATAAAACTCCAGCAACTCGGCAGTGGCATGGGCTTCAGTATTCGGTTGTGAGGGGCCGCTGTCATCGTTTACCCGCACGCCGAAAAGGTCGTTTTCTCCTTGAATAAATGTGTACACTCCACCGGAGAAAGAGTTCCAGCCCACGTCGGAGTGAGCATCCATCTGCGCTCCGCCGTAATTCGATTGCTGGTGCCATGTGGTCGAGACCGGCAGATCTGTGGCCGGCGAGTCGTAATTGGACTGGTTGAAGTGATAGAAGGGAGCGAGTGAGACAAGCGTTTTGGCCGAGAGCGTATGCACCCAGTTCGCAATCACAAACGAATCGCGCTCGGTTTGTCCATCCCTCAACCCCGTGCTGCAGTAGTAATCCGAGGTGCACTCGTAATCGCTCGCGTCGGGATCGTACGGAACCTGAAAATAGTCCTCGCGGAACTGCCCGTCCACGCGAATCTGGTCCCGCGGCGTTTGGTTGTGAATCACAGAAACGAATCCGCTCTCAGAGTTGGTTGCGTCGTGAAAGATCTGCGGAACCGGGGTGGCCAGGCCGTAGTTCGACCGCGAGCCGGTTGCGCTTGCGTACCACGCCGTCTTCTCGGAGTGATCGCCGATGGAGATTTGTGCCTCGCCGGTGTAAGGAGTTCCTCCGTAAAGAAACAGCTCGCCGCCGCGATTGAACTCCCAGCCATTGCGCGGCAACACATTGAACATGCCATAGGTGCGGTCGCCGAGGTCGGCATCGTAACTGCCGCGTTCCGTCTCCAGCGAATCGATATCCTTGGGATCGATCTGCGGCCCCACATTCGACGCGATCTTTGTATTTGGGATGGATATCCCGTCAATCAGCCATGTCGTTTGGTGGCCTCCTCGCATGTGCAGCATGTCATGCGTCATATAGGCGCCGGGAACGTAGTCTGTAATCATTTCCATTCCCAGAGTCCGGTCTGCGCCGGGCGTTTCAGCAATCATTTCGTGTGTGATGAGTGTGCTGGGCATCGCTGTGTCGGCCGCGCTCGCAGAGCCCTCGACGCGCACGGTCTCAGTGGCTGCGCCAACGGCGAGAGGAATGTGGAGCACGGGATTTGTTCCCGAGTTTAGCGTGACGGTTTGCGCGGCAGTGGCGAATCCGGCAGCCTCTGCCGTGAGCTGGTAAACGCCGATAGGAGCCTCGGGCAAATTGAATTCTCCATCGGCGTTGGTGGTTGCGTGCAGCACGAAATCCGAGTCGGCAGCTTTGAGTGTGACAGTGGCGCCCGCGATGGGCCGGTGCTGCTGATCGTGGACCACTCCGTGGACGACAGCAAAAACCGTGGCGAATGCGGGAAGGGAAGCGGCAAGAATGAACGCAAGAGAAAAGACAAAAGAATCGCGACGCATGATAAGTAGACCTCCGAACGTGCCTGGTTCGAATGCAGGCAGGGTGGCGCGCGGCACAAACGCGCGTTGCCCGGGAATGTCTTAGTCGAGCGCTGAAAAGGGAAAATGGGATGGGTAGACTCGACCGACGCGTTCGGCAAAGTGTCTTCGCGCGCAGCAGGCAAAGCGGCGCACGCACGCAAGGCGACTGCGGTTAATCAGAGCCCAAATTTCAGCGCAGGATTAGCTGGGTTCGACCCGCGGAGGCCCGCGACCCGAATATGCGTTGCTGAGACATGAAGCAAAGATCGCCGGCGCGATGGCTGGCGCCGGGCTCAAAACCCGATTGACGCGAACGCCAGCTGCGGCGGCAACCAGCGCGTGAGCCGGCGCCAACATGCCAAACCTGAGCCCCGGAAACAACGGGCAGGTGGAAGGCGCTTCGAAGCGTGGCCTGGGATCGGGGCCGAAGCGCGCGCGCATGGCGATGATCTCCGCGTACATCGCGCAGTGGTGCGCTCCGTGCCGCCGGCAACACGGCGGCAGCAAGGAATCGTCGCTGCCTGGTGCCATGGCAGCGAGCGGGCCCAGCGCCAGAAAGAGCACGAGGTAAATGGAGAAGCCGCGCCGCATCTGAATTGATCGTAGCAAACAAACCCTTGGCCTGCCTCTATTTACAAAAAAGTTACATTGTGTGCGCCGGGTCATTGAGTCGAAACGCTCCGACGAGCATTCGGCTGTTCTCCGGTATCATCAGGGTGTCACCTGATTTCGCTTCGCCGCCGCAAAGAAAAGGAAGATTCCGGTGCCCCAAGTGCACAGTTCAGCCTCACCGTCGGACGCCTCCGCCGCGCATGCGCAGAAGTCCAGGCCTGCGCGCAACCTGCGCATCGCGATCTTCGGTTTTGGCACCGTGGGCAGTTCGGTGGCGCGCATCCTCGTTGAATCGAAACCTCAAGGCCTGGAGCTGACGCACGTCTTCAATCGCAAAGTGGCGCGAAAGAGAGTGGGCTGGGTTCCCGCGAGCGTCGTTTGGAGCGAAGACGCCGACGCGGTGCTCGCCTCCGACGTGGATGTGATCGTCGAGCTCGCGGGTGGCCTCGATCCTGCCGGTGCGTGGGTCCGGCGCGCGCTCGAAGCGGGCAAAAGCGTCGTCACCGCCAACAAAAAGCTCATCGCTTATCACGGCATCGAGCTGGAAAAGCTGGCCGCCGCCAACGGCGGTCACCTCAAATATGGCGCCGCTGTTGCCGGCGGTATTCCCGTAATTCCCGGCCTTGAGCAAGGCATGGCCGGCGATCGCATCGAGAGCATGCAGGGAATTCTGAATGGCACCTGCAACTTCATTCTCAGCAAAATGGAGGAGGGCGCGGACTACGCAGCCGTCCTCAATGAAGCGCAGGCCAAAGGCTATGCCGAAGCCGATCCCACTGAGGACGTGGGCGGGTTCGATGCGCGCGCCAAGCTCGCCATTCTTATGCGGCTCGCGCTGCGCGTGCAGGTCGACCCCGACGAAATCGTGCCGCGATCCATCACCGCCGTCACGCCGGTCGATTTCAGCTATGCGCGCGACCTCGGCTGCACCATTCGCCAGGTTGCGCGCGCGCAGCAGGTTGATGGGCAACTCGCCGCGGCCGTCGGACCCATGCTGGTGGCGCTGCGCTCGCCACTGGCCTGGTCGCAGGGAACGGAAAACATGGTCATCGCAAGCGGACACTACGGCGGCGACGTGGTTTTCTCCGGTCACGGCGCGGGTGGGCACCCAACGGCCGTTGCCGTGGTCAGCGACCTGCTCGCGCTAGCGCATGGCTCGCGCCGCGTCGAGATTCCTTCAGAACCGGCGCGCGTCGGAGCCGAGTTCGAGGTTCCTCACTACATTAGATTTCTGGTAAAGGATCGTCCCGGCATCGTAGCCGCCATTACCACCGCGCTCGCCAACGAACGGATTAACATTCGCGCCATCGTGCAGAAGCCTGGTTATCCCGCTGACGCGCTGCCGTTTGTGGTCACAGTTGAGCCGTGCAAGTCCTCCGCGCTGCAGCGGGCGATGGCATCAATCCGCGCCATGGATTGCATGCTCGTCGAGCCGCTGGATCTGCAGATGCTCGAGTAAAATAGCTTGGGGACTGGCGAAGGCCTTCGATAGCACCGTTAATTTGTTGCTCCCTTGTTTCCCTCTTCCTTTGTCCCCTGTGTTTGAGAGGTTACCCGTGATCGGCACCATCTATCGATGTGAAATCTGCGGCGAAGAGAGCGATAACCCCTTGCGCTGGTTTGTGTGCCACTGCAACAGCGAACAGCTCACCGTACTCAAATGGACCAAGGAAGCCGCCGATGCGCCGGGTGCGCGCCACTACTGCGGAGAAGCCCACGCGCAGGTGTACATCAGCCGCTGGCTTGCGGCCGCCTGCGGTTAAATCACGTCCTCATAGGCGGGATTTCGCTGGCCCGGTCGACTCGCGAATCATCAGCTCCGATTCCATGAAGATGTCGGTCGGGAAGGTCTTCTTCCGGTCCGCGATGCGCTCCAGAAGCACCTTTGCCCCGCGCCTACCCATCTCTGCCAAAGGCTGGCGAACCGTAGTAAGCGATGGCGTGGAATATGCGGCCGAGAGGATGTCATCGAATCCGACCACGGAAACGTCTCCCGGCACGTTCAAACCCGCATCCTTTAGCGCGCGAATAGCGCCGATGGCGGAAATATCGTTGAAGCAAAACACCGCGGTGAACGCGCGCGTCTGCTCAAGGAGCGCCTGCATGGGCTTATAGCCGATCTCTGGCGCCATGGGATGTTGCCCCTCCTTCGTCGACCAACCCGCTGTGTCAATCCGGATGGCCAGCTCGGGATCGAGCTTCAAGTCCATCTCTCTAGCCACTTGCTGAATGCTTTCCCAGCGAAACTCCGAGTCGGGAATGGCGCGCGGCCCACGCATAAATGCAATGCGGCGGTGGCCAAGGTGATACAAGTGCGAGAGCGCCCGCTGCACCGCCTGATGATGATCGAGAAGAATGTTGGTGACGCGCTCCGCGGAGCAGTGCGCCGAAATCGCCACCACCGGCACCGGAACGGCGAGCTCTTCCACTGAGGTGTTCAGCAGCAGAAAGCCGTCGACCGCGCGCTCCACAAGCATGCGCGGATACTTCTCGATCAAATCCGGCTTCCAATCGTGGCATGCGGTGAAGTAAAAGTAATGCGCAGCAGTCAGTTCCTCCACCACTCCGCTCATCACGCGCGTGAAATAGCCTTCGCTCAAGTCGGGCGCCAACACTCCGACGCTCATTGAGCGGCTTTGTCGCAGCGAGCGGGCGAAATAATTGGGACGGTAATCCAGGCGGTGCGCCGCCTCAATCACGCGGTTGCGAGTCTCCTGGGGGATCGACTTGGCGCTGGGCGAATTATTCAAGACCAGGGAGACAGTGGTCTGCGATAGACCCAGATGCTCGGCCAGAGTGCGCAGGTTTACATGGCCAGGGGCCGGTGGCGTCTTTCCCTTTGTCATGTTGGAGTTGTACCACTTTCCACCGCCGCTCGGATAGACGCCTGCGAAGCTGCCACGCCCGTTTTTCCCCGGTGACAACCCGACCGGTTTCAGCCCGATTCAGCCACGTTTGCGTCGGTCCGGCGGTTTTAGCGTGGATGGCAAGTGTGCCGCGGTGGCGAAAGAATCCGCGGATGGCGTTTTTCCACCCGTATGCGCTTGATTTTGCTTCGCTGTAACCTCGCATTCACAATTCACCGGTAGCCTGACCTTTGTGGATGCATCTGTGCCTGAAATTCGAATCTCTCGACCCCAGACACAACCGGAAGCTGAATCGATTCCGCCACAAGCTGGCCCCGCCGCGTTGGTGCAAGAACACTCCGCCATTCGCCGCCACCTGCTCGGGCGTGGCAATTCAGCCGTCGCCGATGGCATCTTCAAGGCTTTGATGCTGCTGTGCGCGCTTAGCATCTTTGTCATCGTCGCGCTCATTGCCTATCAATTGGTCGATAAGGCGCAGCTCACCTGGGCGCAATCGGGGCTCAAGTTCTTCTACACGGCCGTGAAGGATCCTGACACCGGCAAGCCCCAGTACTGGGACCCAGTCAACGGCAACTTCAGCGCCATTCCCTTCGTTTATGGAACGTTGGTTTCCTCGTTCCTGTCATTGCTGTTTGCCGTTCCTTTGGCTATCGGCGTCGCTGTCTTCCTTACTGAAATGTGTCCTGGGCTCCTGCGCGCCCCGTTGGCATTTCTCACCGAGCTCCTCGCTGCGATTCCCAGCATCATTTATGGACTTTGGGCGCTCTTTGTCCTGGTGCCACTGCTCCGCATGTATGTGAATCCGGTGTTGATCAAGAGTCTGGGCTGGACGGGCCTGTTCGACGATTCGAATCCCACCGGGCTGGGCTATTTCGCGTCGGCCGTCATTTTGGCCATCATGATCCTGCCCATCATCTCGTCGCTTACGCGCGAGGTCATGACCGCGGTGCCCCACTCGCAGCGCGAAGCTGTGCTGGCCCTCGGCGCCACACGCTGGGAAATGATCCGCATGGGCGTTCTGCGCAATGCGCGCATCGGCATCGTCGGCAGTATAATTCTCGGCCTTGGGCGCGCCCTCGGCGAAACCATGGCCGTGCTTATGGTCATCGGCGACACTCCTGAGATTCACAAATCGCTTCTCGCCAACGGCACTTCAATGGCTTCCGTCATCGCCCTTGAGTTCGCTGAGGCCATCAACGACCTGCACCGGAGCGCCTTGATCGAGATTGGTCTTGCGCTCTTCGTGGTTACGATCATTGTGAATGCCATCGCCCAGTTGCTGGTTTGGGCCGTTACCCGGGGCACGCCGTCACAGGCGCATTGAGGACACGACAATGAGCACCGCCGCATTCCAGCTTCGCTCCAAATTCCGGACGGTCACCGACCACACCGTCACCGCCCTCGCCATCCTGGCCACTATTCTGGTGATCTTGCCGCTTGGCGTGATTTTCGCGGAGCTCCTTTATAAAGGCGCCAGCTCGCTTGACTGGAATTTCTTTACAAAGGTTCCTGCACCAGAGGGCGAAAACGGAGGCGGCATGGCCAACGCCATCGTCGGCTCCGCCGTACTGCTCGGGCTGGCCAGCCTCATCGGTGTGCCCGTCGGGATCGGTAGCGGTATTTATCTCGCCGAATTTGGCCGCGGCACCAAGCTCGCCAACGCAGTCCGCTTCACTGCCGACGTCCTCAATGGCGTGCCTTCCATCGTGATGGGCCTCGCCGCGTACGCGCTCATCGTCGCCCCCCACGTCAGCTTTCTGCCGTTCCTGGGTCACTTCTCCGCTTTCTCCGGTGGCGTGGCGCTGGGCATCATGATGATTCCCACCGTGTGCCGCAGCAGTGAGCAGATGCTGCTCATGGTTCCGCACGCCATCCGCGAAGCAGCTCTCGGGCTTGGCGTGCCCAACTGGCGCTCGGTCCTCTCCATCACCGTCAAGACCGCTTCGCCCGGCATTATCACCGGCTGCATGCTGGCATTTGCGCGCATTGCCGGCGAAACCGCGCCGCTGCTCTTCACGGCCCTGGGCAACGAGTTCTGGAGCACCAGCCTTAACGATCCCATCTCGGCTCTTCCGCTGCAGATTTATAAATACGCAAACTCGCCCTATGAGGACCAGAATCGAATGGCCTGGGCGGGAGCGCTGGTTTTGATTGTTCTGATTGTGCTCGCGGTTTCGCTCGTTCGTTACGTCACCAGCCGCGGCGTTTTGAAAGGAAACAGTTAAGACAGTTCACAGTTCTTAGTTCGCAGTTGAGAACCACGATCCACGAACCACGAACTAAGAACTGCGAACTGAGAACTACGAACTGAAGTCAGGAGAAATACGCACGTGGGTGTAGGCATTGAGGTAACCAACCTGAACGCGTGGTACGCCGCAAATCACACGCTGCAGGACATCAATCTGAATATTCCGGCCAACCACGCCACAGCGTTGATTGGTCCCTCCGGCTGCGGCAAGAGCACATTTGTGCGCTGCCTGAACCGCATGCACGAGACGAATCCCATTGCCCGCGTTACCGGCAGCGTGAAGATGGGTGACCTCGACATTTATCACGATGCGTCGCCGGTCGAGGTTCGCCGCCGCGTCGGCATGGTCTTCCAGCGGCCCAACCCGTTCCCGACCATGTCGATCTACGACAACGTGTCGGCCGGTCTGAAGCTCAATGGCTACAAAAATCGCCACTCGCTTGACGAGGTGGTTGAGAAATCGCTGAAGAACTCGGCGCTTTGGGACGAAGTGAAGGACGACCTGAAGAAGAAATCGGGCGCCAGCCTCTCCGGAGGCCAGCAGCAGCGCCTCTGCATCGCCCGCGCGCTTGCCGTCGACCCCGAAGTTCTGCTCATGGACGAGCCGGCATCGGCGCTCGACCCCGTTTCCACTTCGAAGATCGAGGACCTGATTTTCCAACTAAAGTCGCAGTACACAATCGTGATTGTGACGCATAATATGCAGCAGGCAGCACGTGTGGCCGAGAAGACCGGCTTCTTCCTCAACGGCCGCATGGTCGAGTTCGACTCGACGCACAAAATCTTCACCAATCCTTCTGACAAGCGCACGGAGGATTACATCACGGGCAGGTTCGGATGACACGCATACGCTTTCAACAGAGCCTCGAAGACCTGAAGGAGAACCTGCTGGTGATGGCGGGGCTCGCCGAGCAGGCGATTCAGCGCGCCATCGAGGCGTACCGGGTTCGCGACCTCTCGATTTGCGATCTGGTAAGCCGCAGCGAGATCGCCATCAATCGCATGGAGCGCGACATCGACCAGGCCGCGCTCGACCTGCTGGCCATGGAGCAGCCCATGGCCATCGACCTGCGCTTCATTTTGAGCGTGATCAAGATCAACGCCGACCTGGAGCGCGTGGGCGACGCCGCCAAGAGCATCAGCGACCGCGTTCGCATTATGGAGCGCATGGCCGCCGTCGATCTTCCCGTGGACATTCCGCGTATGGCCTCGATGGCCGCCGACATGGTGCGCAAGAGCCTGCAGGCATTTATCGAAGGCGATGCCGAGTTGGCCCGCGGCGTGCTCACCATGGACGATGCCGTCGACCAAATGAATCGCGCCGCCTTTCGCGCGCTCACCAAGGTGATGGAAGAGCAGAGCCACCTTGCGCCGCAGGCGTTGAACGCACTGATGATTTGCCGCAGCCTCGAGCGCGTAGGCGACCACGCGACCAACATTGCGGAAGACGTCATCTTCTGGGTGCAGGGCGCCGATGTCCGTCACCACAAGAGCGTGATGAAAGCTGCCGCGCTGGCCGGCGCTGCTGCGCCGCCAAACGGACCGGCGACGAATGGGCCAGTTCCTGACGGCCCTGCTCCTGACGGCCCTGTCCCGATCGACAGCACGCCGGCGAAGAGCTAAGGCGCGCCTGCATAGCAAGCCGAAAGAAAATGGCGCCGTTGACTGCTTGCTTCTGTTGCTTCTTCCTCGGGCTGATGATCGCGGAGCTAGCCGAAGCCAATGGTCTCGATCTCTACAGCGCAACAATGGCGCGATTCATCGGCTGGTGCGACTTTGCATTGAGGGATTAGAGGACCCCGGTATTTTTGCCAGGGCGACAGGCGTGGTCCAGGAAGATTTTGACGTCACGTCGGGAATTTACATTGGTCGGGGTGTGCCATACGTCAAGCGCTTGCCCAATGCGCAACTTTCAGCGTGGATCGCGCAGGCGCATCAGTTGAGATTCTGGCAGTGGGGCGGCCCGCCGCCGGGGGCGGGAATGGGAAGTAGGCAATAAGGAATAGAGAGTAGAAAAGCAACTGCAGATCCTTCGACTCCTCGCCCGCGGGCTCGTCGCTCAGGATGACAGGTCATCCTACTGAGAAATCCACGCGGAAGAACTACCGCACGCGCAGCACGATGATGGTTTCGTCATCGAAGCGATCTTTACCGCCTTGAAAGCGCGTGACATCGGCGAGGATGGCCTCGGCGATCTCTTTTGCCGGTTGATCGCGGTATTCGCAAAGCAGGCCGGCGAGGCGGTCTTCTCCATACATCTCTTCTTTTTCGTTTTCCGCGTCGAGAATTCCGTCGGAGACAAAGACAATGGCATCGCCCGGCTGCGTGGCCACGCTGAATTCTTCATACGTGACATTGGGAAACATGCCCAGAGGGAAACCTTCTGCACGCACAGGCAGCGATTGCCCCGCGCGGCACACGACGGGTTGGACAGCACCGGAGTTGGCAACCTGCAGCGTCTGGTTCTCATCGTTCCAAAGCGCGAACAGCATCGTCACATATTGCGAATCTAGCTTGCGTTCCTGCAGCGCGTCGTTGAGCAGGGCAAGCATGGCGGCCGGTTCCGGCTCCTGCGCCGCCGCAGCGCGCATGATGCCGCTGACCAGCGCGGCGAAGAGCGCGGCGGGCGCGGCCTTTCCACTTACGTCGCCCAATACAATCGCGGTTCGGTTGGGGCCGTAGTCAAGAAAGTCGTAAAGGTCGCCCCCGATGGTGCGTGCCGGAAGAAAACGCACCGCCATATCGGCATGCGTATGCGATGGAGCTTCGCCCGGCAGCAGACGCAGCTGCACCTCGCGCGCCATGGTGATGTCTTTTTCAAGCTGGCGCTCCTGACGGTGCACGGCCTGATAAAGCCGCGCGTTCTCGATGGCGATGGCGATCTGCGAGGCGAGCGTGGTCAACATGCGCTCGTGTTCTTCATTGAAGAAGTTGGGGCGCGTGTGCTCAAGATCGAGCACGCCGATGACGCGTCCTTTGTAGAAGAGCGGAACGATCAGCTCCGAGCGGGTCTCGGGATTCATGGGCAGGTAGCGCGGATCTTTCGCGACATCCGGCACGTTGATGGGCCGCCACTCGCGAACCGCCGCGCCCACGAGGCCGCTTGAGATGGGCACGCGGCGAATGGGCGCGTGGACGTATCCGAAGCGCCATGCGTAGCGCGTGATGAGGGTCTCTCCGCGCTCATCGAGCAGCATGATGGTGAACATCTGGTAGTCGATGAGGCGGCGCAGAAGCTGGCCGACGCGTTCAAGCAGGGGATTGAGCTCCAGGATGGAGGCGATCTCGACGGAGATTTCGTTCAGAACTTCGAGCGTTTGCGCCTGGCGCGAAACGCGGGCGTAGAGGCGCGCGTTTTCGATGGATTGCGCGATGCGCGAGGCGGTCATGGTGAGAACATGCAGGTGCTCGGGTCGAAAGAAGTTGAGCTGCTCGCTTTCGAGATCCATGACGCCGATAAGGCGGTTCTTGGCGATGAGCGGGACCGCCAGCTCCGAACGCACATCGGGATTGGCGTCGATGTAGTAGTCGGCGGTGGAAACGTCATTGAGCAAAATGGGCTGGCGGGTGAGCGCAACCTGGCCAACGACTCCTTTGCCGACCGGAACGCGTGTGCGCTCGACCTGCGGCGTGTGGCCGATTTGAAAGCGCATACGCAGATCGTGGCTGCGCTCGTTGAGCAGAAAAATTGCAAAGATGCGGTAAGGGATGAGGGAGCGAACCAGTTCCGAGGTGCGGGCGAGGAGGGTTTGTAGGTCGAGCGTGGTGTTGAGCGCGTCGGTGAGGCGCATGAGATAGGCGACATCGGCAGGCTCGATGCGTGCGTTAATGGGATCAAGAGCCGCGGACGAGGGAGCTGATCCGGCGGGGCGATAGTCGCCTTCGAACTCGTGCGGCGGCGGCGATGGGGGAGTATCAGACATAAGGGGTTCGAGGGAATGATAACAAGGGAACGAGGGACGGAGGGAACAAGGGCAGGAGTAAGCAAGGCCGTGGCGCTCACATCTGGGTCGTTTCGATGAGCCTAGTCTGGGACGAGCGACTCCAGTGGCCGGAAGGAGTCCCTTGTTCCCTCGGTGCTTGCGTTCACTCCGCGCCGAGTTCGCGAACGATGGCGACGGAAGCGGAGGAGCCGATGCGATTCGCGCCGGCCTCAAGCAGCGCGCGCACCTGTTCGACCGTGCGGATGCGGCCAGCAGCCTTGACGCCGCAGCGCGCGCCCACAACGCCTCGCATAAGGGCTACGTCGCCGGGAGTTGCGCCGCCGGATGCAAAACCGGTGGCTGTGTTGATGAAATCGGCGCCGGCGTGGATGGCGATCTCAGAGGCGCGCAGCTTTTCCTGCATCGTGAGCAGACAGGTTTCAAGATTCACCTTGAGTATTGCGCCGCGATCGTGAGCGACTTTTGCGACGGCATGAATGGCATGTTCCACGCCATGGTGATTGCCGCTTTTGAGCTGCCCGATGGGGAGTACCATGCCCAGCTCGCGCGCGCCCAGCCGGATGAGGGCCGCAGCTTCATGGCGAAGTGTGGAGACGAGCGACGCACCGAGAGGAAATCCGATCGTCGCGGCGACTGGGATATCGGTTCCTTCAAGCAGCCTTACCGCCGTGCTCGCCCACACGGGATTCACCACAACCGAGGCGAAGCGATAACGCGCGGCCTCTGCACACATCGCTTCGACCTGCGGGCGCGTGGCCTCGGCCTTTACAAGCGAGTGATCGATCACGGCGGCGAGAGAGCGCCAGTCTGCGAGAGCCTTGGCGGCAAATGCGGCAGAGTCGAACGTTCCGTGATCAAAATCCAGATCGGAGTTCTGGATGGCGATCGTGGCAGACATGGGGGAATACTCCTTGTGATCGGTGGAGGCTGGCGGTACAGCTCATCTGCCGTCTCCGGGAGATGAGTATACGGCTGCGCAGACGGGGAAAGAAAGCAGTGGAACAAATAAATTGGGCGGTGCAGCGAGGACAGGACTTGGCGCTGAGGAAAACCCGGATTCGGGAAATGCTACGCGGGTTGGCCGGGCGCCATGATGCAGATATCAGGCAAGTTGCGGTAGCGTTCGCCGTAGTCCATGCCGTAGCCGATAACGAAAAGATTGGGAATCGAAAACCCGACATAATCCGCGTCGATCTTTTCGATGCGCCGTGAAGGCTTATCGAGCAGCGTGGCGATGCGCAAAGATTTGGGATGCTGCTGGAGGAAGAGTTTGCGCAGGTAGGCGAGGGTGAGCCCGGTATCGAGGATGTCCTCGACGATGAGGACATTTTTGCCTTCGATGGGATGGTCGAGATCTTTGATGACCTTAACTGCGCCGGATGACCGCTGGCCCTGGCCGTAGCTGGAGACGGCGACGAAGTCGAAAGTGGCGTCGGCCTGGATGGAGCGCGAGAGATCGACGAGAAAAAACGCAGCGCCCTTGAGCACGCCGACCATTACCAGCTTTTCGCCGTTCAGGTCGCGGGTAATCTGCGCGCCCATTTCCGCGACGCGCTCGGCAATCTGCTGGCGGGAGTAGAGAACATCGAGCCCCTGATAGGTCGTGGTGGACATGCAGACAGTATCGCGCGAATCCGGATTTCGATCACCTGTGTAAATCGCGGCCAGAAATCCGGCTGGTTTTATGGATAGAGTTCGCGGGCGGGCGGCAGTTCACGCAGGAAACTGGTTGTGCTACGATCGGCCGATGTTCAAGTTGGGCAGACCCGTGACTCCGGGCCAGTGGATCGGCCACATCCTGCTTGGCGTGGTGGCGCTGTTTCTTATCTGGTGGATGATCCACCTCCTCTAATCTGAGCGCAAAAGCCCAACAATCAAACCCAAGTCCAACGAAGATGCACGTTCGCCCGCGCTGCGCACTGCGGCGGAGGGTCAGTTGTTGCGATCGAGAACCTCGAGTCTTCGGCGAAGGCTTGCGCATTGCCACGAGTTCGCATCCAACATGCCGAGGTGGAAAGCTCAAACGGAGGATTTAAATCATGTCAGAAGAATTAAAGGAACTTTATATCGATGAACTCAAGGATCTTTACAGCGCAGAAAATCAACTGGTGAAAGCATTGCCGAAGATGGCAAAGGCGGCGAGTTCCGAAGACCTGCGAGCAGGATTCGAGGAACACCTTGAACAAACCAAAGGGCACGTTCAGCGGCTGGAAACCATCTTCCAAAACCTGGGCGAAAGCCCGAAAGGCAAGAAGTGCAATGGCATGGAGGGGCTTATCGAAGAGGGCTCCGAGGCCATTGGGGATTACGAAGATTCAATTCGCGACGCAGCTTTGATTGGCGCGGCGCAGCGCGTTGAGCACTACGAAATAGCAGCGTATGGGACGGTGATAGCCCTCGCGAAACAGGTGGGGGAGGACGAGGCCGTGAGCGCTCTCGAGGAGACACTGGAAGAAGAGAAAGAGACGGACGCGAAGCTGACGGAGTTGTCGGAGACCGTGAATGCCGAGGCCGCCGAGGGTGGGGAAGAGGAAGGAACAGAAGAAACAGAAGAACAAGAGAGCGTCCAGACACGGAAAACCGCCAAGAAGGGCGGGAGCAGGCGGCGGGCTGCCTAACCTGGAACGATCGGCCCTGAGAAAGCGGAAGCCCATGCGCGGCGCCGCAGCCGCGCATGGGCTATCCCGAACGCCCTCCAACAGATCGGGCGCGCTCATGCGGGAGCCCTCCCGTAACCGAACCTGAAGCTTTTGAAGTCCCCTCACGTCTATACTTAAAGAGAGATGTTTCCCTACATTCATCTGGGGTCGTTTAACCTTCCCACATTTGGGCTGATGTTGTGGCTGGCTGCGATGGCGGCCGCGCTTGTGGTTGACCGCGCTTTCAAGCGGGCGCATATCGACGCGGACGCGATCGGGATGGTCGCGATAGCGCTGGTGGTTGGCATCATTGGGTCCAAAATCTGGCACGTGCTCGATACGCCGGACGAGTTTCGCCAAATTGGCTGGCGAGTTTTGTGGGATAACGCTGGATTTGCGTGGTATGGCGGCTTGACCTCTGGCATTGCCGCGCTGGTATTGCAGGGCTGGCGGGCGAAGCTGGGCCCGGTGCGGACTCTGGATTTATGTGCGCCAGCGGCGGCGATCGGCTACGGCATTGGCCGCATCGGCTGCTTCCTTTCCGGCGACGGCTGCTATGGAATTCCTGTGCAGCCTGTTCACCTCTTTGGCATCACGTTTCATCCGTGGGCGATGGCGTTTCCAAACGGAATTGAGCCGACTGTGGTTCCGGTGTATCCCACGCCGCTTTACGAGTTGGGAGCGGGATTGCTGATCGGCTGGTATCTCTGGTGGCGCTTGGGCAAGCCACATGCGACCGGTGCGATTCTGGGCCAGTATCTTGCGCTCACCGGATTTGCTCGCTTTCTGGTTGAGTTTATCCGCCGCAACCCCAAGGTGGTTTGGGGCTTATCGAACGCACAACTGGCCAGTGCCGGGGCTGTAATCGTCGGCCTTGCCCTCACGTGGTGGGCATCGACGAGGCCGGTTCGACTGATTGATGCGCCTCGCGAAAAGGCGCGGCGGGCCGTGGAGAAGACGGCGTAAGTCGACTTCCGCTGCAATCCAGCCTTTCCAAAGTCAAGATTTACGACCCGAACCCATAGAGTCCGTCGTCTATCCGCAACCGGGTTTGCCGATCTCATCGTGATTATGCTCACGATCCGGTTGCTTCCTCCTCAAGAAAAAGTGATCTGCCACACCTGTGATGGCGCTCACAGCCACTCGTATTTGGTGATAGGTAACGTCGGTCACATTAAACCGGCGAATTCCTGAATTGCGTTCTCCTCCTGACTTTTTGGGGGTTCGCCGGCGGTTGTGCGAGCGAGGCACAGGCATGGGCGAGTCAATTTGGCAGGGAATGCAGCAGAAGGGATACAGCCGCAGAGACTTTCTGCAGTTTTGTACGGCGGCCGCGGCGGCTGCCGGATTTGCAAAGACCGGCGTGGCGCAGGTTGTGTCGGCCTTCGAGAAGAAAGAGAAGCCGGCTGTGGTGTGGATGCACTTCCAGGAGTGCACTTGCTGCAGCGAGTCGTTTATCCGCTCGTCGCACCCGATTGTGGCGGACGCGCTGTTAGACGTGCTCTCGCTGAACTATACCGAGACCCTGATGGCTGCGAGCGGCTTCCAGGCGGAGAAGAGCCTGAGCGACACGATCGCGAACAACAAGGGTAAATACATCGTTCTTGTGGAAGGCGCCGTACCGACTAAGGACGAGGGCGTCTACTGCATGGTGGGCGGCAAGACTGCGGAACAGATTCTGCAGACAGTGGCTGCCGACGCGGCGGCGATTGTGGCATGGGGAAGCTGCGCGTCCAACGGTTGCGTGCAGGCGGCGAAGCCGAATCCCACCGGCGCCACTCCGATTGCGAAACTTGTGAACAAACCGGTGATCAACGTACCCGGCTGTCCGCCGATTGCGGACGTGATGATGGGCGTGGTGACGCACCTGCTGGTGCTCGGGCAGATTCCTGCGCTCGACAACCAGGGGCGGCCGAAGGAGTTTTACGGGCGACGCGTCCACGATACCTGCTATCGCCGGCCGAATTACGACGCCGGGTTGTTCGTGGAGGCGTTCGACGATGAAAACGCGCGCAAGGGATATTGCCTCTACAAAATGGGCTGCAAGGGGCCGGTGACCTATAACGCCTGCTCGGTGGTGCGCTGGAACGAGGGCACGAGTTATCCGATCCAGTCTGGTCACCCATGCATCGGCTGCAGCGAAGAGGGCTTCTGGGACAACGGGCCGTTCTATCAGCACCTGGCATCGTTCCCGGGATTCGGCATTGAAAGCACGGCCGACACCATCGGCACCGCGGTTGGCGTGGCCACGCTGGCCGGAGTTGCGGCGCACGCGGTGGTGACCAACATACGCAAACAGAAGGTGATTGCAGAAGTTCACGCAGAAGAGCAGAAGGAGTCGTAAACGCTATGGCAGCAACGCGTGTTGTCGTCGATCCTGTTACTCGTATTGAAGGCCACCTGCGGATTGAGGCGGTGGTGGAAAACGGCGTTATCACCGACGCCTACAGCGCCGGAACCATGGTGCGGGGCCTGGAGAAAATTCTTGCCGGCCGTGATCCGCGCGACGCGTGGGCCATTACCGAGCGTGTATGCGGCGTGTGCACCACAGTGCATGCGCTTGCGAGCGTGCGTTCGGTGGAGGATGCGCTGGGCGTGAGCGTGCCGCCGACGGCGGAGCTGATCCGCAACATCATGCTGACTACGCAGTACGTGCAGGATCACGTGATCCACTTCTACCACCTGCACGCGCTGGACTGGGTCGACATCGTGAACGCGCTGAAGGCCGATCCGAAAAAGGCGGCGGAACTCGCGCAGTCCTTCTCGAAGTGGGACAAGAACACGACGGCCTATTTCACAGCGGTGCAGGACAAGATCAAGGCGTTTGCAGCGAGCGGGCTAGGCATTTTTGCGAATGGCTATTGGGGACATCCGGCCTACAAATTGCCGCCCGAAGTAAACCTGATCGGCGTAGCGCATTATCTTGACGCGCTGGAGTGGCAGAAGGAGGTTGTGAAGATTCACGCCGTGTTCGGCGGCAAGAATCCGCACCCGAATTACCTAGTCGGCGGCGCGCCCTGCTCGATCAATGTGAACGAAGTAGCAGCGATCAATTCCGACCGGCTGAACCTTGTGGCGCGGCTGATCTCACAGGCAGACGAATTCGTCAATCAGGTTTATATTCCCGACCTGCTCGCCGTAGCGTCGTTCTATAAGGACTGGGCCAGTTATGGCGGCGGCTTGCATAACTATCTCTGCTATGGCGAATTCCCGACGAATGGCTACGGTCATCCGGAAACGTTCAAATACGCGCGTGGCGCGGTGCTGAACCGCGATTTGTCGACTGTGTATCCGGTGAATCCGCGCGACTCGCAGGAGATCAAGGAATACATCGCGCACTCCTGGTACAAGTACGACGGCGGCGACAGTGTGGGTCTGCATCCGTGGGATGGCGAGACGAACATCGCCTACAGCGGACCGAAGCCCCCGTTCGAAAGCCTCGAAGGCTACGACAAATACTCGTTCCTGAAGACGCCGCGCTGGAAAGACAACGCCATGGAAGTGGGCCCGCTGGCGCGCCTGATCGTTTCCTATGCCTCAGGTCATGCCGATGTGAAAGAAACTGTGGGCATGGTGCTGGGCAAACTGAATGTGCCGGTGGGTGCACTGTTCTCGACATTGGGACGGACAGCAGCGCGCGGCGTGGATGCGGCGCTGGCCATGATCTGGCTGAAGGATTTTTATGGGCAGTTGATGGAGCGCGTCAAAATCAACGAGGTATCGACGTTCAACGGCGAAAAGTGGGATCCGAAGACCTGGCCGGCGGATTGCGAAGGGGTGGGATTGGTAGAAGCTCCTCGCGGATCGCTGGCGCACTGGATCAAGATTCACAACGGGGCGATTGAGAACTACCAACTGGTGGTGCCGACAACCTGGAACGGCTCGCCGCGCGACGGCAGGCAGCAGCGGTCGTCGTTCGAGGCGTCGCTCATCGGGACGCCGGTGGCAAATCTCGAACAGCCGGTTGAGATCATCCGGACCATCCATTCCTTTGACCCGTGCCTGGCCTGCGCTGTGCATCTCTACGATCCGCAGGGCCGGCACCTTCACCAGATTTCTTTCGAGTAGAAGCGATGAGCACACACACGACGGGTGTACGGGATGTTTTCAAGCTGAACGGTGGCGCGCCGGTTGAGTACAGGCGTGTGTACGTGTGGGAACTTCCGGTGCGCGCGTACCACTGGATTAACGCGATCGCGCTCACGCTGCTTTGCATAACCGGCTACATGATCGGGCGCCCGGTTCGCATTGCCTATGCCTCAGAGGCGTATCAGCAATACTGGTTCGGCTGGGTGCGGTTCATCCACTTTGCATCGGCCTGGGTCTACGTTTTCAACTTTCTGGCGAGGCTTTACTGGGGATTTGTGGGCAACAAGTATGCCAAGTGGACGAATTTCTTCCCGGTGACGAAGAAGCAGCAGCAGGAGATTGCCGACGTGGTGAAGACCGACGTGCTGCAAGTGAAGATGCACGGAGAAATCTCCACCGGGCACAATTCGCTGGCGGCATTCATTTACTTTCTGACGTTCATTGCGTTTTGCATCCAGACCATCACCGGCTTCGCGCTATATTCGTCAATGAGCTCGTCCTGGATCCCAAGGATGTTCAACTGGGTGGTGCCGCTGTTGGGCGGCGATATGGGTGTGCGTTTCTGGCACCATTTGTTCCTGTGGTTCTTTGTCACGTTCGTCATCGTGCACATTTATCTGTCGTTCTATCACGACTACATTGAAGGCCGCGGCACCGTGAGTTCGATCATCGGTGGCTGGAAGTTCGACCGCGTGCCCGACAAAGCTGAAAATAAGAAATAGGCATCAGGAACGGAAAAATAGCGGGAGCCGCGGCGCAGATGACGGGAGCTGAGAAGAAAACGTTGGTGCTGGGGCTCGGCAACGTCATCATGGGCGATGAAGGTGTCGGCGTCCACGTGGTGCGGGCGCTGGAGAAGCAGAAGCTGCCCGACTGCGTTGAATGCCTGGATGGCGGCACCGGCGGATTCATTTTGCTCGAGCCGCTGCAGAAGGCCAGCCGAATCATCCTGATTGATGCTGCTGCGGACGGAAACCCTCCCGGAACCGTGACCCGCACCACGCCGCGCTTCAGCAAGGACTATCCGCCGACGCTGACCGCGCACGACATCGGTGTGAAGGATTTGCTCGATGCGTTTTACATGCAGGGAGGGTCGCGCGACGTGATTCTCTATGCGATCGCCATCGATCCCCAGCAACCCATTTCGATGGATTTGTCAGCAGAGTGCGCCCGGGCCGCTGAAACGGCCACGTATGAGATCGTCCAAGAATTGATGACACTACCGGCTGGCGTGTAAACCCTGCGGATCGTTGGTTTAGCTCTATTCCTGATTGCAATTCGGACCAATTCAGTCTAATATGATGTCCATGGAAACACGGACCTGTTGTCGCACTTGTATGCTGCTCGCGCGGCAAGGGTGACTTGGGTCTGAGCTTCCGAACAAAAGTCCACGGTTTCCCCGATGCCCGCGATTGAGCCGAAAGCTCTCGCGGGCATTTCCATCTATGCGACACGAAAGAGAAAAGAGACAATGAGCGAAACACCAGAGATAAAGGAAACCAAGGCGCAGCGGGCAGAACGGCTGAAGCGTGAGAAGAATCCGTGGCAGGCCTTCGACGAGATTCGGGCGTTTGCGCGCGCCGGCCGCTCCAGCGTGCCGCCTCCGTGGGCGTCTACCTATTTCAAGTGGTGGGGAATTTATACGCAGGGCGATGGCGTGGGCGCGACGGGCGGCGTAGGCGGCGAAGGGTTTGCGACCAATTGGTTCATGATGCGGATCGGGATTCCGAACGGCATCGTTTCCGCCAGCCAACTGCGCACCATCGGCGAGATTACCCGCAAGTACGCACGGAACCTGGCCGACATCACCGTGCGTCAGAACATCCAATTGCACTGGCTAACCATTGAGAATCTGCCCGAAGTTGTGGACGCGCTCGACGAAATCTGGCTGTCGCCCAAGGGCGCTTGCGGCGACGTGGTCCGCAATGTGACGGGCTGTCCGCTGGCGGGCGTCGATGCTGATGAATTGATCGACGCCTCGCCCATCGCGCGCAACATCGCGCACGTGTTGACGGCGAATCCCGAGTTCTACAATCTTCCGCGCAAATTCAAAATTTGCGCGACGGGCTGCCCTTCGTGGTGCTGCTATCCCGAGATCAATGACATTGCGTTGACGGCTACCCGTCGCGACGGAGAGGTTGGCTATTCGCTGCGCGTGGGCGGCGGCCTTTCGAATGAGCCGCACCTTGCCGTGAAACTCGACGCCTTTGTGCGGCCCGATCAGGCGGTGCGGGTCGCGCGCGGCATCACAGAGATCTTTCGCGAACAGCAGGTACTGCGCGAGAGCCGCGATCGAGCGCGCATGAAGTACCTGTTTATGCGCGAAGGCTGGACGGCGGAACACTTTCTTGACGAACTGAAGCGAAAGGTTGGATTCAGGCTCGATCCCGCAGCGCCCGAAATTGTTCCCGAAGATGTTCTTCGCGACCATGTGGGAATCCATGCACAGAAGCAACCGGGACTGGCCTATGTGGGAGCGTCGGTGCTGCGCGGCCGGCTCTCAGGCGATCAACTCGTCGCCGTGGCGGAGTTGGCGGAACGCTTCGGAAGCGGGGGCGTGCGCCTGACGGTTTCTCAGAACTTGATCATCGTCGACGTACCCAAGGCCAAGACCGCTGAACTCGCGCGCGAGTTGGGACAGATTGGATTGAATGTGGAAGGCTCGATGTTCTGGCGCGGGGCGGTGGCTTGTACCGGAACAGAGTTCTGCAAGCTGGCGATTACTGAAACCAAGGGCTTCGCGCGGTGGCTGGTGGACGAAATGGAAGAGCGCCTGCCCGAGTTCGATCAGCAGTTGAAGCTGCACGTGACCGGTTGCCCCAATGGTTGCGGTCAGCATTGGATTGCGGACATCGGCCTGGAAGGCAAGAAGATCAAGTATGAAGGCAAGCTAACCGACGCGTATTACTTTTGCCTGGGCGGAGCGGTAGGGAAGCATGCGGGAATCTCGCGCCCGGTCGGATTCCGATGCCCGGCGCCGCTTGTGCCGGAGGCGATTGAACGGCTGCTGCGGGAGTATTTGGCCGAGCGCACCGGCGGGGAAGATTTGCGGGCGTGGTTTGCGCGGCACACCAACGATGAACTGCGGGCCTCTTTGGCTGGAGAGTCGCTGGCTGCGGTGGAACGCGATGTGCCAGCGGGACGAGTGCCGCATGCGGTAGCCGATTGAGAGAAGCAGGGACATAGGGACGTAGCGAGCGAAGAACTGGGAACAGGAATTCGTCAGGCGGGTTTGAAAGTTCTTAAAGAACTTAGAACTGGGAATATGAACATGAGCTTGTTGCCGATCTTTTTAAAACTCGATGGCCGCCCGGCGCTGCTGGTGGGCGCGGGAACAGTGGCGTTGGAAAAGATCGGGTCGCTGCTCAAGACTGGCGTGCGGCTGCGCGTGGTCGCGCCCCAGGCGAGGGAAGAGGTTCGCGCGCTGGCGGCCGCGGGGAAAATCGAGTGGGTGCAAAAGAGTTTTGAGGCTGCGGATCTGGATGGGAACTTCATCGTGATCGCGGCCACCGATGTGCCGGAGGTGAACGCCCAGGTTTATCGCGAGGCGGTAGCGCGCGGCATTGCGGCCAACAGCGTGGACGACATTCCCAACTGCGATTTCTTTTTTGGCTCCGTAGTGAGCCGCGGCGATTTGCAGATTGCGATTTCGACGGCCGGCGAGAGCCCTGCTGTGGCGCAACGGCTCAGGCGCGAGATCGACGGGCAGCTGCCAAACGATCTGGGGCCGTGGCTTACGAAGCTCGGTGAGTTGAGGCGCAAGGTGCTGGCGAATCATCCGCGAACCGAAGAGCGACGGTTGTTGCTGCATGAGCTGGCACAGAGGCAGATTTGCGATTCGGCGTTGTGCGAAACCAAGCATCTGGCTCGAACGGGCAGGGAAGCGGCGTGCGCAGTCGCGGGTAGCGGTTATCTCGTAGGCGCCGGGCCGGGCGATCCAGAGTTGCTGACGGTGAAGGCGGTGCGGCTGATCGAAAGCGCGGATGTGGTTCTGCATGACGATTTGGTTCCGCAGGCGATTCTCGACCTGGTGAAAACTGACTCCAATGTGGTGAATGTGGGCAAGCGCTGCGGGCACAAAAACATTACCCAGGAAGAGATCAACGCTTTGATGATCGAACACGCTCGTGCCGGGCGCAGTGTGGTGCGCCTGAAGAGTGGCGACCCGCTGCTCTTTGGTCGAGCCGGCGAGGAACTTGATGCGCTCGCTGCAGCGAATATTCCGTGCCAGGTTGTGCCGGGCGTGTCTGCGGCGTTCGCGGCAGCGGCAGCGATAGGCCGGTCGCTCACCGATCGCGATTGGGCGTCACATGTGGTTCTTTCAACCGGCCATCATGCGCAATCGCACAATCGAGAAGTGCTACCTGCTATCGAGGCGGGCACCCGCGTGGTTTATATGCCGGGCCGCGACCTGACGCTGCTGGCTGCGGAATGGCTGGCAGAGGGCTTGCCGCCGGAGCTACCGTGCGTGGTGGTTTCGCGCGCCGCGCAGCACGATGAGCAAGTGGTCCACACCACGCTGGGCAGGCTCGGTGAAATTGAACCTGCCGCCGCGCCGAGCGTCCTGATCGCCGGGTGGGCAGTGCGGCAGTTGGAAGCACGCGAGGAGTCCACTGAGCGCGCTGTCATTGCCGAGGCAGCTGACTGAGCCACGCCTAAACGGCTCGCGGCCTGTCTCAATCGAGTGAAAACCTACCTGTCTTATGTCGAAGATTCCTATTAGACATGGGATTTCCCATGCGATGGCCCGCGAATGGACGCGCCAAAACCAACAGAACATGCGCTCGAACCGGGGTTGTAACGTTACAGTGGCGTGTTGAGACTACCGCCGCCGCCTGGACATCGGCGAATCTGCCTTCGACGGCGGCAGGTCTGACCGGCTCAGTGGCCGATGGGGGGGACCTAGCTGGTTCACTTCTCCGATCAGGCTTCCGCCGTACATTCGATATCTGACTCCCCCGGAGGTACACATGGTTCAATTGCGAACAGTTGGGGTGCGGCTCGGAGTGATCGGTCGCGGCGCCTTGGTCGGAGTGCTGGTGGGAATGTTGGCTTCACAAGCCATTGCGGAAGGGGCGGTAACCACGCAACAAGCGCCGGCGAAGCCGGAAACGGCAAGCGTTCCGAGTGGACCCCAAACCGAACAAACCAGATTAGCGACGACTGCGAATCTTCCTCTTGCCTCACAGGACAGCACCAATGGCGACTCGGCTGCATTGCCCGATGCACCGGGCGCGCCGCCGACGGCAACAACCGAATCGTCGAGCCTGAATATGCCGGTGGACCTGAAGGCGATGTTGGACGATGCGAAGCAGAATGCGCAAAACGTTCAATCGGCCCCGGCGCAGACGAAGCACCCAATTCACGGCGGCTGGCTGGTTCTGGCCGGCGTTGGCGGATTATGGATGGGGATTGGCCTCTGGGGCCTTTCAGTTTCAGACTCCAAGAAGGGCCCGATCGCGGGAGTCTTTGTTGTGCCCGGCGCCGCGATGTTGGGTGGCGGACTGTATCTCACGTTCCGGAAATAAGCCTCCTCGTCACCATGACACGCAATCACTGAGAGGGTTTTCGCCGCTCACGAGGGCCCTCGCATCTTCTGTCCGTCTCGAGTGAATGTTGCCTGGAGCCGGTATTCATGCACTCTGATTTCCTGGCCGCCCGGCCGGAGGAGCCTATTTCCGCGCGTGGTAAGATCATCCCATATTCGCGGAAAAGGCTCCAGATGCCGGGCATCATCGAAAGCCAACCTTCCTCCCGCAGTCCCGACTCGCGCTCAACAGAGATTCGCGCCACCCTGGAGCGATTGCTGGGGACGCAGCATTTCTCTGCGGCGAGCCGCCGTGGGCAGTTGCTGCGCTTTCTGGTTGAGCACACGCTGGCCGGTGATGCCGACAAAATCAATGAGTACGCGATCGGCCTGGAGGTGTTCCAGCGGCCAGCGTCGTTCGATCCGCGCATTGAGTCGGTCGTGCGGACGGAGTTCAGCAGGCTGCGCCAGCGGCTGCGCGATTATTACGCCGAAGATGGACGCCGCGACTCCGTCGTTATCGAGTTTCCTCCGCGAAGTTACGTGGCGAGCTTTACATTTCGCGACCCGGCGAAATTGCGGGAGCCCGCGGTATTTCCTGAGCCAATCCGCGCACCACAGGCTCTGCGGTCAGGCACGCATCGTTCGAAGATGGTTTGGATTACAGTGGCGGTCGCAGTGCTGCTGATCGCCGCGGCTGCGGTTGCCGGAGTCATGCTGTGGCGGCAGCATGTTTCGAACCTGGCGGGACGGCAACCGATTCACGCCATCGTGGTGCTTCCGTTTGCGGATTACTCGCCGCACCACCAGGACGAATACATTGCCGATGGAATCACGGAGGAGTTGACGAATGACCTGGCGCAATGGCGTGATTTGCGCGTGGTGGCGCGCACTTCCGCATTTGCATTCAAAGACAAGGGCGAAGACGTTCGCGAGATCGGGCGAGAGCTGAATGTGGATGCTGTTCTGGAGGGTAGCTTCACGCGGGACGGCAAGGAAATGCGCGTCACGGCGCAACTGAATCGCGCCTCCGACGGCTATCATCTTTGGTCGCACTCCTACGAGACGGAATCGGACGACATGTTGGCGATGCAGGACACGGTGGCCAACTCGATTACCGATGCGATCGGCAGGATACGCGGAGGCTCGGCGCCGGCTATTCATGAGCCTACCACTAACCCTGAGGCGCTCGACCTGTATTTGCAGGGCGAATATCAACTGCATCTGGGAACCGCTGTGTCGCTTTCAAAGGCGGAGGATCTGTTCAAGGCGGCAATTGCCAAAGACCCAAGATTTGCGCTTGCGTATCTGGGAATCGGATATGCCGAGATCAATGCCACGTCCCTGACCACAGAAACCTCTGACGAAAGCATGCCGCGCGTACGCCAGGCTGCACAGAAGGCCATCGAACTCGATCCGAGTCTTGGCGATGCCTACGGAATGCTCGCCGTAGCGACTTACGTTGGAGACTGGGACTGGACGAATGGGGAGGCCGAGTTCAAACGCGCGATCGCGCTAGGCTCCAAGGCGCCGGTCCTCGGCCAATATGGATGGGCGCTGACGACGCGCGGGCGATTTGCCGACGCGCATGAGCAGTTCCGGCAGGCTGCAGAACTCGATCCACTTTCGGCTGGAGTACCGTTTAATGAGTTCTTCGCATATAACTTTGAGCGCGATGTTGCTGGAGAAGTGAGAGTCCTGAATCGACTGCGCGAGATCAGACCCGATTACTTTGGAGGACCAGCATTGACTCTGGTCATGGCCATGGGACGTCATGACTGCGCGACCGTTCGCGCCAAAGTGGGTCCATTCGCCAGTGCATTTCCCAAGTTGCCGGTAACGCAGACCATGCTGGCGTTCGATGCAGTGTGCCGGACCGATAAAGCTGAGGCATTACGGCGTATCAAGGACATGGAAAGCCAGAAGGCGCCGCATTATCAGATAGCCATTGTCTATGCGCTGCTGCACGACAAAGACAACGCAATCGCAGAGCTGACGCGTTGCGCGGACGCGCGCGAGGGACAGATTCTCTACATTAAATACGATCCTTTCTTCGACGAGATCCGCAACGATCCGCGGTACGTGGCGCTGGAGAAGCGGGTGGGGCTGGAATGAGGCGAGCTCAGGTTCCGCGGGTCGTCGCGCAGTTTTTCACGGGTCGGCTATTTTGAGATGGTGCCGGTGAGAGAGTCTGGGGTTCTGTGCCCGCGCATCGAAGCGGAGTTTGGATGGGCCACCATCGTCTGTAATGCGCGCGCTATTCAACCTCTCGGAATCGAGACGCGGGCACCTGGCTTTTGTAGTGAGTGAGGCAGCAGCAGATTATCGGGTGCGCTTGCTTACTCGCATTTGAATTCCATCCAGGATGCAGTTCAGTCCGAATTCAAAAGCGCTGCCGCCGTCTTCACTGAACCCTCCGGAACGAACGACATCGAGCAGGATCGGGTAACGATGGGATTCCGACTGTAGCATTCGGCCGAGTTCGCGGCTCCATTCTTTTCTGCTGTTGGCTCGCGTTCCGATCTGCTGGAATGTTGCGTGGCCTCGAACGTGGCCGATGATCGCGAGAAAGGCATCGTGCCGCTGCTTCGGGCGCAGGCCCGATTCCGCCAACATGGCCAACGCTGCTTCCATCCACGAAAGCTCGTTCGGTCCCATGATGCCCTCGCGGGATGAAGTCGCCTCAAGAAACCATGGGTGCGACGTGTAGATGGCCAAGCAGCAATGGGCCCACTTTCGCAGGCGCTTGTTCCAGGGTAAAGATGGTTTACCGACGCGAAGCGGCGAATCGCTCGCCGAATCCACCATGAGGGCGACCAGATCGGCCTTGGCTTGAAAATAGCGGTAAAGCGCCATGGTAGTTAGGCCCAGCTCGCGCGCGAGCCGTTGCATTGTGACGGCTGCGAGGCCTTCAGCATCTGCAAGACGAATGGCAACTTGAGCAATTTGCCCGGCGCTGAGTGTGGGCTTGGGCCCCCGCGTCGGGGCGGGTTTCCCGCCCCAGACAGAATTCGCCACGTTGAGTGTTTTAGCCGGCATTGTTTGGTTTGGCCCTCCATCCAAAGCATACCGCTCTATTTCAGCGATGATTTTTGGTCGGACATCATAACTGTGTATACTATACACAGTTTGGAGGGATAGATGTTTTGGATTCGGTGCGCAACTCTGTCGTCTGCGATTGTAGGTGTGCTTGCGGCACTTCTCATTTACCGAAAGGTTCGACAGGCGAAGATAGCGTCGACACTGAGGATCAAGGGTCCTCAAGGCATTGTGGAAGAACGCTTCGTTAGCATCGGGGGCATCGAACAGTGGATATCGATCCGGGGAGAGGACGAGAGCAACCCTGTCCTGCTTGTGATCCACGGTGGGCCAGGTAGTTGCTACTCCATTTTCACTCCGCATCTGCGCGCGTGGGAGAAGCATTTCACCGTTGTGCAATGGGATCAGCGCGGCGCGGGCAAGACGTTTGGGCGAATGGGTTCGCGCAGCCAGGGCGAACTAACCTTGAAGCTACTCACCTCCGACGGGATCGAGGTTGCAGACTATTTGCGCGCGCGATTGCGCAAGGACAAGCTGTTTCTGCTGGCGAGTTCCATGGGGTCGACGTTTGGGATGCAGATTGCACGTCTGCGGCCCGACCTGTTCCACGCTTATATAGGCACCGATCAGAACGTCGGATTGGTCCGCGGGAGAGAAGAAGATCATCGCCGGGTGATAGAGCGGCTGCGCACGCTGGGATTGACTAAGGGCGTGAGAGCGATTGAGCGGATGGGAGCAGACGCGACGCTCTGGACCCGCGACGATTATGAGGCTTTTGCGCGGTGGACGATGAAATCGGATCCTGCCGGGTTCCGCCGCACGATCAAGTTGCTGAAAGACGCGGTGTGGTATGCGCCTGGATGGAGACTCGGGGACGTGCGCGCCTTTGTCGCGGGAATGCGATTCTCTCTCGAACAATTGCTACCCGAGATTGTTCGATATGACGCCTGGGCGCAGGGAACGCGATTTGCGCTGCCGATCTTCATCTTTCAGGGCGAGAACGACGTGCTGACGACGCCCGCTTTGGCCAGAGCGTTTTTTGACGACATCGCTGCACCGATGAAGCAGATGGATTTGATTTCGGGCGCAGGTCATTTCGCGGCGTTTCTTGAGCCAGAACAATTTTTGGAGAAGCTGCTGACATACGTTCGTCCTTTGGCCTGTATGGCCTGCGCGGAAGGCGAGCACTGGTCGCGCGGAGCCGGCCGCCTCGGCGGGCTCCATGCGGGATGACAGGCAAAGGACGGTTGCGCAGGGGCGCGCTCACGATTTCCGGATGCGGTTCTGGAGGAGCGGTGCGCGGCCTGCGCCCGAGGCCGTGAAGAAACGCAGGATCACCTTGAGATCCCTTTGTGAAAACTGCTTGGTGAGCTGGGCAAACTGTTTTTGCGCGCCTTTGTAATTGGCGTCGACGCGTTTTTGCCGCGCGGGGTTGAGGTGAACGAGGACGCTGCGGCGGTCGGCGGGATTGCGGCGGCGACGGACATAGCCGGCCTTTTGAAGCCGATCGAGGACGACGGTGACGCCGCCTGAGCTGAGGCCGCTGCACTGGGCGAGGGCACCGGGCGTCATGGGGCCGAGCAGGTCGAGCAGATTGACGAATTGCATGTCTGTAGGGTGCAGGCCGAGCGCGTCGGCCGCGCGCTGGCTCAGGAAACTGGCGCCGGCGATGAAGAGGCGCACCGCGTGCCGAAGGGAGGCGAGGAGAACTATGCGTTTTCGGCTTGACATTAAAGTTAACCTTGTTCTACAAGAATCTTAGTAAATAAGACAATCTCTGTCGAGAATCGAGCTTCGAGATGACGAATGAGATTACCAAAACGGTAAACATTGATGCAAACGCGGCTCCGGAGCGCGGCGGGTGGCAGCCGGCGCTGACGCTGGCTGTTCTTTCACCCTTGATTGCGGAAGTGCTGAGCGGCGCGACGAAATTCAGCGTGCTGTTTGTGCTGGTGCCGGAGATTCTTGTGTGGGGCTGCGGCGCGCTGGTGATTCGCGAAGCAGTGCGCAGATGGCGAGGCGGATGGACGAGCATGCTGCTGCTGGGCCTGGGGCTTTCGATTGCCGAGGAGTTCGTGGTTCAACAGACGTCGCTTGCGCCGCTGCCGTTTACCGGGGCGCTGGTGAATTACGGACGCGCATGGGGAGTGAACTGGATCTATTTTCTCTTCATGCTTGGCTACGAAAGCGTTTGGGTGGTGCTTGTTCCGGTGCAGGTGACGGAGCTGATTTTTCGCAACCGGCGCGAGGAGCCGTGGCTGCGCAATCGAGGGCTGATCATTTCGGGAGTGCTGTTTCTGGTGGGATCGCGGATCGCATGGTACGCGTGGATCAAGCGCGCTCGCCCCATGGTCTTTCATTTGCCGCCCTACGATCCGGGGATGACGCTGATTGGAGCCGGTGTGGCTGCGATTGCGGTGCTCGCGATGATTGCGTATCTGGTGCAGCGCGTGGGCACGGGGGAGCCGGTTGAGGCGCGCCGTGTTCCACCGGTTTGGCTGGCCACGATGTTGGGGTTCGTGCTCGGCTGCCCGTTTTATTTGTTGATGAGTTTTCAGTTTGCGCCGAAGGAGCCGCGCGTGCCGTTCGGAGTGGTGATGGCCGGCGGGATGGCGTGGGGTGCAATGGTGTACGTGGTGGTTGGCTGGATGACGCGCTCGGCGCAGTGGAGCGATGTGCATCGTTGGGCGCTGACCTTCGGGGCGACGGTGCTGTGCATGGCCGCAGGGTATTTGGGAAGCAGCACGTGGATGCCGATTGACCTGTATGGAAAGATCGGGCTGAACGTGGTGGCGGTTGGGGCGTTTTTTGTGCTGCTGGCGCGGGTGCGGAGGCAGCGCCCGGTTCAGGAACCGGCGCGGGGGTGAGGTTTGCGCTACCCGCCCTAAGACTCTGGCTGCGCGCGGAGTTTTAGTAAAGGCGCACCGGGCGACACGTAAAATGGCAACGGCGCAAGTCGCCAGGAGGAGGTTGAAGCGATGATGATCGTTCGTCACAGTTTTATCGCCAAGCCGGGACAGGCGGGTAAGCTGGCAGCCCAGATGAAGGAGATTGCGAGTGTGGGCAAGCTTCGCAATGTCCGCGTGCTCACCGATGTTACAGGAGACTTCAATCATGTGGTTATGGAGCATGACGTTGAATCGATGGCCGAATTCGAGGAGGCGATGAAGAGGTACTCGTCCGATCCGGCGATTCACGAAAAGGCGAAGGGATACACCGAACATTGGATCACGGGGCGCAGGGATCTGTTCCGGGTCGTCTAAGGCAAGGCTACCGCATTCAGATTTCCATCCATTCCGGGGGGCGGGATTCCTCGTCGGGAATTGTGTGTCCCGACCAGGCTGTTAGTCTGAATGCATGAAATTCGGCGTATTGGTGTTTCCGGGGTCGAATTGCGATCACGATACCTATAACGTGATTGCCGAGATCGCGCGGCAGCCTGTGGAGTTCCTGTGGCATGACTCGGAAGACCTTCACGGCGTGGATGCGGTACTGGTTCCGGGCGGGTTTGCCTACGGCGACTACCTAAGGACGGGCGCGATCGCGCGGTTTTCGCCTGTGATGCAGGCGGTGAAGAAGTTTGCGGCGGGCGGCGGGTTGGTGCTGGGAATCTGCAACGGATTCCAGATTTTGACGGAGAGCGGATTGCTGCCGGGCGCGCTGATGCGGAACGCGGGCCTGAAATACATTTGCAAACAAGTGCACCTGAGGGTGGAGACGGCGGACAGCCCGTTCACGAATCAGTTGAAGAAGGGCGCGGTACTGAAGATTCCCATTGGGCACATGGAGGGGAATTACTTTTGCGAGCCGGACGAGTTGCGGCGGCTGGAAGCAGAGGATCGGATTGCTTTCAGGTACGCGACGCCTGCGGGCGAGATTACGCGCGGGGCGAATCCCAACGGGTCGCTCGCGAACATTGCAGGGATTCTGAATGAGGGACGGAATGTACTGGGGATGATGCCGCATCCCGACCGCTCGAGCGAGGCGCTGCTGGGGTCAGCGGATGGGTGGGGGATTTTCAGGTCGATGCTGGAAGGGCAGCCAGTAGCCGGGAGCCAGTAGCCAATAGCCAGTAGTCGGGTGCGAGTCGTCGCGAAGCCGGCGCTGGAATCAATGCTCAAATGGCTGCAGAGTAGGCGCCGCCCGCGCGTTTTGAGCGAAGTACTACTGCTAGTAGCTGCATTCAAATCATGATCGATATTCATCATCATCTGATTTATGGAGTGGATGACGGGGCGCCGGATTTGCAGGCGTCGCTGGACATGGCGCAGATGGCGGCGGAGGAGGGCGTGACGCACATTGTGTGCACGCCGCATGCAAGCCGCGAGCATTCCTTTTTCAATCCTTTGGTCGCGGAACGGTTTGCTGAGCTGCAGGAGCGGCTGCGCGGTGTAGTGGAGCTGAGCCTTGGCTGCGACTTCCACATGACGGCGGAGAATGTGCGCGATGCGGTGGCGAATCCGCTGCGCTATTCAATCGCGGACAAAGGATACTTGCTGGTTGAGTTTTCGTGGGGCGAAATTGCATCGCGGACCAACGATGCGCTGCGCGAATTGCAGCGGGCCGGGTACACACTGATTGTGACGCATCCGGAGCGGTATCCCGCGGTGCTGCGGGAGCCGGCGATGCTGGGCGAATGGATGCGGATGGGCTGCCTTGTGCAGGTGACGAGCAGCTCGTTGTATGGGCGTTTTGGAAAAGAAGCGGAGGCGTTGGCGAACGAGCTGCTGGAGCGGAACTGGATTCATTTTCTGGCGACGGATGCGCATCATCCCGTTTGGCGGCCGGCGCATTTGAAGAGCGGATATGAGTATGTGGCCATGCGGTCGGGCGAGGAGACGGCGCGGAGGCTGTGCGAGACGAATCCGCGGGCGGCGCTGGAGGGCGCCGCGTGGCCGGAACAGCCGGAGCCGAAAGGATTGCGCGAAAATGTGCCGCTGAAGTTTGCGGAGCGGATTGGCGGCGACAGCGAGCAGAAGGAGACGTTTTGGCGTAAGCTGTTGGGAAAGTGAACCGAAACTTGTAAAAAGCAGGCAATCGATTAAGCCGATTGAACGGTTCATTGGATTCGGGCTTCCCCAGGTCGGAGAAGGACGAAGATGATCGACCTGTCGCAGCGTGTTGCCGCACGAGTATTCGCGATCGCATTTTTCTTTACGTTGGCAATTCTGCTATTTGGCTTTTCTCGTTTCTACGGCCCCTATGTGGTGTGGGATAACGGCGCGCAAACAGCGGCGAACTTCGCTTCGCACGCATCTGCCATTCATGTCTACATCGGCTGCGCGGTAATCTACGGGATTGGGCTGGTCGTGATGCCCGCCGCGCTTTATCGAGCGCTGAGGCCGGTTGAACGGGGTCTTGCTCTCTTCGCAGCACTTTGCTGGGTGATGTATGCATGCATGTGGTTTGTTTTCGTGCTCGATTTATTTGGCGCTTTGCGCACGATGACAGACGTGACATACCAACCGGGATTCGATCCGCAGACGCTGGCGGCGCTGGCGGGTTTGCAGCTCGCTTCAGGAACGGATGCATACTACGTAGGTTTGGGATTTAACGGAGCCGGGCTTCTGTTTTTCAGCGTTCTTTTCTTGAAGTCGCGCTACATTCCGCGCACGCTTGCCGCTTTTGGCATTGCGACTTCGATCTTTGAAACGATTTGCGGGTTCGTTTATTTGGTTGATCGGTCTTTTGGGACAATCGTGTCAGTGGATTGGTACGAAATGCCGACCATGCTCTTCGCAGTCGTATTGTGCGGATGGATTTTGGTGCGTGGGCTCAGGCCGCTGGAGGCAAGAAGTTAGCCAAGGCCGAGGCCGCCGTCGACGGTGAGGATTTGGCCGGTGATGAATTGAGTTGCGGTGGCGAAGAAGAGGACAGCCTGAGCGACGTCGTTTGCGGCGCCGTTGCGGCCCATGGGAGTTTTGGCGGCGAAACGTGCTGCTTGAAGTTCGACTCTTCGGTCGGCTTCCGATCCGGCGCTTCGCTCGACCTCTGATCCGACCGTTCGGTCCGTTTGTGATCCCGCTTTTTGCGCGGTTTCACTCTGCGAAGGTTGCGGCGCGGCGGACTCAACTGAATCTCGCGCAGTTTTCATCTCGATCCAGCCCGGAGCGACGCAGTTCACGCTGACGTCAGGCGCGAAGGCTTTGGCCATGGCCTGTGTGAGCATGTGCACGGCGGCTTTGGATGCGCAGTAATGGGCATGGCCAGCCCAGGCATGAAGACCCCCAAGAGATCCCATGTTGATGATGCGTCCGTGAGCGGAGCGTAGATGCGGGAGAGCCTCGCGCGCGACGAGGAACGGTCCGCGGGCGTTGGTGTCGAAGACAGCGTCCCACTGGTCGAGGGTGAGGCTTTCGAGAGCGGCGGAGGCGAAGACTGCAGCGTTGTTGACGAGGATGTCGATGCGGCCGAAGGCGGCGATGACTTGAGCGATGGCGTCGCGGACGGAAGATTCGGAGCGGACGTCGCAGACGATGGCGACGGAGCGAAGGCCGAGCGCGGCGATTTCGGCGGCGGTCTGCGCGGCGTCGGATTGAGAGTTGCGGAAAGTGATGGCGACGTCGGCGCCGGCTTCGGCGAGCGTTAGCGCGATGGAGCGGCCGAGGCGGCGCGCGCCTCCGGTGACGAGAGCAGTGCGGCCGGCGAGTGGTAAGGCGGATGGCACAGTTTCAGTGTAGCGAGTTCGAGTGAGAGCGAGACAACGAGTCAGCGAGGTGGAGCGCCAGCGAGTCAGCGATTCAGCAATTTGGCGGCTTGGCGAGACGGGGGCAGCCGGCGGGACGGAGGCAAATGCGGGTCCTTCGACTCCGGTCGCTGGAGCGACCTTCGCTCAGGATGAACGTTCTATTTAGGTTGCGACTGATTCTGACTTGGCGGTGGATCTGATTGGCTGGGTTTGCTGCCGGAGTCGGAAGGCGGAGAACTGGGCTTGGAGTCAGGCGCGGAGCCGGAGGATTTTCCCGAGCCGTCGCCGGAGCCTGAAGCGTTGTTTGAGCCTGAACCATTTCCTGAGCCGGAGCCATCGCCTGAGCCTGAATTGTCGGCGGGGTGGTTATAGATGGAATACTGCCTGGTCGGGCGGTTCATGCGCACTTCCATCGCCATATTGAGCTTGTCGATCTTGTAAACCTGGCCGTAGGTCTGGAATCCATCGGCAATCACTTGCAGCGTTACGGTATCGCCGAGAGGAATGACGTCGATCGTGGCTTTGCCGTCCTCGCCAGTTTTGAGCTCGAGCGCACCCTTGTCTTTGTCGCCCTCAATGGGGTGGAAGATTACATGCGCGCCCGGAATGGGCTTGCCGTTATAGCCGCGCACGACGGTGACAGAGATTGTGGAAGAGGGTGGCGGCGCCTTGTATTTGCGGCCGTGATGGGAGTCGTCTTGTGCGCGGAGGGCGAAGCTGCCGGCGATGAGACCAAATGAGGCAGGAAGGACGCAGAACTGAAGGACGCTACGGCGGTACATGCCTTTCATTGTAAATGGGAGTGAAGAAGCGAAAAGAGTGACAGAGTGAGAGGGTATCGGACTGAGTGGGAATGCAACGAAGGATGATTTATTGAAGGGAAATCAGACGAGCCAGGGTTCTGGATTGCCTGCGAAAGCCCAGTGGAAATGGAAAACCGCGGCAACAGAAAGCGAATAATAAGCAAATCTACGATTGAATATTAGTGAAACACACTCACATTTTGAGATTTTGGGTATTGACAATGGCTCCCTAGGTGGCTATGTTAGCAATTGGAAGGCAAGAGTGCTAGCAACCAACACGCAATAGTGCTTGCGGGCCGAAGGCAGATGCGAAAACGAAAGCCTGAGCGGCGGCACTTCGGAGCCTCCGGAATCTTATCAATTTACCCCATCGCTAAGGGCCGAGCTCCCGGAGCAAGACAGGTGCGCGGCGAAACAGAAACCCAGATTTTGCACTACTCGAGTTTTGCAACAGAAGAAATTCGATAGACACAAAGGAGAAGCAAAAGCATGGCAACGGCAGCTAAGACGACGACATTCACTCCGCTGCACGACCGGATCCTGGTCCGCAGAGTGGAAGAGGGCGAAACGATTCGTGGGGGCATCATCATCCCCGACAGCGCGAAGGAAAAACCCCAGGAGGGAGAAGTGATCTCCGTGGGCAAGGGCAAGTCGAACGACGAAGGCAAAGTTTTCCCGCTGGATGTGAAGGCGGGCGATCGCGTGCTGTTCGGAAAGTATTCCGGCACCGAGATCAAGATCGACGGCGAAGAGTTTCTGATCATGCGCGAAGAAGAAGTCCTGGGCATTCTGAAGAAGTAGGCGCGAGCGCGCAGTTCACAGATCGCAGTTCGTAATTCACAGTTTAAGAGTGAATCCGGCTGTCAGACTGCTGTGAGCTTTCCTTTAAGAGTTTCGACTAAGAACAACGAACTGAGAACTTCGAACTAGGAGAATTCGAGACATGGCAAAGCAAATTTTGCACGGTGAAGATTCCCGTCAGGCGATTCTGCGCGGCGTGAACACGCTGGCAGACGCAGTGAAGGCGACGCTCGGACCCAAGGGCCGGAACGTCGTGATCGAGAAGAAGTTTGGCTCGCCCACCATCACCAAGGACGGCGTGACGGTGGCTAAAGAGATCGACCTAAAGGATCCGCTGGAGAACGTAGGCGCGCAGCTGGTGCGCGAAGTGGCATCGAAGACGAGCGACGTGGCCGGCGACGGCACGACGACGGCGACGGTGCTGGCGCAATCGATCTTCCGCGAAGGCGTAAAGACGGTGGCGGCAGGCGCGAATCCGACGGCGTTGAAGCGCGGCATTGAGAAGGCCGTGAACGTAATCAACGGCACGCGCGACAAGGACGGCAAGTGGAACCAGGACGGCGCGCTGAGCAAGCTGTCGAAGCCGGTGAACGAAGGGTCCGTGGCCCAGGTGGGCGCGATATCGGCCAATGGCGACGAAGAGATTGGCGCGATTATTGCCGAGGCAGTCAAGGTGGTGGGCAAGGATGGCGTGATCACGATTGAAGAGTCGAAGACGATGCACACCGGCTTGGAGACCGTGGACGGCATGCAGTTCGATCGCGGCTACCTGAGCCCGTACTTTGTGACGGATGCGGAGCGGCTGGAAGTGATCCTGGAAGATCCCTACGTTCTGATCTACGAAAAGAAGATCAGCGCGATGAAGGATCTGCTTCCGTTGCTGGAGCAGGTTGCACGTGGCGGCAAGCCGTTGCTGATCATCGCCGAGGATGTTGAGGGCGAAGCGCTGGCGACCCTGGTTGTGAACAAGCTGCGCGGCACGCTGAATGTGGCGGCGGTGAAGGCTCCTGGATTTGGCGATCGCAGAAAGGCCATCCTGGGCGACATCGCGATTCTGACCGGCGGCAAGGCGATCACCGAGGATCTGGGCATCAAGCTGGAAGGCGTGAAGCTCGAGGACCTGGGCAAGGCGAAGCGCATCACCATCGACAAGGACAACACGACGATCGTCGACGGCGCAGGCAAGGCCAGCGACATCGAAGGCCGCGTGAAGGAGATCCGGTCGCAGATTGAGAAGACCACCTCTGACTACGACAAGGAAAAGCTGCAGGAGCGGCTGGCGAAGCTGGTGGGCGGCGTGGCCATCATCAAGGTGGGCGCGGCAACCGAGACCGAGCTGAAGGAGAAGAAGGCTCGCGTTGAGGATGCGCTGCACGCGACGCGCGCGGCTGTCGAAGAGGGAATCGTTCCCGGAGGCGGCGTGGCGCTGGTTCGCTGCGTGCCCGCGGTGGAAAAGCTGATCGGCACGCTCGAAGGCGACGAGAAGACCGGCGCCCAGATTGTGCTGCGCTCGCTGGAAGAGCCGCTGCGGCAGATTGTTGCCAATGCCGGCGAAGAGGGCGCGGTGGTTGTGGCCAAGGTGCTGGAGTCGAAGGAACCGCACTTCGGATACAACGCACTGACGAGCAAGTTCGAGGACCTGGTGAAAGCCGGCGTCATCGATCCGACAAAAGTGACGCGGACGGCGCTGCAGAATGCGGCTTCGATCGCGGCCCTACTGCTGACCACCGAAGCTTTGGTTGTTGAGCTGCCTGAACCGAAGGCTGCTGCACCGGCCGGCCACGGCGGCGGCGGCATGGACGGAATGTACTAGGTCCTGCGCGGACTGCGAAACGCGCCTTCGGCGCAAAAAACTAAAGGCCTCCAGCTGAAGCTGGGGGCCTTTTTGTTGCTCGGTAAGTCAATTCTGCGGCAGCCGCTCGCCGTTGGCGACTTTGACCATCTGGTCGCGCATGGAGTCGTAGTCGAAGGCGCCGTCGATGAATCCCATGAGCCCCTGCGATTCGGATTTTTGCCCGTTCACTTCTGTTTCGTGATAGCTGTCGATGGAGAAGCGACGATCGCCACGCTTTTTTGGCTTGAAGAAGGCCTGGTCCTCGTCCTCGCCGCCAAGCTCGAGGCGGTAATCCAGCGTGCCATCGCTTTTATAGATCAACGCCACCAAGTAAGTGTTGTAGGGCTTCAGCGGCTCGAAGGGATAGAGAAAGACTGCATAGCCGGAGTGGAGCTGGACTTTCTGAATAGGGAAGATGTGTTTATCGGCGAAATCGGGATCGGCGGTTTGCTTGTGCAGGTCGATCACATGGGCGATTTGCTGGTCACGCAAAGTTTTGTCGCCGCTTTCAGCATAGGCGCGCGCCAATAGAGCCGCCGCATGCCAGTCGCGCGGATGCGCGACTGTGTAGGGCTTGAGCAGCGATAGTGCGGAACTGTCGTCGCCGGTTTCGATGGCACTGCCGGAGATGGCGAGTGTGACGAAGTTGGCCAGTGGCGTATCCTGCGCGAGTGAAGGAAGCAGGATTCGTCCTTCTTTCACGACGTCGGCGTAGCGGTCCTGCTGGGCCGCGTCCTCTAGCGCGCTGAAAACCTCGCGGTTTTCAGGGCTGAGATCGGCCAGGGAGTTTTGGTTCAATTGAACGCTCTCGGCGTTATCCCGAGGGAGGGATTGTTGCGCGGGCAGGGCGGCCGCTGCAGCGAAACACGTTGAAAGCACGAGAATCATCGCTCGATTCCGCCGCATGATGGCACCTCAATAGGGAACGGTAGGCAGGATGCCACAGATCGAGGCGTCCGGGCAAATGGATCGGCTGTGCGGATGAGTGCGGATTCGACCCAAGATTGAAAGCCCGCGATTGCGGAGGCAGTTTTTTGAATGAGGTGTGCGGGGCGGAGAGTTTTTGGGCGCAGGAGCAGCCGGATGACGCATTGTGCTTGTGGAAATGGCGCCGAACAGGCCTATCGAGGCCGAGGGGGAAACCGAATTGTTGCCGCGCTACATTACAACGACGGGCACAGCCGCTGCCGCAATTCCTGTCGCATCATCATTGGCGCTGACAGTGGGCTGCGGGCGAAGCGAACGCAACCAACCGGCGGATAGCCATGCGCGGGGAATCACGAACTCCGACCAGCCACAGTCCAGGCAAACTCGAATGTCGGGGGAAGGGGTCATGGGGGGGTGACTCAGCGTGCGCGGACTGTTGCGATAGAGCCGGACTTCTGCTGGGACGACAGATAGTGCGGCGGACTGGCACTTTGGGCAAATCATGTGCATACCTCAGGAGGTCCGAAAAACCCGGAACTCCCCAAAAAAGAATTGAGGGAGTGATTCAACATAACGGAATAACGGTCGAGATTTCAACAGCTTCACACTAAAAGATGCACGAAAGTAACGTTTGGATTTGTTACGTCAAATCGGTATATGACCCTATGAACAGGAGGTTTGGGGTTTTCGGGGTCTGAAAGGCCAGCTTGATCGGCGATTTCGAAGTTCAAAAGGGGGGTCGGAAGGCCAAGAACCTGCCATGAAAGTGGAGGCTGCTGGCAGGAAAGTGGTGGGCCCTTTGGGTGCAGGAGGAATTGACGGCGGCAGGGGCGGAGGTTTCAGGTTGGCCGAAAAGGGGCTGGAATATGGGGCGCGCGGATTGTTGGGCGCAGCGGAAATGGATTCATCAAAGAATGCACAAAGAAAAACGCGGCGGCCGAAGCCGCCGCGCTGAAGATTGCTGAATTTGCTCGCTCAGAAGTTGATGCGAGCTGCGATTTCCACTTGGCGCGGAGTGAATAAGAATCCGCTCGAGTTGGAGTTGGTTGGCATTCCGAGCGTGTTGTTGGAAGGCGAGGCAGACCCCTGGCCGAGATATGTCAGCGTGGATCCCGAAAGGGTATAAGCCGTGGTTCCAACAGCGGTGATGTTCTGGTGGTTGGCGATGTTGAAGACATTCAGGATGAGCTGCACATTTTGAATGTAGTGCTCGAAGTTGAACTGCTTCTCCACACGAGCGTCGTCAACGATGTGGCGTGGATAGCGGGCAGAGTTTACGCCTACATAGCCAGGAATGATGGTTGTGCCGCCGGCGCCGTTGAAGTCGCTTCCCAGAGCGCCGCTCAGCTTACCGCTCCAGCCTGGTGTGTAAGGCAAGCCATTCTGCATGGAGAAGCTATCGTCGAGGCTCCAGCCATTCACAACCCACTTGGCGGGGTTGGCGTTGCTTACTCCTGGAAGGTTGTAGAGGACATAGGCGACGAAACGGTTGGGGACGTTGTAATTGGATGAGCCGTAGTTCAAGCGGGCGTTTCCATATGGGTCATACCAGTTCTCCGTGGTGCCTTGCGTAAGCGCGTTTTGCGCGAAGTCAAGGCCATGGGACCAGGTGTAATTGGCATCGAACTGAATGTTCCTGAGCGAGTGGTTGACGACCTCGCCGACCAGCGCATTGTAGTTTGAGTTGACGTTGCTGACCATCTCGGTGACGGAAGTGAAGCTAGTGGCATTGGGTCCGAGGAGGGCAGTATTTCCGTAACTTGTGTAAATGTTGTTGATGGTCAACGGCCCAGCCGGAATCGGGCCCTTGCCGGAGGCGTCAGAGACGGTAATCGTTCTCGAAACGCAAGCGGTTGGAGACGCCGAGCAGGGCACGATATTGACGTTGAGGAAGTTCGGCATGTCGCGGCCCAAGGATCCGAGATAACTGACCGAGAGGAAGGTCTCTCTGCCAAGGGCTTGCTGAACCTGGAGGTCGAATTCCTGGACTGCAGGCAATTTGAGGTTTGGAGAGAAGAAATAGGAACTCGGCTTGGAGGTGCTGGCACCGCTGGCGAAAATATTCGGATATTGCGGGCCTTCCGAAACGGATGCGGTTGGGGCGTTGAAGAAGGTAGGAGCGGTTTGCCCAGCCGGACTGCCGGTGTTGAACAGGATCTCAAAGATGTTCCCATTGGTTATGCGGCCGAAGTAGAGACCGTAGCCACCGCGGAGGACGGTCTGACCATTGCCGTAGACGTCATACGAGAAACCGGCGCGAGGTCCGAAGTTCGACCACTGTTTGGGGTTGTTCGTAATGCCGTTATACGGAGCGAAGACGCCAGCTGCGGTATCGAAAGCCGCGACCGTGGATGGAAGAGCCTCGTGGTCCCAGCGGAGGCCGAGCTCCAGGGTCAAGCGCGGGGAGAACTTCCAGTTGTCTTGTCCGAAAAAGCCTGTGTCGAGGGTATTGAGACCAAAGCTTGGGGTTCCGAAGCCCTGGTAAAAATCCTGATAACAGGGGTAATTGGCGACCACTGGCGCAGCGTTGGTGGCTGAACTTCCGGAACCGTATTGACCGGCATATTCGGTGTAGTTTGCGTCGCAACCGTTTGTGGACGTTCCAACCGTAACGCCGTTTTTGAAGTTCAACAGATCGTTAAAGTACGGCCCGATGTATTGGTATACGTAATCGCCGTTGCTCTCATAGAGGTTGTTTTGGAAGTCGTAGTTGTGGACGATATCGGCGCCGAACTTGAAACTATGGTTTCCTTTATTCCAATAAAGAATGTCGCCGATCTGCCATTTCTTCTCGAGCGGATAGGCTGCGCGGTACGAGTAGTAAGGGGAACCTGAATTGAATCCCCAACCGGAAGAGGAAGCGCCGATCTGAACGTAGGGAATGTTCCCGCTCTTGTTGTTTTCGTCGGCAAGCGTATAAGGCGTGAAGGCCTGCTGACCCTCATCGTCAAGTTCACGGCCGTATTGGAAGAGAATCTCATTGCTGATGTTATTCGTGATGAGAGTGGTAAGTTTGGTGAGTCCGTAATCGAGCTTGACGAAATCGTTGCCGTCGGAATCTCGCGCGTAGTTGACAGCAGCAGCCGTCTGGACCCCGCCCGGTGAATCCCAGCGCAAGCGATGATAGAGGACGCTCCAGTGCATTTTGGGAGTGATCTGCCAATCCAGCTTGGGGGTATTGATTTCCTGGAAACCGAAGCGCGCGACCTGTCCGAGGTCTGAATTGAGGCCCAAGTCGGTCAGGCCATTGTGGAGGGTCCCACCGTTAATAAGTGCGGCCCAGTCTGCGGCAGCCTGCGCGTAGGTGATTCCTTGACGCGCGGCCAGCGTGCAAGCCTCGGCGTCTTCAGTTTTTGTGGCTGATGTATCGCCGCTCAACCAACCGTTTTGATAGGGCTGAGCAGGAGGTGTTGCCGAGCCAGCGAGAAAACAGGTGGAGCCGCCAGGCAATGCGGTGACCGGCAGGGTGTAGAAGTTTGCCGGGTTATAGGGAATGCCGACTTCAGGGAAGACGTGTGTGTGCTGGTCGTAAGTATAGATCCAGAAGAGCTTGTCTTTGATGAGCGGTCCGCCCGCGGTGAAGCCGTAGATTTTGCGCAAATCTTCAGGCTTAATATGCACCTGGGTATTGACGCCATTGATCACTTTCGCAATGGTGGTGTAGTCATTGAAAGCGTTCCAATTGCTTTCACGGTCGAAGAAGTAGGCCTGCCCGTGCAAAGCATTGGTCCCGCTCTTAGTGACCGACGTGATGACGCCACCGGCTGCGCGGCCGTATTCAGCGGAGTAGACGCCGGTGTTGACCGCGAACTCGCGAACGGCGTTGCCGGAGGTCGAGTAAGCCTCACGCGTGCGGCCACGTTCTTCAGAAAAGAATGCCTGGTTATCATCGGCGCCGTCGATTTCAACATTGTTTAAAATCGGGCTGACACCGCGAATGCTGACTAGACCAAAACCATTGGAGTCGGAGACAACACCAGGAGTGCTCATAGCCAGAGAGGACCAGCGACGATTGTTGATGGGCACATTCTGCATCGCGTCCTGGTTTAGGGTGTCAGTGAAATCAGGCGACTCGAGATTCATGACCGGGGCCTGCTCCGTGACGATGATCTGGGTGGACGAAGAAGCGACTGCAAGACGGGGCTCGAGGGTGGTGACCTGGCCGACAACCACGATTACATTGTCAGCCTGATACTTGGCGAAATTCGGAGAAGAGATGGTGACGGAATACCTGCCAGGCTCGAGCAATGGGGCCTTGAAGTAGCCGCTGCTATCGGCAACGAGGCTGGTTGTGAAACCCGTCGCGGCGTTCACAATGGTGATATTGGCGGCGGGAACAACGGCCTCAGATGAATCTTCGACCGTGCCGGCGATTGAACCCTGCGTTGTGGATTGAGCGTGCAGGCCGACGGAACTGACACACAGAGCCAGGATAAGGAGCCAGAAGCAACGAACGCCGAGCCGAAGAGCGTGGAATTTCATAACTGTCCTCCGAAAATAGTCATTTGTGTTTTACCCGATTAAGCGTCAATAAATGCGTCGTCGCCGTCGCCACTGGGGGCTTGGGTCAACGCGCAGGAACCGGGGAAGTGCACGATCTGTTGCGAAAGCGGCTGCCGGCGTGCCGCAGCCAATCAAAAAATGTATGCGAATAGCGTTAAAACAAAACAAGGGACCTGGAGATGAGCTTACAAACACTCGATGAACCTCCCGTGAAAAAAACGTCACGATAATGTCAGATCGTGAAACCGAGCTTGCGCACAACATGCAACGAAAAGGCACCGCGACGGATCGGTTGAAAAAGACTGTTGGCCGATCGAGCCGCCTTTATCATGTTGGGTCATTCGCGCGAAAAAGCTGAAATCATGCAAGGCGCGGATAGAAAATGCCGTTTGCACTTTTGGGCGTCTGAAGATTCTTCGATGGACTGCTGTGCTGCAGTCATCGAGCGATCAAAAAGCAGTGGGAACTTCGCCCGTGCCCCGAAATAACGGGCTGATTATCCCCCTAAAGACACCAATTAAAGGGGTACTGCAATCTCTCAGGAGAAGCCATTGTAGGACAGCGGCAAGCAGTTTTCCAAGGGGGAAGCGCAAAAAAACGTCCAGAATCAGGGAAAATCGAGGCCGGGACGGGCAAGTTGTGGAAAAGCGGGGGCAATAAACGGAGCGGACGGTTCAGGGACACTGGCTGAGCATAGATACGGGTCAACCTGATTCGCTTGCTGCCACATCGTGCTGGACGATTAGGTGGCCCCGCATCCTTTATTTAGGAACGGGTATGCTCAGTGTCCACTGCCGGGACCCCAGCGAAGACGCAGGCCAGTGCGGAGAGTGAAGGGCAGGCTGGGATAACCGATGGGCGCGATGTGACGATTGTTGAGAAGATTCTCGCCTTGTGCGTAGACATCGAGCCAATTCAGCAACTGGTAGCTGCCACCGAGATCGAGCTTGGCGAAGCCGTAGTCGAGATCGCGGTTGGGAAGCAGAAGGCTGTTGCCGCCGGAAGCATCTTCGCCCTCGAGATATGTTGAGTCATCGCTGCGACTGGAGAATGCAGTACCGAATACGCCGGAGATTTTTCTTGTGGCGTAGGTGGCCGTAAAGAAGCCGGTATGAGGAGCGCGGCGAAAGGGACGCGCGCCTTCGAGCGGCGAGTACGGTCCGATTTCGATGCCGTTGGGAATGTTCTGCCAGGTGGGAATGGGACCGAGCAGCGCTTCGTCGTCGTTGGTGAAGGAGCGCTGGATGACCGCGTCGAGATAGGTGTAGCCGCCGCGGAGAAACAGGTTGGAGCCGATGCCGGATTCGACGGAGGTTTCGAATCCCTGCGCGCGGAAGGCTTCAGAGTTGATGGTGAGCTCGTAGGCAAAGTTGGATTGGAGAGTCTGCTCAAGCTGATGCTGCTGCGCTTGCGTAAGGTTCGGCGTGAGAGCCGGAATCAGATCGAGGCCCACGTATTCGATTTCGCGGCCGAATTCGTTGTGGAAGTAGCTGCCGCGGAAGACGATGTGCTGGGAGAAGAACGACTGCTCGAGGCCGCCTTCGTATGTGCGCATCTCGGGGGCCTGAATGGGACTGATGTGCAGGGTTGGAAGGGTGGATTGCGCGCCGGCGTTGACGAGGAAGGTGTAGAGCGAATCATCCTGATCGGTGAGCTTGGGTTCGCGAATGGCTTCGCCGAAGTTGAACAGAATGCGCGTCCCTGACAAGGCTCCGCTGCGAGGGCGCAGGATGTAATAGTTGACGCCGGCGCGCGGCGAGGCACGGAATCCAAACAGGGAGTAATGCTCGAGGCTGCCGCCGAGAGTATAGAAGAAGCGATTTTTGAAATCGCCGTGAAAGCCGAGGGGGACATAATAGTTGGTGCGCGAGACCGGTGTGTAGTAGGTGCTGCCGGGCTCGGCGCCGCGCTCATCTTCGTATTGAAAGCCGGCAAGCGCGAAGAGATGCGGCGTAATGGCGAGGTCGCCCTGGTAGCCGATCTGATCGCGACTGTTGACGGTCTGCGTTTTGTAGGTCCCGCAATCGAGGACAGCCTGGCCCGTGGCGGAATAGCCGTTAGCGCCTGTGATGGTGACGGCATTGCCGAGCGTGCCGGGACCGAAACAGTAATCGACATAGGAAAGCGGCGCGCCGGATTCAGACCAAAGGGAATCCTGCTCGCGCTTGCGCGTAAGGCCGTAGCGAATATCGCTGTGCAGGGTCGAGGTGGTTTGATTATCGAGCGCGGCGCTTAGGAAGATTTCCTGAACTTTTTCAGTGGCGTCGTCGGAGACATGATAAAAATCCCAGGCATTGGGCACGCCGGTTCCAGCGACGCCGTAGCGGCCGGTGACGCGCAACTGAGTGCTACCATTGAGGGCCCATCCGAGATTAGCGGCCGTGGTGGCGACATGAAACTCGTCGTTGGGAAGATCGTTTGCGGTTTGGAGCCAGCTTAACGCTCCAAAATAGTCGAGCCGCTTATGCGCTCCGGCGACTTCCAGTTGCTCCCGCGAGGTGGAGAGATTCCCGGCGTCGCCCTCAAAAAGAAGGGAAGGAAAGCTGGTGGTTCCATGAGGCGTGGTGAAACTGACGACGCTTGAATCGGCGCCTGCACCGTAAAGGCTGGCGTCGGGGCCGCGATAGATTTCTGCGGACTCAATTGCCGTGGTGGAGAACGGGCCGAAGTCGAACTGATTGCCGAGATCGCCGATATCGACGCCGTCGAGGAGGATTTTGTTGTCGTCGGAGTCGCCGCCGCGGACGAAGAGGGAGGTTTGCGAGCCGAGCTGGCCGTCTTGCGAGACTTCGCCTCCGGTCATGAGCCGGAGCGCGCTGGTCAGTTCGTCGCGAAGGGCGAGGTCGAGCGGGCCGAGGACGGTGGTGGCGGCGCTGGTTTGCGGCTGCGGCGTGGGCGTGCCGGTGGCGGCGACGACGAGGGATTCGCGAGCCCATTCCGGCTCGAGCACGATGTTGCGATTGACCGCGTCAAACTGGCCAGCATAAAAATCCGGCGTTTGGAGTTGGCGGAATGATTTTGCCGAGACGACGAGAAAAAAGCGACCGGTTGCGCCGGTTGTGATCTGAAAGCTGCCATCGGCGGTGGAGACGGCGGTGGCGACGACCTGACCATCGCTGAAAAGAGAGATGCTGGCGCCGGTGATTTTGGCCCCGGTGCCATCGGTAACGACGCCGCGAATGGATGCAGCGTAAGCAGCGGCAGCGCAGAAAGCAATCAATGCGGCCGCGAGGGTGCGGCGCAGAAGGTAGATGGAACTTGAGCGATGGAAATGGGAAATCGGCATGTGAGCTCCTTCGTCCCCCTCGGAACGTGAAAGCGGTTGGGGTACGCCGTGGACCGGTCTCCTGACTTGCGCTCTTTGTTCAGCCGCCTTCCCAAAATCGGGTCAACAAATATGGACTCGATTCCAGTGGTTTCAAGTGATTCCGCATGTTGCGGAAGCACTTGGCTGAAAGCCTGTATCGATGCCTCAAATACGACGCATGAGGAACAGGTGCGCTCACAGTTGCGGGGCAGTGGCGGAATTTCACCGCCTTCCCGAACATCCTGGCGATTGCAATGATGAGTAGCGCCGCGGCGTTGGAGGCCGCTGCAGTGATGCCACGGAAATGACTTCCATGACACGAACTTTTATAACCGGTTCGGTTCGGGAAGTCAAAGTGCGTCTCCTCATCAAGGAAAACTGAAACGAAGACGGCGCTGGGAAGATTAAGGAGTGTGGTGACCCCGGGCTGATTCGAACAGCCGACACGCAGTTTAGGAAACTGCTGCTCTATCCATCTGAGCTACGGGGCCACAGTTGAGATTCTAGAAGATTTCTGGGAGCAGCAGTTTGGAAACTGCTGGGCAATGTTGGGTCCGGCCCTTGGCGGGCCGGGGGCCATCTGAGCTACGGGGCCACGAGGCGAACGCTCCGGGGCCACAGTAGAGATTTTAGAGGATTTCCGGGAGCAGCAGTTTGGAAACTGCTGGACGATGTTCGATCCGGCCCTTGGCGGGCCGGGGGCCATCTGAGCTACCGGGCCACGAGGCGAATGCTAGTGGGCCACAGTAGAGATTTTAGAGGATTTCTGGGAGCAGCAGTTTGGAAACTGCTGGGCGATGTTCGGTCCGGCCCTTAGTCCGAACCAATTCATGGACTCGGCATCGTTCACCGGCAAAGGGAACGGACAACAGGGAACAGAGGGCAGACAGATGGTCTCCAGGTGCTCAGCGCGCGGATATGCAGGTCAATTGCGAGGGGTGTCTCGTATTCTCGTGTAGAGCGACATTCCCTTGTCTCTATCCGCGCAGACCCAGCGAATTCGAATGAGTCCGGCCATCGGCACCTTCGCGCTGCTGCTGGCGCTGAATCTGCTGAACTATATTGACCGCTACATTCTGGCCGGTGAGGTCTCGCCGATCCAACAGGAGTTTCACGCGAGCGACCAGCAGATGGGAGCGCTGGGGACGGCGTTCTTCGTCTTCTATATGGTTGCCGCGCCGCTGACCGGTTGGCTCGGCGATCGCTTTCGCAGGAAGCCGCTGATCATTACGGGAGCGACATTGTGGAGCCTGGCGACGCTGGCGGCGATCTGGGTGCACAGCTACGCGACTCTCTATGCACGGCAGGCGCTGGTGGGCGTTGGCGAAGCGACATTCGGAATCTTTGCGCCGGCGGTGCTGAGCGACTTTTATCCGGAGCACGAGCGCAATCGCGTGCTTTCGATCTTCTATGTTGCGATTCCGGTGGGCGGGGCGCTGGGTTATTTAGCCGGCGGGCAGATTGGTGGACACTGGGGCTGGCGCGCGCCGTTCCTGGTGTGCGCGCTGCCGGGATTTCTGGTGGCGTTTCTCTATGGATGGATTGGGCGCGAGCCAGTGCGCGGAGCGAGCGATCATATCCGGCCGAATCTGGAGCGCAACACTGTATTTGGACTCTTCAAGAATCCCGCGTTTCTGACGGCGACGTTTGGGCTGGCGGCATGGACGTTTGCTGTTGGTGGAATCTCGTGGTGGGTGCCGGAGTTTTTCCGGCGCTTTGCAGGCATGACCATGGGAACGGCGAGCCTGACGGCGAGCGCCTCAACGGTGATCAATGGGATTGCGGGAACGCTGGTGGGTGGATGGATTGGGCAGGTGTGGCTGCGCAAGAATCATCGCGCGCTTTATTTGCTTTCGGCATGGAGCGTGGCGCTGGCGCTGCCGTTTGGAGCGCTGGTGTTCTTCGGGCCGCGAGCGTGGATTGTGCCGTCATTCTTTGTGGCGGAGTTTCTGCTGTTCCTGAATACGGGGCCATTGAATACGGCGATTGTGAATTCAGTGGCTGCGCCGGTGCGGGCGACGGCGATCTCGATCAACTTGTTTTGCATTCACTTCTTTGGCGATACGTTCTCGCCGCAGGTGATTGGGGCGATCAGCGATCGATCGAACCTGAGCATCGGCCTGGGCGCGACGCTGGTGTTTTTTGTGATCTCGGCAGTGATTCTTTTTGCGGGAGCGCGGTTTGCGCCGAGGCTTGACACAGCCAATAGCGAGTAGCCAATAGCCAATAACCGGTAGCCGACACCGAATCGAAAAGGAGCGGACCGCTCGCACTTCGAGCGCCGTCGGACCGCTACTTTGGCGGCAGCGGCTCGCGGTCTTTGGTGTTCATGAAGGCGCGGCGGCCGCCCTGGGGGCGCAGGTTGGGATCGTGGATGGGCGGGCGATCGTCTTCCGCCGAAAAGCCGCGCGCGAGCAGGGGATTGGGCTTGAACTTGGGCGGGCCTCCGTAGAACTGGCGCGCGTGGCTCAACATCATGCCGGAGCGGCCGTGCATGGGCTCGACGATGCCGCGAATCTCCACGTCGGCATCGCGATACTTTTTCAATTCGCCCACATCGCCGCGGTCCTCGGGCAGGCTCTCGACGGTGAAGCGGCATTGGTCGTCGGCGGTCTGGGGCGAGCAGACATCGAGGAATCGCGTGCCGTCTGGAAGCTCAACGACATCATAAACATGCGCGGAAACGCAAACGTCTTTGTTGAGCATTGTGGCGGCCTGGTCGATGGGGACGCAGGGCTTTTTTGCTGCGAGCAGTAGGGTGGGGGTACATAGCAAAAGGGCCGCGAGGGTGCGGGGGAGGGTGAACCGCATCGAGGGTCTCCGGGGAATTGGAGACAGCGTAGCGTGGATGAGATCGCGGAGTCAGTGACGGCTGTCGCAGGTGCTCGCAGACGGAGCAGTGAGCCGGGAGTTGGAAGCTAGTGGGTGGATGCTGTTACCGTGCGGCGACGAGCTCGCCGGCTTTGGCGCTTTGGCCGTAGTGCGATTCGACGTAGCGGTCGAGGATCTGCTTGAACTCGGCGACGATGGTGTCGCCGCGGAGAGTTGTCGAGAGCTTGCCATCAATATAGACAGGCGCGACGGGATCCTCGAACGTGCCGGGAAGCGAGATGCCGAGATTGGCGTGCTTCGATTCGCCGGGGCCGTTGACGACGCAGCCCATCACGGCGAGCTTCAGCTCTTCAACGCCGGGATAGACCTTGCGCCATTCCGGCATTTGCGTCCGCAGGTAGCTTTGAATCTGCTCGGCGAGCTCCTGGAAATAGGTGCTCGTGGTGCGTCCGCAGCCGGGGCAGCTCGTGACCTGAGGCATAAAGCTGCGGATCGAGAGCGACTGCAGAATCTGCTGCGCGGCCAGAACCTCTTCGGTGCGGTCGCCGTTCGGCTTGGGCGTGAGGCTGACGCGAATGGTGTCGCCGATTCCCTGGAGGAGGAGCGGTGCGAGGCCTGCGGTTGAAGCGATGAGGCCCTTGGAGCCCATTCCGGCTTCGGTCAGTCCCAGATGAAGTGGATAATCGCAGCGCGCGGCGAGCCTGGAGTAGACGTCGAGCAGATCGCGCACGCCGGAAACCTTGGCCGACAGGATGATCATGTCGTGGCCGAGGCCGTAGCGCTCGGCGGCGGCAGCGGAGTTGAGGGCGCTTGCGATCATGGCTTCGATCATGACTTCGCGCGCGGGCTGCGGTTCGGCGAGCTTGCTGTTCTCGTCCATCATGCGGGTCAGGAGCGATTGATCGAGCGAGCCCCAGTTGACGCCGATGCGAACCGGCTTGTGATTCTCGACGGCGCACTCGACCATGGTGCGGAAGTTGTCGTCATCTTTGCGGCCGATGGACACATTGCCAGGATTGATGCGGTACTTGGCGAGAGCGCGGGCGGTGGCGGGATATTTTTTGAGCAGGATGTGGCCGTTGTAATGAAAATCGCCGATGATGGGCACGCGCAGGCCGCGCTTCTCGAGGCCCTCGACGATGTGGGGCACGGCGGCCGCGGCGTCTTCATTGTTGACCGTGACGCGCACGAGTTCGGAGCCGGCGAGGGCGAGGGCGGCAACCTGGTCGATGGTCGACTGCACGTCGGCCGTGTCGGTGTTGGTCATCGACTGGACGACGACGGGAACTTCCCAGCCGACGCGGACGTTGCCGATGCGGACGGTTGGAGTTTTTCTGCGGGGAATCTCGGCCATGCTTAAATTTTACAGCCGTCAGCTTTCAGCCATCAGATGTTAGCTAGGTACCTCTCCCGTGAATCGTGAGTCGTGAGTCGTGGACCGTGAATCGTGGACCGTGGACGGTGAGCGGTGGGCGGTGAACGGTGAACGGTGGATGGTGATTGGTGGACGGTGGGTCGTGAGTCGTGGGTCGTGGGGCGTGGGGCGTGAGTCGTGGATCGTGAGTCGTGGACCGGGGCCGGGCGGCGTGTCGATAGTCGCGTGTTTTTTTTTCGATACCCACCCTACCCCCCTCCCCCTCATTTTGGGTTAAATGATTTGTTTTCAATGAGTTGTACCTTTTGAGGGGGTCCTGTAACCCCATGATTCCAAAAGGTTTATACGCAACCTTAGCCTTTTAAAAGAGTTAGCACCGCACCGCCTTGCGCCGAACGGAGGCCGGCGGCCAATGACCAGGGTCTGTGGCTGCGGATCGGTGACTGTTCGGCGATGGTGAATCCATTGTGCGCCGAACGGGGATAATTACCGGCAAACTTGAGGAAGTTTATTTTTCAGGGGCAGAGCGTTCAAAAGAAAGAGTTAGAGGGAAAGCGGCGGGGTGAGTTAGGAGGGTGGGGGGTTGACAGCATACGGAGGGGAGGCATTCGGCAAATTAGAACAGGGCGACGGGCTACAGCTTGCCTCTCGCTTTTAGGAATTGTGCGACTGCATCGTCTCGGAGGCGCTGCATCCTTTCAGTAGAAAGCATCTTCTTCACCTCGTCCGCTGGAACAACCACGGATATTCCGCTATTAGCTCGGACCGCGCCCCTATAGTCCGTTGTTACCTGGAGGGTGAAATCGTTGTTCTCTATTATGTTGCCGGCAACGACACCCAGGAACTTGTAGTCGTATCCGGGACCCGTGAACTTGTTTACGTCCACGAGAACCGGGGAACCGCTGTTGCCGCCGAATGAATGGGCCTCGATCAGGTAGATGTGGCCCATCCTTTTGAGTGTCGTTGGCTCTAAATTGGCTGGCAACTCAGCAATTGTTCCTGTTCTGAGGATCGGCTCGACCTTACCCGCGCTGGAGAAGTCTGAGAGCTGGATAAACAGGCCTACGAAGAATATCGGGTCACCCTCCACAACCTTCTTTTGATCCAACAATTCCTGCGATACAAAGAAGTCCAAGGGAACCGTTTTGTAGTCCCAGTCCGTTTGGGGGAGGTTCACAGACATGACCGCCAGATCGACTGCTGGATCGTCCTCTGGAAGGATCCACGGTGCATCTGGGCCGAGCGAAACGATCTGCAGGTGAGTCTGTTCTGATCCTGGTGAGTTTCGGCGATTGAGATAGACGGAATAGTTGAGGACCTTGCGGGGCTTGCCGTCCTCGATTCCTGGCTGGACGACGTGTCGGTTTGTGACTATGTAAATGAAGGTCCCGTCATTTCCAAGGCGGGAGTCGGGGAAAGCTACTAGGAATCCGGTTCCTACAAAGCTCGGATGCCTAATTTTCTCGATTTCTTCAGGCGTCAGGGTTGCTAGGGCCCCAGGTGTTAGCTTCGCCAGATCGTCGGCGCTTGGCTCGCAGTCGGCTTTAATGAAGACCACGGTTTTCATTACTTGGCTCGGGAAAGGCGTCTTGTCGGCGGGTGCCGGCGGGGTTGGCGCCAGCTTGCCCTGCTCCGGGACGGGCTGGGCCGTTTGCGCCGGCGTGGGTGGAGTGGTGATCGTAACGACAAGGGTTGCCAGAACTGCAAATTGCGCCAGAGTCCGCATGTCAGTGCACCTCTCTTTTTAGGAACGAGAATACACCCGACTCTTGCAACAAAACGTGAGGCGCGAGCGCAAGGTGCGCGCGCCGGAGATTCATCGCGGCTTCGCCGCGGACTTTGCTATTCGGAAATGGGCGGGCGGATATTGATCCCCAGGCTTGCGCCATGGGGCTACCGTCTTCTGCCCGCTACGCGGGCGCGGTTGATTCGAAGCATGGATGGACGGGTGGTTCGGCGCGTGAGCGGAAGGTAAGCGCGCCGAGGATTGATCGCGGCTTCGCCGCGGACTTTGTTATTCGGAAATGGGCGGATATTGATCCCCAGGCTTGCGCCGTGGGGCTACCGTCTTTTGCCCGCTACGCGGTCGCGGTTGATTCGGAGCGCGATTAGACGGGTGAGTTTCGGCGCGCGAGCGCAAGGTAAGCGCGCCGAGGATTCATCGCGGCTTCGCCGCGTGCTCGATTTTCGAAATCGTGGGGTGGGTGGATGTACGGGCTAAAGCCCGTACCCTTCAGGCTAAGCCCGGACCCTCCAAGCTAAGCCGGTAACCTTCAAGCTAAAGCTCACATCGAGCCCGCGAAGCGAGCGCAATACGGTAGCCCCAGTCGTGAGACTGGGGAAGAAGAGGCATTTCGGTTTGTGAGCCCGCTTGAGCGGGCGTAAGAACTATTGCCAAAGATACCGCTCGTCGAAATCCACGCGGTGATTCTTCAACAACGCGAAGAATTCATCCTGGAAGGAGATGCGCCGATGGTGCTGCACCTGATCGCGAATGTAACGGATCACAGCTGCTCGGTTTGATTCGCTCACACTGAATGCTCCGTAGCCGCCTTGCCAGGCGAATGATCGCCGCTCAGGCCAGCGTTCCTTTACCCAGCGCGAGGAGTTTGTTTTCGCGATGCGGAGGCAATCGGCGAGTGGAAGGTTGGCGGGCAGGCGAATCAAAAGATGGACATGATCGGCCGTTCCACCAATCGCGATGGCGGCGGCATCGAGTTCCCTGAGGATTCCGCCAAGGTAGGCGTGAACGTCGGAGCGTATTGCGTCGGTAAGCAGAGGCGTGCGACCCGACGTGGAAAAGGTGACGTGGATGAGGAGGTTGGTATAGGTGTGCGCCATTCTTACGCCCCTCCGGGGCTGCGGACTCAGGTGTCAACCTTATACCCCAGGCTTGCGCCGTGGGGCTACAGTCTTTTGCCCGCTACGCGGGCTGGGGTTGGGGGCGTATTGAATTCCCAGGCTTACGCCGTGGGGCTACCGTCTTTTGCCCGTTACGCGGGCTGGGGTTGGGGCACATTGAATCCCCAGGCTTGCGCCGTGGGGCTACGTCTTCTTCCCGCTACGCGGGCGCGGGTTGGGGGCGTATTGAATTCCCAGGCTGAAGCTCTGGGGCTACCGTCATCTGCCCGCTACGCGGGCTGGGGTTGGGGGCGTATTGAATTCCTAGGCTTGCGCCGTGGGTCTACCGTCTTCTGCCCGCTTCGCGGGCGCGGTTGGGGCACATTGAATCCCCAGGCTTGCGCCGTGGGGCTACAGTCTTTTGCCCGCTACGCGGGCTGGGGTTGGGGGCGTATTGAATCCCCAGGCTTACGCCGTGGGGCTACCGTCTTTTGCCCGCTACGCGGGCTGGGGTTTGGGCGCATTGAGTCCCCAGGCTGAAGCCCTGGGGCTACCGTCTTCTGCCCACTACGCGGGCGCGGTTGATTCGAAGCGGGGATGGACGGGTTTCGGCGCGCGAGCGCAAGGTGCGCGCGCCACGCGCGGGTCGATCTATCTGGGTGTGTCCCAGTCGTCGGCTGCGGTTTTGCCGCCGTCGGTCCAGGTGACATTGATGGCCTGGTAGTCGAGCGTGATCATCTCTCTGCTGCCGGCTTTGCGAACGCTGACGATGTTGGCGTTGGTAAGAACAATTCTCTGGGCCGTCTTGGCGGCTCCGGAGGCTCCGTTGAAGTTGATCACCACCTCGCTCAAGACCTCGTTGGTGCTGAGCGCCCGGGCAAGCATGGGCGACGCCCTGTCGATCTCTTTGGTGATGGTGATGGTGGAGTGCATCCGCCTGCCGATGGGATGGGCCATTTGCATTGGGGTGTCGCGGGTGACGCTGATGAGATGGATCTGATCAGACGTCCCTTCGCCCTTGATTGCTCCTTGCCTGGAGGTCTTGATGGTCATATAGGCATCGATCGCGGCGTAGGCAGGCGCTGCAGACACGAGCGCAGACGCCATGGCGCAAAGCACAAAGAACCGTCGTGCACGAACTGTTCGCATAAGCAAACCTCCTTGACTTTGAATCGATGGGAAGCCTTGAAGCCGGAGTGCTGGTCAGCGGGGCCAGCTCCAGCGGCGCCAGTATAGCGCTGGGTGGGTACGGCGGTCTTGATTCGGTTGGGGCGGTATCCGACTCGCCAATAAAGGCAGGGATCAGGGGATAGGAGTTGGAAACCAGCGCTGTCAGACGTGGCCGGCGACGGAATCGGTTGTGCTGGCGGTGAGCTTTTTCAGGAGCGAAGCGACGGGCATGGATTTGCCGAAGAGCCATCCCTGGGCGTAGCGGACGCCGCGCCGGCGGAGGAACTCGGCCTGCGCTTCCGTCTCGACACCTTCAGCGATGGTCTGGAGATGGAGCGAGCGGGCCATCTCAATAATGTGGACGACAACCTGGCTGGTTGCGCCGTCGGTGTTGATGGTTTCAACGAAGGCTTTGTCGATTTTGAGCGTGTCGAGCGAGAGCGACTGGAGGCAGGCGAGCGAGGAGTAGCCGGTGCCGAAGTCGTCGATAGAAACGCGGAAGCCGCGGCTGCGGAGAGTGCCGATGAGTTGCGCGGTTTCAGAGTGGTGGAGGAAGGCGCGCTCGGTGGCTTCGATGCCGATGTTATGGGGCAGAGCGCCAGTGGCGTAGAGCAGCTGATTGAGCCGCTCGAGGGTGCGGCCGGAGCGCAGATCGCCGGTGGACATGTTGATGGCGACTTCGAAATCGGGATCGATGGCAATGAGCTGTGGCAGATCGCGGGTGACGGCGGCGAGAACTTCCTCGGTGATGAGATGGATGAGGCCGCGATCTTCAGCGAGGGGGATGAAGTGGTCGGGAGGAATGTTGGCGAGGGGACTCTTCCAGCGAACGAGAGCTTCGGCGCCGATGATGCGGCGCGAATCGAGATGAACGATGGGCTGATACTCGACGTAGAATTCCTTGCGCTTGAGGGCGCGGCGGAGGATGGCGGGAAACGAGGAGCGGAGCTGGGTGATGTAGTTGACGGCCCAGGCAAAGAGGATTCCGCAGAGCACACCGAAGGGCGCAAAGATGAGAGCGAAGTGGCGGACATGCTGAACGGCGTAGTGCTCGGGGACTGCGGCGACGACAGCGAGATCCCATTTGGCGGAGCGCACGCGGGAGACGAGATAGCCGTGATCGAGAAGGGTGGCCTCGGTGCCCGCGGCGATGGGCTCGAACCAGGCGGGCTGGAAGCTGGCGCCCTGGACGGCGAGGCGGTCGCGATTGGGCGCCGAAAGAACGAAGACGGAGAGCTCGACATCGGAGCCTTCCATGGGAATGTCGGTGGGCAGGTTGGGGTCAACAATGATGGCGAAGCCGCCGGCGGCAAAGACGTCGAGTGGATGCCATTGCTGCGTGGAGAGTCTTACGTTGAAGTACTCAGCGACGCCGCGGGAGGAGATGAGGCTTGGCTTGCCGAGAAAGGTGGGAGTGGTGACACCCTGCGAGGTGCAGAGCAGCGTATTGCCGGAGGTGCGGCCGGCGGCCTGGATGTAGTTGGAGCCGAGGTCGATCTGGCGGAGGAGATCGATGTCACTGGGCGAGCAGGGAGTGAATTTTGCGGCGTCGACACGGTGCTTGGCGACCGCAAACTGGTTGGCGGCTTCTTCAACTCGGCGAAGGGAGTCGTGAGCGTAGGCGAGGCTGAGGGCTTTTTGCGCGGCAAGGCTCTGGTGCCAGGCGAGGTAAATCGAAGCCAGGATGGGCGCGCAGATAGCGGCCAGCCCGACGGCAAGCGCAAAAGCGACGCGTGGCCGATGCGGCATTCGAGACCTCAATTCGGGGCGATTTCAGGGGCCCGCTCAAGATGATAGTGGATTGATTCGCAGGGCGAACGGACCTATGTGGGGGTGTGAATCACCCTTTTGGTGCAGGCGGAGGGAGGGAGCCAGTTTGCCGGCAGTGGGCGCTAGAGGTTGCGCTGGAAGCGGAGAACGTGGACGGCGGCGCCCCAGACGGTGTCGGTGCGCTCAAGGCCGTCGGGTGTCCACTGATCGGTTTTGTAAAAGCGCTGGGCGCGGAGGTTGTCGACCAGAGTAAAGAGGTAGGCTTGGCGAACTCCGAGGGAGGCCATGTGGGCGCGCGCGGCTGAGACGAGAGCGACGCCGACGCCGAGGCCCCACGAATGCGGATCGACATAGAGGGCGGTGAGCTCGCCATGATTAGGAAGATCGGACTCGTGCGATGGGCACGTGGTGGCGAAGCCGTGAACGATGTTGCCGGAGACGGCGACGATGGTGTAGGGCTTTGAAGGATCGGAGTGGGAGAGATCGTATTTGTCGGCGCGATCTTCAGCGCGCAGCTGGTTGAGATAGCTGGCGGGAAGAATTCCGCTGTAGCCCTGTTGCCAGGCGCGAACGTGCACGCGCGCGATGGCGAGCGCGTCGGAGGGTTCGGCGGGTCGAAGGAGCATGGAGCGAGTATTGCACAGAGGCCGTGGACCGTGAGCGGTGAACGGTGGACGGTGGGCAAGTGAAGGAGTGAAGAAAAGCGTGAGCGAGTGATTGAGTGAAGAAGTGAAAGAGTGAAGAATTGAAGAAGCGAGGAGAGGGCTGAGTTGGAGTTTCAACTTGGGGGTTGCCGAAGTGGATCGGTTATATTGGACGAGTTCTCTCTGCTGAAAAGTTTCCCCTAAAACAGAAACCTGGTCGGGTTGCGGAATCTGAAGTTGGGCCCGGCCGCGCAGTGCAAAGCAAATTCCCCGAAACAAAAACACAAATTGAGAAATGACTGAGGAGGTCACAAGTGAGCGAGCATCCGACACCGGAAAAGATTATGCAGATTGGCCTGGGCTTCTGGGCCTCGAAGACACTGCTGAGCGCGGTGGAGATGGGATTGTTTACCGAGCTGGCGCGTGGGCCGGAGACGCTGGATGCCGTGCAGGCGCGGATGGGTTTGCATCCCCGCTCGGCGCGGGATTTCTTGGATACGCTGGTGGCGCTGGGGCTGCTCGATCGGAAGGACGGGAAGTACGCGAACACGCCGGAGACGGATTTGTTTTTGGATAAGAAGAAGCCGTCGTATGTAGGTGGCATGCTGGAGATGGCGAATGTGAGGCTGTATGAGCACTGGGGCCATTTGACGGAAGGGTTGCGCACGGGACTGCCGCAGAACGAGGTGCGCGGAGGCGGGCGGCCGCTGTTCGAGACGCTCTATGCCGATCCGGCGCGGCTGAAGGTTTTTTTGAAGGCGATGAGTGGAATCAGCCACGGATCGGCGCTGGCGATTGCGGCCAAGTTTCCATGGAAGCAGTACAAGACATATTGCGACGTGGGCACGGCGCAGGGCGATACGGCGGCGCAGATTGCATTGGCGAACCCGCACCTGAAAGGGATGGGATTCGATTTGGCTGAGGTGGGGCCGATATTTGAGGAGTACGTGGGCGAGCTGGGGTTGAGCGAGCGGCTGAAGTTTGTTGCGGGGAATTTTTTCGAGGGCGCGGTGCCAAAGGCGGACGTGATTGTGATGGGACATATTCTGCACGATTGGGATTTGCCGACGAAGAAGATGCTGATTGGGAAGGTGTACGATGCGCTGCCGAGCGGCGGAGCATTCATTGTGTATGAAGCGATCATTGACGATGAACGGAGAAAGAACGCATTCGGGTTGATGATGAGCTTGAATATGCTGATTGAGACGTATGGCGGGTTTGATTACACCGGCGCGGATTGCCAGGGATGGATGAAGGAAGCGGGTTTCAAAGAGACGCGTGTGGAACATTTGGTGGGACCGGACTCGATGGTGGTGGGGATCAAGTAGCCGGTAGCGGGATAGGCAATAGCCAATAGCGGGATGGGCAATAGCCAATAGCCAGTAAGCAGTGGACAGTGAGATGTGGTCGGCTGCTGCTGATCAAGAGTTAAAGACGACGTGAGCCGAGGAGCGTAGGCCCCACGGACGAGAAGGTGTCCGTGGGGCGCTGGCGGCGGCCGAGTTGTTTTGGTGGGCTTGTAATTTAAATATCTAGATCTGGATGCAGACGGATTGATCGGACCCGCTTAAATTTGGCGGATTAAATCTCGATTTTTACGGGCCAGGTTTTCCAGATTTCGGCGCAGTAGTCGCGTATGGCGCGGTCGGAGGAGAATTTTCCGCAGCGCGCGACGTTGAGGATGGACATGCGCGTCCAGTGATCGGCATCGCTGTAGGCCTGGTCGACCTGATCCTGACAATCGATGTAGGACTTATAGTCGGCGAAGAGCATGTAAGGATCGCTGGTGAGCAGGGAGTTGACGAGCGGCTCGAAGAGGGAACGGTCGCCGTGCGAAAACTCGCCGCTGGTGAGTGAATCGACAGCCTCGCGAAGATGCGAGTTGGCTTCATACCAGGCGCGTGGATTGTAGCCCTCGGATTTTTTCTGCTCGACTTCCTGCGCGGTGAGTCCGAAGAGGAAGAAGTTGTCGGCGCCCACTTCTTCGCGGATTTCGATGTTGGCGCCGTCGAGGGTGCCGATGGTGAGCGCGCCGTTCATGGCGAATTTCATGTTGCCTGTGCCGGAGGCTTCAAGGCCGGCGAGCGAGATCTGTTCCGACAGGTCGGCGGCGGGATAGACGCGGTGACCGAGCTTAACGTTGAAGTTGGGCAGAAACGCGATCTTGAGCCGGTCGCGGACGAGCGGATCGCCGTGAACGACGGCGGCGACGGAGTGGATGAGCTTGATGATGAGCTTGGCCATGCGATAGCCCGGCGCTGCTTTGCCGCCGAAGAGAAATGTGCGAGGCTGCAGTTCGATATCGGGGTTGTGCTGGATGCGCTTGTAGAGGGTGAGGATGTGAAGCACTTTGAGGTGCTGGCGCTTGTACTCGTGCAGGCGCTTGACCAGCGCATCGAACATGGAATTGGGATCGACGGCGATGCCGAGGGTTTGGTAAATGTAGGCGGCGAGGCGCTGCTTGTTGTGGTGCTTGATGGCGCGCCATTCGCGAGTGAAATCGGGATCGTCGGCGAGCGATTCAAGCTTGCGCAGCTTTTCGAGATCGTGAATCCAGCTGTGGCCGAGGCGGGAGGTGATAAGGCGAGCGAGCGGCGGGTTGGCAAGGACCATCCAGCGGCGCGGCGTGACGCCATTGGTTTTATTGCTGAATTTTTCCGGCGTGAGGTCGTGAAAATCGCTGAGCAGGTGTGTTTTGAGCAGCTCAGTATGCAGCGCAGCGACGCCGTTGACGTCGTGGCTGCCGACGACGGCGAGATGAGCCATGCGGACGTACCGGTCTCCGGATTCATCGAAGATGGAGAGATGGCGGAGCCGTACTTCGTCGCCGGGAAAGTGCGAGCGGACGTTCTCGAGGTGGCGGCGATTGATCTCCTCGATAATCTCGAGATGACGCGGCAGCAGGGCGCCGAAGAGAGGGACCGGCCACTTTTCGAGAGCCTCGGGCATGAGCGTGTGATTGGTGTAGGAGAGCGAGTGTGTGGTGACGCTCCAGGCGGTGTCCCAATCCATCGCGTTTTCATCGACCAGCAAGCGCATCAGTTCGGCAACCGCAACGGCGGGATGCGTGTCGTTCATTTGAATGGTGAAGGTGCGATACAAATCGGCGAGGGGGCGGCCGGCGACTTTCTGAATCTTGACGATGTGTTGCAGAGAGCATGACACGAAGAAGAATTGCTGTTCGAGCCGGAGTTGCTTGCCCTGGATCTCTTCGTCGTTGGGATAAAGGATTTTGGAGATGTTTTCGGAGTCGACCTTGTCGTGGACGGCGCCGAAGAAGTCTCCCGTGTTGAAGCTTTCAAAGTTGAAGGACTCGACGGCCTGCGCGGACCACAGGCGCAGTGTGTTGGCGGTGTTGGTGCGATAACCGAGAATGGGCGTGTCATTGGGGATGCCGCGGACGAGCTTTTGGGGAATCCAGCGGATGCGGAAGTGGCCGTTGGCGTCAGTGTATTTCTCGGTGCGGCCGCCGAGCGGGACTTCGAAGGCGTCCTCGGGGCGCTCGAGGGCCCAGGGATTGCCGAGGCGAAGCCATTTGTCGGTTGCTTCAACCTGCCAGCCATCGCGAATTTCCTGATCGAAGATGCCGTACTCGTAGCGGATGCCGTAGCCGATGGCCGGAATGTCGAGGGTGGCCATGGAATCCATGAAACATGCGGCCAGGCGGCCCAGTCCGCCATTGCCGAGTCCCGGCTCGGCTTCCTGCTCGATCAGCGTTTCAAGATCGAGGCCGAGTTTGCGCATGGCTTCTTCAGTTTCGTCGTAGATGCCGAGATTGATGAGATTGTTCGCGAGATGCGGGCCGGTGAGGAACTCTGCCGAAAGGTAGCAGACCACGCGAACATCCTGCGCGCGATAGTTGAGTACCGTCTGGATCCAGCGCTCGACGAGGCGGTCGCGAACGGTATGCGCGAGCGCCATGTAGAGGTCGTTCACCGTTGCGCGATCGCGCGAGCGGCCCTGGACGAAGAAAAGATTGTCGAGAAAAGAATGAGCAAGGGCATCGGGCCCCGCGGCTGTTCGCTGGGTTTTCAACGAACCTTCCGGGCCGAGATCGGGGAGTGCGGGAGCGACCATGGAGCACCTCTGAATGTGCGGATTGGGCCATGCGAGATTCAGGGGAAACCGGGAATGTCGCAGCGGGCGGCGGGCCGATGGAATAAGGGGCCGATGGGACAACGATAGGACTGGGTCACAGGACGGAGGATGAAAACTGTGTCAAATCCTCGTGATCTTTTGTTAGAAATCCCGTTGTTGCAGGGCTCCGTTTTGTGACCTGCGGAATGGCATAGGGTAATCTAGAACCGGTTTTGTCGATCGTCTTTGTCGATTTGGTGAAGCCGTTGACGTGCGTTGATGTTGGATCTCGCGCGTTTGGACTGGACGCCGGACGCATGGATTGAAGAGGTTGCAGAGGATGGAAATGGCGGTGCAACGAACGCTTGTCAACGGGCCAGGCGCGGATGCGGGCGGCGCGGGCGCGGCGCTGCGCATTCGCGCGCTGAAAAAAGCCTTTGCTGATGTGCAGGCCGTGGATGGGATCGATCTCGACGTTGAGCGGGGCGAGTGTTTTGGATTGCTGGGGCCGAACGGCGCAGGGAAGACGACGACGATTGAAATTTGCGAAGGGCTAACGCCGGCTGATGAGGGAACCGTGGAGCTGCTCGGGTTGAATTGGACGAGCGGCGCGGATGAGTTGCGGCAGCGGATCGGGATTCAACTGCAGGAGACGCAGTTCCCCGACAAGCTGACGGTGGAGGAAGTGCTGCGGCTGTTCCGAAGTTTTTATCGGAGCGGGATCAGCGTGGATGAGGCGATCAATCAGGCGCAGCTTGAGGAGAAGCGGAAAGCGCGCGTGGGCGGGCTGAGCGGAGGACAGAAGCAGAGACTGGCGATGGCGACGGCGCTGGTGGGCGCACCGGAGCTTTTGTTTCTGGATGAGCCGACGACCGGGCTCGATCCGCAGGCGCGAAGACACTTGTGGGACCTGGTGGAGGAACTGAAGCGGGCGGGACGCACGATTATTCTGACGACGCACTATATGGATGAAGCGGAGCAGTTGTGCGACCGCGTGGCGATTATGGATCACGGGAAAGTGATTGCGCTGGGGACGCCGAAGGAGTTGATTGCGACGGTGGGCGGGGAAGACATTGTGGAGTTCGCGGTGAGCACCACAATCGGCAAAAGCCCCGGGCCGGGGGCAGCGTTCCCGCCCAAGCAAAGCTCGGAAGGGGCACCCGAAGTTTTGGTGGATGTACAGGCGCTGAAGGCGATTCCTGGCGTGCAGTCACATCGCGTGGATGCGAGCCTTCATCAGCTTTCGGTGAGCGAGTTGCACACGGCAGTGCCGAGAATTTTTGCTGAGCTTGAGGAGCAGGGGCTGCATTTGAGCGAGTTCAGGACGCACTCGGCAACGCTGGAAGATGTTTTCGTGCAACTGACGGGAAGGAATTTGCGCGATGAGTAGCCAGCAGAAAAGGAGCCTGGAAACCAGCAGCCTGTTTCAGCTGACGCTGACGCGCGTGAAGCTGACGATGAGAGAGCCGGAGGCGATCTTCTGGATTTTTGTGTTTCCGATTCTGCTGGCGGTGGGGCTGGGAATCGCGTTTCGCAATCGGCCCGCGGATGTGCTGCCGGTGGGCGCGACGACTGCGCAACTGACGCAGGCGCTGGCAGCCGACAAAGGATTGCGAGCGACGGAGATGACGGAGAGCGATGGCGTGCATGCGCTGTCGACGGGGAAGATTGTGGTGCTGGCAGAGCAAGGCGCGAATGGGGTGGTGTATCACTACGACGACACGAATCCTGACGGACGAACGGCGCGCATGCTTGCGGATCGCGCGGTCGAAGTTGCTGCGGGGCGGAAAGATGTTGTGGCGGCGCAAAATGACCTGGTACACGAGACGGGGTCGCGCTACATCGATTTCGTGGTGCCGGGATTGCTGGGCATGAACCTGATGGGCTCGGCGATGTGGGGGTTGGGGTTCGCGATTGTCGACGGGCGGCAGAAGAAACTGCTGAAGCGGATGGTCGCTTCGCCGATGCCGAAATGGCAGTACCTGGCGGGATATTTGCTGTCGCGCATTGGACTGCTGGTGGTGGAGATCGCGGTGTTTCTCGGGTTCGCGCGCCTAGTGTTCGGCGTGCCGTTTCGCGGGCCGCTGTGGCAACTGCTGGTGGTGTGCGTGCTGACTTCGCTGGCTTTCAGCGCGCTGGGATTGCTGGTAGCTTCGCGCGCGAAGACGATGGAAGCAGTGAGCGGATTGATGAACCTGGTGATGCTACCCATGTGGATTCTGTCGGGCGTTTTCTTCTCGGCGTCGCGATTTCCAGCGGTGATTTTGCCGCTGGTGAGGGCGCTTCCGCTTACGGCGGCGATTGATGCCATGCGCGGGAATATGCTGCAGGGAACCGGGGTGGGACAGTTGACGGCGCAACTGGGGATTCTGCTGTTCTGGTTTGCGGTGCCTTTTGCGGTGTCGGTGAGGATCTTCAGATGGAGATGAGAGAGGCAGGCAATAGCGGAATAGCCAATAGCCGGGTAGCCAATAGCGGGGTAGCCAGTAGCCAGTAGCGAATGGGAAAGGCAAGAGAAAAGACAAAAGAATAATTGTTGGAAGTCAGGGAGCCCTTCGGCGGGAGCTGAAGGGCTTTTTATTGCGTCCACGATGCTGGGCGGCTTGCGGAGCGGGAGAGACGGCGCTCGAATTATGATCAGTTGAAGAGTTCCCGGAAGCGACGCATCCGAAGCGAAGACGATCGAATCGCACGAAAGGAAGATGGCCGAACCGTGAAACCGGACATGAGAGTCTCGTTTGCTGGGCTGGAGCTGGTGAGCCCGGTGATCGCCGCCAGTGGCACGTTCGGCTACGGGATTGAGTTTGAGGAGATTGTCTCGCTGGACCGGATCGGCGCGATCGTGACCAAGGGAATTTCGTTGGAGCCAATGGCAGGCCACGCGCCGCCGCGCATTGTGCAGACAGCGGCAGGAATGCTGAATGCCATCGGGTTGCAGAACGTCGGCGTGGACGATTTCATCGAGCGGAAGCTGCCGCCCATGAGCCGGCACCCAAGCTGCAAAGTGATTGTGAACGTGTTCGGCTACACGGTGAACGAATACATCTCCGTGATCGAGCGGTTGAATGACGCGGAAGGAATTGCTGCGTACGAATTGAATGTGTCCTGCCCCAACGTTCACGCGGGCGGAATGATGTTCGGCACCGACTCCTACTCCCTGGAGGAGCTTGTGGAGCGGACGAAGAGGGTGGCGATTCAACCACTGATTGTGAAGCTCTCGCCGAATGTGACGTCGATCGCCAATATGGCGCGGGTTTGCGCGGAGGCGGGCGCTGATGCGGTGAGCCTGGTGAATACTTTCGTGGCCATGTCGATTGATGCGAACGAACGGCGGGCGCGGCTGAGCAATGTAACCGGGGGATTGTCGGGGCCGGCGATTAAGCCGATTGCGTTGCGCATGGTTTATGAAGTGGCGCAGGCAGTGAAGACACCGATTCTGGGAATGGGCGGAATTACGACCGCGGAAGATGCAGTGGAGTTTATGCTGGCAGGCGCGACGGCGGTGCAGGTGGGCACGGCCAGCTATGCCGATCCGCGGGCAACGGAGCGGCTGGCGAAGGGAATGGAGTCGTGGTGCAAGAGCCACGATGTGGCAAAGGTGGCGAGCCTGACCGGGGCGCTAAAGACTGGCATGAAGGACTAGGGAATCAGAGCCGCTTGATAAATGCGAGGGCGGCGGCTAACTGCGGAAAGCGCGCTTCATCGGCTTTGAATTCGCGAGAGTGGACGCAACGGCGCAGGCCGCGCGTGCGGACCGGATGCTTGAGGTGAAGCATTTCGTGGTAAAGCAAATACTCGATCGCATAGCGAGGGCTTGAAGGGCGATCGAAGACGCGGCTGACCACGATGGTGTTATGCGCTGCATCGTAGTGGCCCAGCGAGCGCTTGGCGTGGTGCTCGCTCCATGTGAGGTCGGGACGGCCGAGAAGGCCGCCGAAAAAGCGCGCATTGAGTGAATCGAAAACTTCGTCAAGGTGGAAGTAGCGGCCTTCGGGACCGAAGTAACGCTTGGTGCCGCGGGCGTGGCGAATGAGCTCGGTTTGGCGCGTAACGGCGGCGGAAGATGCGAAGCGCTTGTAGCGCAGGTTGTGGATGGGCTCGATGGGCTTGCGATAGAGCTTGGCCAGGAGAATGTGAGCGATAGCGTGTAGAACCGATTCCGGCGCGCCCTCAAGAAGGTCGGAGAGGCTGGCGAAGATTTCACCATTGCGGATGCGGATGGTGGTGTTGAGAGAAGTGAATCGGCGGAAACGAATGTGGAACGGAGGCATGGGCGCGCGAGGGCGGAGGGCGCGATATTCCTGCTGGAAGATGGGGGCGAGTTCGGGAGCCACGAAAAGCAGAATAGCAGGGGAGACGATAGCCAATAGCGGGGTAGCCAATAGCCAGTAGCGGGATAAGCGGGATGGCCAATAGCCAATAGCGACAAGCCAGCAGCGATCGGCAATCGGCCAGTACGTACCTTACTTTCGCAGCCCTCTCATCATGACAACCAGCATCCGTCCGATTTCATCGCACAGGCTCGCCGCTTCCCGGCGTTCCGCCTCAGCTCCGAATCCTAGCTTGTCCGCAATCACAAGCTGGGTTTCAACCTCGCAATTTGAGCCTCTCGCATGACCAAGCGCCTGCAGATTCTCACCCTTTGTGGCCTTCCCGAACCCTTCCGCAATGTTGCTGGCGACGGAGACTGATGCGCGTCGCAGTTGATTCGTGAGACCAAACTGTTCACTTGATGGGAACTTGGCTGTAAGTTTGTATATTGCCAGGCTCAATTCCACACTCTTTTGCCAAACGACAAGATCCTTGAACGAATTTGCCACGGAAGACGCCTCCGTCGAAACTCGCGTTTAACACGAGCCGAAAGAGGAATCTATCAGCACCTGTCAATGTCGTCTGTGATCCCCGCCCCAATCGGCAATCTTGCTATTGGCTATCCTGCTATTGGCTTCTGCCTCATGGCTATTCGCCGCGCCACTGTTTACTTCGGCTCGTAGCGGTCCTGGCCCTTTTCGTCGGGATGGGCTTTGAAGTAGGCTTCCTGATCGCTGCTGAGTCGTTTTGCCTGATCGGATAGATCGCCGACGCTCTCGAGCGCGTCCTTGAGCGAGAGCTCGAAGCCGGGTTCGCTGGGAAGACCATGGAGTGTTTGCTGCCAGCGCGCGATGCCTTCGTTGAGCGGCTTGAGCGCTTTGCGGATGTCGGCTTTGCGGTCGGAATACACGTCGAGGTTGTCGCCAAGCTCGTCGAGGAGGGCGGCGAAGTTTTGCAGTTCAATGTCGAGGCGGTGGCTGCGCGCCTCGCTGTGCGCGCGCGGCGTGAGGGCCTTGATGCGATCAGAATAATCGTCGAGGAATTTTATGTAGAGCCCGACGCGGACGACGGGAACAATGCCAGCTTCGGCGATCTGGTCCTGCTGATCTTCAGTTAAAGGTTCGGGCTTGTTCCTTTGTGCCGTGAGAGGCGCGACGGCGACAAGCGATAGAAGCGAGATTGTGAGAGCGCGCATAGAGAAAAGACTCCGAAGAGACTGCCAATAGCGGGGTAGCCAATAGCCAATAGCCAATAGCGGGGTAGCCAGTAGCCAGTAGCCAATGGACGATGGCCGACAGCCATTAGTCATTAGTATTCAACATGCTGATGCCGATGGCCGAGGGTGGGACGCGGGAGATTGGGAAAAGTGAGGGGCGGGGCGATGCTCAGGTTCGATGCCCAGGTTCGATGTTTAGGGGGACGCTCGGGTTCGATGTGTGGGGTCGATGCCGGGGTTCGATGCTGGAGGCGGTGCAATGCGGGAGCTTATTTGCTGAACACCTGCATCATCGCTGCATCCTTGGCGTCTGACACCTGGGCGAGGGTTTGCTCAACGAGCGGGCGGTCTTCGACGTTGGTGGCCTGAAGCATTTCACCCAGGCGGAACGCGGTCTGGCTCAACATGAGCTCGGCGTTCTTCAGGCGTTTGTCGTCGTTGTGTACCGACAGGTGAATTTTTTTCGCGATGCGCTGGATCTGCTGCAGCAGGCCGGCCGCTTTGCCAACGTTGCCAGCCTGGTACTGGCGAATGCTGAGTTCCGTCATCTGCTGGACGAGCTGAGCGTAGAGGAAGCACTGCTCGCGCGGCTGGGCCTGGTTGGCGCGGGCTTCAAGGGCTTCAAGAGTCTGCTGATCGGGAAGGGGACGGTCGGGCGACGCGGCGCGAACGGCAGCCACATTGAAGCTGGCAAGGAGGAGCGCGGCGATGGGAACCACATGTCGCATAGGGAAACTCCTATGACGCGGTTCAGCCCTTAAATTGAACCTATAGTACCCACTTTGCGGGACGAACCGCAAGCAATATGATGCGGAATTTTTCGGTAACGAATAACGCAGGTACCAAAAAAGCAGCGCGAGTTCCGAAGGAGGAAGAATGCGGCAAGAAAGGAGCTACGGGTCCCGGTTATTTCTCAAGGATTTGGAGGCGCTGGCGGGCTTGCCATTCCTGGTTGGGAAGCCTGCCAGCGGAGGCTTCGAGGAAGCGGTGGTAATAGGCGGCGGCTTCGGTTTTCTGGTGCAGGGAGTCGTAGGCAGTGGCCCAGAGGAAGAGGGTCGAGGCGTTCTCGGGAAGATAACGGGAGCGCACGGAGAGCGCGTGGACGGTTACGTCGGGATGGCCGAGACGAGAGGCCGTGAAGGCCAGGCCGCTCCAGCCGTCGACGTTGGCCGAATCGAGCTGCGTGACCTTGCTAAAGATTGCGTAGGCCTGAGCGAGATCGCCTTCGTGGACAAGGTTTTGCGCGTGGCCGACGAGGAGTTCAGGATCTTCGGGCGATGCGGCGAGCAGATGAACAAAGAGCTGGTCGGATCCGGCGAAGTCGCCGGCATCGGCCATGACGGCGGCCAACATGCGGGTGACTGCGGGATCATCGGGGTGGTCGGCGTGAAGTTTCTGCAATAAGGGCAGAGCCTCGGCTTTGTCCTGGTCCGCGAGAGCGGTGGCGAGCTGAGCCGTGAGCGTGGTGTCGCCTGGATTTTTGACAAGCGCCGCACGGAGCAGCGTTTCGGCTTCGGCGTATCTCTTGCCGGCGATGAGGAGATGCGCGAGGCCCGCCGAAGCCGGCGCGGAATTTGGATCTTGATCGAGAACGCGGCGATAAGCGGCCGCGGCGGCCTCCTGCTGGCCGGTTTTCTCAGCGAGTTCGGCGGCGAGCAGTGTGTCGGCTGGAGATTCCGGCGTGAGCTTTAGCGCCTGGAGAAGGTCGTTGGACGCGGCAGTTGGGTCGGACGCGCTATCGATGCGGGCCAGGGCGCGCCATGCGCGAGCCTTCAGGGTTGGATCGGCCACGCCGGGATCGAGTTTGGTGGCGGCCTCGAGCTCGGGACGCGCTTCGGCGGGCTTGCCTTGGCGGGCCAAGAGCAGACCGAGAGAGATGTGAGCCTCAAACGAGTTAGGGTCGGCGGCGATGGCGCGACGGTAGAGAGCGGCAGCGTCATCGAGGCGGTTTTGGGCATCGGCGACGTAGCCGGCGTCAAAAAGGGCGCGTGCGTCGGTGGGATGCGAGACGAGGTAGAGGTCGAGTTTGGATTCGGCGGTCTTCCAATCAGAAGCGGCGATGGCTGACTCAGCCGAGGCAACTTCGGGGGGAACGGGCTGAGGTACTGGCGCACTGGCGAGGTTGGGCGAGGCGGCCGATGTGCCATTGGAAGCGGGGGTTTGGGCGAAAGCGGCTGCTAAACCGGAGATGAGCGCCGAAACGAAAGCAAACCGAATGAGACCAGCCACAAATTCCCTCGCACAAATAGTTTAAAGGCTTTCGCAGTGTTGTATTTCCGCGGCGCGATAACCGGAGTGGGTTACCGGCGAGATGTGCGGGAAACAACTGCGGTTGGGAAAGCAGCATCCAGATTAGACAGCAGGGGTTGGCTCGGGTTCACGGGCTCTTGTGCCCTTGTTCAGCGCTCTTCACACCCAGGTGAAAAAATGAAGTTTGCCAATATGCAGCACATACCACTGTCGTCGGCGTATCTTTGCCCGGACTGCAACTGCATCGGCAATTGCGCGAGCCAGTGCCCGTCATGCGCATCGCCTGTGTTGCTGGCGCTTGCCAATGTTCTGAATCGCGAGCCTGAGAGAGTGCCGGTCGTGGCGTACATGCAGAATCGCCATGCGCGGCGGCGCGCATTTCTTGTCTCCTCAAAGTTGAGGAGTGTCCGGCCCCAGTCTTCTGGTCCCACACCAATCACGATTGAGGCTGGCGCGCGCGCTCGTAAAATTGCTCCGTGGCAGCTTGCGCAGCGTGAGGGCGCCGGAGAGGTCATCGGCTTCAGTGAAGGAACCGCTAGTTAAGCGGGCAGCGCGGCTTTTTTAGATGAATCTGCGCGCGCTTTTTGACCTGGATCGCCGGCAATTCCATCCCATCGAACCGATCGCACTGACAGGCATCAGGCGAAGGCCTGATTGCCGGGCGCCTCGATCCACCGGCGTGAATGGTCAGGCGTGATCCGGCGCGGCCGGCTTGCGACACAATTTATAATTGAGAATGGACGGTTGCGCCCTGTGGCTCGCAGAGAGCACTGTGTCGCGGCCGGAAGATTTCTATCGCGCAGATTCAGAGCGTGGATGTGCCGGGCAGGCTGGTTTCGTCGTGGGACGAACGGCTGGCTGCATCGACCCCTCGTCATTCACGCCTGAATCGGCCGGTTCGGTGCCTTCCCTTTGAACGATGCCATCATCATCCGCAATGCGCGGACGCACAACCTGAAAAATCTCTCGTGCGAGATACCGCATGGCAAGCTGACGGTGATCAGCGGCGTGTCGGGCTCGGGCAAGAGCTCGCTGGCCTTCGACACGATTTATGCCGAGGGACAGCGGAGGTATGTCGAATCGTTGTCGGCCTACGCGCGGCAGTTTCTGGAGCGCATTGAGAAGCCGGACGTGGACGAGATTGACGGCATGGCGCCGGCCATCGCCATCAAGCAAAAGAACACGACGCGGAATCCGCGCTCGACGGTGGCGACCGCGACTGAGATCTACGACTACCTGCGGCTGCTCTACGCGCGCTGCGGGGAAGTGCATTGCATTTATTGCGACGGGTTGGTGAAGCGCGACTCGGTGGATGAGGCTGCCGATGCGGTTCTGGCGATGGGCGAGGGAACGAGGCTGAACGTGCTGTTCCCGGCGATGGGCGCGGGGTCGCTTGCGGCCGAGACAGATGCGAAGGCAGCGAAGGTAGCAGGACGCGGAGCGAAGATCGCGGCCAAAGCCAAGGCGGCGACAAAGTCCGGCGATGGCCTACATGCGGAATCGGTGAAGGCGCGGCTGGCTGAGCTGCGGGCCGCAGGATTCAACCGGCTCTGGCAGCAGGGAAAGCTCTTCGAGTTTTCGACGCCGGAATCGCTGATCGATCTGGATCTTCTCGCGCCTGTGTTTGTGTTACTCGATCGCATTGTTGTGAACGCGGAAAACCGCGCGCGCATTGTGGATGCAGTGGAGACGGGCTATCGCGAGTCGGGCGAGGTGATTTTTGAAGAGGCGCCGCGGGAAGAATCCGCCGAACGCAGGCGGGTACGGTTCTCCGCGGCCTACGAGTGCAAGAGTTGCCATCGGCCGGGGCGCGAGCCGGAGCCGCGAATGTTCAGCTTCAACAATCCTTTTGGCGCGTGCCCGCGCTGCCAGGGATTTGGCAACACCGTCGATTACGATTTGGGGCTTGTGATTCCCGACCAGGGCTTGACTCTGGCCCAGGGCGCCATCGATCCGTGGAACCGGCCGAAATATCGGCCGTGGTACGGAGAGTTTCGCAAGCGAGCGGCGGAATTGGGCATTCCGATCGATGTGCCGTGGCGCGAGATGAGCGAAGCAGCGCGCGAGATTGTGTTGCACGGCAAGGATGGAACGGGCGGCGTTTACGGATTTTTTGCGCAGTTGGAACGCAAGAAATACAAACTGCATGTGCGCGTGATGCTGAGCAAATATCGCGGCTACGCGGAGTGTCCGGATTGCCGCGGACAACGGCTGCGGGCTGAGGCGCGTGCGGTACGGTTGCAAGGCAAAAATATTTGCCAGGCGACGGCGCTGACCATTGCGCAGGCGAAGGAATTCTTTGATGGGCTGACGCTTTCGCCCATGCAAGAAGAAATTGCCGGGCCGATCCTGCTTGAAGTGCGGCAGCGGCTGAGTTTTCTGGTTGCGGTGGGGCTGGAATATCTGACGCTCGACCGGATGGCGTCGACGCTGTCGGGTGGCGAGGCGCAACGGATTCAACTGGCGACGTCGCTGGGATCGCGGTTGGTTGGCGCGCTTTATGTTCTGGACGAGCCTTCGATCGGGTTGCATACGCGCGATACGGCGCGGCTGATTCATATTCTTGAAGAGCTGCGCGATTTGGGAAACACGATTCTGGTAGTGGAGCACGATGCGGATATTCTGCGCGCGGCGGATCATCTGCTCGATCTCGGGCCGGGAGCAGGCGAGTTTGGTGGAAAGCTGCTGGCAGAGGGTGTGCTGGCGGAGATTGAGGCGAATTCAGCGTCGTTGACGGGACGCTATTTGAGCGGGAAGATCGCGATTCCCGTGCCGACTCGGCGGCGCGCACCGGGACGCGAGAAACTTGTGCTGCGCGGGGCACGCGCAAATAATCTGCACGGGCTCGACGTGGAGATTCCACTGGGGATGTTGGTTGCGGTGACAGGCGTATCGGGCTCGGGAAAATCGACGCTGGTGCACCAAGTGTTGTATCGCGCGGTAGCGCGGGCTCTGGGGCAGTCGGATGGGAGCGATCCTTCTGGTGTTTTCAGCTCCCTGAGCGGCGTGGAGCGGCTGAACGATGTGGTGCTTGTGGATCAGACGCCAATTGGCCGCACGCCGCGCTCGAATCCGATCACGTACATCAAAGGATTCGATCTGATCCGCGAATTGTTTGCGGCGCAGCCCGAGGCGAAGCGCCTTTCGCTGACGCCAGGACATTTTTCATTCAATGTGCCGGGCGGGCGCTGCAATACGTGCGAGGGCGACGGCACGGTGACGGTGGAGATGCAGTTTCTGGCCGACGTGGAGCTGCCGTGCGAGGACTGCAACGGAACGCGCTACCAGGCGAAGATTCTCGGCGTGCAATACAAAGGCAAAAATATTCACGAAGTGTTGCAGATGACGGTGAAGGAGGCGCTGCGGTTTTTTGCAGGTCAAACGCGGCTGCTGGAGAAGTTGGCGGTTCTGGATGAAATCGGGCTGGGATATTTGCGGCTGGGGCAATCGGCAACCACGCTTTCAGGCGGCGAGGCACAGCGCGTGAAGCTGGCTGCGCACTTGTCAGCAGTGCGCGCGGTGAACGCGACGGCCAGGCCTTCGCAGGCCAGCCGCGTGCTCTACATTCTGGACGAGCCGACGACGGGGCTACACTTCGACGACGTTTCAAAACTGCTGACGGCGTTTCGAAAGCTGATCGACGGCGGAGGATCGCTGGTGGTGATCGAGCACAACCTGGACGTGATCAAGAGCGCGGATTGGGTGATCGACTTGGGGCCGGAGGGCGGCGAAGGCGGCGGACGAATTGTTGCCGAGGGGCCGCCGGAGAAGATTGCGGCCAATCTGCACTCGCACACGGGCAAGTGGCTGGCGCGGGTGCTGTAGAAGCAGCCAATAGCCAGTAGCGGGATAGCCAGTAGGCAATAGCGAGATCAGCCAATAGCGGGATAGCCAGTAGGCAATAGCCAATAGACAAGAAGACGGACGGTGCTAAGATTTCGCTTTTGCGCAGAAGAGGCCGGAAAAGGCGGGATCTTGCGATGGGTCAGGCAGGTGCAGCGAGTTCGTTGAGCGCGTGGCGCGAGAAGCACCAGCCATTGCCGTGAAGCCAGCATGAATCGTCTTTTTGGTGGAGATCGAGGCGCAAAGAACGCACGCTTGCACCGCGGTTGTGCTTGAGCGCCCTGGCGAGTTCGTCGCCCGCTGCGGGATCGCGGGCGCCTTCAAAATCGACAAAGAAAACCGAGCCGATGAGTGCGGCGGCGAAGACGTCCGAGTCCGTGCGCGTGACATAAGCCATGGTGCCGGGGCCGCGATTCGGAGTGAGCGGAAAGAGAAGCGTGCCATCGGGTCTGAGGGCATGGAGCCATGCGGGGAGCGGGTGTGTAGCACCGGCGCTGACGACAATGGCGTCGGTGGGATCGAATAGGCCGTGCGCGCCGTCTGCATGATGGACGGTGACCTGTGGCCAGGGCTCGAGAGCAATGCGCGCGCGCTCGGCGAGGGTCTCGTCAATTTCGACAGCGATGACGCGGCCATTTGGACCGACGAGTTCGGCGAGGATCGCTGAGTAATAGCCAGCACCGCAACCAAGGTGAAGGACGCTGTCGCCTGGCTGGAGGTGGAGCAGGCTCAAATGAAAAGCCCAAAGACTGGGCTGGCCATTGTTGAGGTGCTTGGCTGCGTCGAGAACGATCAGCGCATCGTGGTAGACAGTGACCGGATCGGAAGTTTGGGTGAACGTTTGTGCGTCAGTGTTTTGGATGAGCCACGGGCCCGGTGCGAGGAAGCGTTCGCGGGGAACGGTGGAGAAGGCGGCGAGAATTGCGGGCGAAGAGATGCCGTGGCGTCGGCACAGCTCCACTGCGAAGGTGCGCCGGACGGATTCAAGAGCCAATCCTTCATCGGGCTGCATTGCATTCATCTGCGCTATTCCCGGAAAACATTTGCGGGAATGAGGGCTGCCTTTGGCTCGGATTATAGGCGCGTTTCGCGGGCGGGACGAGGTTCTAGCTTTTTCGTGCGTCTGCCAGAACTTTGAGATATGCGCGCGCTGTTTCAGTGATGGTTTCGGGATGGCCAGCATCGACGGCGGCGAGATTGACGAGATCGCTGCCGACGCCGAGGGCGCGAGCACCGGCCTTGATGAAACTTTCCGCAGTTGCGAGGGTAACGCCGCCGGTGGGGATCACTTTCAGGTGCGGGAACGGCGCGAGCAATGCCTTCAAGTAACTGGCGCCGCCAAGCGCGGAGCAGGGAAAGATTTTTACGTAGTCTGCGCCGGCGTTCCACGCGGTGATGGCTTCAGTGGGCGTGAGCGCGCCGGGGCATGAGATTTTTTTATTGGCTTTGGTTTTGGCGATCACCTCGGGGTGGAGGCTGGGACTGACGACGAACTCCGCACCGGCATCGATGGTGGCCTGCGCCTGATCGGCGGTGGTTACGGTGCCGGAGCCGAGCAGGAGGTCCTTCGGACCGTACTGGCTTCGGAGTTGCTTGAGCAGGTCGATCGCTCCGGGAACGGTCATGGTGACTTCGACGATGGTTACGCCGCCGGCAATCATGGCGTCGACAACGGCGCGGCCCTGGGCAACGCTTTTGGCGCGAAGAACAGGGATGAGGCCGACGCGCTCGATGGTTTGCTGAGTGGTTTCGGACATCAAAGAACCTCATGAAAGCGGCTAGCGGTGTTAGCCGAGCGGAGTTAATAAAACGGAGCAAGTTAGCGAGTCAGCAAGTTAGCGAACAGTTTAGCGGGCAATCCTCGCAGAGCCGCCTTGAATTACGCGTTCAACTTCAGCGAGTGTGGCCATGCTGGTATCGCCGGGTGTGGTCATGGCGAGCGCACCGTGCGCCACGCCGCACTTTACGGCCCAGTCGATGCCTTTGCCGGCGAGCAGGCCATAGATGAGTCCGGATGCGAAGCTGTCGCCGCCGCCGACGCGGTCGAGAATATCGATGTCGCGCTGCGGGACGTGGACGATTTTGTCCTCATAAAGAGCGATGGCGCCCCATGCGTTGCGGCTGGCAGTGTGCACCGTGCGCAGCGTACTCGCGATGAGTTTGAGATTCGGGTAGGCCGCGGCTACTTCGCGGAGCATTTCTTCATAGGCGGGAATGGGAAGCTCGGCGAAATCGTCGCTGACGCCTTTGATGGCGATGCCGAGCATGGCCGAGAAATCCTCTTCGTTGCCGAGAAGGACATCGACCTTGCCGACGATGGCGCGGTTCACTTGCTGCGCTTTGGCTTTGCCTCCGATGGATTTCCAAAGCGAGTCTCGGAAGTTGAGGTCGTAAGAAACAGGCGTGCCGTATTTGCGGGCGGCGTCCATCGCTTCAACGGCGACATCGGCAGTGGATGCAGAAAGCGCGGCGAAGATGCCGCCAGTGTGCAGCCACTTTGTGCCGCTCTCGGCCCCAAAGATGGAGTCCCAGTCGAAGTCGCCGGGCTTGACCTGGCTGATTGCGGTGTGGCCGCGATCGGAGCAGCCTGCGGCCGCGCGGAGGCCGAATCCACGCTCAGTAAAATTGAGGCCGTTGCGGACCGTACGGCCGACGCCGTCGTAAGGAACCCAGAGAATGAGCGAAGGGTCGACGCCGCCGTGAAGAATGAGATCTTCGACGAGACGGCCGACGGGATTGTCAGCGAGTGCGGTGGCGACGGCGGCGCGCATGCCGAAGCAGCGGCGCAGGCCGCGCGCTACGTTGTATTCTCCGCCGCCTTCCCATACTTGAAATTGGCGGGCAGTGTGAATGCGGCCCTCGCCGGGATCGAGGCGAAGCATGACTTCGCCGAGGCTGATGCAATCCCAGCGGCGAGGCGAATCGGGAATCGATAGCGATTTCATGGTCAATGAATACTGTAGCTCACGGCGGCGGGGACGAGCAGTGAGCAGAATGCAAGGTTCGGCGAAGGCAGATCATTTAGGCTATGGGTGTTTAGAAATAGGGACCAAGCAGAGTTTGTGCGGTTGGGAAGCAGCGGCGCGCTGCGAGTGCGGGAGGGCGATTGAAGGGGCAGGAATTGTTTGAACTCGACGGGCGAGTTGCGGTGGTGACTGGCGGGACCACCGGACTGGGGCGGGAGATTGCGCTTGGATTCGCGGCTGCGGGCGCGGATGTTGTGGCGACCTCTCGCACGGCGGACCACGTGGAGGCAGTGGCAAAAGAAATTGAGGCGCTGGGCCGGCGCACTCTGCGCATGACGTGCGATGTACTGGACCGCGCGTCGATCCAGCGATTGCATGATGAAGTGATTCGGGCGTTTGGCAAAGTGGACATTCTGGTGAATGCCGCGGGGATGGTGAAGAAAGTGCCGACGCTTGAAGAGAATGAAGAGGAGTGGGCGAAGATTATCGAGACGAATCTGACTGGGACGATGCGAACGTGCCAGATTTTTGGGCGCACGATGGTGAATGCGGGGTATGGACGCATCATTAACGTGGCTTCGTCGACGGCGTTTCGCGGGTCGTATCAGCTTGCGGCCTATGGCGCGAGCAAGAGCGGAGTGGCTTCGCTGACCAGAACGCTGGCGATTGAACTGGCGGAGTCGGGCGTGAATGTGAACGCGATTGCGCCGGGCGTTTTTCCGACGGAGATGAGCGCGCCGCTGGTGAAGGACACTCGTCGCGGCGAGGAGTTGTTGATGCGCACGCCAATGCATCGCTTTGGCAAGCCGCGAGAGGTAGTGGGACCAGCGATTTTTTTGGCGTCGGAGGCGGCTGGATTTGTGACCGGCGAGGTGCTGTCGGTGGACGGTGGGTATTTGGCGAGCGGAGTGAACGTGTAGAGGCAGGGAACAGGGACGTAGGGACATAGGGACGTCGGGACGGAGAGACATAGGGACGAAGAAAAGAGAAAAGAGAAGAGCGAACAGAGAGTTGCGGGAAAGGGAAGTAATGGCGGAAGAGCGCAAGCTGCGCATGGGAATGGTGGGCGGAGGGCCGGGCGCGTTCATTGGTCCTGTGCACCGCATCGCGGCGGAGCTGGATGGGAGGATCGAGCTGATTGCAGGAGCGTTTTCGCAATCGGCGGAGCGCTCGCGGGAAGCGGGCTCGAAGTTTCACATCGATCCTGCGCGCGCGTATGCGGATTACCGGCAGATGATCGATGCGGAACGAAAGCGGCCGGACGGAATCGACTTTGTGGCGATTGTGACACCGAATCATTTGCATCTGCCGATCGCGACGGCTGCACTCGAGGCGGGAATTCCCGTGATGAGCGACAAGCCGGCGACGGCGACCTACGACGAAGTGCTGAAGCTTGAGGCAGCGGTGAAGAAGGCTGGGCTGCCGTATGGGCTGACGCACACCTACGCGGGGTACCAGATGGTGCGCGAGGCGCGGTCGATGTGCGCGGCGGGAAAGTTGGGGAAGATTCGCAAGGTCGCGGTTGAATATTTTCAAGGATGGCTTAGCCGGCCGATTGAGACCACAGGCCACAAGCAGGCGGAGTGGCGCAGCGATCCCGCACGGAGCGGACCGGGAGGCGCGATTGGGGATATCGGCACGCATGCTTTTCATCTGCTCGAATACGTGAGCGGCCTGGAGGTTGTGGAAATGAATGCCAGGCTGCGTTCTGTTGTGGCGGGGCGCAGGCTCGACGACGATTGCAACGCACTTGTGAGGATGAACAACGGCGCGGAAGGGACGCTCGCATGTTCGCAGGTGGCGGCCGGCGAGAGGAACGAATTGCTGCTGCGCATTTATGGCGAGGACGCGTCGCTCGAGTGGCGGCAGCAGGATCCCAACCGGCTGATCGTGAGAAATCTAGACAGGCCCGAGGAGATATATCACGCGGCGACGGATTATCTGGGCGCTGATGCGAAGGCCGTCGCGCGCACTCCTGCGGGGCATCCCGAAGGATACCTTGAGGCGTTCGCGGTGCTCTATCGCGAGTTTGCCGGTGCGCTTTGGGAGTGGAAGCACGGGCACGGCGATGCGCTGCCGGCGACGCTGCCGGGAATCAAAGCGGGCGTGCGAGGGATGCGGCTTATCGAACGTGCGATTGAGAGCAATCGCAAGGCCGGTTGGGTGGAGTTCTAAAGACGAGCTATTAGCTGCTAGCTTCTAGCTCCTAGCCTCGGAGTGCTGAGACTGCGGGCGTTGACTGACGATGAAATCAATATTAATCTGCCGCGTCGAAGCCCGAATCGCAGAATCGGCTGAGAACGGAGAAATACGATGAAGACAATTAAAGGGCCGGGGATATTTCTGGCGCAGTTTGCCGGCGACGAAGCGCCCTACAACACGCTGGATGGTATGGCGAAGTGGGCGGCGGGGCACGGCTATGTCGGCATCCAGATTCCGAGTTGGGATCGGAGGCTGTTCGATCTTGAGCGCGCGGCTGAGAGCCAGACCTATTGCGACGAAGTGACCGGCATTGCCGCGCAAGCCGGGCTGGCGATCACTGAGTTGTCGACACACCTGCAGGGGCAGCTGGTTGCGAGTCATCCCGCGTTCGATACGCTGCTGGATGGTTTTGCGCCGCCGGAGTTGCATGGCAATGCAAAGGCGCGCACCGCGTGGGCCGTGGAGCAGCTTTGGTGGGCCGCCAAGGCGAGCCGCAACCTGGGATTGAATGCGCATGCTACGTTTTCGGGTGCGCTGGCGTGGCCGTTTTTCTATCCGTGGCCGCAGCGGCCGGCGGGACTGATCGACGAGGCATTCAAGGAGTTGGGACGGCGCTGGATGCCGATTCTGAATGCGTTCGAAGACGCGGGAGTGGACGTGTGCTTTGAGCTGCATCCCGGCGAAGACTTGCACGATGGCGCGACCTTCGAGCGATTTCTTTCGGCGACGGGCGATCATCCGCGCGCGAACATTTTGTACGATCCGAGCCACATGGTTCTGCAGCAGTTGGATTATCTCGCTTTTCTCGATCTTTATCACGATCGGATTCGTGCGTTTCATGTGAAAGACGCTGAGTTCCGGCCGAGCGGACGGTCCGGCGTGTACGGCGGCTACCAGGAGTGGATCGAGAGGCCGGGGCGATTTCGCTCGCTGGGCGATGGGCAGATCGATTTCCGGCAGATCTTCAGCAAGATGGCGCAATACAATTTTCCGGGATGGGCGGTGGTGGAGTGGGAGTGTTGCATCAAGCATCCTGAGCAGGGAGCGGCGGAGGGCGCGACGTTCGTGCGCGAACATATTATTCGCGTGACTGACCGAGCATTTGATGATTTTGCGGGCGCGGCGCCGGATGCGGAGCGCAATCGGAAGATTCTCGGACTGTAGCGATTGTGAAGGATCAGCCGGAAAGCGCCGCTGCATCGCCAATCGGCGAGGGCGTTTTACCGGGCGCGACGATGCCATATTTCACGTCGAGGAATTCCGCCAGGGCGTCGGGAACGAAGGCGGCCAGCTCCTGCCAGGTGAGAACCTTCAAGCGCGTGCGCAGGGCAGAGCTCTTGACTGCGGCCATGACCTGAAACCATTCTTCGCGCAGGTCGGGACGGCGCTCATCGTGGATGACGCAGAAGCTCGCGTCGGCTGCGTGGGCGGCGAGCACGCTGCGAATGAGTTGATAGCTTTGATAGCCCGGCTCGCCGGGTGGGCGAAAGACTGTATCGATGTTCGATACCAGGGCCGGATCGCTGACGATGCTCTCGAACTCCTGCGAGACATCTTCAGGAAATTCGCTGGCCCGCAACCAGCGCGACGTGGGGATTTCCGCGCGGGGCAGAAGGTTGCGATCGAAGACCGTGTCGAAGTCGCGGTACGCTTCGACGATGGCGGCTGCGCGCGTTTGGAAGCCAATCTCGGTGAGCTTTGCTTCGACCAGCAGCGAGCCGAAGCGCATATCGACTTCAGTGCGGTCGAACCGGCCATTGGCGAGCGGCACGCGGGCTTTCCATCCGAATATGGGAACGTCGCCGGCGTTCACACCGAGCGCAGATTGGATCGCAGCGGAGCATGCGACGCCGGGTGTGCAGAAGATGTTCATGAGCAGTGCGTCGGAGCTCATTGAGGAATCGAGTTCGCGCCAGCGACGCGCGAGATCGAGCTGCGGCCGGGGAAGCGAACGCGCAGCCTGGGCGTGAACTTTATCGAAGCGGCGCATCCACTCGGGATTTGCGGCCATTGCGCTGTAGGCGGGGTCGAAGAAGTTTCCGTGGCAGCCGTTTTCCGGCTCGTACACGATGACCGGCGCGCCGCCGTAACTTTCAACGTGCGCGCGGCCGCGTGCATAGATGCGATTGCGGAGCGTTAACTCGAGCCTGAGTTGATTTGCACAAAGCGCTGCGGCCGTTGCCATGGCTGAAAACAGATTAACGCGCTTCTAAGCGCTGCAGGTTCTTCGGGCGCTTGTGCTCTAAGTGAGGACGGGAACATCGGCGAGGCCGGCCACGCCGAATACGCGGCGATAGCGCTCGGCTTCATTGGGATCGCCGAGAGCCTTTGAATAGTTGTCGGAAAGCTTGACCGCGGGCCGGCCATCGACCTCACTCAGCTTGCAGACCAATCCAACAGGATTGAATCCGTCGTTGCCCTGGGGATTGCAGCCGCGGAAATCGTTGGTGAGGAGAGTGCCCCATCCGGCGCTGAAGCGGATGCGGCGATCGGGAATCCATCGACGGGGATCGCGAAAGTCTTCAGCGGATCGAAAATCGTCTAGGGTCGCGCCGTTGAGAATTCTTCCCGCGAAGTAAGCGTGGAGGCTGAGAATCTGCTCAACATCGAGCGCGTCGCTGGCGATGAGGCGCTTTTGGCGTGGATCGCGGCCGTGGCGCTCGAGCCATGCGATGTATTCGTCGCCGGCCACGTATGCGTCTTTGCTGTCGATGCGCTGGCCGGTCCAGTTGGCAACCCAGTCGGGTGCGCCGCGTAGGAATTGCGTAGTGCCAAAGGTGTCGGGAAGCAGAATGAGCAGTTCGCCCTGGTAGCTTTGCTGCCACAGAGTGAGCAGCGCGTACTGCGACCGGCGCAGCTCCTCGTCGTTGTTGGCGAGGGCGGCCATTGCCATGGGCAGCTCGTGGCCGTTGGTGCCGATCGCCTCGAGATCGTGCTTATAGGCGAGGAATGCGTTCGATGTTCCGGAGAAGGATTCACCGATGGTGTCGCGCATGGCGTTGACGACGTACTCGTGCCAGAGAAAGCTGTGCCTGCGGCGCGTGCCGAAGTCGCTGATCCTCAAGTCGGGCACATCGCGCAGGCGTTCCATTTTTTCCCAGAGACGAGTTTTTGCGCGCGCGTAGAGAATGTCGAGCTCGAGTTCGCTCAAATGCTTGAGGGCGGCGCGGGTTTTGAGCTCGCCGATTTGTGAGAGCGCGTAGATCTCCCACATCGATGTACCCGACCAGAGGCCTTCAAAGCGAAGCTCAATTTGGCCATCCCTGATGGAGAGCTCGTAATCGGAGAGGCGGAAGTCGTGCTCGAGCCAGTCGAGGAATGCGGGCTCGAAGATGCCGCGGCGACCGAAGAATGTATTGCCGGCGAGCCAAAGCAGTTCGGATTTGCGGAAGCGGAGACGGCGCGTGGCATCGAGCTGGTCGCGCAATTGGGACAGGCCGACGACGTCGCCCAGGCGCACGGATGCGGTGCGATTAATCAGCGTGAACGTGGCCTGGGTGCGGGGGAAATTCTTCCAGATAAACTGGAGCATCAAGAGCTTGTAAAAGTCGGTATCGAGCAGGGAGCGCGTGATGGGATCCATCTCCCAGTTATGGTCATGCGCGCGCCTGGCGAAGTCGATAATCACGATGACTTTACTTTACCTGAGCGGCGTCGGAGACAGAAAACCCGGCAGTGGTCAATCTGAGATGATCTTCCCTCAGGGGCTAAAGCCCCATTCATTTTGCTGGGCCTTATGTACGGGCTGAAGCCCGTACCCTTCAAACTCGAGCGTCTGCGTTCAGGCGGAAGCCTGCGCCGTTCAAGTTGGCCCGTCGCAGAAATTCCCTCACTGATGCGGTCGGGCTTGACACAGGGAGTTAGTAACTCAGCTCCATCACGTTCACGGAATAGGGCACGAAGGTGTGATCGAATTTTGCGCCGGACACGGCCACTGTGTGAGTGACCGGAACGACTGCATTGGGATCATCGATGCTGTTGGTCGCGTTGGGTGTTTTGCCGGCCATGGTTGTAAGCACGGCCTGCCTGGCGATTTTGCTCGCGCCTTCAAGATCGATGGTGAGCGTTTGCGGAGTGGAGGTGGCGTTGACGATTTTGACGAAGAGCTTATGCGCTTTGTCGTCGCGGGTGGCCGAGGCAAAGACGCGTGGCGGCGCGTTCGAGAGCGATGCGGGGACGATCTCGGTTCCGAGATTCGATGAGAACATCACCTGCGTCCAGTAACTTGGAGAACCGTAGCTCTTGAGCGCGTTATAGCCGATGAGGTCGGGCGCCCACTGCATGGCGCCGGGATTCACGTTGACAAACAGCGGCGCATAGCTCGCCATGATGATGAGATCGCTGTTGCGCTCGAGGCCGGTGAGCCACGCGGCATCGCCCAGAGCAGCTTCGAGGTCCGGCGTTGGGTCGCCCTCGCGTGTGGCCCACTCGCCGACAAAGATTTTTGGTCCGCTGCGATCGGCGGCGTCATAGTGATGCGCCTGCGTAAAAGTTTCCTGCGCAGCCATGTAGAAATGCTCGTCGAGCACGTCGGGCTTGATGCTCTTGACCGGCGTGGTGGCGATGATCTGCAGATCGGGATAGCGCTGCTTGATGGCCTTGTAAAACTGCGCATAGCGGCCGTCGTAGGAGCCGGATTTGTCGAAGCCGTCCTCGTTGCCGACTTCGACGTAGTGAAGTGCGAAGGGAGCGGGATGGCCATCCTTGGCGCGCTCTGCGCCCCATTTTGTGTCAGCGCCGCCTGTGACGTATTCAATTTCGTCGAGGGCATCGTTCACGTATGGCTCAAGCGCGGGGCCGGGATCGACGTGCTCGCCAGAAAGCGAGTAACCGGCATAGACGGCGAGAAGGGGCTGCATGTGCAGGTCCTCGCACCAGCCGAGAAACTCGAGCAGGCCCATGCCGTCGGACGAGTGATAGTGCCACGGGCTCTCGTGGCCAGGGCGATCGACCCAGGGGCCAATGGTTTTCTTCCAGTCAAAGCGATCGGCGATGTGCTCGCCTTCAAGATAGTTGCCGCCGGGAAAACGCAGGAACTTGGGATGCATTGCGGCGAGCAGATCGGAAATATCGGCGCGATCGCCGCCGGGGCGATTGTGGTAGGTGGGAGGGAAGAGCGAGACCACATCGAACCAGACGGTCGCGGGCTGCGCAATGGTGAGAATGAGGTGATTGTTTGACGAGACCGGAACTTCACCGGTGTGGAGCGTGTAGGTGAATTGCTTCCACTCTTTGGTTAAGCCGCTGACCGTGGCCGATGCGGCGACTGCGCCGGTTTGATCGTTCTCAAGCGTGACGGTGACGGGGATGCCCGGCGTGTCGGACTTGGCGTAGAACGATCCCGAGTAGGTTGTGTGCGGGCGGACGGGAATGCCCCAGTAGCCGTTGTTCTCGACGCCTGCCGGCGACGCGGCTGACGCCTTCGATACTGTGACGCGCAGGCTGCGCGTTTGCGCTGCGCTTGGCCCATCGGACTCGTCGATGGAGATGTTCACGATGGAGTCGCCACGCGCCACCATGGGCCACACCCTGGTCGCGTCCCAGACGTGAAGCGGCGTGCGATCGCGGATCAACTCGCCGTAGAGGCCGCCTTCGTAGGAGTAATTGATTTCCTCGGTCATCAGGCCGTAGAACGTTGGGCTCACGGCCGCGGTTGGATGGTCAACCTGAATGGTGAGCGAGGGCGACTGAGCGAGGGCGGCGACTGGAATTAAGGCGAGCAGAAAAGCGACGAGTGCGATGCGGTTCTTCATGACCTCGCAATCCTACTGCGGGAGCTGAGGTTTGACAATCTGGAAAACGCTTACTAAGGCAGCCAATAGCCAGTAGCTGGGTAGCCAATAGCGAATAGTGAATAGCCAATAGGCAATAGCCAATGGCCAATAGCTGGGTAGCCAGTAGCCAATAGGGATCGGCCGGTAATGGGCGCCTGGGATGAAACAAGAGGAGCCAGCGGACAACGGCGGTTTTCCGATCTCTATCTCTATTGGCTATTCGCTATTGGCTACCCAGCTATTGGCTACTGGCTGTTTTATCCAATCCAGCGATAAATCGAGCAGTCTTCCCATCCGGGCGCGGCGTATTCAGCGCCGGGCTGGCTCCTTAGAATCTTGCGGTCGGCGACGGCGTCGGCATGGGAGCGCCGGATCTGGCCGTGATAGAGCCGCTCGAATCCCGGCTCGCGCCGGAGGACATTTTCCTGTTCGTTGTTCACATATAAGATGTCAAGCTGTCCGGGCCGGTCGGCAAAGGATTGTTTCCAGGCGCGCAAGAGGCGGCGCAGCACGGGAGCGCCGAAGGGATTGAAGAGGAAAACGACGCAGGGTCCGCTAGGAAGAGGGAAGGCGGATGCATCGCGGCAAAAGACGCGCATGGGCGCGCGCGTTTTTTGCAAAGCTCGCCAGAGAGCAAGGTTTTTTCGCGCGATGCGCGCAAGAGTGGGATGTATTTCGACGCCAACGACTGCGCGAAAGGGATATGCCGACGCGAGCAACAGGGCGCGGCCCATGCCCGCGCCGAGGTCGATGAAGGTGTATTGATCGATGGGCGCGAGAGGGCGGCATTGGCGCCAGCGCACGATGATGCTTTGGAAAACCGAGGGCGCGACGGCGTAATAGGCGGTGACGTGACGGTCGTTGCGCTGGCCGGAGCCGAGATGACGCCCCGCCACGAGTCCGCTGGTGCGCACGCCGAATTCGAGATCGAAAGGATGGCGGATGAGGCCATCTTTTTTTGCCAGCCCGGGCAGACGGCGCCGGCCCGAGGCGGTTTTCTTGTGTTCCCCTTTGTCTTGCCCGCCGACGCTCACGCTTGAACGTTAGCACAGCCTGCGTGGCGGGCGGGTTCATTGGCACAGGATTTTCTCTTGACTCCCCCAGAGCGCGTCTGCAAGACTGCGTGCGCGCTGCGCAAGGGCTGCTGAGGGCACGGCGTTCGAAACCGGAGCAGCAAGTTTTTTCAACGACAAATTGGAGGGAACATGAAGATTTTCCTTGCGGAACTGGTAGGCACGTTCATCCTAGTTTTGTTTGGCGTTGGAACCGCGGTAATCGCCGGTGACAAGGTCGGCATTGTTGGCATCGCCGCGGCCTTCGGCCTGGCGCAGGTTGCGGCGATCTATGGGATCGGCCCGATTTCGGGCGGCCACGTGAACCCGGCGGTGAGCCTCGGTGTATGGGTTGCCGGTGGGATCAAGCTGGGCGCGTTGATCAAGTACCTGGTAGCGCAATTTGCCGGCGCAATTCTGGCGGCATGGTTGCTGCTGATGATCGCGGTGGGAAACGCGGGATATAGCCTTGCGGTGAACGGGCTCGGCCAGGATGGCTGGGGACCGGGATATCAGGGCGGATACAACGAGCCTTCGGCTATCCTGTTTGAGTTTTTCGCGACGCTGATCTTCGTGATCGTGATTCTGGGATCGACGCAGAAGAGCGCGCCCACGGGATTTGCCGGGCTGGCAATCGGCATCACGCTGATGGCGATTCACCTGTTCGGCATTCATATCACGGGCGTCAGCGTGAATCCGGCGCGAAGCCTTGGGCCGGCGATTTTTGCGCAGGGCCAGGCGATGAAACAGCTGTGGCTATTTCTGGTGTTCCCCAGCGTGGGCGGAATTGTGGCGGGCTTGTTCTTCCGGACAAAGTTGCTGCTGGCAGATTGAGGCGCCGCGCTTGAAAGAATTCGGGGGCGGCCATGTTGCGACCGCCCCCGAAGTTTGTTGTTGCTGATGACCGGACAGTGTACGGTCAAACGCCCGGTGTGCCGATGTTGGTTTCGAGCTCGGCGATGTAATCAACCACCGCTTCGCTCCATCCATCGACGTGCGTCCACGGCCCGTAACCCACACCGTTGCGGTTAGAGGCCACGTTGATGACGTAGCCCCGGCCGTGCGGCGCGGGCACCGTGTCATGCGACTGCTCGTCGGTGATGACGATCAGCCGGTTGTAGCGGCCGCGGTTCTCGGCCTCGACCTGGCTCAGCGCCCTGCCGAGGTAAGTTCCCGAGTGCGGCTGGCTCGCATCGAGCGCATCGCGCAGCGCCATGCCGCGGCGCGCCGGCACCTGCTTCGTTTCGTCGGAGAAGGTGTAGATGGTGACCTTCTCGGCGATTTCGCGCAGCAGGATGGCAAGCCCGTAGGCAGCGTCAGTACGGCGCATGTCGGAACGGCGCGAAAGCGGCGCCTCCATGGAACCGGAGACGTCAACCAGCAGCACCGTGTGACCGAGCAAGCTGGAGGCGCGCCCTTCGAGCGAACGGAACATTGCGAACTCGAGCGGTTGCTCCCACTGCGGAGCGGAACGTGCGGCCGCCAGAAAGCGGAAGGGGAGAACCCGGTCCGTCTTCATTTCGGCGAGCGCTGCAAGAACCAACTCCTCATTCACACCGGCCTGGTGCAGGTTGCGCAGGTTACGCAACAGCGCCAGCGCACCGAGCTTGCGATCGGCGAGCAGACGCTCCCACACCTCGCGTTTGGCCACTTCGCGCTTGCCTTCGCCCTCGTCGGCACGGCCAGCGCTGGAGAGTGCAACCTCCCAGGTATCGGGCGTGGCCAGTTCGTTGTCGACCAGGCGCTTCCACAATGCGGCCTGCGCCTCGTTGACTGGACGCGCGTGGCAGAGGAAGAGCACGTCGCGCAAGCGAACGGCTCCGGCACGATCGTACTTGGCGAGAGCGTACTCGTCGAACTTTCCAAACGCAGCAGCCAGACCCTTCTTCACCTGCGCGGAGAGCGGCTGACGCCCACCAGCCCAGTAGATGGCGACAAACTCGCTCAACTCGTCGGCACGCTGAATGACGCGCGCGAGTGTGTCTGCCACCAGGCCACGATGCGTGGGATAGCGCGCCATTTCGCGCACAAGCAGAAGCGGAGCGTGGCGCAGCTTCATGCGCTCGCGGGCCTCGACGGCCAACGCGGCAACCTTTTCGGCTTCGACCTGCGGAACCAGCTCATGAATGCGGCCGGCGATCTGCACGCCGTCCTCATAGAACTCGCCCTCCCACAGCATGCAGGAGAGGACGGAGCGGCGGAGAGCCTGCTCGGCGGTGATGACGCTGGCGCGCGCTCCCTCGTGCGTGCGCGGGCGCGGCTTGGGCTTGAAGATGTTCAGGCGCATCGTGCGCCTCCTTTCCGGGTGAAGCAAGAGTATATCGCCGGGGAATATTCATGCGCGGAAGGTGATGCTCTGAGCTACGCCAGCCATTGCTGGATGGCGACAAGATTCGAACTTGTGACCTTCGCTTTCGCGGTGCTCTACCCGAAGTATCCGTGCCCTGCGCCACCGGCGGGTTGTATGGTTGCGGTTTGAGGTCAGCGGGTGATGGCTGCCTCGTCTTGGTTGTCCACATCCTCAGAGATCGACGTGGAGCGGGCCGGTACCTTTGTCGAAAACCCTGTTGTCTTCTTCGAGACTCGGACCGGACGGATATCGATGGCCAGCTTCTCCATCTGCTCCCAGTCGGGCTTGTGCTTGTCGCTGAAGTGGCTGCAGGCATAGACCGTGAAGGGCAGCACGATGTTAGGGCTGGTGTTGGTGCAGATCGCCATCCGGTCCGACTCGCGGTAGCCGGTGATGAACTGCCCCCAGTGGCAGCCGTCGCAAAGATGCGTATTGCCCACTGGCGTACCGTTTTTGACGTTCATTTTGCTCATGACAAATGCGTTTCTAATCCGGACGAGCCGGAGAGTTGAAGACCGGGGAACAAACGGGAACGGAGCGTCGGTGCTTTGCCAATTCAGCCACCTGAACTCGCGCTCAGGGCAGGATTCGAACCTGCATCTCCTCGTGGGTAACGAAGTATCCGTAACCTACGCCACCGGCCTTTTCTTTTGGTTTTGGACGAGATCATCGCCGGTTGAAATTGCAGACCGGGGAACAAGCGGGACGGTAACGGCGTTCTGCCACTGAACTACCGAAGCTTTCGCTACGGGCGGGAATCGAACCCGCGCCTCCGGCTTATCAGGCGAAGTAACCGCGCCCTACGCCACCGGCCTTTTCTTTTGGTTTTGGACGAGATCATCGTCTGTTGAAATTGCAGACCGGGGAACAAACGGCGGCGGCCTTTTTACGGCGCTCTGACCACAGAGCTTTCGAGCCTCGCGGCTCGCCGCGGGAATCGAACCCGCGCCTCCGGCTTATCAGGCGAAGTATCCGCTACCTACGCCACCGGTCTTTCTTTTTGTTTCGGACGAGTGCATCGTCAGTTAAAGTTACGCCGGGGAACCAGCGAGAAGAGTGCAGGATTCTAACCCTGCTCTTTGGCAGAAGAAGTAACTCTTTTCTTTCACCACCGGCGAGTCAATTTACTTACGAGAACAAACTTAGGGACATAAGTCTCCTGCTGTCGCCAAGTAACTAATTGGAGCGACAAAGACAGCAATGCTCACTCAGCTCAAAACCCCCGAGGGAACAGACGAAGACAGCATGGCGTTGTCAAGGCGATGAAGCTGACTTCTACGCCACTCGGGAAGAATCGGTTGTTATGCAGATTACGCAGCAGCTGGCCCGCAACGGGCTACGGAAGATAGATAAACCGCGCCCGGCAGCCGGCAGAGCTCAGACTGAGCCATTCCAGCGTACGCATCGAGTTTTGCGTTTTGACGATCATCGGGCGCTCTCCTACGCATTGATTACTGTGCCATAAGTCGCGATGAAATGCAAGGGACCTAGCTAAATATTTATTAGAAAAGTAAGTCACTACTTATGACGAGACTTACTCATCGAGCTGATCGAGGACGATCGATGAACGAGCCGTCAGACGCGCGCGATGAAACGCAGGCGAACATAGTCCGCGGTCCAGTGACCATCGTGCGCGCGAAGAACGGGAGCGAGCAGGGCTACTGTCTCTTCAACCGCGGTATGTCGCAGATTTTCGGGAAGGGCATCGAGCGCACCGCGATTGAAGGTGTTCAGCCAGCCGGTCATGCCGCTCTCGTTCAATGGCGTGGGGCGGGGAAAGAGGGCGAGTTTCTCAACCTTGAATCCGTGACGTTGAAGCCGGGCGGTGTAGGCGTAGGCGGTGGGATAGTAATTGCCGCGTTCGCCCAGTTTCGCGAAGCCGTGGCGAGCCAGAACCGCTGCGAAGGCCACGCGAATGGCGGCAATGTTGCCATGCCCGCCCATTTCGGCAACGAATCGTCCACCGGGACGGAGCACGCGATGGACCTGCGAGAGCATTTCATCCTGACCTCGGACCCAGTGCAACACCGCGTTGGAAAAGACGGCTTCAAAGACATGATCGGGATATGGCAGCTTCTCGGCCTCTCCCTGATCGGTTTTGATTCCACGGGCGCGCGACGAAGCGACCATCTGTGGCGAAGCATCGATGCCGACGACGCGGGCGCCGGATTCGGCAATGCGTTGCGTCAGTTGGCCGTCGCCGCAGCCGAGATCGAGGATGCGCTCTCCAGCTTGTGGGGCGAGCCACTCGAGCACGCCGCCGGCCATTTCATGAACGAAGGCTCCATCGCGAGCATATGTCTCAGGATTCCAAGTCTGTGGCATCGTCCGGCTCCCGATTTTCAGAGTCGTTGCAGATTGTCAGTATGCAAGTGGTTGGGAAAAAACATTGAGACAGAGGGGAAGTGTCTCAATGGATTCTCTCACAGCAGCCGATGCCGCCGCTTCAGGCGAGGGTGATGCGAACGCCTGAAGCGCGAGGAACCAGCGTGGTGAGCTGGCCGTTCCTTACGTGGCCAGGCTGCGAAGCCCGTGCGATGTGAGCCTCGCGGCTGTCGACGGATGGCGCGTTGAGCAGGGTCATCTCGGCAATGCCGCTTCGGCCTGCGCCGAAGTTCAGCCGGAGGTCAAGATCGTTTTCCATGTCTTTGTTGAGCACGATGACAGACGTATGCCCGCCGGCAAGGTGCGCAGCGTAGGCGGTGGCGTTGATATTTGCGGCCTGCAGATCGGCTGCGAAATCGCTTGCGATCAAAGTGCCTCCGGCGAATGAGCCGGCAAAGATCAGGCCGTAAGCAACCGGCTCGATAACATACTCCGAGCCAAACTGCGCAATGGGCGAATAATACGCATGCGGATGGGTTGCGATTTGCTCCGGGGTCGCTCCCTGCTGCCTGAGAACTTCGTCGCCGAACATCACGCCGCCGAGGCCGCTGGCGATGATCGGGCCGGTGCCGCCATGCAGATTCAGGCCGGAGTAGTTGTTGGCCGCGAGCAACAGCGAGTAATCGGCTGACCAGAGTGCTGCCGCGAAGACATCGGAAACTCCCGGCTTGCCGCCGCGATAGCAGGTGTTGCCTTCGGTCATGCGCACGCGGACGCCCATTTTGGCGGCGGCCGCGGCTGCCGTGTTCGCCATGCCCTGAACCTTAACCATGGTTGCGGGCTTGAGCAGATTGGGAATGTTGACTTCAGGATTCGACGGCGGTCCGCCGAAATAATAATGATGCGTGAGCCGCGTGACGTGCGGAGGATTCTGGACGGAATGCCATGCGTCCGCGATGTCCGGCAGCCAGGACATGTTGGAGGCAATGTCAGGCATTCCGAAGCGAGCATGTGGCACGCGGGCGGCGATGGCCCGAGCCAGCGTGAGCCACTCTTCGAGGTAGGTCTGCGGTGACCAGGTTTTTTGATCGCGCAAATGGCGGCCGAACAGATCCACTTCATTGCCGATTTGGAAGTACTGCAATCGCGAGCCAAGAGTTTTGGCGACAAATTCGGCTTCGGCGGCGGCACGCGCGGGAGTGTTGGTTCCCATATTGATGCCGTAGAGGCAGGTCCAGCCGGTTGCTTCAAGAAACGCGGCAAGATTGCGGACCGCCTCAGGCGTGACGGCGTAGTAGCTGGCCTTGGGCTCGCCGACAACTTCGCGCGTATGCGGGTGCTCCGGTTCCGGGGAGTCGGGAGTGGGTTTCCACCAGCCGAATTCGCTGGTGTTGCCGCCGAGCCGCAGCACGCCGTGCGGGGAGATCTGCTTGAAAGCGCGAATCAAGCCGGTGTTGTTTGCGGAAAAGAACTCCGGAGTCTCAAGTTCTTTCACCTCATAGGAGAGACCGAGAAAGTCAGCGGGAATCTGCGGCCCGTTTGCCTCGCGTGGAATGGTGAGGCTGGCCTGGATGGGGGCGTGGGCCTGGGCGCGCAGACGCGTAGCGGCTAAGGTCAAAGCGGAGGTGGCAAGAAATTCGCGGCGGCTGATTGAATTCATAACGAGAACCTTCCTTGAAGAATGCCGCCATTCATTTTAGATCGACTGCACGGGCAGGAGCGTGAGATCGTCGACAAGGCCGACTTCCTTTTGCACGAAGGGCTCGCCGTAGCGAACGCCAGCGAGCAATCCATAGTGCCGCGCTTCGGCAAATGTGCGCTCGCGGATTTCCTCTTCAGGAACGAAAATCGCCGAGCCGGCTGCCTGGTTTGCGTATTGCGAGTGATAGGCCATCAGCGCCTGATGACGCTGCTCGATGAACGGGGTGATATCGACAACGAAGCTGGGGCGAACGTCGGCGTAAAGGCTGGCGTAGACGATTTTGAAGGGGCGATGCGGCTCCGCACCGGTTTCAATCTTCTTCAGGCCAGATAGAAAGCAGGCTTCGGCTCCGAGGGGCGCTGTGACGGCGTGGTCGGGATGGCGTGCCTGCCAGTAAGGCAGAATGACGACGCGCGGGCGAAGCCGGCGCAGAACGCGAACGATTGCCACGCGATTCTCGAGCGTATTGCTGATGGCGCCATCGGGCAAATCGAGCGCTTGCCGCCACCTCACGCCCAGGATGCGGGCGGCATCCTCAGCCTCGCGCGCGCGGTCTTCCGCAGTGCCCCGCGTTCCGGCTTCGCCGCGCGTCAGATCGAGAATGGCCGTGCGCAGGCCGCGCGCAGCCATGCGCAGAAGAGTCCCGCCGCAGGTCTGCTCCACGTCGTCGCGATGAGCAGCGATGGCGAGAACGTCGGCTCGAGTGTCGATTGCCTCATCGGGCATCGGGATCAATAGACGGTGTTGTCAGTGTCGCTGACTGCGTCCATGTAAGCAACGTCGGAGGCGGTGCCCGTGACGGTGACGTATTGGTTATCGATCGCGGAACCGTCAGTGGTTGAGTAAATGTAAACCTGGCCGCCTTCGGCCGTATAGATCTTGTGCAGGCCCAGGACTGCGGCAACGCCTGTGGCATCGCCCAAGTAGGGCTCCAGCATCACCACGGAATTCGTAGCGGTGTTGAACATGGTCAGGCAGCCGTAACCGCCCAAGGGGTTGGTAGCATACCGAACGCCAACGGTGCAGCCGGTCATCCCGATCCAGAGAGTGTTGTCGTCGGCTTGCACCATGCGGCTGATCGCGCCGGGCCGGCCGTCGCTGATGGGAATTGGATTGCCGACCGAGTTGTTTGCCAGATTGAGCTCAGTGAGATTTCCGGCGAAAAGCGTTTGTCCCTGGATGGTCTGCGGCTGCTGGCCCACAATGTACATCGTGCCAGACGCGACCAGAGCGTTGCTGGCTCCGCCGGGTATGGGAATATTCACCATCGGCGCGTCGCCGGTGTTTGGACATGGGGCGACGGAGGGCAGGTTGCAAGGCAGCAGGCCGGACTGCTGGTTCTGAAAAAAGATCATCGGCGCAATGGGAACGATGGAGATGGATGCTTTGGATCCACCACACTCCGGGCCGCAACTGAGGATGTATGCCGTGCTTCCATCTGCCGAGAAAACGGCCTTAACGGGGCGGTCAAAGGTGAGGGGCGCGCCGTAGTAGTTGCCGGTTGCGTCGGTGTGGTCGGGACTTTGCATCTGGAACAGACACCATGAAGGCGCGTTCTGCGGTTCACAATCCACGGCTGCCTTGGGCCAGGTAGAGGGCCCTCCAGAAAAGGCAATTGATTGCGCAGTGGAAAGCTGGCGAGGGTAGTAGGCGTAGTTGGAATTCTGGACGAACGCCAGGGCAATCGAACCGCCCGGATTTACGCTGACGCGATACACGCCGGGAAGGCTGAGTCCCAATCCTTGACCGGCAGCCCGGTTCACGACCGAGAAGACTGTGGCAGCTTGGTTGGCGGCGAAGACATAGCTCAGGTTGCGCGTCATGAAGATGCTCGACGACATCCCGCTTAGACCGCCGATTGAAGCGGTGGTGGTCTTTTCACCCTGATAGTCGACCAGCGCCAGCGTGCCGTCTCCCGATCCATAAACGGCTGCCGACTGTTCCTCCGGCATGTTCTGGATTGTGCTGGGCAACGCACCGCCATAACCGGAGACGGAAAACGTGGCAGGTTTGCCGTTATAGCCGCTGCGATTGTCATAAAAAGCGTCGACGATCTGAAGCGCTCCCTTGTTCAAAGCCCCGGGGTTCTCGATGGCAATCACCACGCGATTTTGCAGCCCGCTTGGCGGCAATTGGCGACCAGCAAAATAGTAGGTCTTTCCGCAGCCAGCCAGCGCGGCGGCGATGACCAATGCTGCGCCGGCGCTCATCAGGAGACTTCTGTTCTTCAAATTTCCAACCCTCGGTTGATCGCGCGGGATGCCCCGCAACGTCGACAAATTAATGGCGTTATTGGTAGACGGAGGCGCCCTGGAGCGCGCAAGCCCGAACCAGTTTGCATGCTGGCGATAACTCCCGAAGTATAACAAAGCAGACCGGTCTTCCGGCACTGCGGGCGGCAACGGAACGGACGGAATTGAAGAGAAGCGTGCGGGCGGAACGAATGATGAAAGCGAGCCTGAAATGCGCGGCGCAAATGGTGAGCACATTTGCGCTTGCGATGCGTTAGCATGACAACAGAATGAGCCGTTTCGAGCAAATCTTCGCCGACCGTCCTGTGCTTGCCGACGGCGCCATGGGAACGGTGCTGAACGGGCGCGGCGTTTTTACCAACCGCTGCTACGACGAACTGAACCTCTCCGATCCTGAGTTGATTCTCTCGGTTCACGAAGAATACCTGCTGGCGGGGGCGGAGATTCTTGAAACCAACACTTTTGGAGCCAACCGGTTCCGATTGAGCCGTCACGGGTTGGGCGCGAAGGTTGAGGAGATTAACGCGGCGGGAGTACGGTTGGCGCGCCAGGCGGCCGCTCGCATGAAAGAAAAGCAGGCCGGCGAGGTTTGGGTGGCCGGCGCAGTTGGGCCGCTGGGTGTGCGGCTGGAACCGCTGGGCAAGACGGGCCTGGATGAAGCGCGATCGGCATTCGCCGAACAAATCGGCGCGTTGAAGCAAAGCGGCGTGGACCTGCTGATTGTGGAGACCATGCCCGCTTTGAACGAGGCGCGGGAGGCGCTGGAGGCGGCAAAGGCCGTGGCTCCGGAACTTCCAGTGCTGGTGATGGTGACGGTGGACGATGAGGGCGAGTGCCTCGATGGCGCTTCCGCTGCGCAGGCGGCAGCGTGGCTGACCGAGTGGGGCGCAGACGCCGTGGGTGTGAACTGCTCCAGCGGCCCAGCAACGGTGCTGACGGCGATTGAGGAGATGCGCGCGGCGACAAATCTTCCCCTGGGAGCGATGCCCAACGCGGGAATGCCGCGGGCTGTGGATGGCCGCAACATTTATTTGTGCTCTCCGGAGTATATGGGCAGCTTTGCGCGCAAGGCCATCGCCGCCGGAGCGCAAATGGTTGGCGGATGCTGCGGTACCACTCCGAATCACATTCGGGCGATGCGGCAGGCGATCCGGGCTCTGGACGAACAGGCGCGCGTTACGGGCAAAGACGCTGCGCCGGCTGTCAGCAAGGAAACGCCACCGGCTCCGCTGGCCGAGCGCTCGCGGCTGGGTTCGCTGCTCGCCCAGGGAAAGTTCATCACCATGGTGGAGTTCGTGCCGCCACGCGGGATCGACTGCGCGAAGGAGATTGAAGGGGCGGCGTTGATGGCGCGCATGGGCGTGGACGCCATCGATGTCTACGACGCGGCGCAGGCTTCGGCGCGGATGAGCGGGCAGAGCCTCTGCATCCAGATTCAGCAGCACACGGGGATGGAGACGATTCTGCATTACACCTGCCGCGACCGCAACCTGCTCTCGATCCAATCGGATCTTTTGGGCGCATCGTCGATCGGCCTGCGCAATATTCTGTGCGTGACCGGCGATCCGCCGAAGCAGGGAAACTATCCTGACGCGTCTGCTGTCTTTGACGTGGACTCCATCGGATTGGTAAACATCGCGCGGCGTTTGAATCACGGGCTCGACATCGGATCGAATTCCATCGGGTCGAGCACGAACTTCACCATCGGTGTGGCCGCGAATCCCGGCGTGCCCGACCAGGAAAACGAGCTGAAGCGGCTGGCCTACAAAGTTGAGGCCGGCGCAGAATACCTGATTACGCAGGCGGTTTTCGATCTGCGCCTGCTGGAAGAATTCCTGGAGAGAACGAAAGAGCATCGCATTCCGACCATCGCCGGCATCTGGCCGCTGGTGAGCCTGCGCAATGCCGAATATATGAAGAACGATCTGCGCGTGGCGATGCCTGAAGAGATCATGCTGCGCATGGCGCAGGCAAACACGCCAGAGGCCGCGCGCGCAGAAGGAATCAAGATCGCGCAGGAGATGCTGGCCGCGGTTCGGCCGCTGGTGCAGGGCGTGCAGGTGAGTGCGCCATTCGGCAACTACGAGTCCGCCGCCGAGGTGATTGCGAGCGCGTTGCCTGCTGGCAAATAGCCGAGCCCGGACCCGGCATCCAATCGTTCTATCTGCTTGCAGCCTCGGGCGGCTGCGCGTACACTTCCTCACAATCCCGGATTCAAGCGAAAGCTGGAGCTCTGAACTCTTCACAGCCAAGGAGAGCGCCACCATGTCGGATGGATTTTCAATCGGCGCCGCGATGGCCGAGCCCACCATCTTCGAATGTCCTAACTGCAGAGAAACGATCGACGCCGCCGCCGATGCCTGCCGCTTCTGCGGGGCCCGCATAGATAAGGAAGCGGCGCGCGCAGCGGCGGAATTGATGGCCCGGATCAACAAAGCCTGCAGCGATGCAAGTTACATGAAATCGACGACGTTCACGCTGCCGGTTTTCTTCGGCCTTCGATTTGTTCCCTTCATTTCTTTGCTGGGGACAATCGGATTCATCGGTTTGCTTATCGGGATTCCGATTTGGGTTCTGGTGTGGCGGCACAAATACAACCGAATCGTGACGTCGGATAGAGATTTTCTGAAAGCAAAGAGAACAGTTTTTCTTATTGGAGTTTTTGTGCCGATGATCCTGGCGTTGTTTGTGATCGTTCCATTCTTGGTTGGGATACTGATTGCGATGAATCGCTGACGATGGCTGTAGATACAGAAACTGATCAAGATTGTACCGTTTGCTGGGATCGGATAATCTGAAGGTCCGAGGTTGAGAATCGCTGCCATGCCATCCTTTGAAGAGTCGCTCAAGAAACTCGAGACCATCGTTGAACAGCTGGAAAAAGGCGACCTCGCGCTTGAGGATTCGCTCAAGCTCTTCGAAGAGGGCGTGGGTTTATCTGCTGCGTGCAAGCAGGAACTGGATGCCGCCGAGGGCAAGGTGCAGATCCTCGTCAAGCAGCGCGATGGTTCGCAGAAGCCCGAGCCGTTTCTGACCGACAAATCTTTCTAAATTCAGTTCGCGGCGAGAATTGGTCCCGGGGCGCATTGGATTCTGGACCGCGCTGGGCGGTCAATCCGGCTGGGCGGCATTTCTGCGTGCGCCGATCTGTGCGGCGAGTGCGAGCAATGATTCGTCGTTGCCGCGCGCCGCGGCCAGCTGCATGCCACCGTGCGTGCTGGGAATGGCAACAGTGGGAACGCCGGCCAAGCTGAAAGGCGCGGTGTAGCGCAACAGGCGTGCGCGTGTCTGGCTGTGATCCGCGCCGACCGCCAGGCGCGCGACGGGAATCGATGGCAAGAGAAGCAGCTCGTGTGCAGCAAAAATCTCGTCCATGCGCGCACGAAACGCCGCGTGCCGTTGGCGCAGAGCGGAAATGTCGCCGGACTTGAAGCTCGTGCCCCACTTCAGGCGATCGCGGATCGCAGGCTCAAAGCGATCGAAGTTGCCGGCGTGAACCAGCGCTGCCTCCGAAGCCTGAATTGGCGCGAAAATCTCCACGGCATCTGCCCACCAATCGGTTGGGATGATGCGCGCTTCCAGCCCCAGCGCCTCGAGTTCGCGAATGGTCGCGCGAAAGCTCTGGACAACTTCGGGTTCGCAATCGCGCAAAAAGTCTTCGCCGACGTGGGCAAAGCTCGCGAATCGGCGCACCGGCGCAGTTTCAGCCGGGGCAAACGGCGCGGCCAGCAGCGGAGCGTCTTCCAGGTTGCGAAACAGCCAGCCGAAGGTGTCGAACGAGACGGCAAGATGCGCGCCGCCTCGCCAATCGCCGCGGCCAATGGTGGCGCGATAGCCCGCCAGACCGCACAATGCCGCCGGCGCACGGACGGAGCCGCCCGTGTCTGTTCCGATGGCAGCAACGGCCGAACCCTCCTGTACGCTGGCCGCAGCGCCGCTCGAGGAGCCGCCGGTGAGCGCGCTGGGGTCGCGAGGCTGCACGCAATCACCATACTCGGGATTTTCGCCCGTAATTCCGTAGGCAAGCGCATGCAGATGCGTCTTGCCGACGATCACCGCTCCGGCAGCCCGCAGTTGTTCCACAAGCCAGGAATCGCGCGCAGCCGCGCCATTGCGATCGCGATAAAAATGGATTCCGCAGCTGGTCGGCGAGCCGGCAAGGTCGAAGCAATCTTTTACCGAAATGGGCAGGCCCCCCAGCGCCGAGCGGCCGTCGCCGAACGGCCCGCCGCTGCCGCGCGGCATGGCTTCAACGCGCAGCGCCTCGGCGCGGGTCCATGCCGCATCCTGCCAAATATATGTATTGTGCCCGGCATTCCTGTTGGAATGCGCAAGCGCGGATTCAGCGAGCGCGGTGGGTTGTGCAAGACCGTCGGCAAGCGCGTGGCGCAGCGCCGTGAGACTCCGTTGATCAGAGGCCATAGAGCGATTTTAGAGGGCCGAGCGAAGACACGGCCACTGTCGTGATCTTCGCAATAGACCTTTCCAAACATCGAACGAATTCAAGCGAGGGCGGCTCGTTGAGAAAGCCGCCCCAAAATCGATCGCCGCCTCAGAAGCTCAGGTCGAGAGACATCTGAATCTGGCGTGGAGCGCCGATGGTGTGCTTCACGATGCCGAGGCCGGCGGGTGGGTTATAGAGCGTGTCTCCTCCGACGGGAACGTTGTTGAAGCCCGCGTTCTGATTCACATTATTCTGCGGAATGTCGAAGCTGGCCGTGTTGGTGACGTTGTAGACGTCGAACGTGTAGCGCACAGTGTAGCGGTCATGAATCGCCAGGTCCTTGACCAGTGAGGCGTCGAGACGCCGCTGCCACGATTGGCGGAAGATGTTGCGCTCGCCAGTGATGAAGTTGGTTTCGTAGGTGTCGCCGTTGGGAACGCCCATGGTTCCCTCGGGAATGAGGGGAAGCGTAAAGCAGCTGGCTTTCAGCGCGGCGCCGGTCCCGTTGTTTATGTTGTAAAACGCGCCGTTCACGCCGGTGAGCGCATTTTTGCGCGTGCATCCCGGAGCCAGAGGCACGATGGGATTGGTGATGCCGTTGAAGGTGCTGAAGTAGATGCTGCCCACCGCGCCCGAGTAGTCGATCATGCTGTAAGGCTGTCCGCTTTGGAACACGCCCGCGCCGTGAATGGCCCAGCCATTTGCGGCCATGCCTGCGAGTGTACTGGCGCTGAAAAACTTCGGCAGCGTGTATCCATAAGTGAAGTTAATCACGTGGGTACGATCGAAGTCCGACGATCCATAGCCCGAGCGCAGGTTATTGGGGTTGTTGCCGTTGTAGAAGAGACCCATGCCACTCTGCTCATCGGTGGAGTGAGAGTAGGTGTAGGAAATACCCGCCGTGACGCCGTGACTCAGGCGCTTTTCCAGGTGCGACTCGAGCGCGTTGTACATGGCGATGCCGGCGGCGGTGTAGGCTTCCGACTCAGACGAATAACCGATGTAAGGCACGCGCAGATCCACGTTGCCGCCTTCATAGTTATTCAGCATGGTGCCGTATTGGCAATTGGTCTCAGTCGGGTCGTTCACGCACTCGGGGAAAAACGTATCCGGGTCGAGCACGGTATAGCCGTAGCTGTAGTACTGCGTTGCAATGCCGCCGGGGTGCGTGGGACTGCCGGGCGTTGCAATCTGCGGCTGGTTAAACGGAACGGGAATGACCTGGTGGCGGCCGAGATTGCCCACGTATCCGATCTCCCACATGAGATCGTTTCGCGGCTGATACTGGATGTTCAGCGTGAAGTTGATGCTGTAAGGCAGCTTGTTGGCGCGGTTGTAGACGCCGAGGGTGAAAGGCTGGCCGGCGTTGTTCGCGCCGACAGTGCCATCGATGATGGCTGCGGCGTTGGGCAGGTAATTGCTGATGTCGGAGGCCTTGGGATTGGATGGCGGCGCCGAGCGCGAGGGGCCCCAAGGCGTGGCAAGGTTGTATTCCGAGTTGTCAACGGCGTAGGTGATTCCGTTTCCGCCGCAGATGGGGACGTAATAGAGATAGAGATAAGTGGGATTCGCGGCGTTGTAAGAAGAACTGTAGGGACAGTGCTGCTGCGAGACAAACGGCTCGGTCTGCGACGAGCCGAAAGGACCTCCATCGATTTCGCCTGCAGCGTAGCCGGGCGAGAGATAGGTGAACAGCTCGCCGCGATCGTAGTAAAAGCCGCCGCCGCTGCGCACAACAATTTTGGAGTGGAACATTGCGGGTTGCCACGCCAGTCCGAGCCGGGGCGCAAGGCCCCATTGCCGCCCGGTAAGCGTGGTTCTGCTTACGCCCTGGGTTCCGTTTTTGTTGTTGGCCGCGATGACGAAACCGGAGCTCATGATGGTGTCTGAGGTCGCGCTGTAGCTGTATTGCTTGGGATCGAAGTTGAAGATGTTGCCGTATTTTTCGGTGAGCCCGCCATCCCAGTCGTAGCGCAAGCCCAGCGTGATGCTCAGCGTGGGCGTCGCCTGGAATTTGTCCTGAACGAAGAGCCCGGTCTCGTTGGCGCGATAGTAACGGTTGGCGTTGCCCTGCAGAAAGGTTGTTGCGGTGAAAAGCTGCGTGGTGTAGGGTGTGACCCAGTTGTTAGCGAAGGTGACAAGATCCGGCGTGTCCACGTTGCCGGTGCCGGTGCGATGGTCGATCGTGTTCAGTTGCGTGTACGACCAACTTCCGCCAAAGCTGATGGAATGTTTCCCTTTGGCCCAGATGGCTGTGGCAGACGGCATAATGCGATTTTGGAAGACGCCTGTGTTGGCTCCCTGATATTCAGAATCGGGACCGATGGCGAGCGACGGAAACAGAAGGCCGTAGAGCGGGCCTGGCGGCGTGTTTGTGCTCGAATCGCCCGGCGAGTCAAACTGATCGCCGAGGGCATCGTTGATGGTGATGCCGGAGAAATAACTGCCGAACGCGGTGCTCATAGATGAAATCGGCGTTCCGGCCTGACCCGGTTTCCAAAGCTGGTCATTCGTGGCGTAGGCCTTTTCTCGCAGGATGCCCACGGTTTCAGAGATGCTCAGATCGGATCCGATCGTCTGAACATTGTTCAGCGAGCCAACCTGCGAGCCGGTATCCATGCGCGCGGTGAAACCCGGAACGTTGGAGTAAGCGTAGGGCGAAGTGTTGGGATCGTGCTGGTAGTAGTACTTGACTGCGAGCGTGTCCTTCGCGGTGACGTTCCAATCCAGATCCGCGATTGCCTGGTCCGATGTGAAGCGCGCAGTGCCGGGCAGGAATGCGTTGTAGGGCGAGAAAACATTGAGAGTGCCCGGGGCATTCTGGTTGGGTATCAGCCACTTTCCCGGCTCACCCGGCGCCGCCGGCGCGTTGAAAAGCGCCAGGGCCAGGGGATTCGATGCCCACGTAGCGGAATCGGCCGTAACACCGCTCGTGCCTTCGTTAGTGGTCCAGTTGTTGTTCGTAATGTCGGCGAGGCCAGCCGCGCTGCGGTTAGTGTCGCTCAACCCCGGCGGAACGATGAGAAGTTCATCGCCGGTCTCCTGATCGGAGATGTGCATGTGCTGGTAGCTCACGAAGCCGAAGAGCCGGTCCTTGATGAGCGGGCCGCCAACTTCGCCACCTACTATGTAGCGGTGCAGCTGGGGATTCTTATCCGCGGCGGGAATGTTATCGTCTTTCTTGAAGAAGAACGGCGCGGCGTTGATCCAGTTGGTGCCGCGATGGCCGTAGACTTCGCCATGCAGCTGGTTGGTTCCCGACTTGGTGCTCATGTCGATGTGCGCGCCGCTGTCGGATCCCTGCTGCGCGTCATACATCGACGCGTTCACGCGAACCTCGGCGAGAGTCTCAGGAGCGGGAGTGGGAATCGCGTTGCCGATGGCAAGATAGATCGAAGACGCGCTTGGAATCACGCCTCCTGCGGCGTTGTTGGCCTGGCCCGTGTTGTTGACGATGCGGAATGAATCCACCTGGCTGGTGGTTTTTCCGTTGAAGAGATTGCTGGCATCCACACCATTCAGCAGGAAAGCATTTGATGTGTCGCGCTGGCCGTTGGCCCAGATGGGAGCGTTGCCCATCCCCGAGTTTGCGCCGGTGCCACCGCCCAGTTCGGCATTCACGCCCGGCGACATGATCGCGAGACCCGTGAAGCTGCCGGTGGGCAGAGGCACGCTATCGATCTGCTGTTGCTCCATCACGTAGCCGTTCGTCGTGTCCACGGCGTTCATCAGCGGTGCGGCCTCTACCTCAACCGTGGTGCTGGCTGCGCCCACTTTCAGCGACTCATTCAGCGTTGCCGTTCGGTCGGCTTCGATGGTGATGTGCGAAGTCTTCAGCGCCTGGTATCCGCTGGCGGTAAAGGTCAGCGTATAGGTGCCGATGGGCAGGTTTACAAACGTGTATTCGCCGCTGTCGTTGGTTTTGGTGGTTCTGGTCAGCGAAGTCTGCTCGCTGGTGATGGTGACCGTGGTGTTCGGAATCAAGCCGCCGGAGGCGTCTGTAATATCTCCCGTGATTCCGCCGAGGGTCTGCTGAGCTTGAAGAAGGCTGGCGCAGAGCACCAGGGTTAACAACGATACAAGCAGACTGGGAAATGCGAATGAAGATACACGCTTGATAAGCATCGAAGCACTGACCTCGAAGATAGATTTTCCCCAACTTGAAATCCTGGGGATTCAACGACCGCTGAATTGGTTTTGAAATCTCGAAGTTCTTGAGCGTTGAATGGTGCGCGGGCACAGTTTGCCGGCGCGACGCGCGATTTGGTGAATGTCCCTGCCTGCTCGCGTTACAGGTTACGGAAATATTAATTGCCGCCGCATAAAGTTCATCTAAGGAATTTGCGCGTAGGAGGGGGGATAGGGCACGGTTTTTCCACAGCGCATCAGGTGACTTAGCGGAAAAGCCGGGAGCTCCGCATCGACTTGGGTAAGTTTGTGTTTCCGGGGCGGTAACTCGGGTCAGTTGGCGATTCTTTTGTGCCGCACGACATACCACGCCAGACCCGAAAGCAAGTAGGCCAGGTAGAGGTAGGGAATGCGCGCGTGAGCCGCATCCGCGGCGGACCTGAGATCGAACACCGCGATGGTAATGATGACCGCAATCGTCAGCAGGCTGACGGCCACAACGAGCGTTGAATGCTGTCCAACGGCGCGGCGCGCGAAGGGAAGCGCAAGAGCGACCAGCGCGTAGGCTGTCAGAAATCCGAAGACGGCGGTTGACCCGAGCAGATCGTAAATCGAGTAGCCGGTGACGCCGTTCAATACCATCGCGGAGATGACGATGAGAATGAGCGCGGTGGAGAGCAGGATGCCCGCGCCCGGCGTGCCGTGCCGCGGACTGGTTTTTGAGAAGGCGGCGGGCAGCAACTTTTCGCTCGACATGCGCATGAGCACGCGCGCGGCGGCGGTGGCGCAGGCCAGCACGCAAGCGAACATGCTGATGAAGGCGCCACAGTCAATGGCGACACCGAGCAGAGAAACGCCGGCTTTGCGCGCAAGCAGATGCAGAGGGCTGGTGGTTTCGCTCAATGCGCCCAGTTGGCCCTGGAATCCTAATACCTCGGAGTATGCGCAGAGCATGAAGAACAAGCCGGAAAGCAGAGCGCACTGAATGACCGCACGGGGAATGGTACGCAACGGATCGCGCGCCTCGCCGCCGAGAGTCGTAGCACTTTCAAATCCCACGAAGCTGAAGATGGCCAGCACCAATGCGGTTCCCGTTGAGGAGAAGGAAGAACCGCGCAGATGGAACTGACTGGAGTCGAAACGCAGTCCCATATGAAATGGGAGCAACGCGAGCACGATGAGGATGAGGCCGACAGAAATCGCTTCAATCCAGAGCATGACCTCTGCCGAGAGCTTGACGTCGCGGTAGGCGATCCATCCGGGAACGGCGCAGACGATGGCCAAGGTCGGGATGGCAGGCGGCGCCCAATTGAAAAATTGTTGCGAAAGAACCGTTGCATAGTAGAGCGCTCCGCCGGCGACCGATGCGCCGGTAGCGAGATAAGCGAGAAGCAGGCCCCATGCGGCGGCAACTCCAAAAGCGGGCGGCAATGTATTTGCCGTGTAGGAGTAGAGCGAACCGGGAGACGCGCTGAGGCGCGCGAACCTGCTGACGCAAAAACCGACGAGCAGCATGGAAACCGTGGCGAGCAGATAGACAAACCATGTGGCGTTGCCGGCCAGGCCGACGATGAGTGGAATGGTGAGCGATGCGGAGGTGCTGGGAGCGGTTGCGGAAACCGACTGCGCCAGCGTCTCGACGGGCCCTAAAACGCCTGCGCGCAGGCCATAGTCTTCCTTCGCGCTTTGCGCATACACTTTTCGGCCTGGGGTCGCGATCTCGGTCACGGTTCCGCAATCTGCTGGTTACATTAACGCTCGATGGTGGCCTCGATCGTACCATGCGGCTCATCGATGGGCACGAAGATGTGGTTCGGATTGTCCTGCTCGAAGCGGCTGAGGTCGGCGAGCAGATGATGCAGATTAGGCATGGACAAACGAATGCGCGCGATCTCGGGTGCGGCATCGAGCGCGGCTTTGCCCATGTCGAAGAGCGTGTGTTGGACGCTCATGCTGTCGTGGGCCGCGAAAGTTTTGAGGAGGGCGGTCAAAATTCGCGCGCGGGCCTGCGCATAATCCGGAACCGCGCCGGCATAATCCCAGGAAATGGTGGCGCTGGTGCCAAGAATTCGATCGGTGGCGGGCTTGAGCGTGGTGAGTTTGTCCACGATGTAGCCGGTGAAAGCAGATTTTGTCGTCTTCAAAAGCGTTAACTGATCGACGCCCGACCTGATCGACCACTCCCGCCCCTGATCGCGAACGGCGCGCACGGTCTGCAACTCCGGTCCGCCGAGCTTGAACGTGGTTGGATCGGCGGAGCCATCAATTCTTAGCCGTTCCCACGCGCGCTCTTCAATTTCGATGAGAACGCCGGAGACTTGAACATTGTTGACGAGGAGATAGTCGCCCAACTCCATCGCGAAGGCCTCGATCGTTTCTGCTTTCGAGTTCCGCGCCACATAGTAGACAGTGTTTTTCATCGTGTCCGTGGGCAGGATCTTGCTGTTATCGGCCTTCGTGAAGCTGGCTTCAAAATCTCCCTCGAGCATCACGTGCACGGTCCACTCATTGAAGTCGTGCCGGTCATTCAGGCGCGTGATGCGCGAGAGCCGTACGCGCGACTTTCCGTAACTGTTCTCAACCAGCTTCGCCATGCGTCAGCTTCCTCTGTAGGTTGTGTAACTGTTGTCGCTCAAGAGAAGCGGCAGATGGTAATTTGCGTTTCCATCGCAGTTGAACGCAATTGCGATCTCGGGGTAAATGCTCGCCCGTCCCAACCGCGCGAAGTAGGCTCCGACATCAAACACCAGGCGATACGGACCGGCGTCGGCATCGAGCTTGAGATCCCGGGAGCGGCCATCGGCATCGGTAACGCCTGCAGCTACCTCAATCCAATCGCCGGGGGCGTCGTGCGCTTGTTCGGCGCTGCTGCCGTTGGCAGCGACTTCAATCCATCCTCCGCCCGCAAACTTTTCCAGGCGCACCGCAATCCCCGCGGCGGGTTTGCCGAGCGTTGAATCCAAAACGTGCGTTGAAATCTTGCTCATTCCGCTAACCACTTTCCTAAACGAATCTGCAGAATCTGGCGTTGCTGTTCGACTGCCTCGCGCAGTTCGGTCTCGCGATCGTTGGCCAGGCGCCGTTTCAGAATGGTAAGCATCTCGGCTGCACTTTTGCCAGTGGCGCACACAATATAGGTAAAGCCGAAGCGCTCTTCATAGCGCCGATTGTCTTCCTCGAGTTCGGCGAGCAGCAGCTCACCGGCCGCGCGGGCCGAGGATTGTTCCTGGCGCGACCAGTCCGATGCTCGACCGACTGCTCCACGGCCGCTGAAGACGGCTGGCGGCGGCTTGCGTTCGCCGATACGCGGATGACATGCGAACGCCTCCATCCAATCCGGTTCGTGCATTGCCGCCCACGCGCGATCGGCGCCGTCGCTCAGCGCTAGCACGTTGGCGATGGGCCGTTGCGCCACCATCGCTCGCGCCCATCGCGTCGAACCGCAACAGGCGAGCATCGCGTCCATGGCGGCGGATTCATCGGCTGCATTCCACGCTGCGAGAGTTGCGTTCATGCGCGCGAGCCCTCCGGCCGAAGTGACTGCAGAAACTCGTCAAGCAGGTTAAGAGCCACGCGACGCCGATATTCCTCGGTGGATCGAATGTCGGTGATTGGCTTGATCTCCGCGAGCAGCGCGCGATGAGCTAGGGCGATCGTTTCGGGCGTCACGGGCATTCCGAGCAACACGGCTTCGGTCTGCAAGAGTCGCGCGGGGAAGGGAGCCAGGCTTGCCGCGCCGAGGCGAATCTCGCGGATCGCACCGTCATCAACCATTGCGGTCGCCCCCAGCGCGACCTTGGCGATTGCCATGGCGCGGCGTGTTCCCACTTTTCGTAAATAGGAAACGTGATGAGCAAAACGCCGCGGGACATGAATCGCGTAGACAAGCTCGTCGGGTAAAAGAACATTGCGCTTATAGCCAGTGTGAAACTGCGCATAGGGAACCCGGCGGCGGCCGCGCACGGAGATCATTTCAATTTCCGCGTCGTAAGCGAGCAGCGCCGGAGAGGAATCCGCGGCCGGCGAGCCGTTGACGAGATTTCCGCCGAGCGTGGCGCGGCTCTGGTTCGCGATCGAGCCGATCCAGCCGGCGGCTTTAGCCAACAGCGGAAATTCCGCCGCGATGATCGCGTTTCTGCGCAGATCGAGAAACGTTGCGGCAGCGCCGATCGCAACACTTTGTTCCGTGACTGTAATCGCCCGCAGATCAGGAATGCTCCAGAGGCTGACGAGTTTCGGCGCGGCCAGCCTTCCCGCAGAAAATGCGACCATGAGCTCCGTACCGCCGGCAAGCGGGGTCCATTCCCCGGGTTCGCAGGCAAGCAACGCGAGTACCGCATCGAGTTTGCCTGGAGCGACGAATTCGTGCAGGTTTGCGTTACCGCGCATCGCGTGTTTGCTCCATGGCTGGTTTCGCGTTGCGGTCAGAGCTTTCCGGCGCGGCCGCAAGCTGGACTGACTCGAAGATGCGCATGAATCCCGTGCATCGGCAGAGATTGCCCGCCAGCGCCTCACGAATCTCTGTCATGCTCGGCTGCGGATTCCGTTCGAGAAGTTGCGCGGACGCCATCAACATTCCCGGCGTGCAGATACCGCACTGCGCGCCGCCGTGCGAAAGAAAAGCCTGCTGCAACGGATGAAGCGCGCCATTCAGCGCTAGGCCTTCGATCGTTTGGATCGCGGCTCCGGCGGCCTGCAGCACGGGAACCAGGCAGCTGTTTACAAGCTCGCCGTCCATGCGCACCGAGCAGGAGCCGCACTCGCCTTCGCCACAGCCCTCTTTCGTTCCGGTCAAGTGAAGATCCTCGCGCAGCACGTCGAGCAGACGCTTCATGGGCGGGACATTTACCTGGCGTTCTTCGCCATTCACGCGGAACTGGATCGATGGCCATCGACCACTCGACATCGCGTGTGGGGGCCGGGTCATCGTGCCGCCAACTCCTGTGAGGTTTGAGTTGAGACGAGGCCGGCAAACAGATCCTCTGGCAGCAGCGGAATGGCGTTGAACGCGACGCCTGTTGCGTCGTGAATCGCATTCAGAATCGCAGGCGCGGGCCCGTCGTGCGGCAATTCGCCAATGCCCTTGGCTCCGAATCCGCCGTAGCGAAATGGAATCTGCTCGAAATACACATGAATCGGTGGAACATCTTCCGCCGTCGGCATAATGTAATTCGTCATTTGATTGTTGACCATGCGGCCGTCCTGCCAGACGACCTTCTCGTAGAGCGCGTAGCCGATGCCCTGCGCGATTCCGCCTTCAATTTGTCCCACCGCCATCACCGGATGAATCACGCGGCCCACTTCCTGAACGGCCCAGAAATCTTCGACCTCGGCAGAGTAAGTGACGGTGTCGACGGCAACCTGCGCGATGTAAACGGCCCATGCGTAGGCACAGTAGGCTTCGCCATGATACTTTTTGTCGTCCCAGTAAATTCCAGGCGGCGCTTCGTAGTGGCATAGCGATTGAACATCGCCATGCGCCTTGCGATATCGATCGCAGGCGCCGAAGAATTCCTGCTCGGTGTATGTTGCGCCAAGTCCGGCGCGCTCGCGAAGAGTTTCAATCAATTGCGAACAAGCACGCTCGATGATGCGCCCAATGACCATTGACGTGCGCGAGGCCACGGTTGGCCCACTGTTAGGAACCAATCCTGTATCAGGGGGAGCCATGGTGACACGAGCGTAGTCGATTCCGAGCGCTTCGGCTGCAACCTGCGTGAGGATGGTATTTGTTCCCTGACCGAACTCGGTATTCGACACGAGCACGCGAACTTTGCCTTCCGGAGTCACATCGATACCGGCGAGAGAATTCAAAGTCGCTTCGCCCGACCCAGTGAACCCCGAGCCGTGATAAAAGGCCGCCAGGCCCAGGCCGCGCTGGACGCTGCTCGACGGATTTTCGCGGGCGAACTGTGCGCGCTTGGCGTGATAGTCGCTCTCTTTCAGCGCGCGATCCAGCAGCTGATCCAGAATCACTGGCTCGCGCATCTCCTGTTCCGTCGCATTCGTGTCGCCGGTGTGAAGAAAATTTCTGCGCCGCAGCTCGACGGGATCGATGCCAAGCGTCGCGGCAATTTCATCCATATGCCGCTCCATCGCGAAGATGGCCTGCGGCGCGCCGAAGCCGCGAAAGGCGCCGTATGGAATGTGATTGGTTGCCCACGAGCGTGCGCTCACGCGAATGTTGGGGCACAAGTAGGGCCCCGTGGAGTGAAGCGTCGCACGCGAAAGCACTGTCGATGAGAGCGTGGCGTAGGCTCCGCCGTCGGTCGCGAGATCGATGTCGATCGCCAGCAGTTTGCCGTCACGATCAAGCGCGGTGCGATGGCGCACGCGCGATGGATGCCGCTTAGTGGTCGCCGCCAGATCTTCCATGCGGTCGTAGACCATCTTCACGGGATGCCCGCTCTTCATCGCGAGCAATGCGGCGTGGGAGGCGAGCATCGAGGGATAATCTTCTTTGCCGCCAAATGCGCCGCCGGTTGCGGTCTGAATCACGCGAACTTTTTCTTCGGGGAGATCGAAAACTCCGCGCAATGCCTTCACAACATAGTAGGGACACTGCAACGAGCCCCACACCGTTACGCCGGTTTTCGCACTGTATTCCGCGATCATGCCCTGGTTTTCAATGTAGAGATGTTCCTGCGCGCCGGTGCGATACTCGCCTTCAACGATGTGCGCGGCGCCGACCCACGCGGAATCCACGTTGCCTTTTTCCAGCAGAAAGCTCTTGAGCAGGTTGTCCGCGCCCCACACCACAACCGACTGGCGCTCGCTCTCTTCGATGGTGAAGATGGGCGGCAACGGCTCGTAATCGATCTTGACCGCCGCTACGGCTTCGCGGAGCTTGTGTTTGTCCGGGTGAGCGAGCAGCAGAATCGGCTCTTCGCAATGATTCACTTTGCCGTCGGCCAGGCAGGGCTGATCGTCAACGATGAGGTGGATGCAATTGTCGCCGGGAATATCTGCGGCGGTGACAACCGCAAATTCGCTCCAGTCCGTGCGGCGATCGAAAGCGATGGAGCGAATGAGCCCGCGCGGATTTGAGCTGCGGACCGTGGTTCCATACCACATTCCTTCGCGTTCCATGTCGTCGATGTAGCGCGCGCGGCCCAGCAGCTTGTCCACGCCTTCCTTGCGGGGAACAGGGGCGCCAACGATCCGAGTTGACGAAGGCGTGTTCATGATTTCGGAATCGGCTGCCGCCGAACAGGTTGAGGGATAGCATACAACGCTGCGGTGGGTTTTTGAAACGATGGGCGCTAGGAGGCGAGAGCTGCCAGCGTGCGCGATAGCACGTGAACGCCGCCGCCGATCCATTCGGGCGACGCGTATTCATCGGGCCTGTGGCTCACTCCTCCGCGGCAGGGAATAAACAACATCGCAACCGGCGCGATGCACGAAACGAACGATGAGTCGTGATAGGCGCGCGCAACCATTTTCTTGTATGTTTTGCCGGCTGCGATCGCAGACTGCTCAAGCGCGTCGAGAATTGCAGGATCGCATGTCGTAGGCGGGTCGGCGTTGATCAGCTCGGTGGTGATCTTTACGCCTCGGCGATTGCGCACGTCTTCAGCTGCTGATGCGAGCGCTGCCAAAACCCCATCGCGGCGTGCGCCGTCGATGTCGCGCACATCGGTCGTGATCGTCACGCGCGAAGGAACGCTGTTGACCGCGCCGGGGAAAACCTCGCAGATGCCGACGGTGCCAACGGTATCAACGGCGCCGGTGGATTTCGCGGCGGATTCGAGCGCAAGGATCAATTCAGCGGCCGCGGCCAGTGCATCCTTGCGGCGCGGCATCAACTTTCCGCCAGCATGCCCGCCCTCGCCTTCAATCACGATGCGCTGGCTGGCAGGCGCAGCGATATGAGTTACGAGTCCCACGTCGAGACCTTCCTGCTCAAGAATCGGCCCCTGCTCGATGTGCAGCTCGACGAATTGATGAAAGCGGCCGCGTGCGACTTTGACGGATTCCAGCGATCCGTTGAACCCTGCTTGTGCCCGCCATTCTTCGAGTCCGCGGCCATCCTTGTCGCGCAGGGCCAGCGCTTGCTCAAGCGTGAGCACACCGGCCATCATGCGGCTTCCTAAGCAGCCGATGCCGAAGCGCGTCGGTTCTTCCGCTGTAAAGATCACGAGCTCGATCGATCGCCGTGGCTCGAACCCAAGAAGCTTCAGAACGCGAATCGCTTCAAGGCCGCCCAGCACGCCCACGCAGCCGTCGTAGAGGCCGGCGTTTGGAATCGCGTCAATATGCGAGCCGGTGCCTAGGGGCGCGAGATTCGGGTCTTTGCCCTCCCAGCGCGCAAAGGTATTGCCGACGGCGTCTTCGCGAATCTTCAGTCCTGCAGCTTCGCACAGGCCCTTCACATACGCCCGCGCACGGAGATCGGCTTCGCCAAACACAACGCGAGTAACAACGGGCGGAGGGGCCTCAGAAATCTGTCCCAGAGCCTTCAGCTCGGCGATCAGTGTGTCGATCGTGAGTTTCGGCCGCGCGGTTGTCATCGACTCTCCCCAAGGGGATGGCGGCGCCAGTCCTTGTAGAGCAGATACTTTGCAGGGCGCTTGCCGAGCGCGCCAAACCATTGCGGGCAATAAGCACGCATCCAGATAAAGTCGCCAGCATAGACGGGATACCACGAGTCGCCGAGGCGGTAGATGCCGCCGCCATCGAGCATCAGCAGCCCGTGCTCCATCACATGCACCTCGACCATGGGAAGCGACGCGCCGGGCTCGTAGGTCATCGTGTTCACCGCAAAATCGTAAGCCGGACCGTCGGGCATCAGCGCGCGCACGCGTAGCGCGTCATCGTCAAGCAGCGATGCGGCTTTTATCGCTGTCTCATCGCCGATCACAACCTTGGGCGCGGCCGCGCCGGCATGCGGCTCGTAGGGTTTTTCGATCACCTCCGCGCGCGCAATTCCCGTCGCGCGCACCGTGTGCTCGGCTCCTTGCGGCAAATAAGCAAACCCGCCCGGCTTGAGAATGTGCTTCTTGCCTTTCGTTCTTACTTCAAGCTTGCCGTCAAGGACGTAGATGAATCGCTGCGCCGGCGCTGGGCCAAGCGAGCCGCCGGCAACGAACTCGGCGGTCATTTGCGTAAAGCGCGCGCCCATCTGCGGTGCGGCATGAATAATGACCTCTACACCGTCTGCATCGGGCAGCGGTGAGCGAATATAAGTGTCGGGAGTCTGCAGCAGGTGATCCGCCTTGTGGCTGCTGCGGGTTGATCCAAGATGGTGCACGTGCGACCTCGATCTGGGGAGACTGCAAAGAAGATTCGGAAGAATTCCGATGCTCGATTTTATCCGAAGCGGGCGGCCAGCCTATCGAGGAAAATCCTAGCGACATGGAGCGCGGCCGCAACGTCCTCTTCTCGAACCGTTTCGCTGGGATGGTGGCTGATTCCGCCGGGGCTGCGCACAAAGAGCATCGCCGCCGGAACGCTGGCAGCGATCACCATGGCGTCGTGTCCGGCGCCGCTGGTCATGCGCTTGTCCGGCATCCTTGCCGCGAGCATCGCATTGGTAAGGTCAGCCGTCAGGTGTTCATCCATCGGCACCGCCGGCTGATCAACTTGTTGCGCCCAGTCCAGAGTCACACCGCGTTTATCGGCGATGGCCTGTGCGCGCGCGACCAACAAATCCACAGCGGCGCGGCGGGCGCCATCGTCGGCGTGGCGAACGTCGAGGCTCAGACTTACGGAACCGGCAATTACATTGGCAGCGTTCGGTTCTGCGTCAATCTTGCCCACGGTTGCGACCAGACCGGCCGTGCTTTCTGCCTTGGCCTCCACCGCGACGATCCATTCCGCAGCGGCGGCCAGCGCATCGCGCCGCAGATTCATCGGTGTCGTTCCGACATGGTTGGCGTGCCCTTGAAAGCTGAACTTCAGGCGCGATTGGCCGGCGATCGCCGTCACCGCCGCCACCGAAAGGCTTTCCGCTTCGAGAACCGGCCCCTGCTCAATGTGCATTTCGACGAAGCCGAGCACATGGTCATCGAGCGCCGCCTCGCCGATTTTGCTCGGGTCGAGCTCGAACGCGCGAATCGCGTCTGCGAGCGTAATGCCGTCCGCATCTTTCAGCGCAAGCAGCGCCGCGTCAAAGCGGCCCGCAACGGCACGGCTGCCGATGAACGGCACGCCGAATCGAACTCCTTCTTCTTCAGAGAACGCAATGACCTCGATCGGAAAGGGAAGCTTCAGCTCCTGCGCCAGCTCGACCCATTCGAGAGCGAGGGCCACGCCAAGCACACCGTCGAATGCACCGGCGTTGGGAACGGAATCGATATGCGATCCGACGATTAATCGTTTGCCGAGCGCACCCGTCGGCACCCACAGCCCGCGCAAGTTTCCCGCTGCATCCATTCGCGCCGACATGCCGAGCGATTCCATGCGTGTGCGCAAAAACTCGTGGACGTCGCGCACCGGCGGCGTGAGGAATCGGCGGGTCGTGCGGCCCGGCTCTTCACTCATCTCGGCGATGCGCCTGCACGTGGCGATCACACTTTGCGCGCGATCTTTCATGAGCGCACCTGCTCTCTGCCGCGCGGCGTGCCCGGAAACCGATCCGCAGATTGGTCTGAATAGACTTTTTCGCCGCGCAGCCAGGTCTCTTTCACGCGGCCGCGAAGTTGCGCGCCGAGATATGGAGAAATCTTGTGGCGGAAGTGGAGATCTGCTTCGCTCACGGTCCATTCGGCGTCGGCATCGAAGACAACAAAGTCCGCGTCGGCGCCGGGCGCGATTGCTCCCTTGCGCCCGCTCAAGCCTGCGAGCCGTGCGGGCGCTGCGGCCAGCCACTGACCGATCCGTTCGAGAGTCGGGCCGGGGCCCAGCTTGGGCCCGCGCCGATGCATCGCTGTCCAAATCACCGGGAGCGCCAGCCCAAGGCTCGCGATCCCGCCCCACGCCTGATCGAAACGTCCGTCCGCGCTGTGTTTCATCTCCCGAGGACATGGCGAATGATCGGTCGCGACGAGATCGATGACGCCGTCTTCGAGTGCTTGCCACATTTTGTCGCGATTCTCCGCATTTCGAATCGGCGGCGCGCATTTGAATTCCGTTGCGCCATCGGGAACTTCTTCGCTCGCAAACCATAAGTAGTGAGCGCAAGTCTCCACGGTTAATGGCAACCCACGCTCGCGTGCCGCAGCGATGATCGGCAGAGCCTTCGCGCTCGATAAGTGCACGATGTGGATCGGAGTCCGGACCTCTTCGGCGAACCGGATGAGCATCGCGATGGCCTCGACTTCCGCAGAATCGGGGCGCGATGCCAGAAACGTCGAGTACTTGCGCCAATCGGCGCCTGCGGCGTTGAGTTCGCGCGTCGCAGCCTCAACGGGCCCGGCAACTTCAGCGTGGACAAGCAGCGGCAGCCCCGTGCCACGCAGCTTTTCGAGCGCCAGCCGCAGCTCGGCTTCGTCAACCCACGCAAATCCGTCGATGCCGGAGTGAATCAGGAAGCATTTGAAACCGGGAACGCCGGCACGCGCCAACGGCTCGATCTCTTCACTATTGCCGCGCACCACGCCGCCCCATGCAGCCCAGTCGACCCACGTCTTTCCCTTTGCCGCCGTGCGCTTGGCTTCGAACGCCGCCGCATTGATCGTTTCCGGCACGCAGTTCAGCGGCATGTCGACGACCATCGTCACACCGCCGGCTGCTGCGGCTCGCGTCGCCGTCTCAAAACCCTCCCAATCGGTGCGGCCCGGCTCGTTGATGTGCACATGAGTATCGACCAGCCCGGGCAACAGCACTGCATCGCCAAAATCCACACGTTCCGACCCAGCAGGGAATTCATCCCAACCACCAACCGCTGCGATGCGCTCTCCATCAACGAGAACAGCCGCCGGCGCGAGACCCGCGGCCGTCAGTACGCGTGTGGAGCGGAGGGTTCTTGTCATCTTGTTTGTACTGTCGCTGAAACGGGAGCTCAAGGGCAAGCGCCGCGCGCCTCCACCCCATGGCGATTTGCGATGTTTTTTCGGGCGGACCGCGGCCGAGGGGCCTCAAACATCGAAGGATGCCGAAGCGGCGGCGTTATCCGCGCAGCTTTGCCAGCAGATCCTGAGGGTGGACAGGCTTTGCGAGAATGTCGAACTCGTAACCCTCGGCGCGCGCTTTCTCCAGCAGATCGGCCGTCGCAGCCTGGCCGGAAAACAGAAGGATTTTGATACTGGGAAGCAGGGCGCGAATGCGGATGGCGGCATCGATCCCATTCAGGTCCGCCATAATCACGTCTGAAATAAGCATGTCGGGCTTGAAAGATTCAGCAAGCTCGAGGGCCTTCTCGCCGGAATACACCGCGCGAGCGTCAAATCCGCTTTGGTTCAGAATAATGGTCAACGTATCGGCGATCACTCGTTCGTCGTCGGCGACCAGCACTTTTGGTTTCGTGTTCGACATACACTCCTGAGGGGACAGGGAAGGGAATTTGCCCGGCTACGCTGGTTGGCCCGCAAAACCGGGTCAGGGAGCGTCGCACGGCTCTTGCGCTTTCATTCCGTAGAGAATGGTACGCTTTACCAGTGTAAAGCACGGCAAGCTGTTCTGCGCCGTTGATTTGACGTTCGTTGCCGGAGCGCCCAAATGGCCGGGCGCACCTCAAAGCCGCCGATTCATCTGTCATCCATCGCACCCTTTTATACTGGCGCAAACAAGCGGTAGATTGCCTCGCCATCCCCGACCGGAGCAAAGGAAATGCTGGAATCGACTGTCCCCATCGCCACTCTCGAAGCGCCGCCGGCGAAGGATGCGATCATCCGCGCGGAAAAGGTGGAGAAGTATTACGCGCAGCCCAGCCAGAATCGCATTCAGGTGATCTCGGCGACGGATCTGAGCATTTTTCCAGGCGAGATTCTGGCGTTGCTGGGACCTTCGGGCTCGGGCAAATCAACCATGCTGCGCATGTTGACCGGGCTTTCAACGCCGACGGCCGGCCAGGTTTACTGGCATGGCACTCCCATTTCCCAAGCTGAGGTGAATGTCTCTATCGTTTTTCAGAGCTTTGCGCTCTTTCCCTGGCTGACTGTTCTTGAGAATGTTGAAGCGCCGCTGCAAGCGCGCGGCGTTCCCCCTGCCGAGCGGCGCGAACGCAGCATGAAGATGCTGGACGTTGTCGGCCTCGACGGATTCGAAGCTGCGTATCCCAAGGAACTTTCAGGCGGAATGCGGCAGCGCGTTGGCTTTGCGCGCGCCCTCGTTGTCGAGCCGGAAGTTCTGTTCATGGACGAACCGTTTTCAGCGCTCGATGTGCTGACAGCGGAGAACCTGCGCAGCGAACTGCTCGAGCTGTGGGCGAAAAAGACCATGCCCACGAAGGCCGTTTTTCTGGTCACACACAACATTGAAGAAGCCGTGCTGTTGGCTGACCGCATCGTTGTCCTGGGGCGCAATCCGGGCCACGTCCGCACCGATTTTCCGGTGCAATTGCCGCAGCCGCGCGACCGCAAGTCAGAGAGTTTTACGCAGTTGGTCGACTACATCTACAAGGTGCTCACGCAGCCGGATGTGACGCCGGCTGAAGCGCCCGGCCAGCTTGTCGGGCCGCGCATTCGCGATCAGCGCCAAATGCGCTACCAGATGCTGCCGCATGCACGCCCCGGCGGCATTGCTGGATTGCTTGAACTGCTGCTCGACCGCGGCGGCCGCGACGACATGTATCGGTTGGCCGACGACCTTGCGTTTGAAATCGACGACCTGCTGCCGATTGTGGATGCAGCCCAGATGCTCGGTTTCCTGAAAGTGGAAGAAGGCGACGTCGTGATTACGCCCAGCGGCGAAGAGTTCGCCAACTCCGAAATCCTGCGGCAGAAAGAGCTGTTCCGCAATGCGGCCGTTGAAAACGTGCTTCTGCTGCGCCAGATTCGGCGCGCGCTCGATGCCAAAAGCGACCACACAGTTCCGGAGGAATTCTTTCTTGACATGCTCGATGAGCAGTTCAGCGAGGAAGAATCGCAGCTTCAGATACAGACTGCCGTCACGTGGGGCCGCTACGCCGAGCTTTTCGATTTCGATTCGGGGCGCCGCCGCTTTGTGATGCCCGACGCCCTCGAAGAAGAAATCGCCGCGAGCGAGGAAGACAAGTGAATCTCCCTCACCCCCTCGCCCGATCGCTGGTCGTGGTGCGCCGCACGCCGTTCTTCATCGATCTCGGTGTTGCCGCGTTTATGCTGGCGCTGTTTTTCGCGGTGGTCAGCACCGGCGTCTACTGGTTCCAAAAACCGATTCCGGTCGTTCCCATCTCGAACGCCATCGGCGCGCTGCCACTCTATGCGTTTTATTCGCTGATGCGCATGGCCATTGCCTACAGTCTCAGCCTGGCCTTCGCAGTCTCTTACGGGTACATCGCCGCCTACAATCCGCGTCTGGAGCCCTGGATGATCGCGGTTCTCGACATTCTGCAATCCATTCCCGTGCTCAGCTTTCTACCGCCCGTTGTACTCGCCATGGTGTCGCTCATTCCCGGCCACCAGCTCGGCATCGAGATGGCGGTCATTTTCCTCATCTTTACCGGCCAGGTTTGGAACCTCGCGTTCAGCTTTTATACTTCGCTCAAAACCATTCCAAAAGAAATGGTTGAAGCCTCGCGCATCTATCGTTATTCCGGGTGGCAGCGCTTCTGGCAGCTTGAAATGCCGTTCTCGGCAATCGGACTGGTCTGGAACTCGATCATCTCTGTTGCCGGCGGCTGGTTTGCGCTCATCTTTTGCGAAACCTTCACCATGGGCACGCACAATTTTCAACTGCCCGGCCTCGGCAGCTACATTCAGTCCGCAACCAACAATCAGGACGTTCATGCACTACTGGCCGGCATCTTCACGGTAATCCTGATTGTCGTCGCCACCGATCAGCTAGTGTGGCGGCCGCTGATCGCGTGGAGCGACAAATTCAAATTCGAGCAAGTCGAATCTGCGGATCGGGTCACCTCGCCAATCCTTCATCTCATTCGCCGGTCGAGAATTTTGGGCGATCTTCCCGGCCGCATTTTTTCGCGCATTGAGGAGCCGGTTTACCAACACATGGCGCAAACCCGCGAATGCCGCGTAGTCAGGCCGCTGGATGAATCGAAGTTGGGCAAACCTTCGCCCGCGCTCTGGGCCTTGGCGGTTGCCGGGATTTTCGCAATATGCTGGGCCGCGATCCAGGCAATGTTCATGCTCGCCACGGTCACGGGGCATGAGCTTCGGTATTTGCTTGAGGGCGCGGCTGCAACCTTTCTTCGCGTCAACGCCTCGCTCGTCATCTCCGCAGCTTGGACGATTCCAGTAGGCGTCGCCATCGGCTTCAATCCACGGCTGGCGCGCATCGTGCAGCCGGTCGCGCAGATTCTAGCCTCTGTGCCCGCGACGGCGTTTTTTCCTATTCTGCTCATGGGGCTGGTAAAGATCGGCGCTGGTCTGGGCATCGGATCGATTGCGCTGATGCTGCTCGGCACACAGTGGTACATCCTGTTCAACGTGATTGCGGGCGCCATGGCCATTCCATCGGATCTGCGCGAGGTATCTTCGCTCTACCATTTCACGCGCTGGCAGCGATGGACCAAACTGATTCTTCCCGGCATCTTTCCTTATCTGATTACCGGAATGGTGACCGCGTCGGGCGGAGCCTGGAACGCGTCGGTGATGGCCGAGTACTCGCACGTTCAAGGCCAGACGCTCGAAACCATCGGACTCGGAGCGCAGATCGATGCCGCAACTGACAGCGGCCGCTTCGCGATGCTGCTGCTGGCAACGATCATGATCTCGCTCATGGTGGTCACCATGAATCGCCTGGTTTGGCGGAGGCTTTACCGGCTGGCTGAGACGCGGTTCAAGCTCGAGGGCTGAGTAACCTGTGCTGGACTGAACTTTTCGCTGAGCCCTTCAAAACGCGAATCACCCTCGGCGGCTCGGCTCTTTTTCGATGAGCGGCACCCAGAAATGGAAGCGCGCTCCACTGCCTGGCGCGCTGGTCGCTTCAATCCCTCCGCCATGCGCGGCGAGAATGGCGCGCGTGATGGCGAGTCCCATCCCCGATCCCTTCCGCTTACTCCCTCGGCCGCGGTAGAACTTTTCAAAAATCAGCGGAAGATCGGCAGCATCGATGCCGGGACCGTCGTCTTCCACATAGAACTCCACGCGGTCGTCGCTGCGCTCTGTTTTAAGCGTTACGCGCGAGCCTGGCGGAGTGTGGCTTGCCACATTTTCGAGCAGGTGGCGGAGAACTCTGCCCAGCAGATGAGGATCGAACCACGCTGGCTTGTCATCATCGCCGTCCGCCGCAGCCGAGAGGATCGTTACTCTGTGTTCGCGCAGGATTTTGCGCGATTCTTCCACTGCTTGATCAAGCAGCGCGCGCGGGTGCACCGAGGTCATCTTCACCTGAACCACATTGGCATCGATCTCGGCCATCTCCACGGCTTCGCCCACCAGCAGATCGAGCCGCGCCGACTCTTCGTCGAGAATGCGCACCATCTCCATGCGCCCGGCCTCATCAAGGCCCTCGCCCGCGAGCAATGTCGTGGCAGCCGCGCGAATGGACGTAAGCGGCGTGCGCAATTCGTGCGACAGCGAATCGACAAGCGCAGTGCGCAGCCGGTCTGCCTCGCGCAGGGCTTCAATGCGTGTGGATGTTGCGATGGCAATCGATCGCGCAACGGCGATGGAAACCTGCGCGGAAACCGCGGTCGCCACTTCGAGCGAAAGCGCATCCGGCCGCCAGGCAAGCGCGCCCACCGGCTTTAACCCCAACGCCAACGCGTTCGTCTGGTAGCCGGCAAAGGGAGAAATCGTAGGATTCAATCCCTGCGTGACGGCCTGCATATGCGCCCGCACGCTTGGCGAAATCTCACTCGCCGAAGAGAAAAACCGGTCGTATTCACCGACATACAGAACCACGGCTTCAAGCGCGAAGATTCGGCCAATCGCTTCGGGTAAGTCGCGCAGCAGCCGGTCGGCATCCTCGAACAGCATCATCTCCTGGCTCAGCGAATAGAGCTTTCCCACGTCTTCTTCGCGTTGCTGGGCGCGGAGAGTCTGTTTTCGCGCGCGCTCTGCAAGCCGCCCGACGACCACGCAGCTCAAAGCGAACGAGACCATAGCAACCCATTGCTGCGCGCCCTCAATCCTGAACGTGTGCAGCGGAAGCAGGAAGAAATAATCGAAGCAAACGGCGCAAAGAACGGCAGTGTATATGGAAAGCGCTATTCCGGCTTGCGCGGCCCACCATACCACGAGCACCAGGAACACCATCCCCGCAGTGGTGGAGTTGGCGCCGAGCCAGACCAGCAGAAACGTCGCCAGCGCCGCCGTGCAAGTGGCCGCCAGCCAGCGCAAACCCTGTCGTGCATAGCCGGGTACGCTCATCGTGTCTCCACCGGAATCATACCCCCAGGGGGCTCACTGAAATTCCGCGAGAAATTGATGTAAGCTTCCCAAGGAAGAAAGAAGCAAGACATGCCGGGAAGAATTCTGGTCATTGACGACGAGCCGCAGATTACGCGGGTGCTGCGCGCCGCACTTTCAGCGCAGGGATACGATGTTCGCACGGCCAACGATCCCGACGAAGGATTGCGGCTCTTCCGCGATTGGTCGCCGGACCTGGTGATCACCGACTTGATGATGCCGGTGATGAGCGGGGTTGAAGTCTGCCGCGCCATTCGTTCGCACAGCGCAACCCCGGTGCTTGTTTTGTCGGTGCGCGAACACGAGCGATCGAAAGTCGAGGCGCTCGACGCCGGCGCCGACGACTACGTAACGAAGCCGTTCAGCATTCAGGAGCTCCAGGCTCGCGTCCGGGCGCATCTACGCCGCGCTCCTGAGCGCACAACCGCCCCCATCGAGGCCGGCGACTTTGTGATTGACGTGCGTGCGCATTCCATCCTCGTCCAGGGCAAGCCCGTGCACCTGACGCCCAAGGAATTCGATCTGCTCCTGCATCTGGCGCGCAACTCGGGGAAAGTCATGACGCATCGTGTACTGCTCACCGTGGTCTGGGGAGCGCAATCCGCGCACCAGCCCGAGTACCTTCGCGTTTTCGTCGGCCAGCTCCGAAAAAAGCTCGAGGCCGAGACGGGCCGCCAATATATCCAGACCGAGCCATGGGTCGGCTATCGGTTTGTGCCCGAGGGCTGGACTGAAAACGAAGGTTAAACGGCGGCGTGGACTCGAAGCCGGCTGCGTCTCGAATCGCGAACAGCTCTTTTTGCGCCTGCCTATTTTTCAACAACTTCCAACCCAATCCGAGCCATCCTTACGAAATCTTTAGGAATTCTTTTCGATTCTTAAAGCCGCCAAAGGACAGAATCCTAATGAGTCGAGGCTGAAGGCCTTGTCGCGTGGCTCTTCTGTGCTTCTGGGGCGTGCTTGGATTAGGTGCCCGAGGGAGTGCAGCTCGAGTCACGGCAAGCAAGCCGACACGGCCTCAAATCGAAGCGTGGAGATCCCGCATGCAAGATGCGCTGATGTTGCTCTACACCGTTATCTTTTTCGCCGTGGCGTTTCTTTACGTCAAGGCTTGCCAAAAGTTGAGGTAGCCCATGCACATGGATTGGATTTCTGCCACTGGACTCATCCTTTCGATTCTTCTGATGGTGTATCTCACCGTCGCACTGCTGTACCCGGAGAAATTCTGACATGTCTGCAAACGGCTGGCTGCAATTTGCCATCTACTCTGTAATTCTCCTGTTGTCGGTGCGCCCGGTGGGCATTTACATGTCGCGCGTCGTCGAAGGCGAGCGCACGTGGCTCGATCCGGTGATGCGTCCATTCGAGCGGCTCATCTACAAGCTGTGCGCCATAAAAGCCGACAAAGAGATGAACTGGCGTGAGTACGCGTTCGCGCTGCTCGGCTTCTCCGCGGCAGGCATGCTGCTCACCTACGGCCTTGAGCGCCTGCAGTATTACTTGCCATGGAACCCGCAGCAGCTTGCCGGCGTGGGAAGCGACCTGGCGTTCAACACAGCCGCCAGCTTCACGACCAATACCAACTGGCAGTTCTATACGCCCGAATCGACCATGAGCTATCTCACCGAGATGGCCGGCCTGGCGACGCACAACTTCTGGTCGGCGGCAGCAGGCATCGTTGTGGCGATCGCGCTCATTCGCGGCATCAAGCGGACAACTTCCCAAACCATTGGCAACTTCTGGGTCGACATGACGCGCACCCTGCTTTACATCCTTGCGCCGGCGTGCTTCATCTACGCGCTGCTTCTCGTTTGGCAGGGCGTGCCGCAGAATCTCAACACCTACACGCAAGCCCACACGCTCGAACAGCCCTCCCAAACTCAAACCATCGGCCAGGGGCCCGTCGCTTCGCAGGAAGCCATCAAGATGCTGGGCACCAACGGCGGCGGATTTTTCAATGCGAACAGCGCGCATCCTTATGAAAACCCCACGCCGCTTTCGAATTACATCGAGATCTTTTCCATCTTCGTCATCGGAGCCGGCCTCACTTACACGCTGGGCCGCATGACCGGTTCTCGCGGCCACGGCTGGGCGGTCTGCGCCGCGATGTACGTGCTATTCGCTACCGGCTTTGCCGTTGCTTACTGGGCCGAAGCCCATCCGTACAACATGATTCACGGAGCGCAGCAGATACGTACCGCGGGCGCGTCTGGCGGCAACATGGAAGGGAAAGAAGTGCGCAACGGCATTGCCGAAAGCGCGCTCTTCGCCACCATCACAACGGATGCGAGCTGCGGCGCGGTGAACAGCATGCACGATAGCTTCACGCCGCTCGGGGGCATGATTCCGCTGTCGAACATCATGCTCGGCGAAGTGGTCTTCGGCGGCGTCGGCGCCGGCATGTACGGCATGTTGGTTTACGTAGTCATCGCTGTCTTTATCGCCGGCCTCATGGTGGGCCGCACGCCAGAATACCTGGGCAAAAAAATCGAATCCTACGACGTGAAGATGGCCATGCTCTACGCGCTCATCTTTCCGCTCATCATTCTGACGTTCGCGGCTATCTTCGTTCTCATCCCGCAGGGCCTTTCGGTCACCAATAATCCAGGGCCGCACGGGTTCTCTGAAATTCTCTACTCTTTCACCTCGGGCGCGGGCAACAACGGTTCGGCGTTCGCGGGCCTGGGAACAAACTGGTGGTACAACATCGCGATGGGGTGGGACATGCTCATCGGCCGCTTCCTGATGATGATTCCCGCGCTCGCCCTCGCAGGCAATCTCGCGCAGAAGAAAAGCGTTCCGCCGTCCCCCGGAACCTTCCCGGTGAACACGCCGCTGTTCGCGGTGCTTCTCGTCGGCACAGTGCTGATCATCGGCGCTCTCACATTCTTCCCGGCCTTGAGCCTGGGTCCAATTCTCGAACACCTGCTGTTGCAAACCGGCAAAGTTTTTTAACCAACTGCAGATCACTGTGAACTACGAACTTTGAACTGAGAACTGAAAAGACTATGGCTGAAAAAACGAGTCTCTGGAACACGCAGATCATGGCCCAGGCCGCGCTGGACAGCTTTCGCAAGCTCGATCCGCGCTGGATGGTCAAGAACCCGGTGATGTTCGTCGTCGAAGTGGGCAGCGTGCTCACCACGCTGCTGCTCTTTGAAAACTATCGCCATCACCCCGAGTCGTTTTTCTTCAATCTGCAGATCACGCTGTGGCTCTGGTTCACGGTGCTGTTTGCGAACTTCGCCGAGGCCATGGCCGAAGGCCGCGGTAAGGCGCAGGCCGACACGCTGCGCAAGGCCAAGGGCGAGACCATCGCCAAGCGCTACACCGCCGACGGCAGCTTTGAAGAAGTCGTCAGCGGCGCACTTCGCGCCGGCGACATCATCTACGTCGAGGCCGGAAAATTTATTGCCGGCGACGGTGAGGTGATTGAGGGCGTCGCTTCGGTCGACGAATCCGCGATCACAGGAGAATCGGCGCCCGTAATTCGCGAAGCGGGCGGCGACCGCTCGGCCGTCACTGGCGGCACGAAGGTCCTCTCCGACTGGATCAAGGTCAAGATCACGTCGAACCCGGGCGAGACTTTTCTCGATCGCATGATCGCGCTGGTTGAAGGCGCCACGCGCCAGAAGACGCCGAACGAGATCGCGCTCAGCATTCTACTTTCCGGTCTCACCATCATCTTTTTGCTCGCCGTTGTCACTCTGCAGCCGTTCGCAATTTATTCCAGCGCGCCGCAAACTGTCTTCGTTCTCGTGTCGCTTCTCGTCTGCCTCATTCCTACGACCATCGGTGGGCTGCTGTCGGCCATCGGCATTGCAGGCATGGACCGGCTTGTCCAATACAACGTGCTCGCCATGAGCGGCCGCGCAGTTGAAGCCGCGGGAGACGTGAACACGCTGCTGCTCGACAAAACAGGCACCATTACTCTCGGCAATCGTCAGGCGACGGAGTTCATGACCGCGCCTGACGTCAGCCAGGAACGCCTGGCCAATGCGGCGCAGCTCGCGTCGCTGTCGGATGAAACGCCGGAGGGCCGCTCGATCGTTGTGCTCGCAAAAGAAAAATACAACCTGCGCGGGCGCGATCTCGCCGGGATCCACGCCGAGTTCGTCCCATTCACGGCGCAGACCCGCATGAGCGGCGTCAATCTTCCCGGCACGCGCATCCGCAAAGGCTCTGTAGACGCGATCGCGCGCTTCCTTGAAGAGCAGGGCTCCTCGCTTCCGCAAAAGGTGCGCGACAACGTTGAAGAGATCGCGCGGCAGGGCGGCACGCCACTGGTAGTCGCGGAGAACGCTTCGGCGCTGGGCGTAATTTATCTCAAGGACATCGTGAAGGGCGGCCTCAAGGATCGCCTTGCGCGCCTGCGCGCCATGGGCATCCGCTCCATCATGATTACCGGCGATAATCCCCTCACCGCCGCCGTGATTGCGCGCGAAGCCGGCGTCGACGACTTTCTAGCCGAAGCCAAGCCCAAAGACAAGATGGACCTGATCAAGCGCGAGCAGGGGAAGGGCAAGCTGGTTGCGATGACGGGCGACGGTACCAACGACGCGCCCGCGCTCGCCCAGGCCGACGTAGGCGTAGCCATGAACTCGGGCACGCAGGCCGCCAAGGAAGCCGGCAACATGGTCGACCTCGACTCCAACCCGACCAAACTCATCGAAATCGTCGAGATCGGCAAGCAATTATTGATGACGCGCGGCGCGCTGACCACTTTCTCCATCGCCAACGACGTGGCCAAGTACTTCGCCATCATTCCCGCCATGTTTGCCGGAGTTTTTCCGGTTCTGCAGGCGCTGAATATCATGAGGCTCAACTCGCCGCACTCAGCCATTCTTTCTGCGGTCATCTTCAACGCGGTCATTATCGTGGCGTTGATCCCGCTGGCTCTGAAGGGCGTGAAGTATGAGCCCAAGGCGGCAGATGTGCTGCTGCGCAACAATCTGCTGATCTATGGCGTCGGCGGCATCATCATTCCGTTCATCGGCATCAAGGCCATTGACCTTTGTTTGGTGGCAATGCATTTGGCGTAAGTGAGACCGGCAACAGGGAACAGAAGACGCACCGAAGCCGCGAGAGTTTTGCTGAAAGCCAGGGGCTAAGAGCTGTTTTTAGGAGATTCAAGATGCACTCGACAATGGCTGTTCACGAAGAAGAAATCATTCACCCCGGGCACCACGCGCCGGAGCCGCCGGTGAAGCACTCCCTCTGGGCAACTTCGATCCTCTTTACCGTGATCACCGCCGTCATCTTCGGCCTGATCTACCCGCTGGTCATCACCGGCATCGCGCATGTTCTTTTCCCGCGCCAGGCCGCGGGCAGCCTGATCGTTCGCAATGGGCAAGTGATTGGCTCGGAACTCATCGCGCAGAGCTTCACCTCCGACAAGTACTTCCACCCACGTCCTTCCAATGCGGGCAACGGTTACGATGCCACCGCTTCCAGCGGCACCAATCTGGCTCAGTCCAACGCCAAGCTGCCGCAGCGCATGCAGGCGGACATTGACAAGCTGCACGCCGAGAATCCCACAACGCCCGTTCCCATCGATGCGGTGACGTATTCGGCTTCAGGCCTCGATCCTGACATCACGCCCGACAACGCTTACTTCCAGGCGCCGCGCGTGGCCAAAGCCCGCGGCCTCACGGTCGACCAAGTCAACGCGATCATCGCCCAGCACATCGAGCATCGGACTCTCGGCTTCATCGGCGAGCCGCGCGTCAACGTGCTCGACCTGAACATCGCGCTTGACAACACGCCATCGAAATAGCGTTACGAGATTTGTCTCCGATTTTTCCTGACGCGGCTCCCCAAGCCATGACTTGGCGGGACAGGCTAACCAGCCTGACCCGCTTTTCTTTTGCGATGACTTCGCTTTCCCGTCGCTCCCGTTGAGAACGACGACAAGGTTGAATGCTGCGTGCAGGCTCGGGCCTTTCTGGAATTCGCGCCGACGCCTTCTCGTAACTCACGCGCGAGATCGGCGTTCGCATGGCAGCATGGCGCGTGAATTGAACTGCGCTAGGTCTTGCGGATGTTCAGGACGTCTTCGATGATGTCTGCGGCTTGGCCGGGGCCGTCGATCTGGGCAATCGCGGATTGAATCTTGCGCGCGGCGCGGCGATAGGAATCCTCTTCCATGACTTTGCGCACGGCTGAACGAAGGCGCTTCGCATTCACTTTGCGCGGATGAATGACGATCCCCGCTCCATGCGCTTTGACGCGCGCAGCGACGCCCGGCTGGTCGTTCCCGAGAGGAATACAGACCATTGGCACACCCTCGGCGAGCGACTCCAGCACCGTGTTCAGTCCCGCGTGGGTGATGACGGCTGTGGCTCGCTTTACGATCTCGAGTTGCGGAGCGTAGTTCACGACCAGCGGATTGCCGGTGAGCGGTCCGAGCTGTTCACGCGTGAGACCGCCGCCCAGAGACATGACGAGCTGAACGTCGAGCGGCGCGCAGGCTTCCGCAATCATCTGAAACTTGTCGCGCGATTGGTTCTGCAGGGTGCCAAGCGAGGCGAAGACAAGAGGGCGGCCGTCAAGCTGGTCCCAGGGAAAATCGACAGGCGGGCGCTGCACCGCGTCGACGAACGGGCCGGTGTAATAAAGATGCGGCGGCGGCGGTTCGATATCGAACTCGAGCGCGCGCGGCAATTGCGTAATCTGTGCGAGCTTTGAAAGCCCTTCACCGGGAATGCGGCCCACATTCATTCCCCAGGCCACGCGGTATTCGTTGACCGCATCGAAAATGGGCCGGGCAACGCGCGTGAGGATGCGAATGGCAATCTCATTGCGCGCGCGGGCCCACCAGCGCTGGCTACCCGACCATCCAAAATAAAACGGCGGATAACGATTGTCGTTGACCATGGGCGGAATCAGCGCGAGTGAAATGAAGGGCAGGCCCAGATACTCGGCAATGTTGTTGGCCATGTCGGCTTCATCCACGAGCAACGCGTCAAGGTTGGCGTTGCGGACCGCGTCCAGTCCATCGCGAAGCACCATGCGCGCGGTGTTGCACACGCGATCCATGGTGAAACGAAGAACCTCTGCGCCCGTCATCTCGCCGAGCCGCTGATCGAGTTTCTGAAGGGTTCCGAGCGGATAGTCGCTCTGGCCGATGAGGCAGAAATCGATGCCCGCGGCTCTCACGCGTGCCTCAACGTCGGCGATGCCGAAGATGATGACGGTGTGGCCGCGCTGCTGCAGGCGGCGCGCCAGCGCGGTGAGAGGGTTCAGGTGCCCGGTTCCTGGAAAACAGAATGCGCCCAGCGTTGCCATTGTTTCTTATGCTAACGGAACGCCGCGACTGCCTTCGAGCTTGCTTGGAATCGTGACGCTTGCATTTCAGGTCCCGACAATCTTGAATCTCTTACCGCCGGTGGAGGGCCAGCCATTGAATCACGCGGAAGGCAGCCCACATCTCCGCATACACCGCGAGGGCAACCAGAGCGGCGGCCTCGAAGGCACTGATGAACGCGGTTGCGGCAGCGTCTTTTCGTAACCGCAGGTAGAGGACACTGACCGCCAGCAATGCAAAAAGGCTTGCGAGCGAGACCAGGACGATTGCATTGACGCTTCCGGCTGGGCGGTCGCACGGGCAGAGCATGAGCACGAACGTGGATGCACCCGTAAGCCCGGCGATCAAAGCCAAACCCATCCAGGATCCCAACCATGCGTTGGCGCTGGAGCGCTGGTTGCGAATTCCGGGTGATTTGAAATCAAGAAACATGCGGTGGAGTGAGAGAAATCCCATAGACGGCTTGCGATCAGTCACCCTAAATTAGTTGTGCTTGCCCTTCCACTCCTCGTAGGGGCCCTGGAAGTCTTCGATGCCGCCGTCGTGAAAGATCCACAGTCGGGTGGCAACTTCGTCGATCAGGTCGTGATCGTGCGTGACCAGCAGAACCGTACCCTCGTAGCGTTGCAGCGCGATGTTGAGTGCGTTGATGGCTTCGAGATCGAGATGATTCGTGGGCTCATCGAAGATGAGGATATTGGGCTTGGTGAGGATCAGTTTGCAAAACGCGAGGCGAGCCTGCTCGCCGCCGGAGAGCGCCTTGGTGGGCTTGGAGCCTTCTTCGCCCGAGAAGAGCATCTGGCCGAGAATGCCGCGAATATCTTCGACGTGCGCGGCGGGATTCCACTGGTGCAGCCACTCGGCAACCGTGGTTCCATGCTGAATGGTTGAGCCAACGTCCTGCGGAAAGTATCCGACCTGCGCCTCGTGCCCCCAGAAGACGGTTCCGGAATCGAGCGTGAAGCCAGGCTCGGCGAGGCCGGGATAGTTGGCAAGCAGGCTCTTGAGCAAGGTAGTCTTTCCGGCGCCGTTGCGGCCCATGATGCAGATTTTCTCGCCGCGCAGCAAGTTTGCGCTAAATCCATCGATCACCTTCAGATCGCCATAAAACTTCGAGAGATGCTTGAACTCAAGCACGTGCTTCCCGCTGGGCCGAATCTGGTCGAACTTGATGTAGGGCCGCTGAATGTTGGAGCGGGCGAGCTCGTTGGTCTGCAAACGTTCAACTTCCTTGCGGCGGCTGGTGACTTGCGAAGAGCGCGTGCCGGCGGCAAAGCGCGCGATGAACTCGTTGAGCTGCGCGATTTTCTTCTCACGCTGCGCGATTTGCGATTCGAGCGTGGAGCGAATCTGCGTTTTGGCCATCACCATGTCGTCGTAGCCGCCGGTGTAGGTAATGATGGTCTGGTAATCGATGTCGGCGGTGTGGGTGGTGACGGAGTTGAGAAAGTGCCGGTCGTGCGATATGGCGATCATGGTTCCGTCGTAGCTCAGCAGGAAATCCTGCAGCCAGTGAATGGAGTCGAGATCGAGATAGTTGGTGGGCTCGTCGAGCAGCAGAGCCATGGGCTTGCCGAAGAGCGCCTGTGCCAGCAGCACGCGGACCTTTTGCCCGCCTTGCAGTTCGCCCATTTTCCGCTCGTGAAGCGGCTCGGGAATGTCGAGCCCATCGAGCAGAACGGCGGCGTCGCTTTCCGCGGTGTAGCCGTCTTCGTCGCCGATGGTGCCTTCGAGCTCGCCCAGGCGCATGCCATCTTCGTCTGACATTTCAGGCTTGGCGTAGATGCGATCGCGCTCTTCGAGTGCGGCCCACAGCGGCTTGTTGCCCATGATGACGGTGTCGATCACGCGAAAGGCGTCGAAGGCGAACTGGTCCTGGCGCAGCACGCCGAGCTTGCGCGGCCGGACTACCGTGCCCTTTTGCGCATCGAGCTCGCCGGAGAGGATCTTCATGAACGTGGATTTGCCGCTGCCGTTGGGGCCGGTCAGGCCGTAGCGACGGCCGGGAGTGAAGGAAGTGCTGACGTCTTCAAAGAGAATCTTTGAGCCGTAGCGCATGGTGACGTTGGAGACGCTGATCATTCTTTTGGGTTCCTGCGGTTGTTCCCGGTTACCGAGTCCGAGCCGCACTGCGACATTCCGCGTCGAGCGGTCGACAAGTTTGGGATGCTAGGCGGAAGCGGCGCGCTGAATCAGGCCGCGCCTGAGAATCGTTCCAGTTCCATTTTCGCACACGAGAGTGCGCCCCGCGTCCGCGTGAGAGTAGAATCAGCGCCATGAAGCGTCTCTCTGCAATCGCCATGTTTGTGGCTTTGCTGCTGAGCCTTATGCCTGCTCACGGCCATGCGTGCTGCGCGGGATCGGCGCGCGGACTCACGCACTCGTGCTGCGATTCGACGCTTGGCGCAGTTCACGGCATTTGCTGCACCGATGCGAGCGCAGTGGCTACGCCGGGACGCACTTCGGTGGTGGCTGCAAATGCGGCACACGCCACCGGTCGTATTTTGGCGGCGATCCATTTTGATGGGACTGCACGTTGTATGATCTCCGCTCGCTCTTCATCTTTGCCGCAGCGAACGCAGCCCCGTATTGTGCTGCGCACCTGATTTTTCCTCCATTCCATTTGCAGATTTTGCCGGCCGGAAACGGCATGCAGCGATACTTGTGCCCTGCGACAGCGCGGGTTCATAGAGGACTGCGCGCCCATGCGTCCGGCTCCATATTGGATCGGAAACGAGCGATATCGCTCCGGGAGGTTGAGATGAAATATTGGTGGGCGGGTGCGCTCTTGGCGTGTGTTCCTCTGCATCTTAGCGCGCAGATGCAGATGGGCGGGGCGGCAGTTTCGTTGAAGGCAAATGTGCTGCGGCATAGCGCGTCGGGTACAAGTCTGGAGCCGGACTCGAGCTCACCGCCGATGCTGATGCGCATGAGCGGCAAATGGATGGAGATGCTGCACGGCGAGGCCATCGTGGCCGAGCAGCAGCAGACCGGCCCGCGGGGACGCGACAAGCTCTTCAGCGTGAACTGGGCAATGCTGATGGCGCAGCGTTCCACGGCACATGGCGAATGGACCTTCGCGAGCATGCTGAGCCTGGAGCCCGCGACGATTACGGGACGTTATTATCCGGAGCTTTTTCAGCAGGGAGAGACAGCGTTTGGAAGAGCGATTGTCGATGGCCAGCATCCGCACGATCTCTTCATGGAGCTGGCAGTGGTGTACGACTTGAATCTCGGCGAGGGCGGCATGGCGTCGCTTTATGCAGCTCCCGTTGGCGATCCGGCGCTGGGTCCCGTGGCCTTTCCGCACCGCATGAGCGCAGAGAGCGATCCGCTGGCGCCGCTGGCGCATCACTTGCAAGACTCGACGCATATCGCCTACGACGTAGTGACGGACGGCATTACCTGGGGTCCGGCGCGGATCGAGGCTTCGGGGTTCCACGGGCGGGAGCCTGGCGAGAATCGCTGGACGATTGAAGCCGGCGCGCTTGATTCGTGGTCAACGCGGTTGACCGCTTCGTTAGCCAAGGACTGGATTGCGCAATACTCGATTGGACACTTGCATTCGCCCGAAGATTTGCATCCGCAGGAGGATGTTCTGCGGCAGACGACATCGATAGCCGTACATCATGCATGGACGTCGACCGAACTGGACGCCACTGCGGTTTGGGGCCGGAATCACACTATCGGCACGGATGTGAACGCAAACGGCTACCTGTTGGAGGGCGCGGTGCGGATTCGCGCGAAGCAGTCAATCTGGACGCGCATTGAAAACGATGATCGAACCACGGACTTGCTGGGCGCAGCGGCTCCGTCGGAAGAGAGTGTTGTCGGCCGCGTGCAGGCCTTTACCGGCGGCTATGCGCATCAAATCTGGCACGACAACTGGAGCGAGTTGGAACTGGGCGCTCAGGCCACGTTTTACACCACACCGACGGGGCTCTTGCCTTACTACGGGGTGCACCCGGCAGGGGTCGTAGGCGAACTCCATTGGCGAATCGGCCGATGAACCGCCAGCTGGCGCAAATCATTGCGCGGGCGGCGTTGCATATTTGCCCGACTTTACCCAAAGCGCGTCCACGCTCTCATCCTGCTGGCCGTAATCCTTATAAAGGAAGAGCAGGACAGTGGTGGGCGCGAAGCACTGGCGGTAGATGAGCCCGGTCCCGCCCGAGTGGCCGGGATGGATCGCATTAACGACCAAATTGAAATAGGCCGGCACCGTGCCGAGATCCACCATGTTGCCGTGAATGCCAGTGGTGATTTGGCGAAGGTGGCCGCCGGAAAAGGTCTCCGTTCCATCATCGCCGACGCCAAACGTGTATTGAGGCGGGTTGGGATCGTTCTGGTCGTATTGCGTATCGATGGCCACCTGGAGTTTGGTGAGCGGAGCCAGTGTCTGGGCCTGTACAACACGCATCACCACGTTGCAGGAGTTCTGCGAACCGGGTCCCGTGAATGCGCTGACGTAATTCGAGGCGTCGTCGCCGGTTTCGGCTGCGATGACTTGAGCGGGAGTGAGCGGCGGCTTGACGCCGGCGCAGATGGCGGGCGCCGCAAACAGCGAGGCGGGCGGCGCTGCAAAGGAGACTTTCGTAAGGTTGACGATCGCTGTCGGAGGCGTGTTTGGGGCGCTCATTTCCGCGCGCAGCACCAGGCCATCTTTCTGGTCGAGCCACGCCTTTAGAGACGTGCCTTGCGAGCTGCCTGTATAGACCTGGGCCGTAATGCCGTCGATGGTCTCAGTTCCTGCCAGCTTCAGGTCGCCCTTGGCGATGTCGCCCGACAGTTCCGCCGTCATGGCAAAAGGATCGCCCCAGTCGCCGGAGAATGTGCCCGCACTGCAGCCGACGTTTTTGTCGTTCGGATTCCAGCTCAGGTTCGTGCCGGCCGCGATGTCGATCAGGTTGTCAGTGGTTGATGCGGGCGTCGCGCCTTGAGCCGGAAGAAAAATCACCATCAGGGCTTTTGAGCCATCCCGGTAGATAGTCGTTGTCGATCCGGGAGTGCCGCCGGCCTGCGTGATTGTGTAAGCCGTGGGCGGCGTTTGCGCGTTCAGCAGTGGAAGAAAGGCAAGCAGGCAAAGGCAGACGAGGGCGCGTGGAGTTGACATCGAAAAACTCCCTTTCAGAAAGGATGGAAAAGGTCCGAAAGATTGCGATGCTAAAACGAGGGAAACCGAAAAAGGATTAGCCGATGATATTGAGGAGGACTGCGCCCGTCAAGAAGATAAATGGAGGTGAATTACTCGACTTGAAGTCCCTCAAAAGATGTCGATGAGTTTCGCGAACGCATCAAGCTCGATCAGGTGTTGCCCTTCGGGCGGCTGGTCGACGGAGGCGTGCTCAAGGACCCATGTGTCTGGATGAAACAGAAAGACCGCGTGCAGGCCGGCTGCGAGCGCGGGGTTGATGTCGCTTTTGGGGCTGTTGCCGATCATCCAAGCGCTCCGCGCTTCGACATTTTGGCGAAGAATTACGTCACGATATGCCTGCGGATCTTTCTCAGCGGGAATCTCGACGGCAGTGAAGTAAGGCGCAAGGCCGGAGCGGGCAAGCTTGTCTGCCTGCTCGGCGCGATTGCCCTTGGTCATGAGGATAAGGTGATGGCGCGTGGAGAGTTCGGCAAGTGTTTCGGCGACACCGGGCAAAAGCTCGATCTCCTGCTCGGCGATGGTGCGCGCGAAACTGCGAATGCGCTCGAGCTTGTCGTCTGTAACAGGTGCGGGGCTTAGGCGCTTAAAGCAATCCTCGAGCGAACGCGTGAAGCTCGTGAGGCCGTAGCCGTGAGTGAGGATGGTTTCGCGCTCGACTTGATTGAGAGTCTGGCGCACTTGCGCGGGCGAGTACTCCTTGTGATCGAGAAAGCTGATGAAAGCGGCGATGGCGCGCTCGAAGTAAATATTGTTTTGCCACAGCGTGTCGTCGGCATCGATGAGCAAAGTTTGGCCGGCAGGGAAGCGGGGCATGGAAGAAGAATACAGGCAGGTGCCAATAGCCAGTAGTTCGTAGCCAATAGAAAGCTGGCCGAGAGCCGGGAGCAAACAGCAGGCAGTAACGAATGGCTATTGGCTAATGGCTATCAACTACTGGCTGCGTTTCAGTAGCCGGGATGCGTAGCCTGGTTCGCGTTCGGCACCAGTTCCTGATAGAGGGCGTTGGGCAGGTGGGTTTGCCAGTGATTGGTGGCGCGGGCGACGAGAACCGTTCCCAGAAAAATGAATGCGACGATGGCGGCCATGGCCAGGGGCGTGACCGGCCGGCGGAAGCGTGGGAGCAGTGGTGAGGCTTTGCGCGCGGGCCCAAGGGAAAACTGTAACGCATCTTCAGCCGGGCACGATGCAATGCAGGACATGCAGGCGGTGCACTCGACGGAGCGAATTTGCACGAGCTTGTCGACGGGGAGATTGGCCGGGCATGCGTGCGCGCACTTGGCGCAGTCGATGCAGGCCATTGGGTTGCGCCGAATTTTGAGCGGGCTCACGAGCGACGCAAGCCCCATGAGCGCGCCGTAAGGACACAAGTAGCGGCACCAGAAATTCTCTACGAGGACCGACAGCAGGACCAGCACGGCGAGCACGATGGCTGCGGTCTCGCTCATGTCGCGGAAGAAGTTGAGCATCTTGACATCGGCGATGATGCCGTAGGGCGTGTGCATAAACTCATTGATCGCGGCTGCGGACATGGTGCCGATGATGGAGACGAAGAACGCGAGCAGCAGATACTTGAGCCCGCGCAAGGGAATATCGAGCCACCGCGGCAGGAGAAAGTTGCGGCGAAATATCTTTTTGCCGAGCCGGGCCAGCGCCTCAGAAAGCGTGCCGACCGGGCAGATCCAGGAGCAAAAGGCTTTCTTCGCAATCAAGCTGAGGCCGGCGAACGCCATGAAGAGAAACATGGCGGCGGGATGGATTTCGGGCACGCGGCCGGTTGAAACGAAGACCTTGAAGTTCATAAGGCCGGCGATGGGCAGCCAGCCTTCGGCGCCAGGCGGTCGCGGGACCTGGAGGCCGATGCCGCCGCGCTCAAAATACCGCGCCCAAAAGTAGAACTGAACGCCGAGCCACGCGTTGAGCAGGACGAATGCGAACTGAACGATGTGGCGGACGCGTTGCGAGTTATCGAGTGCGATGCGGCGGATAAGTCTTTTCTTTTGTTTTGCGGGAGCAGTGAGAATGGAAGTGTGAGAGCCCATATCCGGCCGTGCCTCTGGTAAAAGCGTAGAGGCGCGGCGGGGCGAGTGGATGTGATTTGGATCACGAGGGGAGGACGGCGGCTACGCGCCCAATTCGCTGCGGATAGCGTCGGCGATGGCGTTGGCGTGCCGGCGCATCGATTCTTCGCTCTCCGCTTCAATCATGACGCGCGCCAGCGGCTCGGTGCCCGAATAGCGTATGACAACGCGACCCGAGTCCTGAAGCTCCTGCTCGGCGGCGCGGATTGCGGCGACGACTGAAGGGATCGAATCCAGCGGCTTTTTCTCGCGGACTTTCACGTTGACGATGACCTGCGGAAAAACCTTCAGGTCGGCGCAAAGCTCGGCGATGGATTTGCCGGTGCGCGCAACCAGATCGAGCAGTACCAACGCCGTGAGCAGGCCGTCGCCCGTGGTGGCCAGATGCGGAAAGAGAATGTGGCCCGACTGCTCGCCGCCGAGCGCGGCATTTTCATTCTGCATCATTTCGAGCACGTAGCGATCGCCCACCGGCGCGCGTAGCATGCGAATGCCGCTGCGCTTGAGCGCGGCTTCAAGGCCCATGTTCGACATGGTTGTGGCGACAACCACGTCGCCCGTTAACATGCCGCGAGCCTTCAGGTCGCGCGCTGCCATTAATAGAATTGCGTCTCCGTTAATCACATTGCCGGCGGCGTCGGCCATCATGCAGCGGTCGGCATCGCCGTCGAAGGTCATGCCAAGGTCACCGCCGCGCGCTTTCACTTCGCGGGCCACGAATTCTGGATGCAGAGCTCCGCACTGTGCGTTGATATTGCGGCCGTCTGGCCGGATATTCAGCAGCGTAATGCCTGAGCTGTAGCCGCCATTCAGCCGCTGCAGAAGCTCGGGCGCGATGGCAGCGGCAGCGCCGTTGGCGCAGTCGGCCACAATTTTTATTCCTGCTAGCGACAGGCCGGGAACGCAGTCGATCAGGAACTGAATGTAGTCTGCCTGAAAAGCCGGACTGTCTTCGACGGCAGCGAAACTTTGAGCGCCGGAGATGCGCGTTTGCGCGGCGTGGTGCAGGATTTCCTCTTCCATTGCCAGCTCAACTGCATCGGGGAACTTGAAACCATCGGCGCCGAAGAGCTTGATGCCATTGTCGTCCCATGGATTGTGCGAGGCCGAGATGACAACGCCAGCCTGAAAACCGTGCGTGCGCGCCAGGAATGCAATCGCCGGAGTGGTGATGACGCCCGCGCTTTCAACAGTTGCGCCCGCCTCACAGAGGCCTGCGGCCAGCGTTGCGGCGATCCACGGACCCGATTCACGGGTGTCGCGGCCGAGAATGACGCGTGGCCGTTCGGACGTTTTGCGCAACGTGTGCGCGAGGGCCAGGCCGACGCTGTACACAGTGGTCGGATCGAGGGGCGCTTCGCCGGCTCGCGCGCGAATGCCATCGGTTCCGAAAAGTTTGCGTGCTTCGTTCGTGCTCATGAGGAGGATTTCTTTCGTTTGCGAGAAGTGGAATGCGAGGATGAGGCTGCTGTGCCCGGCGCAGCGGGCGAAATGGTTTCGACGCGGCTGGAAAGGCTGCCATCGGCCAGGCGCGTGGTGAGGTGGTCGCCGACGCCGATCTGCGCAGTGGAGCGAACGAGCGCGCCATCGGTTGACAGAACAAGGGCATAGCCGCGATCGAGGACGGCCAACGGCGATAGCGAATGAAGGCGCGCATCGAGTGAGCCGAGATGCGACGCGGAAGCTTCGAGCAGACGTTCGATGCTGCGATCAAGCCGCGCGCGAAAATCGCCGAGGTGCTCGCGCGCATGCGCCAGCTTGCGGCGCGGATCGTGATGAAGAACTGCCGTGGCGAGCGCGGCGACGCGATTCTGGCGGAGCCGCAAGTGCTGCTGGACGGCGGCATCGAGGCGCTGCAATGCGTCGTCGAGCCGTTGGTCCAGGCGATGCAGCAGTGTGGTTACGCGCGATTCGATGCGTCCCACAGGCAGTTGCGCGAGTCGCTGGTGAGCCTGTAGAAGCTGGAAGCGTGTTGCGCGATCGAGGCGATGCGACTGGGCAGCGAGATGCTCGGCAATTTTGTGCTGTGCCTCGGTGATGAGCTCAGCCGCGGCAGATGGCGTGGGCGCGCGCAGGTCGGCGACAAAGTCGGCAATTGTGAAATCGGTCTCATGGCCCACCCCGGAGACGACCGGCAATCGCGACGATGCAATCGCCCGCGCCACCTGCTCGCTGTTGAAGGCGGCCAGGTCTTCGAGCGATCCGCCGCCACGCGCGACGACGATCACGTCGACAAGATGAGTCGAGTTCAGCTCAGCGAGCGCGGCAATCATCTCCGCCGGCGCCGACTCGCCCTGAACCGAAACCGGCGCGAGCAAAACATTCAAGCCTGAATGACGGCGATTGACGATGTTGAGAAAGTCCCGGATGACTGCGCCGGTGGGCGAGGTGATGATGCCCACGGTGCGAGGAAACATGGGCAGTGGCTTCTTGCGATCGCTATCAAACAGTCCTTCAGCTTTGAGACGCTCCTTCAATTGCTCGAAGGCGAGCTGCAGCGAACCGGCGCCGACGGGTTCAACTGTCTCGGCAACGAGCTGCAACTGGCCGCGCTGCTCGTAGACGCTGACGCGGCCGCGAACCAGAACATGCAGGCCGTCTTCAAGCCGGAAGCGGAGAAGCAGAGCGTGGCGGCGAAAAAGCACGATGGGCAACTGCGCGTCGGCGTCCTTCAAAGTGAAATAGACGTGGCCCGACGGTGCGGGGCGGAAGTTCGAAATCTCGCCTTCAACCCAAATGTCGCCAAACTCCTGCTCGACAAGCTCGCGCACCTGCGCAACGAGCACGCGCACTGGCCAGATGCGGCGCGCCGGACGCGGGTCCTCGAACCGGAGACCGAGCTGCGGGTCGTGTTCCTGGAAGGCGAAGCTGTCGTGCGGAGGCATTGAATCGAGTTTAATTGTTGAGGCGGAAATGAGGGACGCGGCACCGGTGGGTTCGGAACGCAGAGGATCTAACCGGTTTTACGCGTCTCGATCAAGATGCGGATTTCCGATGTGAGTGACACGAGATGTTCGGCGGAAGTGGCGGGCGGTGCGGATTCCTGCGCGTACGTCTTTTCCAATTCCCGAGCTAGTTCTGTGCCGTGCATCAGGTTGAACATGCCCAGCGTGCCGGCGAGCTTGTGCGCGGCGGCTTGGGCGGCTTCGCGATCGACTGCAGTCAACTTTCCTGCCGCCACGGCCGCGGCTGCGTCGTCAAGCACAGCGACTCGCTCGAGAATCTGTGTGCGGTGACGATTCCACATGGCGTCCAGAGCCGAGGAGATCGCTTCATCCGTCGCCGGCACGAATTGGTCCGAGTCACCCATTGCGAAGATCGATCAGTTCCAGCCCAGGGCGCGCGAGATTTGCGAGGGCAGGGTGAGGGGATCGAAAGGCTTGAAGAGGACCGCTTCAACGCCGAGGTCGGCGAAACGACGCTGGTCGGTGCCCTGAACTTTCGCGGTCAGAAGCAACACGGGAATGGCGGCGGTGGCGGGATTCTTGCGCAGCTCGCGAAACGTCGCGGGCCCATCCATTCCTGGCATCATCACGTCCAGCAGAATTGCATCGGGGCGCTGCTCGGCAGCGCGTGCCACGCCTTGTGCGCCGGAGCTGGCCTTGATCACTTCCCAGCCAGCAACGGTCTCAAGACTCAGCGAGCAAACCTCGCGAATGTCGTCTTCGTCATCGATGATCAGAATCTTGCGGCTCAAGTCGTCAGAGCCCTCCACAATCATTGTCAAATGTGCGGGCTCGGTTGTCGATGGGCGACGACGGCGAAGCCGGTTTATGAGTTGGGTACAGCTGACTCGGGCAGTTCCGATTCTGCAACTTGACGTGACGAACGCAGCATTGTGAGTACCAGCGCCTCAAGCTGCTGCGGCTGCACGTGGGTCTTGGCAAGGAAGTACGTGGGGCCGAGGGTCAACTGGCTGCGCTCTTCGATTGAAAGGTCGCGGCCGGAGTAAACGACGAGTGGAATGTGAGCCAGAGTTTTGTGCTGGCGCAGCCAGTCGGCAACGTTGAAACCGTCGCCATCCGGAAGGCCGATGTCGAGCAGCATCAGGTGCGGCTGGAAGGAGGAGCATGCTTTGATGGTTTCTTTCAGCGAGTGTGCCGCCTGAACAACGATGCTGTCGCGCGCGAAGACTTCGCTGATGATGTTCGCGAGATCGCGATCGTCTTCGACGATGAGGATGCGGGCCTTCTCTCCGGTCCCGCACAGCACGCGTGCCAGTTCTGTGAGCAGGGCGTCTTCATTGAGGGGCTTCGAGATCCATCCATCCGCGCCCGTAGGAAGCTGCCTGGGATTATCAGGATCTTCCACGCTCAACAGTACGACCGGCGTCCGCGACGAAGCATCCATGCGGCGCAGAAGGGGAAGAATCTCCCAGCCGTTCATGCCGTCGAGCGAAGTATCGAGCAGGATGGCCTGCGGATCCTGGCGCGCTGCGGAGAGTGTCTGCTCCACCGTTGCGGTCTGCACAACTGAGTAGCCGTGACGCGCGAGCTGTGCTGCGATCTTGGGGCGCGATTCGGCGTTGGCATCGGCCAGTACAACAGTGCCGTGGCCAATTTCCGGTTCCAACGATCCCCCCGGAGTCATCGCCGGGGCAGGATGGTAGGGAAGAAAGATGCGGAAGGTAGAGCCGCGAACGGGATTCCGCTCAGCCCAGATGCGGCCCGAGTGTTGCATCACGATGGTGCGGCAGATGGCGAGGCCAAGGCCTGTTCCGCCTTTCTGGCGCGAGTCGGAGGCGTCGACTTGCTGGAAGCGGCCGAAGATCGATTCGAGCTTATCGGCAGGAATGCCGCGCCCGTGATCGATGACAGAAAGGATGACGCCGGTGACACCGGGCCGCAGCATCACGCTCACCGGCGAATTGGGCGGCGAGAATTTCACCGCGTTTGAAAGCAGGTTGGTCACCACCTGGAGCAGGCGATCTGGATCGGCGGAAATTTCAACTTTAGTGGAGTCGTGGATGAGCTGAACACCCGCAGCATCGGCCACCGGCTGCATATCTTCAATGGCCTGCTTCACAATGTCGGCCAGTTGCGTGCTGCGGAAGGTGAGCGGTTCGCGCCCGCTCTGGATGCGCTCCAGATCGAGTATGTCGTTGATGAGTCGCACAAGCCGGTCGGAGTTGGTGAGCGCAATGCGCAGCAGGTTGTTGGCTTTTTCGTTGGTCTCGCTCAAAACTCCGGAGCTAAGCAATCCCAGCGCGCCGCGAATGGAGGTGAGCGGAGTGCGCAGCTCATGGCTCACGGTGGAGATGAACTCGTCCTTCATGCGGTCCAGAGCGTAGCGCTGGCTGATGTCGCGAAAACTCAAAACCGAACCTGAAATGCGGCCTTGCGCGCGAATCGGAGTGAGCGAGTACTCGGCAGGAAAAGAAGTGCCATCCACGCGAAAGATATTTTCTTCGCCGCCTGCTCCGGCGGATTGCGATGCTGCGCTGCGCAAAGGGCAATCTTTGCCGCAGGCGCGGTCGGCGGGCGCGGCTCCGTGCAGGATGTCGTGCACGTTCTGGTCAATCAGCGTGTCGATAGGCGCGCCAAGCAATCGCGCAGCTGCAGGATTCGCAAACGTGATTTTTCCCTGGCGATCAAGTCCAAAGACGCCCTCGGCCACTGCATCCAGCAGAACCTCCTGCTGGCGGCTCAGTTCCTCGGCACGCCCACGTTCCTGCGTGTGCGCCAGCAACTGACCCAGTGAAGCGGCGGCGGTTTCAATCGCGGCCATTGCTTCGCGATCTTCGCGCAAGCGGAATCGGCAATAAAACTCCAGCACCGCCAGAACCTTGCTGCCGGCGCGCACGGGAACAGCCCAGCCGGAAACCATATTCTGCTTGAGTGATGCGATGGTGCGGGGGGTGGAGGGCGCTTCGGCCAAATCGGTGATCCAGACGGGCCGGCCTTCATGCCACGCGCGCTCCGGCAGGTCGGTGATTCCGGAGAGTGCCAGCCCCATGCTGCCCTGGATGAGCGCCTCCGCTTCGCGGCCGGGAACGCCCCACGCAGTTCCGAATTCGAGATGCTTCTGTTCGGCGCCAACCACCCATTCAATGGCGACGTCCCAGCCCTGAGAGAGACACAACGCCTCGAGAATGCGCATGCCTTGCGATTCGCCGGCGCCGTTTTCCCCCACAATCTGGCTCACAGCCAGTTGCAACGCAAGGCGATTCTCGCGCTGTTTCTGCTGGGTCACGTCGCGCATCAGGCAGCGCACTGCCAAGGGAACGCCGGTCTTCTGGCGGCGGCTCAGGCTCAACTCGAGCTCGAGGACGCGTCCATCCTGCGTGTTCTGGCGCAGGGGAACACGATCGACCACTTCTCCATCGAGTGCGCGACGGAAAAGCGCGGCCACATTGTCTTTTGAGGCATCAGAAAACAGATCCTCGAAGGAACGCAGATCGAGCAGTGCCGTAGGTTCCACTCCAAACACCCGCTTCCAGGCTGGGTTCGCGTAGAGAAACTGTCCCGCCGGGCTCAGCGTGGCAATCATCTCGGTGGAATGCTCGAAGAGATCGCGATACCGCTCCTGCGACTCGCGCGTAGCCTGCTCGCGATGCAGATTTTCGCTCTGATCCACGGCCACGGCGACCATTCCAGTCAAAATGCCTTGTGTGTCGCGCAGCGCCGAGATGTGGAGAGTGACGGGAATCTGCATGCCATCCCTGCGGCGCACTTTCGCGTCGAATGTGGGCACCATGCTTGGGGCCAGCATGCGCACGCATTGCAGATAAGCGGACATGAGTCCGGCGCGGCTGGTTTCGACGCGCGGGTCGATGCGGCATAGTTTCTGCATCTCGGCCACAAGGCGCTCAGGTTCGCCGGGCGCAAGAATATCCACCGTGCCCCATCGCTCAAGCAACTCTGAAGCCCGATAGCCCAGCACGCGTTCGGTGGCGGGATTGCAATAGATGAGTCTTCCGTTCAAATCCAACGCCACAACAGCCGGGCCGGCTGAATCCAACAACTGCCTCAGGCCTTCCGCGATCGGCTCGCCGTCATTGACGGTGGCAGCATTGCGCAGCCGGCTATTCAGCAGCAGCGCGAACAGCGCGGTGGCAAGAATGGCTGCGATCACCGGAAGGGATTGCCAGTGAAAATGAGGGAACAAGCGCGCCAGCGCGGCGCCCACAGAGATAGCCAGGATAGAAAAGGGCAAAATCAGCCAGAGTTGCGACACACCACGGTGCTCAGCCGGAGCAAGCTGCGGTTGCTCGTCCTGTGCATCCGGCCGATCGCTCATCGGCGCGCCCCCCTGATTCAACGCCTGGCTCGACATGTTCGAACTTCCTTGGCGCTCAACCCGTTGCTGGATTTAGCGCCGCCCAGGGCCCCCAAAAACGGTCGCGAATTGCTCTGTGACACCATCGATGCGCCGCGCCTCGCGGACTGGAACGCGATGTGCTGGTAGTATATGCGCTCAATATCAGACTCTCCAGGCAATTCAATCGCCACCGGCCCAGAGCGAAACGCTCAAGTAACGTTTTAGGAGCGGCAGCCTTGCCAAATGCGTGTCCGGCGGCGTCTCGCGGGTGATTCCGGCTGCAAGGGGGCCGTATACTGGCTTCATGTTTCGATCCCGTCCCGCATTTTTCCCGACTCAAATCGCTATTTCCGCAACCTGCGTTTTACTGACGGTTGCTCTCGCGCCCGCTGCGCGCGCGTGGGAGCACGACGGCCACATCATGATCAACAAACTGGCCGCATCCAATCTTCCCGCCGACGTGCCTGCATTTATGCGCACTCCGGCGGCGATCGATGAGATTACCTATCTCGGGCCCGAGCCAGATCGATGGCGGTCGCCCGCCGAGCCGGAGCTGAGCGCGGCGCAGGCGCCCGAGCACTTTATCGATATGGAACTCGCCGATGCGCTGGGCCCGCTGCCGCACAAGCGACTCGATTTTGAAGCCAAGGTGTTTGCGGCCGGCGAGCGGCCAGAGAAGATCGGACTGCAGCCGTGGGAAGCGGACGAAGTCTGGGAGCGGTTGAAAGCCGCGATGCGCCAGTATCGTTTTCTTTCAGCGGGCGGGCAAGATACCAAACCCGTGGAGGCGGCGATTATCTTTTATGCCGGTTGGCTGGGCCACTACGTTGGCGACGGTTCGCAGCCGCTGCATGTAACCGTGCAGTACAACGGATGGGTTGGTCCCAATCCCAACGGCTACACCACGGGCCACCAGATTCACCACTTGTTTGAGGGGCCGTTTGTGGCCGACAACATTCACGCGCCTGAAGTGCAGGCCAAGATGACGCCGACCAAGGTCATCGAGGGCGACATGTTCGACGCTTATGTGGCTTATTTACGCCGTACGGCCACCCACGTTGAGCAGGTGTATCAATTTGAAAAGGCAGGAGCTTTTGTGGACCCGGGAACTCCGGAGTCGCGCGATTTCACTGCCGCCCGGCTGGCGGATGGGGCCAGCATGCTGCGCGACATGATTTATACGGCATGGATCGACAGCGCGCAGCCAGTGGTTGACCCGTACGCCGGGAAGTAGCTTCGTTCAGTCGCCCGCCTCGGCGCTTCTCTTCGCCGGGATCCGGCGCAGCATGAGATTCAGTCCCAGCGTCATCAGCAAGACGGCTGGAATCGCGGCCACCAGCCAAGCGAGCAGCGCCTGGCCCGCCATTCCGCTCATGTGCTCGGCAAAGTTGAAGGCCGAAAAATGCTCGAAAGCCGCGGGAAGCATGAAGCGCGTCGATTCCACGCCAGGCAGCCAGTTCGCGATGCGGCCGCCCATCCGCACGAACGGAACGATCAAGGCAAGCTGCAGAGGCATGGCGGCATAGTTTGCCACTTGAATGGCAGGAAGATTCAGCTTGAGCGCCAGCGCCAGCCCTGCGCACAAAACCGTGGGAATTCCAACCAACGGAATGCAGCCCACCGCGAATCCGAGAGCGAGGGTCAGAGCCAGTCGCCGCGGCGAAATTCCCTGGCTCAACCAGAGAACCGCTTTCCTTTTTGCCGCCGGCATGAAGGGCATGAATTTGTCCCCGCTCACAATCTTTCTCCTTAACTTATCGACACCAAAATCCGAATTTGGTTTCCCCTTGATGAAACTTTCGTCAAACGAACCAAACCGGTTATCAAGTTTGACTCCGGGTCTATGGCGTTGGATGCCTGAAATCGAGTGTTACGAAGGTGCAACCTCCGATACCGTCGCAAAAGCGAAATCCAACACACTGCCACGCCATCCACTCTGCGATACACTTGGACGCGATGAGGGTATTTGGCATCGATTGCGGAACCGAAGTGACCGGGTTTGGCGTGGTTGACTCCGGCGAAGGCTCGCGCGATGTGCCGCTGCAGTTCAAAGCGATGGGCGCAATTCGCCTCTCGAAAACGCAGCGGCTGGCCGACCGGCTCGACCAGGTCTTCAGGGAATTGACCCGCGAAATGGAGCGCTGGCACCCTGACACAGTTGCCATCGAGGAAGTGTTCTACTCGGTGAATGCGAAATCGGCCCTGAAATTGGGTCAGGTTCGTGGCGTTGCGTTGCTGGCGGCCGCCCAACTGGGGATTCCGCTGGCGGAGTACGCGCCGCTCAAAATCAAATCCAGCGTAGTGGGCTACGGCATGGCAAAGAAAGAGCAGGTGCAGTTTATGGTGGCCCGGTTGCTTGACCTGGCCGAGCTGCCGCAGCCGGCCGACGCAGCCGACGCTCTGGCCATCGCCATCTGCCACATCCACACCGCGCAGACGCTGGCCTTGCAAGGGGTCAGATGATGCGACGGTTTTGCTTCGCAGCCGCGCTCATGCTGGCGGGGCAGCTTCACGCAGCGCCAGACCCTTCGGATGCCGCTTCGCCGGTCATTCAGGCCGATTTTTCCGATCCGCAGCTCGTGCCGTCGCAATGGACTCTTATCCTGCATCCCGATGGCAGCGGACATTTTCGGTCCAGCTCAGGAGCGAAGCCGGGAGCCAAGGAGATCGAAGTGCCCAGCATCGATCGCGACATCACTGTGAGCAAGGACTTTGCCGCGCACGCCTTCCAGACCGCGAAGGCTCGCAAGTGGTTTGGCGTGCAATGCGAGAGCCACCTGAAGGTCGCGTTCCAGGGATGGAAGACACTCTCCTACAGCGGTCCCGCGGGGCATGGATCGTGCACATTTAACTATTCGCGCGACAAGGAAATCCAGTCACTAGGCGAGTCGGTTGAAGCCGTGGCGCAGACCATCATGGAAGGCGAGCGGCTTGAGATCCTGCTGCAACACGACCGCCTGGGGCTTGACCAGGAGATGGAATTCCTGACCGAAGAGTTTCAGGACGGCCGGGCGCAAGAGGTTTGTGCCATTCGCGATATCCTTGAGCGGCTGGCCGGCGACGACCAGGTGCTGGAGCGGGTGAGGAAGCGGGCGCAATATCTACTTGCGCACGATCCCACATCCTAACGTTCGGCGTGGTTCGCGGCGAGACTTTTTCGCCTCGAATCATGTCCATATCAATGCAGGGGTCCCTTTCGACGGGGTGAGTTGCCGAAGGCGACGGAAAGGTGGGACGCCATGAATCTCCCGGGTAAACGCATTTGGGTTGGAGGGCTGACGGCAGTTCTGGCGGTGGCGTGTCTTCTGCCGGCGCTGCGTGCGCAGGACCAATCGCAAAATCAGGATCAGGGATCGGGCCAGCCGGCGCGCGCCGTGCGCCTGAGCTATGTGGACGGCAATGTCACGCTATCGCAGGGCGGCCAGGTGCTGGCGCAACAGGCGGTGGCCAACGCGCCGCTGCTTGAAGGGATGCAACTGACCACGGGTGACGATGGAAAAGCCGAGATCCAGTTTGAAGACGGCAGCGTGGCCCGAATTTCGCCCGACAGTTCGCTCACGCTGCAGGTTCTTCAGGGAGCGGGAATGTCGGCCAACGCGGTGCTGGCGCTGACGAGCGGCTTAGCTTACTTCGAGTTTCAGGGCGGTGGCCAGGCAGGCCAGATGAGCGTGCAGTTTGGCGACGCTCAACTAACCACGAGCGGCTTTACCGTGCTGCGTGTCGACATGGATACGCCTCCGGGCCAGGTGGCTGTTTTTTCAGGCAACGCGCACGTTGAATCTGCAGGCGGGAATGTCGCCGCCGATCTCCACGGGGGTGAAAACATCGCCCTCAATGGTTCAAGCCCGGCCGACTATCAACTCGCGGAATCGATCGAACCGAACTCGTGGGACGCGTGGAACTCCGACCGCGACGAGGCACTCACCGCGGAGGCATCTTCGCAGACCGGCGCCACGGCCAATCTTGGCGAACCCCAGAACCCGGCGTGGAACGATCTGGACGCCGATGGCAATTGGTACGACGTGCCGGATGAGGGATACGTTTGGTCGCCTTTCGAAGCGGCCAGCGCGGCCTTCGATCCTTATGGCTTCGGCAACTGGATGTGGACCCCCGGCTTCGGCTACGTCTGGGTCTCCGGCTACCCCTGGGGCTATATGCCGTTCCAATGCGGCGCCTGGAACTACTACGACAGCTTCGGATGGGGGTGGGCGCCGGGTCCCGGAGCTTGCAGGCCTTGGTGGGGGATTGGCTTCTATGGCGGTCCGAATCTCCGCCGAGTCCCGCCCGGCTATAGAGTCATACCGCGGCCAGTTCTGCCGCGCCGGCCCATCGGCGGCCGGCCCGTGCCGCTGATCGCAGTCAAACGCACGCCCGTGGTGAACGGGCCCTCGCTGCCATCGCGCAATCGGAACGAGCCTGTCAGGATCGGAAACACTACGGTGACCGCGATGCGGCCCATGCCATCCAGGCCAATTGCCGAGCACGTGCCTGCGCCCATCTCGAATGGGCTTGAGCCCAGGGGGGGCAACCCGACGGCGCCACGAACGGAGAGGCCGCCGATGATGAATCGGCCAACATACAACGACCGGCCGCCAGAATCATCCCCGCAGCCGGAAAGGCCAGCTGCGCCGAATCGGCCGGTATACAGCAACCGCCCGCCGGTAACTGCGCCGCCAGTCGAAACGCCGCCTCGAGCGAACCAGCCCACAAACAATAACCGTCCGCCGGAAGTGGCGCCTCCGGTTGAAAGGGCCCCTGAGCCAAGTCGTACCTTCGCTCCGCCAAGGCCAAGTAACTCAGGTGAAGCGCCCGCGCCCCGGCCATCGGGCGGTGGTGGAGGCGGTGGTGGCGCACCGCATCCGAGCGGTCCTCCAAGTGGCGGTGGTGGCGGGGGCGGCGGATCGCACTCCGGCGGCAGTGGTGGTGGCGGTGGTGGTGGAGGCTACCACGGCGGAGGTGGGGGCGGAGGTGGGGGCGGAGGTGGGGGCGGAGGTGGTGGCTCCCATGGCGGCGGTGGTGGTGGCGGCGGTGGAAAAGGAAAGTGACGCCGACTCCGTCTCGCCGGAAGTCAGCCAAAGCTCAAAAAACGCTCCGCCCTCGCGCGGAGCGTTTTTTTGTCTCGCTTTCGGCCACGGTAACGCCGAGGCTTACCTTCGTGTGCCGGGGCCGCGAATCCGGATTGGAAGATTGGTAGTCTAAAAGATATGAGCTCCGAGCGAGACACGCGTTTGCGGATTGCTGCGATTGGATTTCTCAATCCTGCGCCGTTGATGTGGGATTTCGAGCACCCGCCGCTCGAAGAGGCGCTGAAGAAGCGCTATCGCATCGACCGCATGACGCCTTCGGAGTGTGCGGCGCGCCTGGCGGACGGGCGAGCCGACATCGGCCTCATTCCCATCGCATCGCTGGCAACGTCACCGGGGCTTGAGATTCTTCCCGGCTGCACCATCGCTTCAAAAGGCCGCGTGCGCTCGCTGATCCTGGTGCACCGCGCCAATCGGCCGCCGCAGAAAGTTCGTTCCGTTTCGGCCGATGCGGCCAGCCGAACCACTCTCGCTTACGCGCGCATCCTCTTTCACGAGTGGGGTAACGGCGAGGTTCCATTTTTGCCCATGGCCGCCGATCTCGATGCGATGCTGGAGCGCGCCGACGCGGCGATTCTGATTGGCGATCCGGCGCTGCTGGCGCTCGAAGAACGCTATAACCGCCTGGAGCGTACCGGCGAAGAGCTCGTCTATCTTGACCTCGCTGAAGAGTGGCGCGCGCGCACTGGCCTCGCCTTCGTCTCCGCCGTCTGGGGTGCTGCGCACGGCAGCGTTTTGGACGAGAGGGTTGCTGAGGATTTCATTCGCTCCCGCGATCACGGGCTCGCCAACATCGACGCGCTGGTGGCCGAGTGGTCGCAGCGCATGGCCATCCCCGACGCGACCATCCGCACGTACCTGACCGCCAATATCCACTACGTACTCGACCAGGAATGCGTGGAGGGAATGCGCGGGTTCTTCCGCATGGCCGCAGAGTATGGCGTGCTGCCGCCCTATAGCTTGAAGGTGCCGGAGCTGGCTGCGCGATAGCGGCGAGCAACGAGTCGCCCGCCATCTATACTCAGACTCTGCATGCCCGAATCGACTCTGCAATTCCGAATCATGGAGCCTCCCAAGATGATCAGTCGCATCAGCGCGCTTTTCCTGCTTGGTTTTGCCGCCGCCTGCGCCGCACAGACCGCGCCGCTCACTCCGCCTGTCGCTCCGGTGAGGCCGGTGACCGATACCTACTTCGGCACGACGGTCGTCGATCCTTATCGCTGGATGGAGACGAGCACCGACGAGTTGATGGCCTACATGAAAGCCGAAAATGCGGTCACAGTCCAGGCGCTCGCGCCGTTCGCCGCACAGGACGCGAAGATTCTCGACGAGTTGACGAAGCTCTCCGATACCGTGGACATCGTCAGCAATCCGCAGCGCACGCTGGACAAGTTTTTCTACCTTGAGCTGCCGACGGGCAAGAGCGACTACAGGCTGATGACGCGCGCCGTCGGCGGTGGCCCGTCGCGCCTTCTACTCGATCCCGCGACACTCGCTGAAAACGGCAAGCATGCCGCAATCGATTACTACGTGCCATCGCCAGATGGGCGCTACGTAGCGGTTGGCGTCTCGCTGGGAGGCTCGGAGAATTCCGTACTGCACGTGGTCGACGCCACAACAGGAAAGTTGCTGAGCGAATCGATTTCGCGTGCGCAGGAAGGGAATCCCTCGTGGGCTGACGACAGCAAGGGCTTTTACTTTACTCGCCTGCAGCCCATGGCAGAGGGCGCGCCGGCGAAAACCAAATATGACAATGAGCGCGTTTACTATCACCGCCTCGGCGCGAGCGAAGAGAGCGATCGGCCGGTCTTCGGCGCGGATATCACAACCGATCCTGCGCTGCCAAAGAATGGCAACGTGTTCGTTTCCGTTGTGCCGGGCACGGGCATGATTCTGGCTGGCCAGACTTCGGGCGTCGTAGAAACACCCGCGCTCTGGATTCGCCGCACCGAGTCTAGTCCGTGGATTCAGGTGGTGACCCACGATGACGGAATGATGAGCATGGCTCTCCATGGAACTCGAGCCTACATCCTCACCAAGGGCGGAGCCAGCGGGGCGGTCAGCAACGGGCGCGTGATCAGCTTCGATCTTGCCCACGAAACCTCGGCGGCGGCAAAGGTGGTTGTGCCCGAGAGTGACCTGATTCTTTCGGCCAGAACGGATACTGGCCTCGCCGCAGCCGGCGATGCGCTCTACGTTTTCGGATTTCGCGACGGCCTCAGCGTGGTCACGCGGATTCCCTACGACGAGCACGCGAAGAGAGCCGAGCTTAAGCTTCCGATGAGCGGAACCATCGGCGGCATCGATGCCGATTACCGCCGGCCCGGCATCACGCTCTCGATGGTCGGCTGGACGAAGCCGCGACTGATCTATGCGTACGCGCCGGCGGCTCACAGCTTCAGCGACACGCACCTGCAGCCCAAAAATCCCATTGATATGTCGGCCATCGAGTCGGTGGAAGTACAGGCCAGGAGCGCCGACGGCACCATGGTGCCGCTTTCAATCCTCTACAAGAAAGGCATGGCCCTCGACGGCTCGCATCCGGCGCTGCTTGAGGCCTACGGCGCATACGGCTACTCCATTCTTCCGTTCTATGCATCTTCGTTTTTGCCCTGGCTCAATCGCGGCGGCATCTTCGCGCTCGCTCACGTGCGTGGCGGCGGAGAAAAGGGCGAAGCCTGGCACCTGGCCGGAATGAAAGAAACCAAGCAGCACACCATCGACGACTTTGTGGGCTGCGCGCAATATCTGATCGACAAAAAATACACTTCGCCCGCGCATCTGGGAATCGAGGGCACAAGCGCAGGTGGCATTGCGGTGGGCGGATTTCTCACTCAGCATCCCAAGCTTGTGGCGGCCGTGCTTTATCGCGTGGGCATCACGGACATTCTGCGCAGCGAACAGCGCGCCACCGGCGCTGAAAACGCCTATGAATACGGCTCCGTAAAGATCGAGCCAGAGTTTCGCGCCATGTACGCGATCAGCCCCTACGCGCACGTGCAGGATGGCTTCAAGTATCCGGCCGTGATGCTTGAGACCGGGGCCAACGATCCGCGCGTGACCAGCTGGATGCTGACCAAGATGACGGCGCGCCTGCAGGCGGCGAATGCGTCGACGAACCCGATCCTGTTGCGCGTGGATTTCGATGCCGGCCACGGAATCGGCTCCAACCGCACGCAGGCCTTGAAGCTTGCCGCGGACGAATACACATTTCTCGGCTGGCGATTGGGGATGGACGGATTCACGCCGACCGCGACGACAACGCCGGCGGCAACTCCGGCCGCGGCGAAGTGAATCGGATCGTCGATTCAAACCGACTGGCTGCGCGCTAGCCGCAACGAACTACCGCAACTAGGAGAAATGCCTCGCCCACGCCAGCACCAACTGGCTCGTCACATCGTGCCAGGGCTTCGAGAAAAATAAGATCGCGGCGACAAACTCCGCGGCCAGCAGTCCCGCTGCGCCGACGACAAACTGGCGCATCACGCGCCCGCGAAACGCGTCCCAGGCAAGCATGAGAAGAATGATCAGCACATTCCCGTAGAAAACGTTGAAGAACCACGGCACGACCGAATGCTGCGCGGCGAGCAAATGTCCGGTGATACGCGCGTAGCCTGGATCTGCGAGCGAGACGGTGGCGAGGATCATGATCCTTTTGTGCGCTGCCGGATTTCTTCTGAGCGCGATGCCCCACGCCAACAGAATGAGAAAGCCAACAATGTCGACCAGGTTTACGGCCATGAACTCAGGCCGGTGGGGCGTAGCCCTGCTGCCCATGTGCGTCGAATCTTCCGCCAGCACTGCCCATGGCCCCAACACCGCCATCAGGCAGGCCCAGGCCACCATGAATGTGCCCAGCCGGCGGTGCCACGCCACACGATCGCCGATCACCAGCATCACCTGCGCCGTTAACAACAGCATCCATCCGCTGAAAACGGCTGCGTGAACCCACAGCACCGTCGGCGGAGGTGGCATCTGGTGCGCGAAACTTTTTGCATCGAGGCTGAAGCCTGCGATCATTCCGATCCATAGAATCGCGAGCCACACGGCCGACGGCAGACGGTCTTCGCGCGGATTCCATGTTCCGCGCTCGTGCAAAAAAGGATTCGTGCCGCGCAGTATTGCTGCTGTGGCCAAGATGACCTCCGGTTTGCTGCTCGTAAAAGGATGATGGGCAGAGTCGCGAGTGTCAACAGAAAAACGGCACATGCCCATGGTGCCGATGTGCTTCCCGTCGGGGATTTTTGATTTTCGCCGACGATGACCGGGCGAAAATCAAATGTTCTGCCAGTGTTCCGGTGACAGTGTCGCCGTGCTGCAGCCCATCGAGTAGTTGAACCATGCGTGTTCGGTGGTGGGCGCTGCAAAAAAGCCTTCCAGATTCAGGCTCGTGCTAATGCTGGTGACGAGCTCGCGCGGCCCGTAGAAGAGCGTGAAAAAGCTGTCCCAATCCACAGTGAAGAGAAACGAGTGGTCCGGCGCAAGCAGCGTTCCGCGCGGAGGGAAGGGAATGGAGCCGTTGCGAAGCTTGGCGATGGGCAGGGTGAGAACCGGGTCGGACTGCGGGAATTCCGGAACAAAGATAAGCTCGGGCGCGCGAGCCAGCGCGAACGCGCGAAGAAAATCCGCGCGCAGCAATGGCTCAAAGCGACCTTCGGTCGGCATCCAGATGGGCTGCGTCTCGAGAAAACTCTGAAGGGTTTTCATTGCGGCTGGATCGGCGAGGTGAGCGGGCAATGAACCGATCGAGGTCAGCAGCGCCTGGCAGACCCGCGCGCAGGAGCCGAGGCCGGTCTCTGCGGCAACTGCGGACCACGGGTATTTCGTTCCCTGCGCAAGAATCTGCTCGTCGCTTGGATACTCGCGCGTCTTGTTCCATGCCAGCGAAAAGGGAAGGCTTATAAATGGATGCGGGACGATCAGGACGGACTCGAACCGGCCGTCATAGGCCGCGAGCAGCGTGGTGTTGTGAGCCGGATAAGTGAATTGTTCCGCACGCACACGAGAGGAATAGCAGCGCCGGCCAAACCCTCGCGGTGAGGGCCGTCACTCGAAGCGAAAGGAGCACGGCTGCAGGGACGCAAAACCAGGGAGAGCGGCGGCGAGACCCTGGAAGAGCGTGGCCGCATGCGACTCACAAGCCGCTTAGTTTGGGGTTCCTTGCTCGCGGTCGGCCTCGAGAGAAGTGCGGCCGTCTGGGAGTTTCCATTTGCGCGCTTTGATGATGTACCCGACAAACAGTCCGGCAGCCACCACCCAGCCTGCGGCAAATGCAGGCCAAAAGAAGGGGCTTTTCATGTCGATCAACAGTATGGGGGCAATCACTACGAATGAAACAACGGCCGCAAACCCGAGGGTGAAGAAGAATTTCGACGTGCTCCACAGCCCGGCCCGCTTTACCTTCTGGTAGCGGGCGAAAGCTAGAACGAGAATCAGCGCGAGAATTCCGATCCAGTACATGTGTTTGTTTCGGCCTCCTGCCGTTTAAGGTCAGGGCTGGTTGGTTTCTGTTGCGGCGGATGCGGCCTGTGCGGCCGCGCGGTGCTTGATCCACCATTTCACTTCATATACCAGGAGCGCGATGAATGCGATTCCATCCACCGCGAGGGTTGCAATAAGCACCCATTCGTATTGGGGATGGTTCTGATAGAGAACGGCTGCGGGCACCGCAGTCGCATAGAGGAAAACTACGGATCCTATGGCGACAACATAATCGCCGGCGGACAGTTTCATCCCCTGGCGCTGGTAATGACGAATGGTGAACAAATCCCATCCGATTTTGAATAATTCGCTCATGAGGCTGACCTCCGGTTTCGCAGCGCGGCCCTCTTCTTCAGTGCGGGCCCCGATTGCAGGGATTCTATCGTGCAGGCGGCAGGGCAGGACAGAGTTAGGCCTATTCCGGCGTCCCGTTGCCGTGAACCCGCGTGGATTGCGTCCAGGTTCCCTGGAGGACACCATTTGGGTTTAAGCCCGTCTCGTTCGACTGATACCAATGTGTTCCATCGGTCCAGGTTTGCGAATAATCGCTGGAAACTTTCGTCGTGCTTCCATCAGGGTTCATCACGGTTTCCTGGTTGAGCGAGTAATCCACCCAATCGGCAGCGGCGGTGCTTCGGGCATCCATCGATGCGTAGGCGTTGTTCATCGCGCTCTCAAACTGCGATTCCTGCTGTTGCATGAAGGCCTGATGCTCGGCCGCGGAGCGCTGCATGATCTGTTCGAACTGCTGATAGATCATCTTGCTCTCCTGCTGCTCCTGAGCCGTTAATGCAGCGATCGCCTGCGCGCCCTGGCGCTGCTGGCGCTGCAGTGCGGCCTGCGTCCACTGCTGGGAGTTCACGCCGTGCGGAAGATTATTGTTGTCGACCAATTGAACCAGCGCGTCGAGCCGGCCTTCGGGCGCTGAGAGCACGTCGACTCTGGCCCAGCAGGTGCCGCCATAAAGGGCGTTGCTCATGGGGGTGCTGCGATCATTGCTCATTGAGCACTCGACCACGGTCCGCAGCCGCTCCTCGACCACAAACGACCCGTTTATCTGCTGAATGCGGATTGCGGCCGTGTCGGCTGTGTTCTGCGTTTGCATTGCCGGCGCCACACGGCTGTTTCCCTGATTCTTTTGTGCGGCCAGTCCCTGAGCCCATTGCGAAAACGCCGGCGGCACGGGCATGGGCCCCACGACGTGCACGCCGCCCTGCATTGTTCCAAGGTAGTACTGCAGAAATGCGGCGGCCGAAATCTGCCCCGAGAGATTCGCGCACCCGCTGTTCAGCGTGCCTCTCATGTTGGGGTGCCACTGCCATCCGAAGACTGGCTCGGTGCGCATCTGCATCAATCCATCGGGCGAATAGGCGCGAAAGACGGGCCACGGTGAAAACGTGCATGGACTGATCATGGTGATGCCTTGCAGCTTCCAGCCGGCGGGAATCGTGAGTGTGGCCGACACAATGTTGTTCAACGACGGGTCGGTAATCTTCGCCGTCGTGAGTTGACTGGATAGCGGCGAGGCAGAGACGTAGGTTGCAGCGCCGGGCTTGCCTCCGGACTGCGTTCCAGGGCCGCCACTCCCGGCGGAAGGTGCGGTTGCACTCTGAGACGATTTGCAGCCAGCCAGCAAAATTGCGACTGTGCACAACACGAGGGCCTCGCGGCGCAACTTCCTCACCATGGGGAAATACTCCTTTTCCAGTACCAAGTCTCTGGATTGTATCTTGCAGGCATGGGTTGCGATACAGGAAGGCAACATTTGATGGAATGTCGGATCGACGGAGACCGCGGCGTGTGCCACTCTGGGACGGCAAGAAGCCATCCACCCGCCCGCTTGCCTTCAAACGGCAAACATGACAACCTTGAAGGCAGAGCACAAGTTTTCAAAGAAGAAGGAGTTCCTGAATCCCCATGCCTATCCAACCAACAGACAAAATCTGGCACAACGGGAACCTGATTGCCTGGGATCAAGCCAAAATCCACGTGATGAGCCACGTGATCCACTACGGCTCGAGCGTCTTCGAGGGCGTCCGCTGCTACGGGCAGCCGCACGGCTCGGCGGTCTTCAGGCTGCCGGAGCATATGCAGCGGCTGCTCGATTCCGCAAAAATCTACCGCATGGAGGTTCCGTTCACGCTGGAGGAGCTTTGCGCGGGCGTGGTTGAGACCATCGAGGCGAACGGCGTGGCGCCGTGCTACATCCGCCCCATCGTGCTGCGCGGTTATGGCGAGATTGGCGTGAACCCCAAGGGCACGCCCATCAACGTCTATATCGCGAATTTTCCGTGGGGCAAATATCTGGCCGGCCACGGCGGCGCAGATGTATGCATCTCAAGCTGGAACCGGCTCGCGCCGAACACCATGCCGGCGCTGGCCAAGGCGGGCGCGAACTACATGAACTCGCAGCTCATCAAAATGGAAGCCGAAGCCAATGGCTACCAGGAAGGCATCGCGCTCGACGTGGATGGGATGGTCAGTGAGGGATCGGGCGAGAACGTCTTCATCGTGCGCAATGGCGTTCTGTTCACACCTCCTTTGTCGAGCTCGGCGCTCTCCGGCATCACGCGCGACAGCGTGCTCACCATTGCCCGTCACCTTGGCTTCACAGTCACCGAGCAGGCGATTCCGCGCGAGCTGCTTTACATCTCCGACGAAGTCTTCTTCACGGGAACCGCAGCGGAAGTGCAGCCGATTCGTTCCATCGACCGGATCCAGATCGGCGACGGCAAGCCCGGCGAGATTACGAAGAAGATTGCAGACGAATTCTTCGGCATCGCCAACGGACTGAAGCCGGACAAATTTGGCTGGCTCACGCCCGTAAAAGTCGATTCCAGCGAACCCGTAACGGCGTAGAAGCAGCCTTCAGCCGTCAGGCCTCAGCCATCGCAAAGACAAAGCCCTTCGGCACGCGCCGAGGGGCTTTTTGCTTGTAACGGCGGCGTATACTGGGCCGTGCCTGAAAGCAGAAAGGCGCGGCACGAAAGACAGCTATGACGGAAAAAGAGGTGGAAGTAAGAAAACGGCTGATCGTGGTCGTTGTATTGGTAGAAGTTGTTTCGCTGGCTCTCCTTCTTTTGTTTCTCCGCTTGAAGATCGTTCCTGACGCAAAAGAAACCGCACTTTTGATGATGTTGCCCATTGTGTTCGGCTTGCACGTGACCGAAGAGTTCATCGCGCCTGGCGGGTTCATTAGCTGGAATAACTTGTTCAGGCCTCAGTTCGCGCGAACCTCCGCTTCCTACTATGTGAAACTGAATGGGTATGTACTGGTCCTGTCGTTGCTTGTCGTGCTGGGTGCGTTCGATTATCGCGGTGGCTTTGGGTTTGGCATATCAAGCTGGCTGGTCGTTGCCACATTCATGAGTTGGAACGCGATTTATCATCTGCGTGGCGCAATAAAAACGCGGAGCTACTCACCGGGGATGGTGACTGGGCTCGGACTGTTCTGGCCATTGACCGTGATAAGCTGCGCGCACTTCATGGAGACCGGCGTTATGCGCCCGTGGATGTTTGTAGAATGCACAGTCGTTGCGCTTCTGATTCAGCCGGCCCTCGACGCGATGAAGCGGCACGGACAGAAGAAGTCTGCGTGAGCGTGCCATGATTGATTTTGAGCGGGCGAGCGGGCTCTTAACGAAGAGTCGCTTCAGGGGGTTCATCTCTTGAGCATTCCCCGACTTTCCGGATAGAACTGCCCGCACGAGGTCAAAGTTCAAAATGAAGCTGTTGCTTGAAGGAATATGAGAAAACCCATGATTCTACGCCGCCTTTTATTCTTCGCTGCCTCGTTCTGTCTGCTTGGGCTGAATATTGGCACATTCGCGCAGGCCGCCGGTGCTGTGCAGCCCCCGGCCAAGCCGTTGCCCTTTGTCAGTACCATCTTCGGCGACAACATGGTGCTGCAGCGCGGCAAGCCCGACGCGATCTGGGGCTGGTCGCAACCCGGCGACAACGTGCGCGTCGAAATCGGCGGCCATTCCGCAACGGCGGTTGCGGCGAGCGATGGCCGATGGCAGGTGAAGATCGATCCGCCAAAAGCCGGCGGCCCCTACACGCTCAAGATCACTGGGCACGAGTCGGTTGAATTGAAGAACGTGATGGTGGGCGATGTTTGGCTCTGCGGCGGCCAATCGAACATGCAACTTCCGCTGCGCTTTACATTGAACGGAGAGGATGAAGTGAAGGCGGCGAATTTTCCTGAGATCCGCTACTTTACCGTGGCCGAACACGTTGCTTACCGCAAGAGCGATGTGGTGGAGGGAACGTGGAAGGCGGTCTCCCCGGACACGGCGAGCTTTATGTCGGCTGTCGCGTATTACTTTGCGCGCAAGTTGCAGCCGGAGATTCATGTTCCCATCGGACTGGTGATCGACGCAGTGGGTGGAACTCCTGCCGAAGCCTGGACCAGCGCCGACGCTCTCGCTCCGCTGCACGACTTTGATGTGCCTCTTGCGGATGTTCAAAAACTCGACGCAGCCGGCGCGCCGCAGTACGGAAACTTCATCATGCACTGGTATGACGATTACGATCTGGGCGTCAAGCAGAAATGGTTCGCGCCGGAGCTGGACGATGCAGATTGGAAGACGGTCGACGTTCCCGGCGGTTTCGCAGAGCTTGGAGTGCCGGATGCGCCCGCCGTGGTTTGGTTTCGCAAAGTGATTGACGTGCCGGATCCCGTTCCAGCAGGCCGCGCGCTGGTTCTGCTCGGCTCAATCGAGCGCATGGACACGGTCTACATCAACGGCGTCGAAATTGGCGCCAGTTCGTGGGTCGAGAATCCACGCGCGTATCGCGTGCCTGATGGCGTGCTCAAGCCCGGCAAGAACCTAATTGCGATTCGCGTGTTCAAAACCAAGCCCAATGGTGGATTCATGGCCAAGCCCGCCGATCTGCATCTGGTTCTGGGCGATAAGTCGAGCATCGCGCTCGCCGGCCAGTGGAAGGCTAAGCTGAGCGTCGATGCGCGGCCGCCGCATCCATTGCCGGTGGCGTGGGAGAACTGGCCGGTGATGCCCGCCGTTTTATACAACGGGATGCTGGCGCCGGTTGCGCCGCTCGCAATCAAGGGCGCCATCTGGTACCAGGGCGAGCAGAATTCGACGCGCGGATATCAATACCGCAAGATCCTTCCAGCGATGATCGCGGATTGGCGGAACGTTTTCGGCCAGGGAGATTTTCCATTCCTCATTGCCGGTCTGCCGCGATTCTCGCCGCGCAGTGCAACGCCCACCGACGACGGCTGGGCCGACATTCGCGAATCGCAGGCGATCGCAGCGAAAGAGACGCCCGACTCGTGCCTCGCCGTGAGCATCGATACAGGCGAAGCGGATAACATTCACCCCAAGCTGAAGCAGCCTGTCGGCGACCGGCTGGCATTTTGCGCGCTTGACCTCGGTTACCACAAGCACGTCGTGGATTCGGGGCCAACCCTTAAATCCGTTGACAGATTGCCGGGAGAAATCAAGCTGCATTTCGCGCACACCGACGGCGGCCTGGTGGTGAAGGGAGATAAGCTCGCAGAATTTTCGATCGCCGGCGATGACAAAAAGTGGTACTGTGCCGATGCGCGCCTCGATGGCAAAACGATCATCGTCTCATCGCCTCAGGTGCCGCACCCTGTAGAGGTCCGGTACGCGTGGCAGTCGAACCCTGAGGCCACGCTCTTTAATGGCGCGGGGTTGCCCGCAGCGCCGTTCCGCACAGACACATGGCCGCTGATCACGCAGGATGCAAATCCCTATTAGCTCCGGCGATCGCGGCCCGCGCGAAGTTGGCCCGCCGACGACACGTCAATGCGCGGGATCTACCGCGACGGGGTTCGCGTAGTATCCGGTTCGCGTGCGCGCCACAAGGCCGGGCTGGTTCAGCCGCACATCGATCTTGCGATATTGGTCAGGCTTGTCCGCAGTCGGTGGATCGAAGCTGATCTCGTACCATGAAGCGGCGTCCTCAAGGCATCTCTGGATCATGCCACTGACGTCGGTGTTCGATTCGATGGTAAGACCGCCGGTCTGCACCGACAGCACCTGGACCCCGATATCGGCGAACTGCGCGTCGCGGGGCTTTCCAACCCCTTTCAAAAAAGTCTGGTAATAATTCGCGGCGCTCATCGACTCGGAAACGCCCAGAGGATTCACGTCATAGAGCGTGATATCCGCTTGCCGCAGTTGCAGAGATAAACCAATCACCTCTCTGAAGATCTGATCCTGCTGGTGCGCGGTCAGGTTGATGTTGGGACCGGAAACCAATGGGTAGCCGGGCGAGATCCAGATGATCAATTTGCGCCCCGGCAGCGATGCGGCATAGGTCGTGATCTGGTGAAGCGCATTGATCCCAATCCCCAGCCGGTCGTTCTCGCCTCCCTGCGCGTCTTGAGTAATCGAACGCAGGCCGATAGTGTAGCGTTCGAGCGCATCGCCCAATTTGCTTCCGTCCTTTGAAAAACCGGTCGCGAGCTGAATGCCCTCGTCCTTCAGAACGGCAATGGTCGTGGGAAAAGCGAGCTTGCCTCCGTTAGCGTGCAGAAAATTTTCTGTTTGATCGCGCATAGAGACTGCATCGCTATAGCGAATGTCGATCGCATCCATCAACAGAATCACTTCAACCTGTTCCTGCGCCGGCGTCACGCGGCGGAAGGAAGTAATCGGCCGTGGAGAGTTGTTGACGAGGACCGTGAAAGCTTGCTCGGGAAGATTCGTGACCGGCTCGCCGGATCTGGTATTGACCACGACATCGAGCCGAATGGCGCTACTCCTCATCGCTTGCGAAGGTGCGGCCGGCGCTGGTTGCGGAACTGGCGCTGAAGATTGAGCGGAGGCAGCGGTCGCGGCCCAAATAAACGCGCCGGAAACGGCGCCAACAAGTCTCGCATGCTTCATCTCATGTCTCCCGTCGATCGCCGCAGATAAGCGAGACGCGCTGCTCGCTGCAGAGGCTCATCATACAGCACTTGTTATGGGGCTTGTTTAAACGGCGGCCGCGGGTCGATCGGGCCGGTAAAATGGACGATATGAGTTCAGCTCGCCAGACGCCCGATGCGGCGGAGACGATTCTCGCCGGAAGCCGCTTTGTGCGCGCCTGCCTGCGCAAGCCGGTCGACCGGACGCCGGTGTGGTTTTTGCGCCAGGCTGGCCGCTATATGCAGGAATACCGCGACGTGCGCAAGCACCACACGCTGCTTGAAATCTGCAAGCAACCAGAGCTCGCTGCCGAAGTGACGATTACCGCCGCTGAAAAGCTGGATGTGGATGCGGCGATCATCTTTGCAGACCTTCTGCTGCCGCTCGAGGCGATGGGGCTCGACTTCGAGTTCCAGGCCGGCGAGGGCCCGGTGGTGCACACGCCGGTACGCACCGCTGAAGATGTTCACGCGCTGCGGACCGATCGCGCGGGCGATCTGGCCTATGTGGCGCGCGCCGTTGAAAAAGTTGCCGCGCACTTCCGCGATCGCCTCGGCGTGATCGGGTTTTGCGGCGCCCCCTACACCTTGGCCAGCTACATGATCGAAGGCGGCGGCTCGCGCAATTACATCCACACCAAGCAGCTCATGTACCGCTCCCCCAATGCTTGGAAAGGACTTTTGGACAAGATCGTCACGGTGTTGACTGAGTATTGCCGGTTGCAGGTGCAGGCCGGCGCAGACGTGATCCAGATCTTCGACAGCTGGGTCGGCTCGCTCGCATTGAGCGATTATCGCGACTACGCGTTTGAGGCCTCGAAGCGGCTGGTGCGCGCCGTGCAGGCGATGGGCGTGCCGGTGATTTACTTTGGCGTGGAGACGGCGGCGTTGCTCGGCCAGATGGCGGCCACCGGAGCTGATGTGATCGGCCTCGATTGGCGCCAGCCGCTGGATGAAGCGTGGCGCGCAGTGGGGCAGGCGCATGCGGTGCAGGGAAATCTCGATCCCATCACTCTGTTTGCGCCTCATGAAGTTTTGGCGGTTCGCGTAAAAGAAGTTTTGCGCGCTGCAGGCGGACGGCCGGGTCACATCTTCAATCTCGGCCACGGCATTGTGCCCGAAACTCCGGTTGAAAATGTACAAGCCGTGGTGAAAATGGTGCGCGAGTTCCGGCTGGAGGGCGCGCATGCCTAAGCAAGCAGTGCTGCTCCTCGCGCATGGAACGCCGGAGACGGTGGAGCAGATTCCCGAATACCTGCGCAACGTGGTCAGCGGCCGGCCCGTTCCACAGCACGTGGTCGAAGAAATTCAGCATCGTTATTCGCTGATCGGCAAAAGTCCGCTGACGGAGATTACCAACGCGCAGGCGCGGCTGGTGGAAGCGGAGCTCGCGCGTGCCGGCCTTGCAGTCCCCGTGTATGTGGGCATGCGAAACTGGCGCCCATATATTCCAGAGGTTGTAAAGCAAATGCGCGCGGACGGCGTGGAGCAGGCCGCGGTCATTTGCATGGCGCCGCAAAACTCACGCACCAGCGTCGGCCTCTATCGACGCGCGGCAGAAGCGGAAGCGGGCGGATTGCAGATCGACTTCACTGCAGGCTGGGCGGAGCATCCTCTGCTCGCCGATGCTTTTGCGGAGCGTCTGAGACCGGCGTTGGCAAGACTCAGCGCGGACGCGGGCAAGCCGGTGCCGGTTCTCTTTACAGCGCACAGCGTGCCGACGCGAACAGTTCAGGCTCCGGCGGAAGGCGCGAGCGGCGGCCCGAAGTTATGGCCGGGAGAGGGCGCCGATCCTTATGCCGAAGATGCGCGCCGCACTGCAGAGCTGGTTGCGGCTCGCGTGCCCGAAATTCCGCGCTGGTGGTTTGCATTCCAAAGCCAGGGAGCGAGCGGCGGTCCTTGGATCGGTCCAAGCGTGGAAGAAACGCTGGATCGGATTTCGGGCGAAGGCGTGAAGGCGCTCATCCTGCAGCCAATTGGATTTCTCTGCGATCACGTGGAGATTCTGTTCGACATCGACATTCAGTTCCGCGAGTACGCGGAAAAGCTGAACATTCGACTCGAGCGCCCCGAGTCATTAAACGCATCGCAGACGCTGGCGCGGGCAATTGCAGATTTGGCGAGAGATGGATTGCGGCGACTCGACAAAGCGGGCGCGCGTGGATAATTCCACTTGTAGTCAAGATCGCCGCGACCGCTAAAACCACGGTCAGGAACGGAAGAAGTTGCGCGCGAGGAAAATAACGTTGGCCGGGCGCTCCGCCAGCCGCCGCATGAAGTAGGGGTACCACTCGCTGCCGAACGGCACGTAAACGCGCACCTTGTATCCCTGGCTCACGAGCTTGCGCTGCAAATCGCGGCGCACACCATATAACATCTGAAATTCGAAGTGGCTGGGATCGATCTTGCTCTCCTTCGCGTAGGCCTTGATTTCTTCAATCAGCGCATCGTCGTGCGTCGCCAGCGCGTGATAAACGGGACTGTCCACCAGCATCTTCGCCAGCTTAAAAAAGCTTGCGTCAACGTCTGCCTTGCGCGGGAAGGCGATTTCCGGCGGCTCTTTGTAAGCGCCTTTGCAAAGCCGAACGCGAATGCCGTCGGCCAGAAGCTGCTCGATGTCGGCCTGCGAGCGATAAAGGTAGGCCTGAATTACTACGCCGACCGCGCCGCGCAGCCCCGCGTGTGCATGAACGCGGCGCACGATATCGAGCGTGTCCTGCGTGAGCCGCGAGTCTTCCATGTCGATGCGAACGAAATTTTGCGTCGAGCGCGCGTGCTGTGCCAGACTTTCCGCGATGCTCCCAGCCAATTCCGCCGATTGCTCCAGGCCCATCTGCGTCAGCTTCACGCTGATGTTCGCATCCAGACCCCGCTCGGCAATGGAGTCGAGCAGGCGATGATAAACGTCGGCTGCGCGATGCGCCTCGGTCGGCGATGTCACGCTTTCGCCCAGCGAATCGAGCGTGACCGATATACCTTGCCTGTTCATGGCTTCGGCGACGCGCAGCGCATCTTCGGGCTGCATGCCGGCAATGAAGCGCTTATTCAGGCGCGTGCCCAGCGCGGAGTGTTCAAAAAAACGGCGCAGCGGGCGATTGTGCGAGAGCGCGATAAAGGCAGAACGAAGAAGCGGCATCACGAGCCCTTGTTGAGCGGCGCGCCTCAGGGAGCGCACCGGGCCGAAGCTAGTTTCGCATAAAGCGCCTGCTCAAGGCGTGGCGGCTAACACGTTCGTGTAATGCGGCGGGCACCATCGCGGCGCGAAAACCAGGATCGCGATAGCCCACGCCATTCACTGAACCTCAAACAACGCACACCCGTGCGGCGGCAGCGTGACGCCGATCTCCTTGGCTTCTTTCAGCGTTGCGTCTTCCCAAACATTTCGCGCTGCATGCTTTTGCCCGTCAATCCCGAGCTGGCCCCATGTGGTGCGCAAGGTCGAGGGCGTGTCCGCGAGGTTGAAGAAAGCCACATACTCGGCGTGGCCGCGGTCGCCCGGCTGCCCGATGGACGCGCGCCAGACGCGCGCATCCTGAAACCCCGGGCCCAGTGTGGAGACATCGACGGGCCGGCTGTAGGTCGAATTCTGATCGATAAAAATCGCCGTCTGATTGGTGATGAGCGAACGCGTGTAGTCGTCAAGTCGCGTGAGATTCGTGCCCAGGATCAGCGGCGAGCGCGTGATGGTCCATAGCGTGAACTCGGTGCGCTGCTCGTCGCGCGTCAGGCGCGATTGCCGCGCCGGGCCCATGCCGGGGCTGGGACCGAGCCATCCGTCGGGAAGCATGTCCGGGTCGGGCCAGTTTCCGGGGTTGGTGTAGGTGAACCACTGCGCCAGCACATCGAAATCGCCCTTCAACCCGAATGGATATCCGTCGGGAGTGTGGTGCGCGAACTCCCACGCGTCCCAATGATCGTTCGTGATGCGCCACATCTGCGCATATTCGGCGATCTCCGCCGCGTGTTCAAGTTGCGTTGGCCCGGGCGAAAGCGACAGCACGATCGGGCGGCCCGATTTGTGGATCGCCGCAGCGATCTGGCGAATTTCGGAGATTCGGTACGGATGATCCGCAATGCAGTCGACCTTCAAAAAGTCCAGTCCCCACGACGCGTAGAGCCGCATCATGGAATCGTAATAAGCCTGCCCCGCCGCGTTGTCTTTGATGCCCCAGTTGCCCTCGTCCCACGGGCAGGGAGAACTGGTATCGGCCGCATCGGCGGCAGTAAACGATGTGCCGGCAATGGGCAAATTCGCCGCCGCCACCTGGCGCGGAATGCCGCGCACGATGTGGATTCCGAACTTGAGCCCGTGCGCATGCAGCCAGTCGGCCAGCGGCCTGAAACCCGCACCGTTGGCCGCATCTGGATAGCGCGCAGGGTCGGGCACCAGCAACCCGTTGGCGTTCCACAAATAATGGCGGTCCTCCAGCGACTTGCCCTGCGCATTGGCCATGTACCAGCCTTCATCGATGACGGCGTACTTCCAGCCGAACTGCTCGAGCGATGCGAGCACGGTGGCGTTGGCTTTGAACGTGTCCTCGTCGATCGTGAATCCGTAGGAATCCCAGCTGTTCCAGCCCATCGGCGGAGTGGGAGCGACGGTCTGTGCGGGAAGAAGAGAAGAAGCGAGAGATACGCTGGCAAGAATTGCAAGTGCAAAAAGGGCTGGTCTTTTCATGAAGAAAGGATAGAACAGCGGGCCTACCGGAGTTAGCAAGTTAGCGTCCGCCGCGGCTGAGAGAAGGGAAACGGCGGGGAGAAGAAGGTTATGCTAAGCAAAGCCAGCGCAGAGATGAGAGAAGCCGGACCAATCAACAAGGAGCATCGATGAAAAAGATTTACGGGACCGGTGTGTGGTTGGGATTATTAGTGCTCTGCGTGCTCACGGCCGTTGCCGGACCGAGCATGAAAGCAGAGCCGCCTGCGCCGAAGCCGGCGCCGGTGAAGGCCCTCTTTGTGAGCGACATTCACTTTGATCCGTTCTGGGATCCGAGCAAGCTGGATCGCCTAAGAGCCGCGCAGGTGAGCGAGTGGAAGACGATTTTAGCCGCGCCCGAGGCAGCGGATCGAGCCGAGCGGTTTACGCAGCTTGAACAGACGTGCAAGCTTCGCGTGTCGCCAGATACGTCCTACGAGCTTTATGCTGCAAGCCTGCGCGCGATAAGTACCGATGCCGGCAAAGTGAGATTTGTCGTGCTCAGCGGCGACCTGATGGCGCACGAGTTCCAGTGCAAGTTCATGGCACTTGCGCCCCAGGCAACGCCAGGCGAATATCGCGCATTCGCCGAGAAGACGATTGAGTTTGTGATGCGCGAACTGCGCGCGGCATTGCCGGGCGTGCCTGTGTATGCGGCGCTGGGCAACAACGACTCCGATTGCGGCGACTACGAACTCGATGCGAACGGCGAGTTTTTGAAGGCGATCGGCGACAACATGACGGCGGATTTGCCCAAAGGCGATCGCGCGTCGGCGCTGCGTAGGTTTGCCGAAGGCGGCTTCTATAGCGCGCGCTTGCCGGTGCCGCTGGAGCGGACGAGAATCCTGGTGCTCGATGACCTCTTCATGTCGCAGCGCTACCAGACCTGCGGAGGCAAAGACGATCCCGCACCGGCAGCCGCGCAGATTGCGTGGCTGGAACAGCAACTGGCCACAGCGCGGCAGCACCACGAGAAGGTCTGGGTGATGACGCACATCCCCCCGGGCGTGAACATCTATGCGACGGTGACAAGGGGAACCGATGTGTGCGGCGGGGGCAAGCCGCAGATGTTTTTGAAGTCCGATGCGCTGGCGGACGCGATTGCGCAATACGGAGACGTGATCCAACTGGCAATCTTTGCCCACACGCATATGGACGAACTGCGCCTGCTGAAGCCGAAGACGCAGGACGGGCCGCAGCAGGGCGTGGCGATCAAGATGGTCGGCTCCATTTCACCGATCGGCGGCAATAACCCCTCATTTACAGTGGCGGAGATCGATCCGGCGACAACAGAGATGAAGGACTACCAGGTTTTTGCGGCGACGGACAAGACGGGCGCGAAGTGGAGCGAAGAGTACGACTTTGCAAAAACCTACCATGAGCCCGCGTTTACCGCTGCGACGGTGGGAGATTTGATTGCTGAGTTCAGGGCTGACCCCAGCGCACAGTCGGCGCCAAGCGCAAGCTACATTCAGAATTTCGATTCTCACGGCGCGAGCCTGGAGGTGCTCAAGCCGGTTTGGAAGACTTACGCGTGCGATCTGATGGGCGAAGACGCGGACGATTTCAGGAAGTGCGTGTGCGGCGGGCAGTGAGACGAGGAGTAGCCCGCGGCTGCCGGCTGGTCGGCGGTTCAGGAAAGATTTTTTGTGCCCGCTTACCAGGTCCAATGTTTCGGCGATGGTGTGTCGCCGGCGGCCCATAACCCAACCAGTGCAAGAAAGACGGCGCCCAATACCACCAATGCGAAGCGCAGCAGGCGATGGTTTTGCTGTCGCGGTCCGATGAGCTCAAATTGCGGCGGAGCCGTTTCGGTCCGCTGCAGGGTAGTCGCGGTTTGCGCCGGCATCGCGTTCGAATCCGCCGGCGATGAAATCTTGGGCCGGGAAAGACCCGGGAAACGCTCTGGAAATTGCGAAGCTGAAAACCACCGGTTGGGACTGGTGACGGTGAAGTATCCGGCCTGGGCCACCGTGTAGCCTCTGCGAATGACGGAACGCAGCGTATTCATTCCAGTCCTCCCGGCCTATTCATTGCCGAGCTTACGCCTCGGTGGTGTTGGCTGCAAGTTTTCGGGCTAATATGCGTGAGGGAGAGTAATGTCTTGTAGTTAGTTCTGAATTTGTACCATCATCGAGCATCAGTGCGGCGATTCCGAGGAGGTCACCATGAAAAAGGGCTACTGGGTAAATGCGTACAGGTCCATCAAAGATGAGGCGGCGCAGAAGGCGTATTCAGCGCTGGCCGTTCCGGCGATTCAGTCGTTCGGTGGCCGCTTCTTGACGAGCGGCGCGAGCCAAATCGAGGCATTCGAGGCCGGATTGGTGCAGCGAACGATCCTTGTGGAGTTCGACAGTTACGAAATCGCGCTCGCCGCGCGCAAAAGCGAAGCGTATCAGAAAGCGCTCGTGGCGCTTGGCAATGGCGCGGAGCGGGATGTTCGGATCGTCGAAGGGGCGTAGCGTTAGCGCGCGGAAACAGCCTGCCTGAGCCTCGGCGCCTTTTTTTCCTGCGCGGCAAGATACTCGTTAACGGCCGCTGCGGCTTTGCGGCCTTCCGAAATCGCCCAGACCACGAGCGACTGGCCGCGCCGCATATCGCCGGCGGCGAAGATGCCTTCAACCGACGACATATAGTTCGTCGTTGCGACATTGCCGCGCTGGTCGAGCGCCAGGCCAAGCTGCTCGATCATGCCATTCTTCACGGGCCCGAGGAAGCCCATGGCAAGCAGAACCAGATCTGCGTCAAGAATGAATTCCGTTCCGGCTTGTGGTTCGAACTTCGGCGGCGGGCCCACGCGAATGCAGTGAAGCTGCTTCACGTTGCCGTTCTCGTCGCCCGTGAATTTCACGGTATTGATGCTCCAGTCGCGAATGCCGCCCTCTTCGTGCGAGCTTTCGGTGCGCAGTTGCAGCGGCCAAAGCGGCCATGGCGTCGATGCTGCGCGCTCGGCCGGCGGGCGCGGCATGATTTCAAACTGGTGGACGCTCTTCGCGCCCTGGCGATGGCTGGTGCCAAGGCAGTCTGCGCCGGTGTCGCCGCCGCCAATGATGACGACTCGCTTGCCGGTGGCAAAGATCGAGCCCGCGGCTCCCATCGAACGCAGCAGCGCTTCTTCGGTGTCGCCCTCGTTGCGGCGATTCTGCTGCGGCAGGAACTCCATGGCGTAGTGAATGCCCTTCAGCTCGCGGCCGGGGATCGAAAGGTCGCGCGGCTGCTCGGCGCCGCCGCACAAAAGAATTGCGTCGAACTGTTCCGTCAGCGTATCGACAGGCGTATTCACGCCGACATGCGCGTTGGTCTGGAAGATCACGCCCTCGGCTTTCATCTGCGCGATGCGGCGATCGACGACGTGCTTTTCCAGCTTGAAGTTGGGAATGCCGTAGCGAAGCAGGCCGCCGATGCGGTCATTTTTCTCGTAAACCGTAACGGAGTGGCCGGCGCGGCGAAGCTGCTGCGCTGCTGCCAGGCCCGCGGGTCCGCTGCCCACGACGGCCACGCGCTTGCCAGTGGCCTGCTCGGGCGGCTCGGGATGAATCCAGCCCTCGTCCCATCCTCTTTCAACAATCGACCGCTCGATCAGCTTGATCGAAACCGGGGGCTGATTGATGCCCAGCACGCATGCGGCTTCGCACGGTGCAGGGCAGATGCGGCCGGTGAACTCCGGAAAATTGTTCGTAGAGTGCAGGCGTCGAACCGCGGCCTGCCAGCGATTGTTGTAGACGAGATCGTTCCAGTCGGGAATGAGATTGTTCACCGGGCAGCCGGTGTGGCAAAAAGGCACGCCGCAATCCATGCAGCGCGCGCCCTGCTCCCGCTGCTTTTCTTCGGGGAACGGCTCGTAGATTTCAAACCAGTCGCGGATGCGCTCGTCGGCCTTGCGGCGCGTGGGCTGTTCGCGAGTGATTTCCAAAAAGCCTGTCACCTTACCCATGCTGCACCTCGGCTGCTGCCACTAGCGTTGCCGCGGCAAGCGGAGAAGTGTAGACGGATTGCGCGCGCTCTACCCCGAGCACGCGCTTGTACTCATGCGGGAAGACCTTGATGAAGAGCGGCTGCGCGTCGGCCCAGTGCTCAAGAACCCATGCGGCGCGAGGGCTGCCCGTCAGGTCGCGATGGCGCCTGAGCAGTGCGCGAATTTTTTCGACATCCTCGGAGTTGACCAGAGGCTCGAGATCAACACTGGCCTTGTTGCAGCGGCGCGTGGCGAAGTCGCCCTTGTCGTCGTAGACGTAGGCGATGCCGCCGCTCATGCCCGCGGCAAAATTGCGGCCCGTTGCTCCGAGAATGATGGCGAGGCCGTTGGTCATGTATTCGCAGCCATGATCGCCGACGCCTTCAACCACCGCGGTCGCGCCGGAATTGCGAACCGCAAAGCGCTCGCCGGCAATGCCGTTCAGGAAAACTTCGCCGCTGGTTGCGCCATAGAGCACGACGTTGCCCACGAGAATGCTTTCCTCGGGCAGGAAGCTCGAAGTCTTGGGCGGATAAGCGATGATGCGGCCGCCGGAAAGTCCCTTGCCGAGATAATCGTTGGCGTCGCCTTCAAGCTCCAGCGTCACGCCATTGGGAACAAACGCGCCGAAGCTCTGGCCTGCCGATCCGCGAAACTTGAAGTGGAGCGTGCTGTCGGGCAATCCTGCCGATCCAAAGCGCCGGGCGATCGTGCCTCCCAGCATGGCGCCGACGGTGCGGTGCACGTTGCGGATCGGGAAGCTCGCGGTGACCGGCGTCTGCGATTCGAGCGCGGGCTTGGCTTTCGCGATAAGCGCGTGATCGAGCGCAGGGCCGAGGCCGTGATCCTGGCACGTGGTGCGGCGCCGTGCGACGCGCGAGGGCAACGGCGGCACATGCAGGATCGACGAAAGGTCGATGCCTTTGGCCTTCCAGTGCGCATCGTCAATGTGCGTCTCGATCTTCTCTACGCGGCCCACCATTTCATCAACAGTGCGGAAGCCCAATTTCGCCATGTGCTGGCGCATCTGCTCCGCGATGAAGAAGAAGAAGTTGATCACGTGCTCGGGTGTGCCAGTAAAGCGCTCGCGGAGAACCGGATCCTGAGTGGCAATGCCTACGGCGCAAGTATTCAAGTGACACTTGCGCATCATGATGCAACCCATTGAGATCAGTGGCATTGTGGCAAAGCCGAACTCTTCCGCGCCGAGCAGCGCAGCAATCACCACGTCGCGTCCGGTCTGCAGCTTGCCGTCGGTCTGCACGCGAATGCGGCTGCGCAGGTCGTTGAGCAAGAGCACTTGCTGCGTTTCCGCCAGGCCCAGTTCCCAGGGCAGGCCCGCGTGCTTGATGGAGCTGAGTGGCGATGCTCCCGTGCCGCCCGTGTCGCCCGAGATGAGCACCACGTCTGCATGAGCTTTGGAAACGCCCGCAGCGACGGTGCCCACGCCGACTTCGGAAACAAGCTTGACCGCGATGCGCGCTTCCGTGTTCACATTCTTCAGGTCGTAGATGAGCTGCGCGAGATCTTCGATCGAATAAATGTCGTGATGCGGCGGCGGCGAGATCAGTCCCACGCCGGGAATCGAGTGCCGGATGCGCGCGATTTCGCTGTCGACCTTATGGCCGGGCAGCTGGCCGCCTTCGCCTGGCTTTGCGCCCTGAGCCATTTTGATCTGCAGCTCGGTCGCATTGACCAGGTAATTCGTCGTCACGCCGAAGCGGCCGCTGGCAACTTGCTTCACCGCAGAGCGACGCGAATCGCCGTTGGCGTCTGGCTTGAATCGTGCTTCGTCTTCGCCGCCTTCGCCCGTGTTCGACATGCCGCCCAGGCGATTCATGGCGATCGCCAGAGTCTCGTGCGCCTCTTTTGAAATCGACCCGAAGCTCATGGCGCCAGTCGTAAAGCGCTTCACGATCTCCTTCGCAGGCTCGACCTCATCGATCGGGATCGGCTCATCGAGATACTTCAGCTTCAGCAGGCCGCGCAGCGTACACAACGTGCGATTCGAGCCGTCGATCAGGTCGGTGTACTCCTGGAACGTGGCCGGATTGTTGTTGCGCACAGCGTGCTGCACCTTGCTGATGGTCAGCGGATTGAGCAGATGAAACTCGCCGCCCTCGCGATATTGATATTGCCCGCCAACTGCGAGATCGGTTTCGGAATCAGTGAGCGGCTGGAACGCGTACTCGTGCTTCATCTGCGCTTCGCGCGCCAGCACGCCCAGGCCCACGCCCTCGATGCGCGAGGCAGTGCCCGGGAAATAATCCTCGACCAGCGAGCGATTGAGTCCCACCGCCTCAAACACCTGCGCGCCGCGATAGCTTTGCAGCGTGCTGATGCCCATCTTCGAGAAAGTCTTCAGCAGTCCTTTGTTGATGGCTTTGATGAAATTCTTCTCTGCGTAGTCGGCCGTGATTTTCTCGGGCAGCAGGCCGCGTCGCTTCAAATCGTGAATCGTCTCGATAGCGAGATACGGATTGATCGCGCTGGCGCCATAGCCGATCAGCAGTGCGAAGTGCATCACCTCGCGCGGCTCCCCGCTTTCGATAATGAGCGCCACCTGCGTACGCTTTTCTTCACGGACGAGGCGGTTATGAACGGCAGCCATGGCCAACAGGCTCGGAATGGGCGCGTATGAGGGATCGACGCCGCGATCGGAGAGGATGAGCAGCGAATAGCCCGAGTCGACGGCGTGCGAAGCGCGGTTGCTCAGGTCTTCAAGTGCATGGCGCAGACCCTTCTCGCCGTCTTCGGCACGGAACAACGCGGGCAGCGTGGTGGCAAGCAGATCACCTGAAGAAACGCGGCGCAGCTTTTCCAAATCGCGGTTGGTCAGGATCGGGTGCGGCAGCCTCAGCGTGTGGCAATTCTCGGGCGCCTCGTCCAGAATGTTGCGCTCGGTCCCGATGTAACTGATAAGCGACATCACCAGCTCTTCGCGGATGGGATCGATGGGCGGATTGGTGACCTGCGCGAACAGTTGCTTGAAATAGTTGAAGAGCGGCTGCGGGCGATCGGAGAGACAGGCTAGCGGCACATCGGTGCCCATCGATCCGACCGGTTCCTCGCCGTTTGCGCCCATGGGCGCAAGCAGGATGCGAAGATCTTCTTCGCTATATCCGCAGGCGCGCTGCCGGCGCAGTAGCGTCTCGGGGTTGAATGCGATCACGCGCGGCGGCTCGGGCAGCGAGTCGATGGTCACCTGCTGCTGCTTGAGCCACTCGCCATAAGGCTGGCGCGCGGCGAGCGACTTCTTGATCTCCGCGTCGGAGATGATGCGCTGTTGCACCGTGTCGACCAAAAACATGCGGCCGGGCTGCAGGCGGCCTTTTTTCAGGATGTCCTCCGGCGGAACTTCGATCACGCCCGCCTCGGAGGCGAGCACGACTAAATCGTCCTTGGTCACGATGTAGCGGCCGGGCCTCAGTCCGTTGCGGTCGAGCGTTGCGCCAATCAAGCGCCCGTCAGTGAACGCGATCGCGGCAGGCCCGTCCCACGGCTCCATCAGCGATGCGTGGTACTCGTAGAACGCGCGCTTGTCTTCGTCCATGTCGGGATTGCCGGCCCACGCCTCGGGAATCAGCATGGCCATTACGTGGGGCAGGGAACGCCCGGACTGGAAGAGGAACTCAACTGCGTTATCCAACGAGCCTGAGTCGCTGCCGCCAGGGACGATGACGGGATAGAGATCCTTGATTTTGTCGCCATAAAGCGAGCTTTCCAGCACCGACTGGCGCGCATTCATCCAGCTGATGTTGCCGCGAATGGTATTGATTTCGCCGTTGTGTGCAACGTAGCGATAAGGATGCGCGAGCTTCCAGCTGGGAAATGTGTTCGTAGAAAAGCGCTGGTGAATCAGCGCAAGCGCGCTGGTCACGCTGGGATTGGCAAGCTCGAAATAAAACTTCTCAATCTGCGGGGCCAGCATCAGGCCCTTGTAAATAATCGTGCGGCACGAACACGAGGGAACGTAAAACGTGTCCTTGTCTTCGATCTCGGAAACGAAGATTTCGTTTTCCGTGCGGCGGCGAACGCGATAGAGCAGGCGCTCGAATGTGTCTTCATCCATCCCGCTGGGGCGGCCAATAAAAAGCTGCTCAATATACGGCTGCGAGTTGCGTGCTTCGCGGCCAATGGCGTCCCCGTTCACGGGCGTGTCGCGCCAGCCGAGCACAGTGCATCCCTCTTCCTGCGCAATGCGCTCAAACACGCCCTCGCACTGCAGGCGCTGCTGCCGCTCCACAGGCAGGAAGCACATGGCCACGCCATAGGCGCCCGGTTCCGGCAGCTTGATGCCCAGTTCAGAACATTCGGTCAAAAAGAAAGCATGCGGAATCTGGATGAGAATGCCGGCGCCATCGCCCGTCTCCGGATCGCATCCGGCCGCGCCACGGTGCGTGAGGTTGATGAGCACCTCAAGGCCCTTGCGAATGATCTCGTGGCTCTTCTCGCCCTTGATGTTCGCCACCAGGCCCATGCCGCAGGCATCGTGCTCATCCCGAGGATGATAGAGGCCTTGCGCTTGCGGGAGTCTCTGAGGACGATTCGTCGATTCCATGGCATCCTTTTGGAGCATTTTTCTCTTGCGAAAACTGGAGTGCGGCGGAGTACACAACCGCTCTGCGATTTGGGGCCGAAAAATCGCCTGGCCAAAAGAAACGAGTGATATGCGTGAGCCGCTCCGGCCGCATCCCGAAGGGGCACTGCTTTTAATATAACGAAAAACCGCCGTCAATGCAGCAGGGTCTTTCAGCATAGGGGACGGAACCGGGATAACCGGCAATAAGCACTGAGCGTCATGCTTATCTCAACGCGGGCCAAAACTCCTGCCGAACTGCCCCTGAATGGCGCAGGATTGAAACTCTCGTGTTATCTCATATCCCCTGTTTTGTACCGTATACTCGGGGCAATGAAGCGCATCAGCGAAACCATTCTGGTCACCGGCGGCGCGGGATTCATCGGGGCAAATTTCATCTTGAACTGGATGAAAACCGGCCCTCGCGCGAAGACCGGTTCGGTGGTGAATCTCGACCTGCTGACCTACGCCGGCAATGCCGCCAACCTGGCATCGCTCGCCGGCGACAATCGCTACACCTTCGTTCGCGGCGATATCTGCGATGCGGAGCTGGTCGGTTCCCTCCTGAAGAAATACCGGCCGCGTGCCATCGTCCACTTTGCCGCAGAGAGCCACGTCGACCGTTCCATCACATCACCGCAGAAGTTCGTCAGCACGAACGTGCTGGGAACCTTCACGCTGCTCGAACTGGCGCGGGTTTATTGCGCCGTCCTCGATGAGTCCGACCGAGAAGCCTTCCGCTTTCTGCACGTGTCGACGGACGAGGTCTACGGATCATTGCGCCCGCGCGATGCCGCGTTCAGCGAAGAAACTCCGTATGCGCCGAACAGCCCCTACGCGGCCTCGAAAGCGGGATCGGACCACCTGGCGCGCGCATATTTCCATACCTTCAAACTGCCGGTCGTCACCACCAATTGCTCGAATAACTATGGCCCCTTTCAATTCCCTGAGAAACTAATCCCGCTCACCATTCTGAATGCGCTTGAAGGCAAGCCGCTGCCGGTTTATGGCGACGGAAAAAATGTGCGCGACTGGCTGTTTGTCGAGGATCATTGCGCGGCGATTCGTGCGGTGCTCGAGCGCGGGCGTCCCGGGCAAACTTACAACATCGGCGGGAACAGCGAACGTGCGAACATCGACGTAGTGACGCAGATCTGCGACCTGCTGGACGAGATGCGGCCGCTTGAGAGCGGCGGATCGCGGCGCAGGCTCATTACATTCGTCGAAGATCGTCCCGGGCACGACCGCCGCTATGCCATCGACGCCAGGAAAATCCGCCGCGAACTGGGATGGAAACCTGCCGAGACATTCGAGCACGGGCTGGGCAAAACCGTGCGCTGGTATCTCGACAACTCCGAGTGGGTCAACAGCGTGCGCACCGGAGCCTATCGCGACTGGATTGAGAAGAATTATGGCGAGCGTGGAACGTTGAAAACCAATCAAGTTGCGCGCAGCGGGAAGGGCAAGGCATGAAAGGCATCATTCTGGCGGGCGGGTCGGGAACGCGGCTCTATCCTGTCACGCACGTGGTCTCAAAACAGTTGTTACCGGTCTACAACAAGCCGATGATCTACTACCCGCTCAGCACTCTCATGCTGGCGGGAATGCGCGAAATCCTCATCATCTCCACGCCGCAGGATATTGGGCGCTTCAAGGAACTGCTTGGCGACGGCCGGCAATGGGGCATGGAATTCAGCTATGCCGTGCAACCCAGCCCCGATGGATTGGCGCAGGCGTTTCTCATCGGGAAGGATTTTATCGCTGGCCAGCCCAGCGCGCTGGTGCTTGGCGACAACATTTTTTACGGGCAGGGATTCTCAAAGCAATTGCAGTCCGCCGCGCAGATTCAGAATGGCGCCACCATCTTTGCCTATCCCGTTGAAGATCCCGAGCGCTATGGCGTGGTCGAGTTCGACAAAAACGGCCGGGCCGTGAGCATTGAAGAGAAGCCAGCAAATCCAAAATCGCGTTACGCCGTAACGGGACTTTATTTTTACGATCGCGATGTGGTCAGGATCGCCTCGGAGCTGAAGCCTTCGCCGCGAGGCGAACTCGAAATCACCGACCTGAACCGGCGCTACCTTGAAGCGGGCAAGCTGAAAGTGGAGATCATGAGCCGCGGCATGGCTTGGCTCGACACCGGCACCCACGATTCGCTGCTTGAGGCAGGGCTCTTCGTCCATACCATCGAGCGGCGGCAGGGGCTCGACATCGCGTGTCCCGAGGAGATTGCCTATCGGCAGGGATTCATCGATGCCGCGCAGCTTGAAAAACTTGCGGCGCCGATTGCCAAGAGCGGCTACGGAAAATATCTGCAAGCATTGCTGAGCGAACCCTATTTTGCCGCCAGCAGGGAATAGCTCCCCATGGCGCATGCAATTCTTGCTGACCGCGGCAAAGTAAAATGCAGCCTGAAACGAAACCATGAAGATTGAACAAACATCCCTCCTCGGCGTGCTGCTGCTGACGCCGAATATCTATCGCGACGACCGCGGCGCGTTCTCCGAGACCTTCAATCTGCGTCTCATGGCTGAGACGGGCCTGCCCACGCAGTGGGTGCAGGATAACTTTTCCATCTCGCGCAAAAACGTGCTCCGCGGCATTCACTATCAAATTGTGCAGCCGCAGGGAAAGCTTGTGCGCGTGACTCATGGCGCGGTGCTCGATGTAGCCGTCGACCTGCGCCGATCGTCGCCGGCGTTCGGCAAGCATGTAGCCGTGGAGCTGAGCTGCGACAACGCCCGAATGTTGTGGATCCCGGCCGGGTTTGGCCACGCGTTTCTCGTGCTCACTGACGTTGCCGGCTTCGCCTACAAGGTCACGGATTACTATTCTCCCGAGGGCGAGCGAACAATCCTGTGGAACGACCCGGAGCTCGCAATCGAATGGCCGATCGACTCAGCAGAGGCGATTGTCTCGGGGAAAGACGCCAATGGAAAGCTGCTGAAAGACGCCGAAGTTTTCGCGTAGGCTGAATCAGAAGGCGCCCGAATCGAAAGCTGAAACCGCCGCAGATTCGCCGACAAATGCGTCCTCGCTTAGGCCTCCGGCCGCGCCAACAGCCCTGCGAACCCATGGCTGAACCGCTGTTTCCGGGCATCCCGAGCAGTCGATCCTCGAACCTTGCCGATGGTATACTCAGCAGGTTGGGTGCGCCCTGCGCCGCCATCTTCTATACCGCTGAGGTTCCTATGTCAGGCCACTCGAAATGGGCCACCATCAAACATAAAAAAGGCGCGCTCGATGCCAAGCGCGGCAAGATTTTCACCCGCCTGCTCAAGGAAATCGCTGTTGCGGCCAAGGGCGGCGGTAACCCCGACTCGAATGCGCGGCTGCGCACCGCGATCCTGGCCGCCAAGGCCGAAAACATGCCTGCCGATAACATCAAGCGGGCCATTCAGCGCGGCACCGGCGAGCTCGAAGGCCTCACCTACGAAGAAGCCACATTTGAAGGTTACGGACCGGGCGGCGTGGCGATCATTGTCGAAGTCATGACCGACAACCGCAACCGCGCGGTCAGCGAAATCCGCCATGCGTTCTCAAAACATGGCGGAAACTTGGGCGAGTCCGGGTCGGTCAAGTTCATGTTCGCCAAAAAGGGCCTCATCGCGGTGGAAAAGTCTGCTGCCAGCGAAGAAAAGCTGATGGACATCGTTCTGGAACACGGTGGCGAAGACCTGAAGGATGAAGGCGACACGTGGGAGATTCTCACCGATCCTGCATCGTATGAGGCCGTCGCCAACGCAGTGAAGGCGGCCGGCATTCCCACGGTGATGAGCGAAGTCGCCATGGTGGCCTCCACCTATAACAAGCTTGAAGGCAACGCGGCTGCTCAAATGGTCCGCCTGCTTGAAGCACTCGAAGATTTGGACGATGTGCAGAATGTCCACTCCAACTTCGATATGGATGCGGAGCAGATGGAGCACACTGCCGGATAAGGATTTCAGGAGCGGACAGGAAATAGGCCGCCCGGATGTGGCGGTCTTTTTTTGGTAGAAGCACGAATGCAGGGACGTAGGGACGTAAGGACTAGGGACATAGGGACTGAAGACTCGGGACCGGAGAAGTAGGGCCTACAAAGTTGGGACCGGGGTTAACAAATGGGTGGGAGAAGAGCTTGAAGCGAGTTGAAGGACTTGTTTTGCTTTTGTTGCTGGCAGGGACAATGATTGTCGCTCAAACGCCGGACGGTGGAGCTGTTTCGCGAGGGCCGTATCAGCAGGCTATGGCGCCAGTGGGCGCCGGCGAAAGAACGGACGTCTTGACCGGCCAGGCCAGCGAGAGTCGGGCCATCGCGAGTCCGGTCGACGAGAACCCCGTCGCCGAAGTCCGCTCCGACCACCTCTGGGCCCTTGCCCCTTTCGTCAACTGGGGCACCGGCGTTGGCGACCGCTCCGATTACAAATTTCTCTGGGCCGGTTTCCATTTATCGAAAGTGATGTTCCGGCCCCTCCACGCAGGCATCCTCAGCGGACAATTTGAGTTCGGCGGCGAAATCATGCCGCTGTGGCAGGCCTACACGCCGCCGCCGCATTCGCAGGCCTACACATGCGAAACCCCGCAGGGCGCCTTCTACACGTGCAATCTCCCGTTCGGCGGGGGAACGTTCCGCGGCGTCAGCATTGAGCCTGTCATCTTCCGCTGGAACTTCCTCACCAAATCGCGCCGCATTCAGCCGTGGTTCCAGGGCGCAGGCGGCCTCATTTACACCACCCACAAGTTTCCGCCGAATCTCATGAGCAACAACAACCCCGCCAACGGGCCCATCATTGACGGCGGCACCAGCGTGTGGAATTTCACGCCGCAGGGCGGCTTCGGGGTGCACTACTTCCTCAAGTCAAAACGCTCCATCGATCTCGGCATCAACGCGGTCCACATCTCTTCCGCCTCTCTGGGCGACCGCAACCCAGGCGTCAACGCCAGCATTCAAATCCAGGCCGGCTACACGTTCTGGAAATAATGAGAGCCGGCTCGTAGCCATCGGCCTTCAGTTCGCTCCGAAGAATCCGCCATCGAACCGTGCGCTGCGCACTCTAAACTGGAAACATTGATCCGAGAACCCCGGAGCAAGCCCGAACATGAGCGGCACGATCGTCGAATGCGTTCCCAACTTCTCCGAGGGCACTGACGCCGCTCGCGTGCAAGCCATCGTGTCTGCCATGCGCGTCGCCGGAGTTCACCTGCTCGATTGGTCGATGGACGCCGACCATAACCGCTCCGTGGTTACAATCGCCGGAGAGCCCGCTGCAGTTGTCGAGGCGGCTGTGCGCGGCGCAGGCAAAGCCGTCGAACTCATCAATCTCACGCGCCAGCATGGCGTGCATCCGCGCATCGGCGCCGCAGACGTCATACCGTTCGTTCCCGTCAGCGGAATCAAGCTCGAGCAATGCGTGATGCTGGCCCGGCAGGCAGGCCTGGAAATCTGGCGCCGCTTTGGCGTCCCCGTCTATTTTTACGAGGCCGCGGCTGCCCGGCCGGACCGCAAGAATCTTGAAGACATACGCCATGGCCAGTTCGAAGAGCTGCGTGACGCGGCGCAAAAAGACCCCTCTCGGCGGCCCGATCTGGGCGGCCCCAGCCTTCATCCCACCGGCGGCGCCAGCGTGGTGGGCGCGCGCAAGTTCCTTGTTGCCTACAACATCTACTTCGACTCAGCCGACGTCGCCATGGCCCGCGCCATCGCCCGCGAAATCCGCGCGGCTTCCGGCGGCCTCAAGGGCGTAAAAGCCATGGGCGTCCTTGTACAGGGACGCGCGCAACTGTCGATGAACATTACAGATTTCGAAGCGACGCCGCTCTCTGTGGTCCACCGCAAGGTCACCAGCCTGGCCGCGAAGCACAAAACCCGGTTGGCCGAAGGCGAGGTCATCGGGCTCATTCCTGAGGCTGCTTGTGAGCGGGAAAGCGATTGGATGCGTCAATTAAGTGAGTTCGACGAGCAAACCAAGGTCCTGGAACGGCGGCTCGAGCATCCTTTGGAGTGGCCACCGAAGTAACCCCCGCCGCGCTCAAAACGAGTTCGAAATCGGTAGAATAGGGCACAGACCAGGATCGCAAACGACGGTCGCGAACAGTTTCCGGAGGGATGAAGCAGTGAAGAAGTACGTTGGGCTTTCGATTGCAGCGATGATGCTGGCGGCGATGCCGGCCCCTGCAGCGCAGTTATCCACTGACGCGCGCGGAGCCATTCCGCATGATGTGCAGCAACTGGTCGTCATCGATTATCGCGCCATGCAGAATTCAACTGCGGCCATGAACCTGCGCAACCGCGTGGAGCCGCCGGAGATCAAGCAGTTCGATGAAGCGCTGAGCAAGTTCACGCTCAAGCCTGTTTTGCCCAACGGAAAGCCGAGCCCGAATCCCGGCGAGCCCATCGATCAGTACGTCGACGAGCTCGCGTTTGCGCTCTTTCGTCCCACGCCTGGCAGCGATGCGCTGGAATCTGTGGGCATCGCGCAGGGCCAGTTTCCCACCGACGACATTCTGGCCAGCTTTCGAGCGCAAAAGCTCAAGCCCACTCCGCTGCGGACCAACAATATATACCCCATGACCAAGACGGGCATGGTGCTTTGCTTCGTCGATCCCTCCACCATGGTCTTCGGCAGCAAGGAGTCCGTGACCAGGGCGCTCGATGTGCGCGACGGCATGCAGCCCAGCATGTTAACCAACAACTCGATGATGGACGCGATGCAGAGCATCGATTCCACTTCGCTGTGGAGCATTCTCGATAATCAGGGCACGCAGACCATGATGAAGCAGCTCCTGGGCGAGGCCGGCTCGGTCACCGACTTCGACAGCGTGAAGCAGCGCCTTGAGGCCTCTTGGTACGGCATGGACTTTTCCCACGGTGTTCGGTTCGATCTGACCATCCAGACCGGCGACACCTTTGCCGCAGCCACCGTCTCTTCGCTGCTGTCCGCGGCTGTGATGCTCAGAAAGATGACCGGCTCTGACACCGAGAAGCAGGCGCTCAACGAGACTTCGATCGATTCGAACGCAGGCAAGCTCGAGGTTCATTTCGCGGCGTCCGATACAGAATTCAGCGCGCTGCTGCAGTCGCCGCTGTTCCAGACCATGGTGCACTAGAAACAGGGAACAGGGACTCGGGAAAAGGGAATAGAAAGCGGGTCATCTAAGAATGAAGGGCGGTGCGCGGAATGTGCTCCGCCCTTTCTCGCGTTTACTCGTTCGATTGCCGCGGGTTAATCCGGCGTCGTCAACTCCGGCACAAACTTCGCCTTGCCGCCCGGCAACAACTCAATCGTCAGCTGCCCCTGCTGCCGTTCGACGAGCGTAGGCCCGGTGATCTGCACTTGTTTTTCCCCGGCGCCGGTATAGGTCACCTTCAACGCTCCGCTTCCGCGCACCTGAAATCGATAGTGATAGTCGGCCCCCAATGCGATGCGGTCCACGCCAAAACTTGCGTCGGGATAGTCGACCTCCAGAAGCTGCACGTCCGCACCGGTGCGATTCTCGATTGTCGTGTCGATGTGGTAGGAGTGGCAGCCGGCAAGCAAACTTGCAGCACCGGCAACAACCAGCGCGAAAACCTGCCTGCGCGACGGCGCCCTTGGAGTCCAAGAGCAAACACGCCCGCGCGCACTTTGCGCCCTCACTCTTTCGCCCCGCTCTCGCTCGACGAAGAGCTCTGCGCGGCTCCAGGCAAATGCTTTGCCAGCAGCTTTTCCAGCCGGTCCAGCCGCTTCGCCAATTCGGGCAGCCGCTGGAAGATTGCAACCGCGCGCAGCCAGATACGATTATCGAAACCCGGCGATCCCGAAATCATCTTGCCCGGCGGCACATCGTGCGACACTGCCGATTGCGCGGTCAGAATCACGCCGTCGCCCACTGTGCAGTGGCCGGCGATGCCCACCTGTCCCGCGAGTATCACATTATTCCCGATCACCGACGAGCCCGCCAGCCCGGTTTGAGCACAGACAAGTGTGTCATTCCCGATTTTCGATCCGTGCCCGACCTGGACAAGATTGTCCACCTTCGTCCCGTCGCCGATCTCCGTGGCTCCCACGGTGGCGCGGTCGATGGTCGCGTTGGCCTGCACATCCACGTGGCTTCCAATGCGCACCGGCCCCGATTGCGGAATCTTTTCCCAATGCCCCTCGGCGTTCTTCGAAAATCCAAATCCATCGCCACCGATCACTACGCCGTTTTCAAGGGTCACATAGTCGCCCAGGATGCAGTGCTCGCGCACCACCGAATGCGCGTGCGCAAAAAAGTGGCTGCCGATCTTGACGCCGGGATAAAGCACCACATGCGGCAGAATGGTCGCATGATCGCCGACACGCACGTTCGGGCCAATCACAGCGTAAGCGCCCACGTGCGAATCCGCGCCGATTTCGGCGGTGGGATCGACAACAGCAGTGGGATGAATTCCCGGCGCGTAAGCCGGCGGCTGATAGAACAGCCCAAGCGCTCGCGAAAATGAGTGATAGGGATTCTTGATACGCAGCGTGGCTGCGGAGATCTCCTGAAACTCCGGTTCAACGATCACGGCCGCTGCATGTGTGGTGCGGGCGAGTGCGGTGTACTTCACGTTGGCGACGAAAGTGATGTCGGTCGGTCCGGCTTCTTCAATGCCTTTCACGCCGGTAACGTCGAGATCGGGATTGCCGCGCAGTTCCGCGCCAAGCTTCGTTGCCAATTCGCCGAGCTTCATTGAGGAAATTGTAACGGAGACGCCGAAGGCTTCGCGACAAGAGTCGAAACCTCTCCCAAGAGCGCACGACGGACCCGAAAGCCTGCTTCTAGCGCAAAGCACGGTCCACTGGATCGTCAACCGATGTCTCAAAAGTGGAGCACAGCCGTAGGCGTAATATGATGGTGCGCAGTAAAGCACAGTGAGGTCTGAATGAAGCCTCGTATCCTTTCAGGGACCCACAGCATCTCGGCGAATTGTCCGAACTGCAAAGCGGTTACTAGCTTCGAACCCAAGAGCTCAATGCCCATGGCTGACTCACATCACAGCGCGAATGGGCAGTGGTATGGCAGGACCGTATACGTGATGAGTCAATGCGCAGGCTGTGGCCTCGGAGGTTTCGCTAGGCTATCAGACGGCGGCCATTCGGCTGAACCGTTCCTTGACGATTTCTATCCCTTTTCTATCGACTCAGCATGTCTTCCGAACGCAGTCCCGGAGGACATCCAGGCTGAATTCCGCGAAGCGGAACGTTGTCAGGCACTCAGCATGAACAGGGCAGCCTCAGCACTTTTTCGATCAGTGTTGGAGAAGACCTTGAAGGCAAATGGCTACACGAAAGGTAGCGATCCTACGTTGAGAGACCTCCAAAGGCGGATTGACGCGGCGGCGGCAGACAATGTAATCACAGAGGCGAGACGAAAGAGAGCCCATGATGAAATCCGGGCCCTGGGGAATGACGTTCTCCACGATGAATGGCGCCCAGTCACCGACGAAGAGGTCGAGGATGCTCACCTATATATGCAGCGGATCCTAGAGGACCTGTATGACGACCGTCCGACCGTCGAATCAATCTTGACCACGAAAGGCCGACTCGCAGCATCAGTTCCCGTCCCGATCCCGGTCCGGAACAGTCCTTCCCCCTAGCCCATTTATCTTGCAAGCGGAAATTGATCGGAGACCGGCGTCTGTGGCGGCGCCTGCAACGTGTGTGCGGCACTCTGCGCCGCCGAAAGCGTCGCGCCCGGAATGATGCCGAGTGCCAGCGTTGCCGCAGCAGCCAAAAACACAGCGGCAATCACAGCTGGGCCGGCAAATGATCTGGGCGCGGCCTCCGGCTGATCGTCCGCGGGCCGCTGCGCTGCAACCACAGCGAGCCGCAGATAATACGCCGCCGCAATTCCGGAGTTGACGAGACCGATGATGGCGAGCCAAATAGCCCCGCCGCCCACCGCTGCCGTAAACGAGTAAAACTTGCCGAAAAATCCGCCGGTGAAGGGAACGCCGATGAGCGAAATCAAAAAGAAGATGAGCAGGCTGCCCAGAAGCGGCGAGCGATACACGAGGCCGCGGTAGTCATCGATGAGCGAAAGCTTCTCGTCGTAGCCCGCAACCAGCGTGACCACGGCGAAGATGCCAACGTTCATGGCGGCGTAGGCTGCGATGTAAAACGCGGCGGCCGCAATGCCGGTTTCGCCCGCGCCCGCAAAAGCAGCCAGCAAATAGCCCGCATGCGCAATCGCGGAGTAGGCCAGCATGCGTTTCACGTTCTGCTGGCGCAGTGCGGCTAGGTTGCCCACGGTCATTGAAAGCACGGCGACGATCCAGAGCCCCGGCGTCCACAGCGAGCGCAGGTTGGGAAGCATCTCGTAAACCACGCGAAGCAGCAGCGCAAACGCAGCGGCTTTGGGAGCGGTTGAAAGCAGCGCCACGACGGGCGAAGGCGCGCCTTCGTAGACGTCGGGCGTCCACACGTGAAAGGGCGCTGCCGACACTTTGAACAGAATCCCCACCAGCATCAGGGCCAGCGCGGCAATCACGAGAGCCTGATTTTGCGCGCCCGGCGCGAGCGCGGCGATCTGGTAGATCTGCGTGGTTCCCGTAGCGCCGAAGATGAGCGCGATGCCGTAGAGCAGGAACGCCGTCGCGAACGATCCCAGGAGGAAATATTTGATGGCGGCTTCAGGTCCGCGGCCGGTCTGCTTGCGCCAGCCCGCCAGGATGTATGTGGAGATGGAAGAGATTTCGAGCGCCACGAACACAACCAGCAGCTCGACCGCGCCTGTCAGGAGGCACATGCCCACGGCGCCAAAAACAATCAGCGCGTAGTACTCGCCCTGGTGGTGCGTGTCCTCAGGCAGGGTGTCGAGCGCGAGCAGCAGCGCCACAAGCACAATCCCGCAGATCAGCACGTGAAAGAAAACCGTGAACGCGCTGGTTTCGACGGTCGCGAAAAACCCGGTCCCTTCAGGCAATGAAAGCTGCCACAGGCTTGCCCAAAGCGCTATCGTCGTGCCCACGGCCGCAAGCCAGCCGAGGTAACGGCGGCTCCATGCGGCCGGCAGCGATGCGTCAATCAGCATCACGGCCACGCCGGTCAGCGTGAGAATCATCTCGGGGAGGATGCGGTCGATGTCGGGCACTGGATTCACCGCTGCGCCTCCGTCGGAGATTGTGATTCGCCGCCAATCCTGACGCTTGCGGACCCGCCGGACGTTTGCGGCGTGGGCGCAGTCTGAATGGCCGCTTGCTTCGCCTGCGGCGGATGCGCTCCGGTGCGAATCGTGTTGAGCCACAGATTCGGAGCCACGCCCATCACCAGCATCAGCACAACCAGCGGAGTCAGAATTGCCAGCTCGCCGAATTTCAAATCCGCTGGCGGCTTCGAAGTGGCAAGCGCGGATTCCTGCCCGTAGAAGAGCCGCTGCACGAGCCACAGCATGTAGGCCGCGCTCAGAATCACCGCCACCGTCGCGGCGACCGCCCACGGCCGGCTCACGCCCGCAAACGTGCTGGAGAGAATGATGAACTCGCCGATGAAGCCCGAGAGCATCGGCAGGCCAATCATCGCGAGCGTCGCAATCACAAAGTAGGAAACCGTGCGCGGCAGCTTCGCGGCCAGCCCGCCATAGGAGTTGATCACGTTCGTCGCATAGCGCAGCTCTAGCGCGCCCAGCAGCAGGAACAGCGCGCCGTCGATCACGCCATGCGAAAGAATTTGGTAGACGCCGCCCGCCCAGCCCAGAAATGTAAGGCCGTAGATGGCCAGCACGATCAGGCTGAAGTGGCTCAGCGCGGCGAATGCAATCAGCCGCCAGAAATCGCGCTGCACCAGAGCGAGACACGCGCCATAGAGAATCCCGATCACAGCCAGCGCAATGAGCAGCGGCGAAATAGCGCGGGCCTGGACAGGGAACAGCCCCACATGAAATCGGAACATGGAGTAGAGGCCGAGCTTGCCTGCAACCACCATCGCCAACGCAACCGGCGCTTCGCTGTAGGTGTCCGCAAGCCAGCCGTGCAGCGGAAAGATCGGCACCTTGACTGCAAAGGCAAAAAGAAATGCCAGCGCGACCCAGAAAAGTGCGCTTGCAGGAAGCACGCCGCTTGCGGTCTGGTATTGCAGATCGGCGAAGTTGAAGGTGTGCGTCTTTGTGTAGAGCCACAGAATCGCGACCAGCAGCGGCGCCGACGGAATGAACGTGAACAGGAAGAATTTCAAGGCCGCCCGAGGCCCGTGTTTGCGGCCATACATGGCGATCAGAATCGCCATCGGCACCAGCGACAGCTCCCAGAAGCCGTAGTAGAGCATCAGGTCAAGCGAAATGAACACGCCCACCATCGCCGTTTGCTGCACAAGAAACAGTGAGTAAAAAACTTTGCGGCGAGACTGGATCGCATTCCAGCTCGCCACCACGCCGACCGGCGCGAGCAATCCCACCAGAACCACCAGCCACAGGCTCAGGCCATCCACGCCGACGTGGTAGAAGATCGCGGGGTTCTCGATCCATGGAATATTCTGCTCGAATTGAAATCCCGTTTGCCCGGTAGCGAAGTGCGCCGGCAGATGCAGCGTGAGGGCGAACGTGACGAGCGTGGTGACAAGTGAAATCCAATTCGGTAGCTTTGCGCGATCGGGCAAGAGTGCAACCAGCACCGCGCCTGCCAGCGGTACCAGCAGGATGAGCGTGAGAATGTTCTGGTCGATCGTCGCCATCTCAGTGCCCCGCCGCGTTCATCGTGAAGTGCGTTGAAATCGAGTGGAAGGAAGCAGACCATCCTCCGCTCCACAAAGCCGCCGCCAATAAAAGCACCGCCGCGCCAAGGGTCAGCCACGCCGCATACGATCGCAAATTGCCCGATTGCCAGCGCTGCAGAATCATTCCGGTAAATGTGGCAATGCCGGCCAGCAGCCACGCCACTCCCGCGAGCAGCAAATCGATTCCGCCCAATACGAACTTTGAAAACGCGAACAGCGGCTTCACAATCACCGCGTCGTAAATCTCGTCGACATAGTACTTGTTCAACAGAATCCTGTAGCCGGTCGGCATTGCCGCGGCCAGCTCAGCAGGCCGCTCAGGCTTGCGGCGGTAAAGCCTGTCCGCGATCAGCCAGCCCGCAAGCGCGACGAGCACGGCCGCGATCGTGAGCACGATTTCAATGCCGGGATCGCCCTCTGGCATGGGGCGATGCGCCGCTGCCACCGGGAAAACGTACGCGCTGAAGCGCTCGATGCCGATCCAACCGCCGCACACTGAAAGAATTCCAAGGATCACCAACGGAACCATCATCGACAGCGGATTGGCGTGGTGATGCTTGACGTCGCTGCGCGGTTCGCCCATGAATGCGAGATACCACAGGCGAAACATGTAGAGCGACGTGAGCAGCGCTGCGACCAGGCCAACGAACCACAGCAGCTTCCCGCCCGTTCCCTGCAAGAACGCCGCGTACAAAATCGGATCCTTCGAGAAAAATCCCGCGAACGGCGGAAACCCTGCAATCGCAAAGACTGCAGCCGTCATCGTCCAGAACGTGACCGGAAGTTTGGTGCGCAGCCCGCCCATCTTGCGCAGATCCTGCTCACCGCCCATGGCGTGAATCACAGCGCCCGCGGCCAGGAACAGCAGCGCCTTGAAAAACGCGTGCATCACCAGATGAAAGATGGCCGCCGAATAAGCTGCTACGCCGCACGCGAGAAACATGTAGCCGAGCTGCGAAATTGTGGAGTAGGCGAGCACACGCTTGATGTCGTTCTGCACCAGGCCGATGGTCGCCGCAAAAAGCGTCGTCGCTGCGCCCACAATGGCCACGGTCCACAGCGCAATGGGTGCGCGGTCAAACAGCAGGTGTGTGCGCGCGATCATGTAAACGCCGGCAGTCACCATTGTTGCCGCGTGGATCAGCGCGGAAACCGGAGTCGGGCCTTCCATGGCATCGGGCAGCCACACGTAGAGCGGCAACTGCGCGCTCTTGCCCGCCGCGCCCACCAGCAGGCAGAGGCAAATTACGGTGAGAACCGTCCCTTGCCAATCCGGCGACATCGCAAGAAGCACAGCAATCTTGTCGAAACTGAGCGTGCTGAACGTCGTCAGCACCAGAAAAATTCCAATCAGAAATCCGAAGTCGCCGATGCGGTTAACGATGAAGGCCTTCTTGCCTGCGTTGGCCGCGGATTCGCGCGAGAAATAGAATCCGATGAGCAGGTACGACGCCAGGCCCACGCCCTCCCAGCCCACAAACATCAGCAGAAAGTTGCCCGCCAGAACCAGCACCGTCATGAAAAACAGAAACAGATTCAGAAAGCTGAAGTAGCGCGCGTAGCCGGGCTCATCGTGCATGTAGCCAACTGAATAAACATGAATGAGAAATCCGACGCCGGTAACCACCAGCAGCATCACCATCGACAGCTGGTCCAGAACCAAACTGAAATCGACATTCAGCGCGCCGATCGAGATCCACGAGGGTCCAAGCGTTTCCACAACAGGCAGCGTAAGCGCGGTCACGTCTCCGCAGCGGGGGCAATTGGCCGCCGCCCCAATCATCGTCGCGCCGAATGCACTCAAAACCAATACGAACGACGCCAACGGTGCGAGCACGCCGATGATCGAGACCAGCCGCCGCGGCATCCGCGCGCCCAGGATTCCGTTCAGCAGGAATCCGGCGAACGGAAACAGCGGGATCAACCAAAGATGTGCGAAATCGTTCATAGTTTCATCAGGTCGATGCGGTCCACAGCCAGAGTCTGGCGCGCACGAAACACGGCAATGATGATGGCCAGGCCGACGGCTGCTTCAGCCGCGGCGACCATCATGACGAAGAACACGAAGATCTGTCCCCGCACCTCGTGCCACTGGTAGGCAAACGTCACAAAAGAGAGATTGACGGCATTGAGCATCAGCTCAATCGACATAAAAACAGTGATCAGATTGCGCTTGATCAAGAATCCAACCACGCCCAGTGAAAACAGGGCCGCGCTCAACAGCAGATACCAGGAAAGCGGAACGTCGTGCTGAAGGAAATTCATTTTTCCGTCGTCCCTTCCGCATGCCCCGAGGGCGAAGTTTCAGCGCGCGCGATGGCGACCGCTCCGAGAATCGCGATCAGGATGAGCACCGACGTCACCTCAAACGGAAGCAGCAGTTCGTGAAAGAGAACCTGGCTGAGCAAAACGAGATTCGATTGCCCGGGTGCGTTCGACAGGCCCTGTCCGAGGCGCGCGGCCCCTAGCCCCTGAGCCCGAAGCATGATCGTGCTCAAAACCGCGAACAGCGCTACCACGGCAGGAAAGCCGATGCGCGTTGCGGCGCGGCTGCCGAGGGTCCGCTCCTCGCGGCCGGCATTGAGCAGCATCACCACGAACGTGAACAGCACCATCACCGCGCCGGAGTAGACAATGATCTGCGCGATCGCCAAAAACTCCGCGCCCAGCAGCAGGTAGAGCACCGCCAGCGACGTCATGACCACAATGAGCGAAAGCGCGCTGTTGATGGGATGGGTCTGCAGCAGGAGATTGACGGCCCCCGCGAGGCAGAATCCGGCGAAAAGGAAAAACAGAATCAGATGCATCGTGGCCTAACGAAAATCCCTCACGATTGTAAATGAGTGCGAATCAGCTCCTTGTTGCCCCGTGGCCCGGAATCTCTAACCCTCGATCGCACACTCAGCGCCATGCAAGCCACAGGCTTGTGCCCACAATGTTCAGGATGGCCAGCGGTAGCAGAAAGCGCCATCCAAAGTTCATCAGTTGGTCGTAGCGGAAGCGTGGCAGCGTGCCGCGCACCCAAACGTAAAGACAGAGAAACAGGAAGACTTTGATCACAAACCAGAAGATCGGCAGAAATGCATTGATGAGCGTGCTCTGGAATGGCGGCATCAGGTCGCCCAGCGGGCTCGTCCAACCGCCAAGAAACAGCAGCGTCGCCACGCAGCCCACGTTGATCATGTTGCCGTACTCGGCCATGAAGAACATCGCAAACTTCATTGAGCTGTACTCGGTGTGGTAACCGCCGGTCAGCTCGCTTTCAGCTTCGGGCAAATCGAACGGCGAGCGATTCGTCTCGGCAAATGCGGCCATCAAATAAATGAAGAACGCCACGATCTGTCCACCGCCCAGAATGTTCCAAGTCGCCGCGCCGAGGGTAGCCTGCTGCTCGACAATGACGCGCAGGTTCAGCGATCCCGCGCGCAGCACTACGCCCACCAGCGAAAGTCCCAACGCCAACTCATAACTGATCAACTGCGCCGAAGAGCGCAACGAACCCAGCAACGAATACTTGTTGTTCGACGACCACCCCGCCAGCGCAATGCCGTAAACGCCCATCGACGTGATGCCGAGAATCACCAGCAGCCCGACATTGATGTTTGAAATCTGAAAAAGATCGATCCCATGGGGTCCCATGTTCGCGCCGAACGGAATCACGGCGATCGCGATCAGCGCGCAGCCCAGCGAGATGATCGGCGCCAGCAAATAAATGGGCCGATAAACCGCGGTCGGAATCAGATCTTCTTTCAGGAACGATTTGGCGCCATCGACCAGCGGCTGCAGCAGGCCGAACGGGCCCACGCGGCTCGGTCCCCAGCGATTCTGGATGCGGCCTACCAATTTCCGCTCCAGCAGAACGGTGTATGCGATGCCCATCAGCATCACCACCGTCACCACGGCGACTTTGGCAAGGCTCCAGAGAAAGAATGCGAGAATCGTCACGTGCCTTTGGCCTTCTTCAGTTCAAAATCCGTTCATCTTGTCATCCTTTGGTCGCCCCGGCGACCGAAGGATCTGCGGTAGCCTTCGGGAAATCTCCCGACCCTGTTATTAATCCGCCGCCGATTCTGCCAATTCCTTCGCTTGATGTTCTTCGAGTTGACGAAGCGCTGTGCTGTAACGCCCGAGCGTCCCGGAGGTGAATAGCGTGTCGTGCGCCGGAGCAATGAGCCCGGGCGCCGCCAGTTCGGAGACCGAAACGATGCCGGGCGCAGCCACAGGCCCTGCGAGTTCGGTGTGCACATCATTGCCGGCAAAAAGATTTACGCGATCGAGTTTGTATCCCGGCACCAGCCGCTCGATTTCGTCGAGCGTCGCCAGCGGATCGAACGGGCTGAGCTTCGGCTCGAGTCCATTCGCTTCCAGCCAAACCGAATGCCGGTCGGCCTCGCCCGATTGCGCGCCGCGCGATTGTCCCAGATCACCGGTCGTTCCGCGCTTGCCGAAAGGAACGAGTGTGGAAACATCCACGCCCATGCCGCCCGCGAGCCGCACCAGAATTTCAAAATCGGCCTTCACGCCCGCGCGGTCGGCAGCTTTGCGCACAATCTGGATGTCGCCAAAAGTGTTGGTCACTGTGCCGGATTTCTCGTAGAGGCTCGCAGCCGGAAAAACCACATCGGCCAAGGCCGCAGTCTCCGTGAGGAAAAGATCCTCGACGATCAGAAACGTGCGTTGGAAAACCGCCGGATCGACTTTGCCTTGCGATGCGGGATTCGCGCCGACCACGAGCAGCGCGCCAAGATTGCCGTTCTTCGCGGCATCGAGCATCTGGGGCAGGGAACTGCCTGGCGCGGCCGGCAGATTCGGATACTCAGCAAATGCGCCGGGCGCCGTCACCGGAAGGTAGCCCGGCAGCAGATTCGGGAACAGGCCCATATCCGCTGCGCCGCGAGAGTTGGAGTGATCGCCAAGATACGCGAACTTTACGTTTCCGCGCTTCAGCCCCCACGCCACAAGATCGTCGATTGCCTTACCGCGAAATTCTTCGCCGAAGATGATGACCATCGATTCTTCAGCCTGAACCGCCTTGCTGAAATCCGTCTGGCCCGCATCGAGCGCCGCCGCGAGCCCATTCAATTCGCCGGCGCGCAACTCCAACGTTGCCTTCGCCTGCCGCGAGAGCTTGATACTTTGCGAATTTGCGACATAAAGTCGGCCGCGGTTCAGGCGCACGTCGGTGCGCAGCAGCCACGCCAGCAGCGGATGCTCATCGGTCGGATTGCCGCCCGCAAGCAGAATCGCGCAGGCCTGGCCAATGTCACGCAGGCTGGCGGTTTTGCCCGGGTGCCCGCTCAGCGCGCGCGCGAACCCGGCGTAATCGGTCGTCCGTTCATGATCGATATTGTTGGTGCCCAGAACCGTGCGCGCAAATTTCTGCAGCAGATAATTCTCTTCGTTGGTCGTCCGGTTCGATCCGATTACGCCGATCGCGCCGCCGCCGCGCGTGTCGCGAACTTCCTTCAGCTTTCCCGCAGCCACCCGGATCGCATGCTCCCACGTCGCCGGTTCAAGCTTGCCCTCCGCATTCCGCACCAGCGGCTGCGTCAGGCGATCGGGGCTCTCAACAAAGTCGAAGCCGAAGCGGCCCTTCGCGCAAAGAAAATCGCCGTTGATGCCGCTCTTGTCGCGATTGTCTGCGCGCACAATTTCCGATCCGTCATTCGACTGGCGCACGCCCAGCGTCACCTTGCATCCGTCGGCGCAATGCGTGCAAACAGTTGAAACGTGGTTCATCTCCCACGGCCGCGTTTTATAGCGATAGCTTCCGCTGGTCAGCGCGCCCACCGGGCACACGTCAATGCACATGCCGCACTGCTCGCAGTCGAGCTGGTGGCTGTCGTTGGGAACGATCACGGAGTCCGCACCGCGATTGTGAATGCCCAGCGCCCACACGTCCATGCCCTCGCCGCACATGCGTATGCAGCGGTAGCAGAGAATGCACCGCGGCCGATCGTAGAAAACCGCCGGCGACCACTGCTGCTCGTCGCGATGATGCTTCACCTCGACAAACTGGCTCTCGCCCGCGCCGTATTTGAATGTCATGTCCTGCAGTTCGCACTCGCCGCCCGCGTCGCACACCGGGCAATCGAGCGGGTGGTTGCCGAGCAGCAACTCGATGGTCGCCTTGCGAGCCTGCGCAATCTCCGGCGACTCGGTCGTGAACACCTGGCCTTCGGCAACGATCGTGGTACATGCGGTTTGCAGCTTGGGAACTTTTTCCTGCCGCACTACGCACATGCGGCATGCCGCCTGCAGCGAGAGTCCCGGATAGTAGCAGAACGCTGGAATCTCGATCCCCGCCTTGCGGCAGGCATCAATCAACAGCGTCCCCGCGGGCGCGGTCAGCTTCTTTCCGTCGACTGTGAACGTTACATCGGGCATCGTTTCGTGCTTATCCTCTACCGCTCGTCGATCGCGAAGTGTTCCTCTATCGTGCTGCTAACTTTCGCTGCCGCCAGAAAGCTGTCATCCTGAGGTCGCCCCCAGCGGCCGAAGGATCTGCTGTCGCTTTTCGCTCGTCGACCCTACACCACCGTCAACTGCGGCACTCCCTCTTTTGCATACGGGCACGGCTTCCCGTTCAAATGATCCTCAAACTCCTTGCGAAACTTCTTCACAAACGCAATCGTCGGCATCGCGGCCGCATCGCCCAGCGGGCAAAACGTCCGTCCCAGCATGTTTTCGGCCAGGTACTGAATGTTATCGATGTCGCTCTTGTTTCCAAATCCCGCATGAAAGCGCGTTAGCGATTTCTTCAGCCAATCCGTTCCTTCGCGGCAGGGAATGCACCAGCCGCAGCTTTCGTGCGCATAAAAACTGATCGTCCGCAGCGCAAACTCAACCATGCACGTCTGGTCATCGATCACCACTACGCCGCCTGACCCCAGCATCGATCCCGCCTTGCCCACCTGGTCGAAGTCCATGCCGAGATTTTCAATTTCTTCAGGCAGCAACACCGGCGTCGACGAGCCGCCCGGAACAACGGCCTTCAGCTTTCGCCCGCCACGCACTCCACCGGCCACGTCGTAAATCATCTTTTTCAGGTTGTAGCCCATCGGCAATTCGTAAACGCCGGGCCGCTCCACATGTCCGCTGATGCCGAACAGCCGCGTACCGCCGTTACGTGGCGTGCCCACCGCTGCATACGCCGCTCCACCCATCTGGATGACGTGCGGGACAGTCGCGATGGTTTCCGCGTTGTTGATCACCGTTGGCCCGCCGTAAAGCCCCACAACCGCAGGGAAGGGCGGCTTGATGCGCGGAACGCCGCGCTTGCCTTCGAGCGATTCCATCAGCGCCGACTCCTCGCCTACTTCGTACGCGCCAGCGCCCGTCTGCGTAATGATCTGGAACTCGCTCGCAGTCCCGAAAATATCTTTGCCCAGAAATCCGCGATCGTAAGCGTCCGCCACCGCGCGCTCCATGATCTCGAGCAGATAGCGGTACTCGCCGCGCAGATAAATGAAGCCCATCTTTGCGCCCACGGCGAGGCCCGCAATCATGGTCCCTTCGATCACCGCATGTGGATCGTGCAAAAAAATCAGGTGGTCCTTGCAGGTGCCGGGCTCGCTCTCATCGCCATTCACCAAAATGTACTTGGGCTTGGCCGATTGTTTCGGCACAAACGACCACTTCATGCCCGCAGAAAATCCCGCGCCGCCGCGCCCGCGCAGCCCGCTGGTCTTCATCTCCTCGATAATCCACTCCGGCCCTTGCGCGAGACACTTCTTCACCGCCTCGTAACCGCCGAGCTCGATGTAGCGATCGATATTGGTCGCTCCCATGCCGAAACGGCGCGAGACGATCTTCACTTCATCGGGATGGGAGACGAGCCTAGGCATTTTTTCCCTTGCTTTGGTCGGAGCCGTCAGCCCGTTTGCGGTACGCGCCGATAATGCCGGGCACCAACTCCGGCTTCAACTCATCGTGGAACTCGTAGTTCACCTGGATGGCCGGCGCCCAGCAACACGCCCCAATGCACTCCACCTCTTCAAGCGAAAACAACCTATCCGCTGTTACGCCGTCAGGTCCTACGCCTAGCTCTTCGCGAAAGCGCTCATACACCTCGTATGCGCCGCGCAGCATGCAACTGATGTTGGTGCAAACCTGAATGTTGAACTCGCCCGCAGGCTTGAAGCGCAGCATCGAGTAGTAGGTGGCCACGTTGCGCACCTCAAGCTCGGTGATCCCGATGCGCCGCGCCACTTCCGCCACCACTGCGTCCGAAAGAAACCCAACCTCGTCCTGCGCATACAGCAGCATGGGAATCAGCGCCGACCGTTTCACCGGGTACTTCTCAACCAGCGCATCGAACCGCGCCGCAAGTTCCGGCGAAAACACCGAAGCGGTTCCCGATTTCGCGTTGTCTGCGCTCATTGCATGATCTCCCGCGCCCATTGCTCCGCGGCCATATCCAATTCTTCCTCATGCGTGCTGCTGCGCAGGGTTCCAGCTTCGGTCAGCTCCATCGTGCCCATACTTCCATTCTCTCGCGTCCAGGTCAGAATGGCGTGATTACGAATGAGACGTAGCCATTTTTCCCCGTGCCGCACAGTAATTTGTTCCTCGGTCAGCTCGACAGCCGCCTCGCGCTTCAGGTGCAGTCCATGCGCCGCGGTGTAGCTGCGAAGAAGAGAACCGAGGGAGCTCCATAGTTCGATAAAGACAGCGGAATTCCGATCATGCAAAGCGTCCACGAATGATCCCCGAAACAATCTCTTGCGCAATCTCAGTCGTGCCAATCTCGGCTGAGCGATCAGGAAATCCTTCCACCAGAATCCTGAAAGCCCTCACGGCGCCAGGTCCCGCCTCGATCGCGTACTCTGCCTTGCCCATTCTTTCGCCGAGATCGTCGAACAGCTCCACGACAATGGCCGAAGACCTTGTATTGAGAACCTTGTTCTGCAGAGTTAAACGGCAGCACGGTCTCCTTGTTCCAAATGAGAGCTCGATTGTCTCCTGGTCCTTCAAGGGGCGGAAGGGACCGGAAATCGTCGGCGCAGCACGCTTCTTCAGCTCCACATTGGCCTTAGCCATCTCTTCTCCCAACGCGATCTCCACGTTGCGAAAAAAGGCCAGCAGATCGATCTCCAGCTTCCATTGCGCCTCGGCCGTTGAAATAGCCGAGCCTTTTTTCCCCGTCTCCTCCTTAATCAGTTTTGCGTAATCCACCATAGAATTCCCCATCCTCCGCCGAGTCGTTCAATCGACGCAAAGACGTCATTCAGCAATCAACCACCCGCGTCCAGGCGATGCAGCCGTGCCGCAACCGCATCGCATCACGCAAATCTCCCTTCAAGCAAAGCCGCAACAATCTCGGCCGCAATTCGCTGCGGACTGAAGCCGACCGCCACTTTCTGCACCTCTTCAATCGGCGCATTCTGCAAATCCACGCTCTCCGGGTCCAGGAAATAATCCTTCCTCGCAACTTCTGCCCGGTGCGGCGGCCCATAGATCACCGCCCTGATCCGCCCCTTCGCTTCCTGCAGCTCCACTGTGCTAAGAAACTCGGTTCCAAACGTTAACGAGATTTTCCCCTCGAAGCTGGGCAGGAACACCCGCTCGATGGTCGGCAGGTCCCGCTTGCGCAGCTCCTCATTCGATCTCTCCACTTCCGCTTCAATTCGTTCTTTTACGTACTTGTAAAAAGCGCCAGGCGAAAAACCGTAGCTTGCTCGGTTTTCACTTTGTGGTTCGCCGGTTTTTTTCTTTCCTTTCAGTTTTGCTGCTAATGCGTCAAAGTCCGTCACGAGTTTCCCTGCTTTACCGATCAATTTCTCCCAGCACAATATCGATAGAGCCGACCACCGCCACCAGGTCCGCAATCAGGCGTCCCTTGCACATCGTCTCCACAGCCTGCAGCGTGGCAAACGACGGATACCGCATATGCACGCGATACGGCTTCGCCGTTCCGTCCGACACCACGTAATAGCCCATCTGCCCGTGTCCGCACTCCATGCCCTGATACACCTCACCGGCCGGCACATTGAACCCCTCGGTCACGATCTTGAAGTGATGGATCAGCGCTTCCATCTCCGTCTTCATCTTTTCGCGATCGGGCAAAACCACCTTCGGCGCATCCGCCTTCACTGGTCCGCCCGGCATTCCATCCAGCGCCTGCTGCACAATCTTCGTGCTCTCGCGCATCTCCACCAGCCGCACTTCATAACGCGCCCATGTATCGCCCACCGTCGACACCGGCACTTTGAACTGGAACTTCTCGTAGCTCGAGTACGGCATGTCGCGCCGAAGGTCGATATCCACTCCCGAAGCGCGCAGTGGCGGACCCGTCACGCCCAGCGCAATGGCATCCGCTGCAGAGAGATAACCCACTCCCTTCAAGCGATTCATGAAGATCGGATTGCCCGTCAGCAGGTTCGAATATTCGTCGATCTTTTCCGGGAATCCGCTGATGAAATGCTGCACGCGATCGAACCAGTCCAGCGGCGGCTCCATTGATAACCCGCCGATCCGGAAGTAGCTCGTCATCATCCGCTGTCCGGCCACTGCTTCAAACAGCCGCAGAATCTCTTCGCGCTCGCGAAAGGTGTAGAGAAAAACCGTCAGCGCGCCAATGTCCATGGCATGCGTGCCCAGCCAGATCAGGTGGGAGTTCAGCCGGCTCAGCTCTGTCAGCAGCACGCGGATCCACTGCGCGCGCTCGGGAATCTCCAGTCCCAGCAGCTTCTCCACCGCCAGGCAGTAGCACAAATTATTCGAGAGGGGATCGAGATAGTTGATCCGATCGGTCAGCGGAACCACCTGCTGATAAAACTTGCTTTCGCAGGTTTTCTCAATCCCCGTGTGCAGGTAACCGATCTCCGGCCGCACGCTCACAATGGTTTCGCCGTCCAGCTCAACCACCAGCCTCAGCACGCCGTGCGTTGCAGGGTGCTGCGGGCCCATGTTCAGCACCATGCGGCGCTCGCCCGCGCTTTCGCTTGCCGGCAGGTCGATCACGGGGGCCCCGGGGTTCGCGCTCATCAGCGGTAACCCTCCACCGGGTAGTCCTTGCGCAGGGGATGCCCCTTCCAATCGTCTGGCATCATGATGCGCCGCAAATCGGGATGGCCCGCAAACCGAATTCCAAACAAGTCAAAAACCTCGCGCTCATAAAAATTCGCGCCCGCCCACACCGGCGTTATTGAGTCGATCGTCGGATCGTCTCCATCCACCCATGCGCACAGCCGGATGCGCTCTTTCAAAGCGTGCGAAAGAATGTGGTAGCTCAACTGGAATCGCGGCGAGGCAGGGAACCAGTCCACCGCGGTCATGTCTTCGAAAAAGTTGTAGCCCGCATCGCGGACCGCCGTGCACGCGCCGCAAATTTCCTCGGGCGTCACTGTCAGCGTCAGCTCGCCGAAGTCGAACTTCGCGTCCGTGAATGCCTTCGCGTTCCACGCCTCAAGAGCCTTGATCGCGGTGTGATCGGCCATCGTCTCGAGCACAGCCTGCTTGCCCCGGATTGTGTTCGGCTGCCCTGTCATCCGCCCCGTTTCCTTTGCTCCCTTGTTCCCTTGTCCCTGTCTTTACAGGTCCGCTCTGTCCCGGCTCCAGTTCAATACCCCTTTGCGCGCAATGTAATAGAGCCCAACCGCCACAAACCCGAGATAAACCAGCATCTCCCAGAATCCGAACAGCCGCGACCCGGTCAGATGCGGGAGCTGCCTGTAAATCACAGCCCACGGCATCATGAACACCATTTCCACGTCGAAGAGGATGAAAAGAACGGCCACCAGATAGAACCGCACGCTGAACCGCCCGCGCGCATCGCCCGTGGCCTGGATGCCGCATTCGTAAGCGTCGAGCTTTACCTTGGTATTGCGATGGCGGCCCACGAACCACGATGCCGTCACCATCAGCACTCCCAGCAGAAAGGCGGCCAGAATCTGCATCAGCAGCGGCAGATATTGCCAGACATACGGAGTTGGATTCATTGCCCAGCCCTTAAGCAGTTGTGGAGCAAACAGATTCGTGCGCCGGCAGAAAGAAATCGGCCAAAGAAAAACCTGATTTGAGCTTAGGTTTTCACGCCGCTTGAGTCAAGGCGCGCGCCGGCATGGATCATAGGTGTTTCGTGCTCCTCGAATCACTATCCGCGATCCACGCGCCGCTTGAGCCCCAGACAGGTTTTATTCTCCCTACCGCAACCATGCAGCTTCGTCAATCGAAACGGTGTGAGGGTCATCACTGGCTTTCCTGCAACCATCCGGCATAACTATGTCTGCATCCTATTGGGACAGCACCTTTGTACTCTGTCCTTTCCAATGGGCCACGCCGAAGAACCGGGTGAGGATAGATTGCATGGGCTCCTGTTCAATGTTGAGTAGTTCACAGGCTTCAGCTTCGATTTCCGCCTCGGCCGTCACCCACGGCCGCCCGCATCGCCGCCGCATCTCCCCCCAGTCCGGCCACGCCCTCGAAATCCTCGGCCACGCCATTGAATACTTGAGCGATGAATTCGTGCACGCCGGCGGATCGCTCAACGCCCACGATGGGCAAGTCGAAGCCGTCCAGCTTCTGATGGCGCTCAACCGCCAGATCTACTTTGATTGCCCCGAGGTGCCGACCCTCGGCGAACGCTGCCGCTCCTTGCTCCACTTGAAGGCCGCCTAACCAGCGTAACCAGGGAGTTCGCCCCGAATCAGACTGCGAGCTGCGCTCGACGATTGCACCCGACAATTTGTCAAGCCCCCTTCGCCCAAAATAATTCCGCCTCCATCCCCTAACTCCTTTTATCCCTAATCCCTACGTCCCTTAGTCCCTGCCTCCCAAGTTTGCCGGGAATTATTGCCTTTAGGCGCATACTGATTGCATGATCGTCAAATCCGCACCTCGTCCCGCAAACTCTGCGAGCCCGGCTTTTCCCGATGTGCATGTTAACTTGTCAGTAAACATTGTGGCCAAACGAATAATTAAATGTTTTAAAGAGTTTTCCTCGCGGGGGCGTCCTATTTGCGCATAAGTCTTTTGGATTTTGAGTCGACTGCACCAAAATTAGTGCAAGTTTACTAGAAAAATAATGTTAATTTTCTGGTAAAAATCTGGCTCAATTCGCGGAGGCGCTGCTATTGCCCGAACACAAGCACGCCGAACAGGATCAGCCACGCCAGTCCCATCGTGTGCCAGAACCATGCGGTGGAGTCGACGGCGATCTGCCGCGACTCGACGCGCTTGAGCCGCGAGAGCGCGGCCAGGCAGGCGATGAGAGCGATCACGCCCACCGCGAGGTGCAGAGCGTGCAGCCCCGTGATCACGTAAAAGAAATAGCTCGCCGGTCCGGACCAGCGATTGAACCCGAATCCCTCGGCCGTAAGCTGGCGCCATGCGACCACTTGCCCGCCAAGAAACATCAGGCCCAGCGCCAGTGTGGCGCCCAGCCAGGGCAATGTCCGGCGCAGCGCCGGCCGTCCCAGCCCCAGCCATTCTTCAAGCACGTCGAATTCGCGAAAGATATGGCGCCGCGCTAACTCCATCGTGATCGCGCTCAGTGCCAGCACCGCGGTATTGAAGTAGAGAATGCGCGGCAGCAGGATCGGATGCCAGTCGCCGATCTGCTGCATCGTCCGCGGATCGAAGTGCGTCGACATCTGGCGCGCATAAAACACCGCCACCAGCGCAACGAAAAACATCATGTCGCCGGAAAGCACAATAAAAATGGCCGCGCGCGTGCGGTTCAGCGCCTCGCGCGGGCCGCGCCGCGGACCGCGCCAATCGTCGTCGCCACCACCTCCGCCTCCGCCCGTGGGGCGCCTGTCTACCGGCGGTTTGCCACCGGTGCCGGGAGCCTTGCGTTCTACATCGGAGGGGACGGGAGTGAAGATTGTGGGCATGGGCGACCCTGTGAGGATGAATTTACCTCACCTTTTCGTTGGACGCACCGAAAATCGGAATCGGTGCCTGAGACGGTGGAAAGAAATCTGTGCACGCTCTCTGGAGAGGATGCGGCAACAAGGCCGGAATGACGTTTCTTATCTGGCAGTAAACCGTTTGAAGACTTTCACTCCGAACCCGGCGAAGTCATCCATATAGAGCAGGGAACCGCGCCGAGCGAACCGCGAGCATCTGCCCGACCGTAAACCCGCTGCCATATAGGGCAGGACTCCCTCGCGAGCGAATATGAGCCTCTGCCTGGACGGCCAGTCCTACCAGCCACGGGTTTGCAGCAGTTGCGACTCCTCGATCGCCGCAGCGGCAAGGCCTTTCATCGTGCCGGTAACCTGTTCGGCGACCTCGGCAAGAATCTTTGGATCGTTCCAATGCGTGGTCGCGACAACAATCGCCTTGGCGCGCGAAACCGCTTCTTCGCGCTCCTTGGGCGAGTTCTCCACGTCGAGCGGCGTGGCGCGCTCCTTCATGAAGATTCCCGAGCCGACAAAGATGGCCTCCGCGCCCAGTTGCATCATCAACGCGGCGTCGGCCGGTGTGGCAATGCCGCCGGCGGAGAAGTTCGGCACCGGCAGCTTGCCGCTCTTTGCCACCATGGCAACAAGCTCGTAGGGCGCCTGCAAATCCTTCGCCGCGGCGTAAAGCTCTTGCTCGGTAAGAATGGTCAGCATCCGCATCTCGCGCGTGATCGTGCGCATGTGCTGCACTGCGTGAACCACGTCGCCGGTTCCTGCCTCTCCTTTGGTCCGGATCATGGCTGCGCCTTCAGCGATGCGCCGGAGTGCTTCGCCGAGATTGCGCGCGCCGCAAACAAAAGGAGTGGTGAATGCGTGCTTGTCGATGTGATGGGCTTCGTCGGCAGGCGTCAGCACTTCGCTCTCGTCGATATAGTCAACGCCGAGCTCCTGCAGAATCTGCGCCTCGGCTGTGTGGCCGATGCGGGCTTTCGCCATCACGGGAATCGAAACCGCTTGAATGATTTGCTTGATGAGCGAGGGCCGCGCCATGCGCGCCACCCCGCCTTCGGCGCGGATCATGGCCGGAACGCGTTCGAGCGCCATCACCGACGTGGCGCCGGCTTCTTCGGCGATGCGCGCCTGCTCCACGCTCATCACGTCCATGATGACGCCGCCCTTCAGCATTTCTGCAAGGCCGATTTTCAGGCGCAGCGTAGTGCCGGCAAAACCGCGATTTTCGTTGGATTCAGGCATGTTTTTCGACCTCGCCAGGCGGTCCATCCCGCCGCAGGCGCGATGAGAAACCGCAAAGTCGTTCCATCTTCAAGTGTAACAGTGAAGTGAATGCGAGTGTGAGCGGGCATGCGGCACCCACAGCGCAATTCTTAGTCCATTCCAATCCTTTTTGTCCTCCTCTGGACACCTTTCTGCAAGCTTTCTCAGCGATGGCCGCCCCTCAGACAGTTCCGATGGGCCGAAGTGCCGGCTCGATGAGTGCCGGTCCGGGTGCCGGTCCGAGTGCAGCTTCGGTTGCAAGTCCGGCGGGCACAGCCGCATCAGGGGCAAGTGCGGCGAAGCCGCCTGCGACCGCCGCATCCGCGGGATCGGCGCTGGTCCCTTCTACACAATTACCGGCGCAGGGAGAAGACGATCCCGGTTTCGGGCCGCTCATAGCGAAACTGCCGGTGGAATTGGATGTGGGAGTCCCGATTCGCGACTTCCGCGTGCGTCATCTGCTGGCCCTGGAGCCAGGCGCGGTCATTGAGTCGAAGTGGAACCACGGCAACGATCTTCCTCTCGCCGCGGGCGACGTGAAGTTGGCATGGACCGAGTTCGAAGTAATTGAGACGCGACTAGCCGTGCGCGTAACGCGGCTGGCATGAGACGGGCAGAAATCAGGAGACAGGTAAAGAGGAGATGGAAGGTTTGAATCGAACGGGCGCTGCAGCGGAAAGAGTGGGCGGAGTTGCGGGTTGGCTGATGGCAAAGTTTCGCCGCAGCGAACGCTCACAGCCGAGCCTTGCGCTTCTTGAGCGGATTACGCTCGCGCCGCGGCACTCTCTGGCGCTGGTCGAAGTCGAGGGGCAGAAGATTCTGGTGGCTACCTCTCAGGAGGGCGGGCCTGCATTCTATACGCTACGCGAATTGCGCGGAAGCAATATGAATCCGGAGGCCGGCAAAGCGCGAACCCATCGTGGCGAGCTTCGGGGTCGAGCGAGGGTCTCATGGTAACGGCCTGCGTGGAAGTGCTGCACGCCCCAATGATCTGGGCGAATGTGCTGGCGGCGGCAGCTCCGACCAACGTGCCCCTTCTCCCAGACTTGAATGCCAAGCTGCATCCATCGGACTCGACCCCGTGGACGATTCTCTTTGTCCTCACTCTTATCACGCTTTTGCCCGCCATCCTGATGTGCATGACGCCGCTGGTGCGCCTGCTGGTGGTCTTTCATTTTCTGCGCCAGGCGCTGGGCACGCAGACTGCGCCATCGAATCCCACGCTGATGGGTCTCGCGCTGATGATGACGTGGTTTCTGATGACGCCGGTTCTGACCGAGGTAAATCAGCAGGCCGTTGAACCCTATCGTGCCGGACAAATTACGGGAATCGAAGCCATCGATCGCGGCACCGTTCCGGTCAAGCACTTTTTGTTGCGTTACGCGCGCGAGAAGGATCTCGCGCTCTTCGCGGCGGCGGGCCAGATTCCGCGCCCGCAAACGCCCGACGATCTGCCGATGCGCGTCGTCGCTCCGGCCTACATTCTTTCCGAACTCAAAGCCGGCTTCGCAATCGGCGCGGTTTTGTTTCTGCCGTTTCTGCTGATCGACATGGTCACGGCGGCGATCACGACCTCAATCGGCATGTTCCAGCTGCCTCCCGTCGTGGTGTCGACGCCTCTGAAGATTCTGCTCTTCGTCATGGTCGACGGGTGGAACCTGCTGGCTAACTCGTTGCTGAAGAGTTTTTGAAGGGGGGCCGATGACGCCCGACCTAGTTGCGGAACTGATGCGCCAGCTGATGCGCGAGGCGATGGTGCTGGCTGCACCGCTTCTGATTGCGGCTGTGGCCTTGAGTTTTGTCCTGAGCCTGGTGCAGACACTCACCAGCCTGCAGGACCAGTCGTTGACCACGGTGCCTCGCCTCGCTGCGATTGCCGTGATTCTGCTGGTTGGGATGCCTTGGTTTCTGGAGCGGATGGCGGCATACACGCGGCTCCTGCTCGGAGATTTTCACCGCTACCTGGGGTGAGAAGAACAGCTTTCAGCTACTGGCTTCTAGCTGCTAGCTGAGTCGCGGCGGCGCAAACAGTTTCGGGCTAGAAAAAGCGAGCAAGAAGCTAGGAGCTTGAAGCTAGAGGCTCAAATGAAGGATTGGCCAACATTCCTGAGTTCCATGACGCTGGCCCTGGTGCGGGTGAGCGGCATGGCGGCCTTTGCTCCGTTCTTTTCGTCAACCGCACTGCCCATGCGTGCGAAAGCCGTATTCGTCGGCGCAGTGGCGTGGCTTGTGGCGCCGCTCGTGGCGACGTTGCCGAACTCCGACGCCACATTGAGTTTCTCCGCGATCTTAGGCGAGCTGGCGGTTGGTCTGGTCTACGGGCTTTCCCTCACGCTCCTCAGCGAGATGCTGATCTTTGCTGGCCAGATCGCGGGTTTGCAGTTCAGCTTTTCGCTGGTGAATCTTATGGACCCGGACTCGGCCATTCAGACGCCGCTGCTCGGCGACCTGTTTCAGCTGATGGGCACCCTGGTCCTCGTCGCGGCCGGTCTCGACCGGATTCTGCTGGCGTCGGTATTTCGGAGCTTTCGCGCCGTGCCGCTGGGCACTTTCGCGCTGTCTCCCTTGGCCGCTTTGACCATCGTCCGCGCCGCGGGAGGAATTTTTCTTGCCGCGCTCGAGCTGGCTGCGCCGGTTCTGGCCTCAACCATGCTGGTCGAAATCTCCGTGGCGCTGTTGGGCAAACTCAGCCCGCAGCTGCCGGTGATGTCGCTAACCGTTCCCATGAAAACTTTGACGGGCTTCGTCGTTCTCGCCGGCTCACTGGCGCTCTGGCCGCGCTTCATTGAGGCGCGCTTCGCGACCCTGCTCGACATGGCCGAGCGGCTCATCAAGCTTCCGGCTGCGGCACATGGGATAGGGGGCTAGGTCATGGCGGGCGAGCGCACCGAACAGGCCACACAGCATCGCCGCGAGAAGGCGCGCAAAGAGGGCGACATTCTGCATAGCCGCGAGTTGACCGCGGCGGCCGGAACCCTGGCCGGCGTGATGGCGCTCGGCCTGTTGAGCGGCCGCAGCATCGAATCCTGGCGGCAATCATTTGCGGGGTTTCTTTTGCTGGGCATGCCGGCGCGGTGGGAACCCGCAACACTCACGCCGACGCTCATTGCAATCCGCCGGCTGATGCTCGCCGTGCTCGCCGGTCCGGCCGTGGTCATGGCGGCTGTGGCCGTCGCCGCGCTTGGCGCGGGAATGGCACAGACCGGTGGCGTCACCGTGCACGCGAGCGCGATCGGTTTCAAACTGGAGCGCATCAATCCGTTGGCCAATGTCAAAAATCTCTTCTCACTGCGCGCCGCAACCCGGCTGGGAAAGTCGCTGATCCCGGCCAGTTTTCTGGCCGTCTTCGCCGTCGAGCGCATGGCGCATCAGTTGAGCATTCCGCCCTTTTCGACGGAGCGGCTGGAACTGCTGGGCAAGGACGTCTACGGGCTGCTCGTCGCTGCGGCATGGCTGCTGTTCGCATGGTCGGCCATTGATTACCTGGTCGAGTGGCACGAGCGCGAGTCCCGCCTGCGCATGAGCCGGCAGGATCTGCGCGACGAGTACAAGGAGACCGAAGGCAGCCCGCAGATTCGCGGCAGGATTCGCAACCTGCAGCGCCAGATGCGCCGCCGTCGCGTGAAGGCTGACGTCTCGCGCGCGGCCGTGGTGCTGACCAACCCCACACATTACGCCGTCGCGCTCGGCTTCGACTTCGTGACCATGGAGGCGCCGAAGGTAATGGCCAAGGGGCGGAATCTTTTGGCCGAAGAGATCAAGGCCGAGGCGCGCTGGGCGGGCGTGCCCATCGTCGAGAATCCTCCTCTCGCGCGCTCGCTCTATCGCACCGTCGAGGTGGGCCAGGCAATTCCGGTCGAGCTGTACGCGGCTGTGGCCGCGATTTTGGCCTACCTCTACCGGCAGCGCGTGGAAGCTGAACTGCGCGAGCGGCAGCGTGTCGCGGCCTCCGGCCCCGGCCGCTCAAATGCCTCGGGCTCCGTCCGTTCCGGAGCCTCAGCTTCAGGTTTTGCAGGAGCTTCCCAATGAGTTCAGCGACGCTAGCCGCAGGATCTTTGCCGCAGAAGTCCTCGTTCCTGCACAGTCTGCGCGACTACCTGCTGCCGATGGCAGCGATCAGCGTGATCTTCGTGATGCTGGTGCCGGTTCCGGCGGCGGTGCTCGATCTGCTGCTCGCGATCTCGATGGCCTGCTCGATCATCGTCTTCCTCTCCGCTGTGCAAATCCGCCGCGCCGTCGAGCTGTCGGTCTTTCCCACTCTTTTGCTCTTGCTGACGCTCTTCCGCCTCTCGCTCAACATCGCTTCCACGCGCCGCATTCTGCTGCATGGCCAGGAGGGAACCGCAGCTGCCGGGAAGGTGATTGAGGCCTTTGGGCAATTCGTGGTGGGCGGCAACTACGTTGTCGGCTTCGTTCTTTTTCTGGCGTTGGTCGCCATTCAGTTTCTCGTGGTTTCGCACGGCGCGGTGCGCACGGCGGAAGTGACGGCGCGCTTCACCTTGGATGCCTTGCCCGGGAAGCAGATGGCGATTGACGCCGATATGAACGCCGGACTGATCGACGAGGCCGAAGCGCGACGTCGGCGCCAGGCCATCGCCCGGGAAGCAGAGTTCTACGGCGCCATGGACGGCGCGGCGCGTTTCAACCAGCGCGATGCCCTGGCCACCATCCTGATCACCGCCATCAATATTGTTGCCGGCCTTCTGATCGGCACCCTGCAGCAGGGCATCGCGCTCGGCGACGCGGCTCGCACCTACACCGTACTCACGGTGGGCGACGGCCTGGTCACGATTATTCCTTCGCTCTTGGTCTCGGTGGCCGGCGGCATCACGCTCACGCGCGCCAACTCGGCCGGCATGCTGGGCGGCGAGATTCGCCAGCAGCTGCTGGCGCGGCCCGCCACGCTTTACATAGCGAGCGCAGTTTCAGCCGGAATGTGCCTGATTCCGGGGCTGCCGAAGCTGGCCTTTCTCGCGGTTGCCGCGGTGCTTTTTGTGGGCGCGAGGCGCATGGCGGCCTCGGCGCCGGCGACGGTTCTTCCTATCGACGGTCCCGTCCAAGACCAGAAAAAAAACGCGCAGGGGTCGGATCTGGCGGCATTGATGCGCCTTGAAGACCTCACGCTCGAGATTGGATTCCAGCTGATTCCGCTGGTCGACGAAAAGCAGGGCGGCCAACTGTTGAGCCGTGTACGCTCGCTGCGGCGCCATCTCTCGTCGGAGATGGGATTCCTTGTGCCGCCCGTCCACATCTCGGACAATCTGCGCCTGAGGCCGCGCGAGTACGTGATCTCGCTGCGCGGAATCGAAATCGGCCGCTGGCAGACCGAGGGGGTGCACCTGCTGGCAGTTTCGGGCGACCCGGCCAGAAGGCCGCTTGCGGGCAAGGAAACCCGCGAGCCCGCGTTCGGCGTTCCGGCAGTCTGGATCGCGCCCGCGCTCGAGGATGCGGCCATCGCCGCCGGCTATTCGGTGGTGGACGCAGTCACCGTCATTACCACGCATCTGGGCGAGTTGATTCGCCAGCATGCGGGCGAGCTCGTAGGCCGCGCCGAAGTCAAGCGCCTGCTCGACGCGTTGAACGATTCGCACCCGAAGCTTCTGGAAGAGCTGGTGCCGAAGCTTCTCACGCTGGGCGAGGTGTCGCGCGTTCTCGAGCAGTTACTGCGCGAAAGAGTCTCGATTCGAGACCTGGGCGCGATTTTGGAAGCCCTGCTCGAAACCGCTCCTGCGAACAGGAATCTTGTTGCTTTGGTCGAAGCTGCGCGCGCGGCGCTGGGACGGCGGCTGGTGCAGCCTCTCATCGACGGCGACGGCCAGCTGCCGGTCCTGCTGCTCGACCCCGCGCTCGAAGAGGAGATTCTCGCAACCGTCTCACCCGAAACCTCTCCGATCGGCAGCCAGCGCCTGCTTGCATCCGCCGCGCACTCCTCGACGCCGATCGTCCGCCGCCTCGCCGATTCTGTGAGATCCCTTATCGGCTCCGCATCCTCCTCGGCCCCGCCCGTGCTCCTTTGCCCCAGTCCGGCCCGTTTATTCGTCCGGCGCTGGCTTGAGCCGATGTTGCCACGGCTGGCCGTGCTTGCGGCCAGCGAAGTTCCACCCGAAATCCGCCTCCGCCCCGTGGGCACTGTTCGATGACCTGGGCGCGGTTGAGAAATTCGGCTGCGGATCGATGAACTCTTTGTGAAGGGAGTAGTTTCGCCATGGAAGCAGCGGCAGTGAGAGAGTTCAGGCCGGCCAGGCGTGTCGCGGCAGCGAACGGGTATCCGCCGCAGGGCGGAGCGCAGCCCGGACTGACGGCGGAGCAGGAGCGTGTGTTGCTCGAGCATCTTCCCATTGTCCGGTTTCTCGCCCGCCGCATTCATGAGCGTTTGCCGCAGCACGTGGACATTGAGGATCTGGTTTCGGCGGGCGTCGTGGGATTGATGGATGCCTTCGCAAAATTCGATCCCACAAAAAAAGTCCAATTTCGCAGCTACGCGCAGTTCCGCATCCGCGGCGCGATTCTGGATTCGCTGCGCACGCTTGATTGGAGTCCGCGCGAGCTGCGGCGCAAGGGCCGCGCCGTGGAAGAAGCGATTCGGGTGCTGACGGCGCGCCTGGGCCGTGCGCCGGGCGAAAACGAGATTGCGGCCGAGATGGGCATGGGCCTCGACGACTACCAGCAGCTGCTCGGGGACTTGAAGGGCCTGGAGATTGGCACCCTCCATGTTGAACGCAACGAGAACTCGGGCGAGGACGAGCTGGCATATGTTCCCGGAAAGCCGGAAGAGGATCCTCTGTTCCGCTGCTTGCGCGGCGAACTCGAAGAACGCCTCACGGGCGCGATCGCCAACCTGCCCGACCGCGAGCGGCTTGTAATGACGCTCTACTACTACGAGGAGATGACGATGCGCGAGATCGGCCTGGCGCTGGGTGTGGTGGAATCGCGCGTCTCGCAGGTGCACGCCTCGGCGGTGGTGCACTTGCGCGCGGCGCTGCGCGACCTGGCCGGCAAAACGGGAACCGAACGAAACGCAATAAAAACTGCGGCGCGGGGGAGATAGACCTTGCCGGAAAAGACGCTCAAGCAGGATGAGATCGATGCGCTATTTCAGGCGGCGCGCAGCCAGGCGCCGGAAGCCGGAGCGGCCGATGTGCGGGCCAAGGTCGTTCCCTACAATTTTTCCTCGGCGGGCCAGATTTCGACCGAGCAGCTGCGCGCCATCAGCATGCTGAACGATTTGTTCGCGCGCAATCTCACCCATAACCTGGCCGCGTGGTTGCGTACACGTTTTCAGGTCAACCTCGTCTCGGCCGAGCAGATCCAGTTCAATGATTTTCTTCTTAGGATTCCTGAAATCTGCTACGTTGCGTCGGTGCGGCTGGAACCGCTGGGAGCGCTGGCGGTGTTGCAGCTCGATCTCGGCCTCGCGCCGCCCATCATCGATCTTCTTTTGGGCGGCGACGGCAAAGACGGCCCGCTGCGCGAGCTCACCGACATTGAGGAATCGATTCTGGCCAGCGTGGTCGAGATCGTCTGCCGCGAGCTCACCGTGGCGTGGCAGCCTGTGGGATTGAGTTTCCTGTTCGAGCGCCGCCAGATGCAGACGCAGGTGGCGCGCATTATTTCGGTTGCCGAGAAGACGCTCTGCCTGAGCTTCGAGATTCGCATGCCGCATAGCTCGGGATTGCTGAACCTTGCCTTTCCCGCAGTCGTGGCGAACACGATTCTGCGCCGCCTTACGACGGAGTGGGGACGTCGCAGGGCGCACGCGGGCGAGGCTCGCGAGCGGATGCAGCAGAAGGCGCGCGAAATCCGCCTGGGCTGTTCGCTGCAGTTGCCCACGGTGCACCTCGCGGCGAGCGCGCTCGAACGGGTCGAGCCCGGCGATGTGTTGCGATTAAACGTGGGCACAAACACGCCGGCGGAATTGCGCGTGGCGGGCCAGCCATTGTGTTTGGCGGCTGCGATGCGCCACGGCGCGCACCGCGCGGCGCGGATCGAGCGCCTTCTCTCGGGAGGTGAGGCTTGAAGACCTACTTTGAATGCTGGGTTCAGGCGGCATCGGCGCTTTTCTCGCAGGCGTTGGCAGGCGAGCCGCAACTAAGCGAGTCTTTGCCCAAGCCGCTGGGCGCGGGATCGTTTGGCTTTGCCGCCACGATTGCGGGCGACGTCTGCGGCCGCTTCTCGGTGGTCGTTGATGCATCGATTCTAGAAACGCCGCTGATGGGCGAGGGAGTTGACCAGAAAGCCGCGTGGAAGGAGCTCTTAAATGAGGCGGCTGGTGCGGCCGCGGGCGATCTTTTGGCCGCGACGGGAAGAAAGTGCCAGGTCACAGGCATGGAAGAAATCGCCGCCGAGGCGCAGATTACGCATGCCTTCGAACTTCGCTCCGGCGAGCGGACTTGGACGGTTCTCGTGCGCGACGAAGTTCGGTCCGCGGTCGAGGAAGAAAGAGTAGCGAAGCCGACGCTCGAATCCAATGAGCCACCCGCGGCGCATGCTGCCGCCGTCGCTCCTCATTCAGATGACCCAAGATCCGCGCCCTCCAAGTTGAGCCCAGGTCTGGAACTGCTGCTCGACGTCGAGTTGGAGGCGTCCTTGCGCTTCGGCTCGCGTGAGATGCCGCTCGGCGAGATTCTCGATCTCGGTCCAGGCGACGTGGTCGAGCTCGACCGCCATGTGGCCGACCCCGTGGATCTGATTGTGGGCGACAAGATCGTGGCGCGCGGCGAAGTGGTGTTGGCCAACGGGAATTTTGCACTGCGCGTCACCGAGGTTGCCGCGCCCAGAAAGCGTCTGGAGAGCATTCGATGCCTCTTCTGAGTCGTCAACCCGAACGTCTTGCGCGGGGGTTACGCGAAGCCGACGCAATCCGGGAGGAGCGGGAGAAAGATCGCCCGCTCGCATCCAGCCCAATCCAGCGGGCAGCGGCGAACGGCAGGGGCGTCTTCTCAAACTGCGCCAACTCCGCCTGCAACTCCGGCTGGCTGCGCCTCTGGCGGAATCGCGAAACTCCGGTCTTCGAAGACGGCTGGTGCTGTTCTTCAGAATGCATGTTGGCCCGCGTTGCGGCGGCGCTTCGTCGAGAAATGGACGGTCGCGGCAGTGCATCGCGCGTCGGGCATCGGCATCGTATCCCGCTGGGCCTGGTGCTGCTTGAGCAGGGCTGGATTACAAATCAGGACCTGCGCGCGGCGCTGCAGTCGCAAAAAGCCGCGGGCGCCGGAAGGCTGGGCCAATGGCTGGTCGAGAGTCGCTGCGCCAGCGAGGAAACGGTGACGCGCGCGCTCGGTCTGCAATGGGGCTGTCCTGTGCTCTCGATGGAGTCGCACAACCCTGAAGGTTTGACGGCGCTGCTCCCCCGCTTGTTTGTTGATGCGTTTGGCGCGCTCCCGTTGCGCGTTGCTGCCGACCGGCTTCTTTATCTCGGGTTTGAGGATCATCTCGATCCTGCACTTGCGCTGGCGGTCGAGCGCATGACAAGCCTTGAAGTCATCGGCGGTCTCGTGCAGGAGTCCGAGTTTCATCCCGCGCACGCGCGTCTTCTCGAGGCGCGTTTTCCCGCGGCGGAGTTGATCGAAGCTCAGACCCACCAGGCACTCGCGTCGGCGCTGGCCAGGGCGGTGGAAGGAGCGCGTCCCGTTGAGTCGCGCCTGGTGCGCTTGCATGATTGCTTCTGGCTGCGCATGTGGCTCAAACCGCAGAATGGGCCGTTGCCCGATCCCGCTTCGATCTCTGACCTGATCGGCTCGGTCCGCACGCTCTGAGCGCGCGAGGAGCGTCGATCTGGCTCCGGCAATTGCATCCATCCGGCGGAATTGCGGCCGGCGCCTGGTTCCAGGCTAGCGGGGCGCGGGCAGGGTTAGGCCTCATGAGTTGGTCTCTTGCGCCGATACATTCCCTGTGGAGGGGCTTGGGCATGAGCGAGATTCGAGCTCTGATCGTCGACGACTCTTCGGTAATGCGCAAGATTGTCGAGCGTTCGCTGCGCCAGGCTGGACTCGATCCGCTCGTGGTGCACGAAGCGGGCAGCGGCGTGGAAGGAGTGGAGCTCTTGAAGGCCCAGACAGTTGATCTGATCCTCTCCGACATCAATATGCCAGCCATGGACGGACTGGAGTTTCTGCGCCAGATTCAGGCGCAGAATCTCGCGCCGGGTGTTCCCGTCGTGATGATCACGACTGAGTCGAGCGAGGAGCACGTGAAGCAGGCCATCGAAGCGGGAGCAAGAGGTTACATTCGCAAGCCGTTTACCGCCGAACAAGTGAAGGAGCGCGTGTTGCCACTGATTCGTGCGGCGTAGTTCTGTGGTGGGCATGGCGGCAAGTGGCATGGAATCTGGAGTGGCTCCTGGCGTGAGATCCGGCGCAGCAGGATATGTGGGAACCAAAGAAGGCCGGCTGCGTGAAATCCAGAGCGGCTGGCGGCGTGAGATCCAAGGCGGCCGGCGTGCAATCCAGAGAAGGTAAGCAGATGGGAAGGAAGGCGTGATGAGGATGCAGTGTTGTTGAATGGTGTGCGTTCTGCCGTCGCGGGAGGATGGAGCGGCGACCGATCTGAAAGCGTCGCCGGCCGCGATGCAGGGGACGCAGCTTCGAGGGAGCGTACGATGCCGATTTCGTTGCGTGAATCTGTCGAGCAGGTCTCCGATCCGCGGAACCTGGATGCGAGCGTGGAAGAGGTCTTCCGGCTGATGATGGGCCTGGAATGTAAACGCGTGAAGGGTCCGGCTGTGACAGAAAATGAGTCGGTGACGGCGGTCGTCGGATTTGGCGGTGTGTTGAGCGGTGCGTGTGTCTTTAAATCGGGCGGAAAAGCGGCCATGACGATTGCGGCGCAGATGACGGGCATGGAATTCAGCGCCATCGACGACACGGTGAAGGATGCAATCGGCGAAATTTGCAACATGCTGGCGGGAGCGTGGAAGGGCAAGGTGCCGGAGCTTGCTGCCAATACGGGGCTTTCGGTTCCTGCCGTGATCACCGGCCACGATTACAAGCTGCACGTGCAGGCTCCCGAGTTTCAGATTCACCACATCTACCAATTCAACGATCAGGTCTTCGAAGTCACAATCGTGTGTGACGGTCTGCAGTAAGTGCAGCGGGACTCGCGGTCTGGTCCTGCGAAAAGGAAACCATACAGGGGAGCCGAATAAGTTATTGGCAACCCGAATGGAGAGCGCTCGGCTCCGACAAAAATCGAGCGGCAGCAGTCTCTCCGCAGATGTGATTTCTCTCATCGATAATCCCTTCTAATCTTTCGCACCCCTCTTCGGTCCGCATTCTGCTTTCTGTCCCAAGTATGGACAGCGGCTACTACGCAGCGATGGCGGGCCTGGTGGCACGCACTCAGGCTCTGGATACAGCGGCGGCGAATTTGGCCAACGCGCAAACGCCCGGTTATCGGGCCGAGCGTGAGTTCTTCCGTTCCGTCCTTCTGGGGCCGGATGCGCTCGATTCTCAACTAGGCGAGACCGTGAACAACTACGGCCTGCTTGGCGGGGACCGGCTGAGCATGGCGCAGGGCGCGCTCGACCAAACCGGCAATCCTCTCGACCTTGCGATTGAGGGCCAGGGCTTCTTCATGATTCAGACGCCGCAGGGCGTTCGCTACACGCGCGACGGCAGCTTTCACCGCGCGCCTAGTGGGCAATTGGTTACCGAGGCGGATGAGTCGGTGCTGACCGCGGCGGGCCAGCCGATTGCGATTCCGCCAGGAGAGGTCTCTGTGGGCGCCGATGGAACGATCTCCGTGGCAGGGGGATCCGTCGCGGTTGTCGGTGTCATGACATTTCCTCAGGGAACCGACCTCACACCAGAAGGCGCAAACCGCTACATGGCGCCACCGGGAGTAACGCCGTCCGCGGCCAAAGATGCCGCGGTGCACGAGGGCGCTCTCGAGTCCGCCAACCAGGATGTGGTGCAGGGTTCTTTGAATTTGATCGTGATGCAGCGCCAGGCGGAGATGATGCAGCGCGCGCTGACCGTATTCCATACCGAATTCAACAAGTTTGCCACCGAGGATCTGCCGAGGGTCTGATCGAGGGCCGAAAAAAACGAGGGAAAAATGATTCGAGCCTTGTATACCGCAGCCAGCGGCATGAGCGCGCAGCAGATGAATCTGGACACCATCGCCAACAACCTGGCCAACTCGTCGACCACGGGTTTCAGGCAGCTGCGCCTGCAGTTTCAGGATATGGTGTACCAGAACATGGTGACGCCGGGTGCCGCGCAGAGCCAGAACACGGTGTCCGCAGGGCTGCAGATCGGACTAGGGACCAAATCGGCTGCCACAGAGGTGATCAATACGCAGGGCGAGCTGAACGAAACCGATAATCCGCTCGATGTGGCGATTCAGGGCGCCGGCTTTTTTCAGGTGCAGCGGCCTGACGGCACCATTGCGTACACGCGCGCCGGGCAGTTTCACCTGAACAACCAGGGAACGATTGTGACCACCGACGGCGATCCGCTGATTCCGACCATCACGATTCCGTCGAATGCGACCGCGGTCACGATCACGGAATATGGCGTGGTGAACGCGACACTGGCCGGGCAGCAGAACCCATCTCAACTGGGACAGATTCAGCTGGCTACATTTCCCAACCCCGGGGGTCTGGAAAGCATGGGCAACAACCTGCTGACTGCGACATTGAGTTCCGGCGATCCGGTGCTCGGCAATCCCGGCGGGACGGAAGGGATGGGAACGCTGCAGCAGGGCTATCTCGAAAACTCGAATGTGGATGTGGTGACGGAGTTTGTACAGATGGTGCTGGCGCAGCGTGCGTACGAGTCGAATTCCAAGGTCATTAAGGCCGCCGACGACATGTACTCGGAAGTGAATAACATGACGCACTGATTGCGCAACGCAGGCTGAAAGGGAAGAGGAGAGAGAGCGTGACGGGTCGTTTTGAAGTGATGGCAGTGATTGCGGCATTCGCTGTGTTGGGCACGCCGCGGTGCCATGGCCAAAGCGTGCTTCGCATTATCGACGATCCGGCCGCCGGCGAACAGTGGCTCCTGATGCGCGACGCGAACCACCCCGGAGGGCCCGGACGCATGGTGCAGGTCGCAACGCGCGCCCCCGAATCGGCGCCAGGTAGTCTGAACGCGGCCCGGCAGCCTGCTGGCCGCGCGCAAGGCTCGTCTCCTGCGACGATTCAGCCCGCAATTCATTCCGGAGAAGCATTGATTGTCGAGCAGCACACAGCAATCATCGACGCGCGCCTGGAAGCAACGGCTATGGGATCGGCGGCAGTGGGAGCGGAATTTCCGGCGCGATTGAAGATTGGCGGCAAGATTATTCGCGCAGTTGCGCGCGCGGCGGGCAAGGCAGAGCTTGTGCAGGAACCGGCGGTGCAGCGATGAAGATGCGCTGGGCAGCGGCCATTTTGATCGGCGGCCTGCTGGCCTTCCCAACCGGTGTGTGGGGAAAGAAGCATGCACCCACGGCGGCCGCGGCAAAATCGACGCCGCCCGAAGAGGCGTTGCGGAACTATATCTCGCGGGTACGTGCGCAGCAGGCGGCCGAGCTGCACACGCCGGGATCGTTGTGGAGCCCCGAGGGTCAGATGGTGCGGCTGGGAACGGACGTGAAGGCTTTTCGCCTGCACGACGTTGTCATGATCGTGGTCGGCGAAAGCCTGTCGGCTTCGACGGGGGGACAGGTGAAGAACTCGCGCGCATCGAATGCGAACTCCGGGGTCACGTCTTTGTTCGGAGCACTGAAGGCTTCGAACGCGTTGCAGAATCTGGTGGGCGCGACTGCTTCCTCCGGGTTGACGGCGCAGGGACAGAGCACGACCGACTCGAGCCTGGCAACGACCTTTGGCGCCGAGGTAGTTGATGTGCTGCCCAATGGAATGCTTGTCGTCCAGGCAACGCGCCAGTTGACGTTCTCCCAGCAGACACAACTGATCGTCTTGCGCGGTCTGGTGCGGCCCGAGGATGTGAGCAATCAAAATCAAGTTCTTTCGACCGCGATGACCGATCTCGAACTTGAAGTCACGGGCAAAGGCATCGTGAACGACTCGACCTACCGCCAGAATCCGCTGGTGCGTCTGCTCGAGAAGATGGTGGTGTTTTAGTCGTGGTGGATCTGGATTAATGAATCACTAAAATTCAGTGTCCCGAGAACTTAGAACGAAGATTTTGATAGGCATCGAAGGAACGGGATGCATGGGTTCGGCAAAAAACCGAGCAATCGAAAACGGACTCGGCCGCTGACGCGCCGACGCATTTTCTGGCTGGCGATGGCGGCGGCAGCGTATTTTCTTGCGGCGCTGGCCGTCTCCGACGAGCCGGGACTGAGGTCGCGAATCAAGGACGTGAGTTCGATTGAAGGTATTCGCGAAAACCAGCTCGTAGGCTATGGGCTGGTGGTCGGTTTGAAAGGCACGGGGGACAGCTCGCAAACTGTGTTTCCGGCACAGACATTGGTATCGGCGCTGGAAAAAATGGGCATTACGGTTCCGCAAACCGGGTCGAACAGCGCCAGCAACATGCAGGTGAAGAACATGGCCGCGGTATTCGTGGTGGCAACGCTGCCGCCATTCAGCGGGCCCGGTTACAAGGTGGACGTCACGGTCTCTTCGGCGGGCGATGCGCGATCGATCGAAGGCGGAATCCTCCTGATGACGCCCCTCTACGGCCCGGATGGGCAGATCTATGCGCAGGCGCAGGGAGCGCTGGTGCTGGGCGGCTACATGGCGGCGTCGGGCGGGAGTGCCAAGCAGGTCAACCATCCCACGACGGCGCGCATTCCGGGCGGCGCGATGGTGGAGCGCGCAGTGCAGTTCGACCTGAAACAGATGCACACGGTCAGCGTGGTATTGAACGATGCCGACTTTCACACCGCGGAGCGGATGGCGGCAACGGTGAACCAGGCGCTGGGAGGGCCGCGCGCGAAGGCGATCGATAGCAGGCGAGTGGAGATTGCAGTTGAGCCGGATGAGGATGTTGCAGCGCTGCTCGATAAGGTCGAGGAGCTCGAGATCGATGTCTTTCCCCGCGCGCGGGTGGTGGTGAACGAGCGTACGGGAACGGTTGTGATTGGCGGTACGGTGCGCCTCGCACCCGTCTCCATTCTGCATGGCGGATTGAGCATCAACGTGATCACGAACGTGGAAGTTTCGCAGCCCAATCCCATGTCGACCGGAACAACGCAGGTGGTGGAACAAACCACCGTGCAGGCGCAGGACAAGCCGGTGAACCGGATCGACCTTAAAGAGGGCGCAACCGTGGAGGATTTGGTCGAGGAATTGCAACGAACAGGCGCGGGAGCGAGGGATGTGATCTCAATCCTGCAGGCGATGAAGGCCGCCGGCGCACTCGATGCCGATCTAGAAGTGCTTTGAAGCGGGGAGTGAGCAATAGGAAGCAGGGAACAGGCAGTCAGGAATTTGGAGCAGGAAATAGGCGGCTGGGGATAGGGGGTAGGCGTTTGAACGTTGGGTCGATTGTCGGAGGCATGGAGACACGGCTAGCAGTGGGTGCGCCCTCGTCCCGGTTGGCCCAGGCGGCCCATGAATTTGAAGGGCAGATGGTGAAGCAGTTGCTTGAACCTATGACCAGCGGCGACGCGCTGACGGGTGCTGAAGGTGGGGATGTGGATTTGGGTTCCGGGACGGGCGACGGATCAACGGGCGCCTTGGGCGAGTTCGCCTCCGAGGCGCTCGGCAAGGCGCTGAGCGAGCGAGGCGGGTTCGGAATCGCAGATCGAATCGTCAGCGAGCTTTCCCGGTCTGGTAGCAGCAACAGTAACCGGCACGAAAATGGGAAGGTAACCGGAAATCTGCACGGTAATACCGTGATAAGAGCTCCTGAATGACTAGAGTGATTAGCAGCAACGCCGATAGACCCAGCGAGGAGCAAAGTGTATGGATATTCGCAGCAGCCTGGATGGATTGAGGTCATTGTTGGGGGTAAATCCGGCCGAGACGCCCGCGCCGCAGCCGAAAAATGGGAGCACGGGGGCGGCTGGCAGTTTATTCGATACCGATAAGGCTACGTTCAGCAGCGCGGCCAGCGAAGTGTCGCAATCGGTCTCCGATGGGGGCGTGCGACCGGAGAAAGTCGCGGAGATTCAAGAGGCGCTGTCGGCAGGAACCTACGATGTGTCCGCGTCCGCTGTGGCATCGAAGCTGGTTGATGCGATGCTCGGCGAAACCTCGTAATCGGGCGTGGCAGCGCAACGACACGATGCGGATTACTGGACATGCGCCAACGGGAAAGGAAGCGAATGGCGGAGCTTGAGGCGCCGGCGGCGAATCCGGAGCTGAAGGAGCTGGTGGTGGAGGCGTCGCGGGCGCTTGCGCTTCTGGATGCGCCACGGCTCGAAGAGCTGGCGGTCTCTTGCGAGGCACTGAACCGCAACCTTGACTCCATGGACGTGGGGGAAAAGAGGGAACTGGCGCGGCAAGCGCGCGAGGCGCAAGCCGACATGTCGGTGCTAAGGCGGGTGTTGCAGGTGACAAGCGCAAACCGCAATGTGATGCGGAGGCTCAGAGAGATGCGGGAGCGGCGGCTTGAATACGACGAGCGGATGATCCGCGAAGCGGCCGGGGGCGGCGCGGAGGCGGAGGACGCCGATGGGCACAATTAGCTCGGCCTTAAGCATAGCGACGGGAGCTTTGGACGCGGACCAGGAAGGTCTGAACGTTGTGGCAAACAACGTGGCCAATGCCAACACGCCGGGATATACGGAAGAGAAGCCCGACTGGCAGGAGAATGCGCCCATTACAGTGGGGAAAGTGCAGGTGGGCGACGGCGTAACCGAGACCGGCGCCACTTCGCAGCGCGACCGGGTGCTGGAGCGACGGCTGGATCAGCAGCAGCAACTTGCGTCGGCCTCGAGCACGCGGCTGACAGCGCTCAATGATATTCAGGCGCTGTTCACCCCGGATTCAGGGTCGTCGAGCTCCACCGCCGGAGACATCGGCAGCGATATCACAAGCTTTTTCGACTCCTTCTCGTCGCTCGAAACCAACGCCACAAACAACGCCTTGCGCGAGCAGGTGCTTTCATCGGCATCGACCTTGGCAGGCGACATCTCCGGCGCAGCCAGCAGCCTGAACGCGCAGAGCGCGGCCATCGACCAGGAAGCATCGGGCGTAGCGAGCCAGGTGAACTCGCTCACCAGCGCCATCGCGCAGTTGAATCTTGAGATCGAGTCCAGCTCACCGGACGCGGACGCCGGTACGCTCGAAGACCAGCGGCAGCTCGATCTCAGCAAGCTTTCACAACTGATCGGAATCAACCAGGTTACAACCGAGAACAATGGCCTCTCGATTACGACGACATGGGGGCAGTTGCTGGTGTCCGAAGGGCAGTGCATGCAGTTGACCACGGGAACGGTCAACGGTGTGACTGACTTTTTTCTGGGCGGAACGGACATCACGTTGCAATTGGCCGCAGGCGGAGGACAGCTGGGAGGCTATTTGACGGCGCGCGACGTGGACATTCCCGGAGCGCTCGCCTCGCTCGATCAACTCGCCTATAGCATCTCGACTTCAGTCAACGCGCAGAACAACTCCGGAACCGATCTGACCGGGGCTACGGGAACGGTGGCGAATCCGCTGAATATCTTCAACGAGCCGGCGCAAGTGGCGGGAAGCGCGGCAGCGATGAAGGTGACGATGACCGACCCAAGCCAGATTGCCGCGGCAGCAGCGGGCGGCGGCACCGGCGACAATTCCAATGCGGTGGCGATGGCGAATCTCGCGAGCGGCTTGATCGTCAACGGCCAGACGACAATCAACTACTACTCGAATTTCGTCTCCACCCTCGGTGCCACGGTCTCGGAGGTGCAGACCGAGAACACCGCGCAGAACGCATCGGTGACGCAGTTACAGACGGAGAACAATGCGCTTTCTAGCGTGAACCTGAACGATGAGGCGTCGGCGATGTCGATGCTTGAGAACAGCTATCAGGCTGCATCGCAGGTGTTCACGCTGTTGAATACGATTATGGCGGCGGCGCTGAACCTGGGCGACCAGACGGCGGTAGCGTAGAAACAGCTCCTGGCTTTTAGCTTGTTCGTGCTGGAACCAATGTTGGTGGAAGCGCAGCCAATCGGCGAATCAAGAGTCGCGGGTGAGCGAGGGCTTGGAGAAAAAATGAGGGTGGATCCGACATACATCTCGAATATGGTGGGCTCGCTCGATCAGACGCAGTCGAGCGAACAGCAGTTGAGCGCGGAGCTGTCGAGCGGAATTAGCATTACGTCGCTCAGCCAGAACCCCGTAGGTGCGGGCGAGAATGTACTGCTGTTGAATCAGATCCAGCAGGACGATTCGTTTACGAGAAGCTCGAATCTGGTGACCGGGCAGTTGCAGGTTGCGGATTCGGCTTTGGGCAGCGTTGTGACTGAACTGACGCAGGCAATTTCATTGGCAACGAGCGCGAACAACGGGACTATGAACGCAGGCGACGTGAAGTCAATCGCAAACCAGATTTCCGGGGTGCTGAACGAAGTGCAATCGCTGGCCAACACAAGTTATGAGGGGCAGTTTATTTTTGCAGGCGGAAAAACGGCCGCGGCGCCGTTTTCGACCTCGACTGCGACGACGCCGGCAGTCACGAGTTACGGCGGCGATGACGATGTGAACTATCTGGAGCTGCCGAATGGGCAGAAGATTGAGCTGAACGTTCCCGGCGACAAGATTTTTCTGGGCGCGGGCACGAACAGCGTGTTCGGCGCGCTGAATGCACTGGTGGCCGACTATTCCACGGGGACGGTGAATACGGGTCAGGCAGCAAACGACACGGCGGCACTGAACACAGCGCTGAATTATGTTTCGCAACAGCGCGTGACCATCGATAACTCGATCACACAACTCACGGCGGCATCCGGCGCAGTGACCAACGAGCAGACGCAACTGACTGCAGCGCAGACCGACCTGATGCAGGCCGACATTCCAACAATTTCTACGCAACTTTCCCAGGCGGAGACGCAACAGACCGCGCTTGAAGACGTGATTGCCGAGCTCGAGTCAGCGTCGAACAACCTGTTCATGAAGCTGCGGGGCTGAATCTCCAGCCGATGCCGGTTATGTCGACTTTTGTCGTGGTCTCTCTATACTTGAGACAAGAGGATTCTTCTTGTTTGCTGCGCTGCGTTTTTTGTGGAATGCGACGCGAGGCCACCGTCTGGCTCCGTGGCGGAGCGAGTTTTTGCGCTGGCGGGTGGAGACCTATTCCGGCAAGAAGGCGGAGACGCTGACGGCGACCGCCGTGCTGGGCTTTATGTGGGCAGAGCGCTGGGAACTGTTGCGCTTTCTGGTTTGGACAGGACAACTGGAGCGCGACGCGCGGACCAAGCAATGAATCAGCCGAAGCCCCTGACCTTCAAGCAGGCCTCCTCCAACTACTTTTGATATTTCCAGTGGCGCTGCTTGCCCTGAGCGATCCAATCAACAGCGGTGGCGATGCGCTGAGTGCGTGTTTCGGGCCGCTTGGCATCGACAATCCATTCAATGTATTCCTTGCGGCAACTTGGGCTGAACGCGGCAAAGACTGCAGCGGTCTTGTTGCTTTTCGCGAGCGCAAGCTTAAAGTCTGGCGGAGTTTTGAGAGCAGCGCCGGCGGCCTTCGGGGTGCGTGTTCGGGCCGCGACGGGGCTTCTTTCCTTTCCGCTTTCGATGAGGGCGGCAGCCTGTGCAACCCAGCCGGCGATTTTCTTTTCCGGTGGAAGCGATTCAACGCTGGTGATGCGCCCGAGCGAGCTGGCGCCGTTTTCGCGACGCACGCCTTCCTTCCGAAGGATCGCGCTGATTTCGAGTCCCCAGAAGCCGAACCTGCAATGTTCTTTGAAGGCTGACATGGTGCAGAGGATGGTGCCGTGGTACTCGAAAAACGGTTGGCTCCACTTGATAGTTTCTTCCACCTGCGGACAGCCGGCGTGAATGGCCTTTCGCAGATGTGCGAGGATTGGCTGCGCGAAGGGGCGCGCTTTTTTGATGTAGGCGTCGACCTTGGGATTGTTGCGTTGTGCGGGCATTCGGGCCTCCGAAAACCGCAGAATAACAGACGAGAAACAGCCTATTAGGGCGGAACATAGAGAGACCGGCGAGGCCGTGCATGCGAGAGAGTTGCTGAATTGATATGTTGAAGTCTAAGAACACATGAAGCTCCATTCATTTCCTGTCATTTTGCTTACGTGCGCCGGTTGGGCGGCTGGTGCGGCGGCGCGGGCGCAACAGCTTCCGCCGATTGAGCCGCCCAAGCCGATGCCCGCCGCGCCGGGCGCTGCGCCGAGCCTGCGCGTAACGACGACCGAAGTGCTGGTGCCGACGCTGGTGGAGCAAAAGGATGGCAGCATTCTCTATGGCCTGAAGCAGAGCGACTTTGTGCTCGAGGACAACGGCGTTCAGCAAATGATCAAAGTGCAGGAGGAGATGGACACGGCGCCCGTCGCGCTGGTGGTGGCGGTGGAAGAAGGCGGCTCGAGCGTGTTGGAGTTTGGCAAGCTGGCGCAACTGGGACCGCTGCTGGATGTTTTCCTGTTCGATCCGCGCAGCCAGGTGGCGCTGGTGGGGTTCGACAGCGTGCCGCATCTGCTTCAGGACTTCACACATTCGGGAGGTGAGATTGATACGAAGCTGAAGCAGTTGCAGCCGGGCAGGGGCGGCGCGGCGATTCTGGACACGGTGAACTATGCGGTGTCGCTGCTGGAGAGCGAGCCGAAGTCGTACCGGCGCGTGCTGCTGCTGATCAGCGAAGAGCGCGACCACGGCAGCAAGCACACGAAGCCGGTGCAATTGATCAGAAGGATTGGCGAGTCGGATGTGCTGGTTCTGAGCGTGAGTTTTTCGGCGGGGCTGGCGGAGCTGGCAGGCGGATTGAAGGGCCCGTATTACGGACAGACCACGCCGGCTCACGCTCCGACGCCGGGATTACCGGAACAAACCGCGGGAGGAAATCTGCTGGCGCCGCTGGCGATGCTGATCAACGCGACGAGGAAAAATGTGACTAAGGAAGTGGCCGCGATGAGCGGCGGCGAGTACACAACGTTTGTTGGCAACAAGGCGTTCCAGGCCGAGATCTTGCGTGCGGCGCGCGATGCTAGGAACCGGTATTTGATTACGTTCAGCCCGTCGGATCCGACGCCGGGGCTGCATACCATCCGCGTGCGGACTGTGGAGGACTTTGGGGCAAGGATTGTCGCCAGGGCGAACTACTGGCGGGACGACGGAGGACGGTGAACGGCGGGTGGTGATGTTGGGAAGCGGCGGCTTTGTCATAGAGCGCATTCATGTTAATCTTTCAATAGACACTGAAGAGTGGACACGAGACGAATGAGGAGTAATTGACGCCGTGCTGGCGATTGAAAAAAAGACTGACCTGATCAAACGCTTCCGAACTCACGAAACGGACACCGGATCGCCGGAAGTCCAGATCGCGATTCTGAGCGAGCGGATCAACGAGCTGACCGAGCATTTCAAAACCCACAAAAAGGATCATGCATCTCGCCGTGGGCTGTTGATGCTGGTGAGCAAGAGACGCCGCCTGCTGGACTACCTGAAGACGCACGACACGGATCGCTATCGCGACGTGATCGGCAAACTCGGGATCCGGAAGTAGACCCAGAAAGCTGACATTGAACCGGAAGTACTCAGACCGGACACTGGTCACGGTCCCCACTGAACATGGAATACCGGACCAAGGCGTGCCGGGCGGCCTGAAAGGGACGTCCGAGCTTGCGCCGAGTTGTCTGTTGCGCGCCGAGTCGCGCATTTCCCCACAAGTTTCCCAAGCGAACAAACGAAGAGAGGACAATTATGTCTACGAAGCATGAAGTAGCCGTCGAGCTAGCGGGCGGCAAGCGGTTGGTGTTTGAAACCGGGCGCATGGCCAAGCAGGCCTCTGGCGCCGCGCTGGTGACCACAGGCGAAACAGTGGTTCTATCGACGGCGGTCGCATCCCCCGACCCAAGGGAGGGCATCGATTTTTTCCCCCTCACGGTGGATTACCGCGAGTACACGTATGCCGGCGGCCGCATTCCCGGCGGATTCATCAAGCGCGAAGGCCGGCCGAGCGAAAAAGAGATTCTGACGGCGCGGCAGATCGATCGTCCGATTCGTCCGCTGTTTCCGGACGGCTTCCGTAACGAGACGCAGGTGATCGCGCTGGTGTTTTCGGCGGACAAGGAAAACGATCCTGACGTGGTGGCGATCAATGCGGCCGCGGCAGCAGTGGCGCTGAGCGATATTCCCTTTGGCGCGACAGTTGGTGCGGTACGCGTGGGACGCGTGAATGGCGAGTTCGTGGCGAATCCCACCTATGCTGAGCGCGCAGGGACAACGGTGAACATCATGGTGGTCGGCCACAAGGACGGCATCGTGATGATCGAGTCTGGCGCGAAGGAAGAGACCGAAGAAGTGATTCTGGCGGCCATCGAGTTTGCGCACGGTGAGATCAAGAAGATTGTCGCTGCGATCGACGAGCTGGTGGCGAAGGCAGGCAAGCCGAAGCGGCAGTTTGTTGCGCCGGAGTTCGATGAAGCGTATTACGGCGAGCTTAAGGCAAAGATCGGCGACCGGTTAAAGGACGCGCTTGACACCAAGACGCACGGCAAGACCGAGAGTTATGCGCTGATCAAGCAGATCAAGGACGAGCTGGCGGCTGAACTGCCGGCAGACGATGCCAACGCGAAGAAGAAGCTGGCGCACTACTACGAGCAGCTGCGCGAACGGATCTTCCGCGAACAGGTGACGAAGGAGCGCATCCGGCCAGACCGTCGCGCATTTGACGAGATTCGCCCGATCACGATCGAGACTGGCGTGCTGCCACGGACGCACGGGTCGGCGCTGTTCACGCGCGGCGAGACGCAGGCGCTGGTAACGGCCACGTTGGGCACAATGGACGATTCGCAGCGGCTGGAGTCGTATGAAGGCGAGCAGCGCAAGGCCTTCATGCTGCACTACAACTTTCCGCCGTTCAGCGTGGGCGAAACAGGACGTATGACCGGGGTGGGTCGCCGGGAAGTGGGGCACGGAGCGCTGGCAGAGCGCGCAATCAGCGCGGTGCTGCCGAGCGCGGAAGAGAGCCCGTATTCGATTCGTATCGTTAGCGACATTCTGGAATCGAACGGATCGTCCTCGATGGCTTCGGTTTGCGGAGCCAGCCTGGCGCTGTTCGACTCAGGCATCCAATTGAAGGGCGCGGTAGCAGGCGTGGCGATGGGTCTGGTGAAGGAAGGCGACGATTACGCCATCCTGACCGACATTGCGGGCGCGGAAGACCACTACGGAGACATGGACTTCAAGGTGGCCGGCACGCGGAAGGGAATTACCGCGCTGCAGATGGACATCAAGATCGGCGGCCTGACGCGCGAGATTCTGCAACAGGCGATGGAGCAGGCGCGCCGCGGACGGATCTTCCTGCTGGACAAGATGGACGCAGTGCTGGATGGGCCGCGCGTGGAGCGCTCGAAGTACGCGCCGCGCATCGAGACGGTCATGATCCCGACCGACAAGATTCGCGACCTGATCGGCAAGGGTGGCGCGACGATCCGCGGAATTGTGGAACAGACGGGAGCCAAGATCGACGTGGACGACACGGGCAAGGTGAGTGTGGCGTCGAGCGATGCTGAGGGTCTGAGGAAGGCGCTGGCGATCATCAGCGACCTGACCGCTGTGCCCGAAGTCGGCAAGACCTATCTTGGCAAAGTGGTACGGCTGGCGGAGTTTGGCGCGTTTGTTGAGCTCTTCCCAGGTACCGACGGCTTGCTGCACATCTCCGAGATTGCGGAACATCGCGTGAAGGAAGTGAAAGACGAGCTGCGCGAAGGTGACCAGGTGATGGTGAAAGTGCTTGCCATCGAAGGCAACCGCATCAAGCTGAGCCGCAAGGCGCTCATCAAAGAGCAGAAGGCGAAGCTGGCGCACGCAGCTCCGGCGCAGAGCGAAGAGGGCGAGTATACGCCGCAGAGTTCGATGCCTGCTCCAGCTCCAGCACGGCCGCGGCATGAGTTTGACGAGCGGCAGCCGAGCTCGAACCAGAGCACAATCCTGATCGAAGGCGGAGACGACTTTGAAGAGGAGGGCGTGGAGATCGACGAGACGAATGAGCCCAACTTCAATCGTGCCGATGGAGCGCCGGTACATTCTGGCGGCCAGCAGTTGGGTGGCGGAGGCAGACCGGGCGGCCCTGGCGGCAACAACCGCAGGCGTCGACGTCGCGGCGGACGCAGGCCCCAATAGCCAATAGCCGTTGGTCGGTAGCCAGATGTGAGTAGAGGGAGTTGCCGAAAGAACGTGAAGAATCGAAGGCCCGGGCGAAATGCTCGGGCCTTCGTATTTGTGGAACGTAGCGGTTATTCGGTTGCGGCTTGCACGTCCGGCGTGGACTTGATGCCGTGAGGCGCCTTTCGCCTTGGCGGTTGGGCAGGAGCATCTGCCAGTGCTGCGGGTTGCTGGCTCTCTTTAGCTGCGGTCTTGCCGGCATACATGCGAACATCGGCGGCGATGCGCAGGGCTTCAGCGTCCGCGGCATCGTCGGGGAAGACAGCGATACCGACGCTGGCGCCGACGCGCAATTCCTGATTTCCAAATGTCATGGGGTCGTCGAGAAGTTTGGAGAGCGTCTTGCCCACGCGGACGGCATCGGCGCGGGTCATGGGCTCTTCGAGAATGACAGAAAACTCGTCGCCACCGGTGCGCGCAACGGTATCTGAGCGGCGGACGCGGCCAGTGAAGAGATTGCTCACGTGTTTCAATAATTCGTCACCGACGTGATGTCCCGCGGTATCGTTCACGAGCTTAAAGTTGTCAAGATCGATGAGGAGCAGGGCAACATGCGAACCGGTGCGTCGGGCGCGCTCGATCGCGCTGTCGAGGCGATCCTGAAAGAGCCGCCGGTTGGGCAGGCCGGTAAGCTCGTCGTGCAGCGCCAGGTATTTGTTGTGCTCAAGCTGATCTTCAAGAAGAAGCATGATCATGCCGACAGCGACGACGTATTTGGGGAGGTTCCACATCTCGTTTTCGACGTGGAGATCGGGAAAGTGAAACGCGAGGAACGGTCCGACAGCGAAGACTGCGGCCCAGGCAAAGAAGCCCGCAATGGTGATAAAAGCTCCAGCAGTCGTGCGCCTGTAGGTGTACCAAAAGTGGATGGCGCAGCCGAGATAGATGATAAAGAGAACGGACTCGATGGCCAGCGTAGGCCCGATGTCAGGGCGACTTTGGAAACTCTCCAGAAAGAACGCGAGGACCACGTTGAGTCCGACGATAACCCAGCGAAGAGGATGACGGAACTGGCGGAAAGCAACAATCAGAATGGAAAGCGGCAGAATACCGATGAGCGCAGCCGCGAGATTCAAGGCCCAGATTGATGCGGGGCCGAGGATGAGAAGACCGAAATAGAGTGTATAGATCCCGAGCAGTGCGATGAGCATCCAGAGGCTTGAGCGCTGCTTTCTGCGATGGGGCACGGCGGCCCACATGAATAGGACGCCTGCTGATGCCAGTGCGACGAGACCGATGAAGGATGCGAAGTCAGCCCAATGCCCTGAAGCAGAGAGAAACATGAACGCCGCAAAATGCACGGCGATGAGGAACCAGCCAGTGAGCCAGATCGCAGAGACAGTTGCCCGTGCGTGACGCGCAACGGAAGCGAAAGCTAATGTAAGGAGGGCAACAGCTCCTAAATCGGGAAGTTTGCTCCAATCAACCAAGGCACTCCGTTCATGCGCGTGCGTTGCGCCGCGCTCGTTTCATGTCTATTGATCAAAGAATCAGTGATTTTTTTAGAAAGGGCGATAGCGCTTTTGTAGGACGGCTAAGGTGTTAGTCTACACTTTAGTAACCTTACCGAGGAATCCTAGCATATTCAATAAGTTAATTCTAGATAAAGATTCAGGCAAAGAGCCCCGCGCACAGTGCAATTCGGGCTTTTCAATGAGGGCCGATAGGGTTTTCCTCAGGTTCTTTTAACGAATCGACGCGGAGTAAGACCGAGTGCAAATTGCGCCCCGTGCGTGGTTGCGAATGTCGCAAAAGGAACCAGTGTGCTCAGGGCTCAATAAAACGTCGAGTGTTGCCGATAAAGTTCGATGCAGCGTGTTGGCGCGAAGTTGGCGTCTACGTTCAGCCGCGGCAACGGATATGATCTCGCTGAAAAAGTACCTTGAAACGCAACCAACGGACTTGGAGGTCGAGGCGGGTGATCTGCTCTGCGCCGTGGTCGAGGCATACGGTTCCGCCCTGATCGAGATGGGCAACTCCAGCATGGAGGCGTGCCCTGGTATGGGCGACGTGCTGAAACGGAAACTCTGCGAGTTGAAGACGGGACTTTCACCAGTTATGAGTTCTGACGCCCTGGCCGCAACCGACTGTGGCATTCGTAACGGTCTGCGCGATTGGGGACGCGGGGCGGCGAAACACTACCAGCAGAAAGCCTGCGAAGTGAAAGAAATGCTGCTGATAATGGCGCGTACGGCGGAGTCGGTGGGAGCGCGCGACCAGCGATGCGCAGGACAAATGAGCCAGGTGACGGAACGGCTGAAGGCCATTGCAAGCCTGGACGACCTAACTGAAATTCGCAGCTCGATTGAACAGAGCGCCAGCGAGCTGAAATCGTCAATTGACCGGATGACGGCTGAAGGCAAAGCCGTCTTGGACCAGCTGAAACAGCAGGTGGCGACTTACCAGACCAAGCTGGAGGAAGCTGAAGAGATTGCTTCGCGCGATGCGCTGACCGGGCTGAGCAGCCGGCTCTATGTCGAGGGGCAGCTGGAGAAGCGGATGGCCGCGGAGATGCGCTTTTGCGTGGCCATCGTGGACATCGACCATTTCAAGAAGGTGAATGACGATCACGGGCACGTGACCGGGGACGAGTTGTTGAAGCAATTCGGCACAGAGCTGAGGTCGGCATGCCGGGCGACAGACGTGATTGGCCGTTGGGGCGGCGATGAGTTCATTCTGCTGTTCGATTGCGGGCTTGCCGAAGCCGAGGGACAAACAGTGCGGCTGCGAAAATGGATATGCGGCAACTACACGGTGCACGGCAAAGCCGGCGAAGTAAAGCTGCGCGTGGATGCTTCGATTGGGTTGGCGGAGCGTGCCGTTGGTGAGGAGCTGAAGGAGCTGGTGGCGCGTGCCGACGCAGCCATGTACGCCGACAAGACCGCTGGACGCCAGAAAGTGGCGTAGGCCGTCGGCCCAAGCGGCAACATTTCGAGAGGTTGCATAGAAGTCGCACGACGTTTCAGCGCGATTCTGTGCCAGCCATCACAAGCCAGCCTTCCAGTGCCCATTAAAGAACCTCTAATCCACGCCAGAACAATTCCGGATTTAGCGCCCAGTTTTCTTCCGTTTCTCGCTTGAGTTCCTCTGTCACAAGCGGGAAGGTGGAGGCATGCCCGGTTCGGCGCACCGCTTCTTTGAAGAGACAAAGAGAATCGAGCGGGAAAAGACAGCGCATGCAGAGCAGGGCGCGAAGTAATGGAAAGGATCTCATGAGGTTACTCATTGCCGAAGACGACAAAGCGTTAGGACAGTTCCTGACTCGCGGCCTGGAGGCGGACGGACATCGCGTCCATTTGGCCTTCGATGGCGGCGCGGCGGTGGAGGCCTTTCGCCAGGAGTTGCCGGACCTGACGATTCTGGACCTGAACATGCCGGTGAAAGATGGGGAACAGGTGCTCAAAGAAGTGCGCATGCTGGATGCGGATCTGCCGGTGCTCGTGCTGACGGCGCGGCAGGAGGTTGACACCCGCGTGCGCTGCCTGGACTGGGGCGCCGACGACCTGATGACCAAGCCCTTCAGCCTGCACGAGCTGCGCGCGCGCTGCCGGGCGTTGCTGCGGCGCAAACGCGAAACGCGGCTGCAACTGCACGCGGGCGATCTGGAGCTGGACCGGCTGGAACACACAGCGCGCAGAGGGGGACGGCAGATCGTTCTGACCAATAAGGAATTCGCGCTGATAGAGCACCTGATGCTGAACCGCGGCGAATGCGTTTCGCGCGTGGAGCTGCTGGAATCGGTGTGGGACATGGAGCCGGCGCAGACGACCAACATTGTCGACGTGTATGTGAATTATTTGCGGCGCAAGCTGGCCGATCCGCCGCCGGGACATTTGATCCGGACGGTTCGCGGGCGCGGCTACATGGTTCCTGCGGAACCGGAGCTGGCGAAGCCGGCGTCGCAGGAAGCTTTGACGCCGCTCCATGAAGTTGCCGCGACGCCGCCTGTCGTCGCGGTTCATTAGCGAAGAATCAAGCGTTCGGATTCTGTTTCACGCATTTGCCTACGCACTTTTTAACCGTTCGGCCTTATAGGGAGCTCCTCCATGCAAACCCTTCCGGTTCCCGTTCTTCCTGCGCATGCTCTTCCGCATGCGCGCATCCGGCAGCGTACAGCCCTGGTCGCGAGCGCCGACCTGAACTTTCGCCAGCGGGTTTCGCACGTGCTTACCGGTCTGCGCTGGCAGGTTCGCGAGGCCGAAGGTGGAGCGGAAGCATGGGCGGAAGCGCAGGCGTCGCCTCCTGAGGCGATGATCGTCGACTCCTGGCTTCCGGATCTGGATTTGAACGAATTTCTTTTGGATTTTCGGGGCGGATTTCCGGCCGTGGATGTGGTGACGGCGGAAGGAACGAATGCGGCGGAGAGCCCGAGGGGGCCGTACCGGCAGGAACTGCTCTATGCACTACGCACCAGTCAGGAGAGCGATGGGGTGGCGTGGAATCGCGTTCCTGCAATGGGCGCGCGCAATGTGGTGGAACTCCCCAAAGTCGATTTGCCGGAGGCGGACGCGCCCAACGCTTCGTTGCCCCATGTCACCACTCCACCCGTCGCGCTGAAGCCAACTCGCATCCGGCCTGAACAGGCAGCGGCCAATGCGGCCTCGGCCGATCGCCTGCCGGGGCTGGTGGGCGACGCGCCGTGCATGCTCGAAATCAGCCGCCGCGTGCGCCTCGTTGCTCCGCGGCTGACGCCGGTGCTGATCGAAGGCCCGACAGGATCGGGGAAAGAGCTTGTGGCCGAGGCCCTGCACCGCCTGTCATCGCGCAGCCGTAAGCCGCTGGTCGCGATTAACTGCGCGGCGATTCCCGAGTCGCTGCTGGAGGCGGAGCTATTCGGGCACACCCGCGGTGCATTTACGGGAGCGGTGCAGGGACGAATTGGCCGCATTGAGGCTGCGGACGGCGGCACGCTCTTTCTGGATGAGATTGGCGAAATGCCGCTGAGCCTTCAGTCGAAGCTGTTGCGTTTTGTGGAGTGCGGCGAGCTGCAGCGCGTGGGCGACAACGAGACCGTGCGCGTGGACGTGCGCATTATCGCGGCCACGCATCGGCCGCTGGCCGCGCAGGCGCAATCGGGCGCCTTCCGCTCCGATCTGTATTACCGGCTGGCGGTGTTTCTGATTCGCACCCCGGCATTGGCCGAGCATACAGCCGATTTGCCGCTGCTGGTAGAGCATTTCCTGGCGAGGCTGGGCCGCGAGATGCCCAGGAAAAAAGTGGACGAGCGGGCGCTGGCCAAGCTTCAATCGCACGGCTGGCCGGGCAACGTCCGGGAACTCGAGCATGTGCTGGAACGCGCAGTCATTCTGGCCGGCGATAACCCCGTGCTGACCGCGCGCGAGATCGACTTCGGCCTGTCGGTGAACTGACCTCCGGCAGGGTGGGTGAGACGGACTCAGCGAGTGGGTGCAGCCGAAGCAGCGAGCAAGGAGGCTCGATGAGCATGGAGATCGAAACCGGATTGAGTGACCAGATTGCGCGCTATCTCGACCTATCTGCCGCCGAAGCCAAGCTGACCGCGGCCAACATGGCCAACGTTGACACGCCGGGTTACCGGACGTTGGGCATGGACTTTGAAGCCGAGATGCGCGAGGCCATGGACGATGTGGATGGCGGCCGCGGTGCGAGGAAGATTCGCGTGACCGAGGTGGATGGGCTGATCGCGCGGCCGGACGGGAACAATGTCTCGATCGACCGCGAGAGTTTGCATCTGGCCGAGGCGCAACTGAAGTTCAAGACCGGCGTGGCGCTGCTGCGCCAGGAGTATCAACGGGTGATGGATGCGATCCACGCCGACAAATGAGGATGTGAGCCGTGGATCGTGATTCATGTTTCGTGATTCGTGGCAGGTGGCTCGATACCGGGTGCTCGCTTTACAACTCACGAACCACGATTCACGAATCACGAAACGCCAAGCAGGAGGTTAAGCGATGAACCTGTTCGGATTGATGGAAACGTCGGGCAGTGCGATGGAAGCCGAGCGCATGCGCGCCGAGGTGGTTGCAGCCAACATGGCCAACGCCGAGACAACTCGCACCGCCGAAGGTGGTCCCTATCGCCGCCAGGAAGTGGTGTTTGCCGCCGATGGCGGCGATGCCAACTTTCTCGATTCCATGAACGATTCCATGAGCAGCTCGATGCCGGCGCAATCTGCGACGGGAGCCGAAGCTGCAAGCAATGCCGCAGGGATAAACGCGATGGGTGCGGAGACGGCTCCGGCGCTGCCGCCGTTGCTGCCTTTGCCCGGAGAGCCCAGTGTTGCGCCAGGAGTGCGCATCTCGCAGGTGGTTGAAGATCCGTCGCCGGCGCTCAAGCGCTACGATCCGGGGCACCCCGACGCTGGGCCTGACGGCTACGTCGCCTATCCCGACATTAATCCCCTTACAGAAATGGTGGACCTGATGGGGGCGACGCGTGCATATGGCCTCAACGGCTCGGCCGTGCAGGCCGAGAAGGGCATGATCGTGTCGGCACTGGAGATTGCAAAAAGCTAGGGAACATGGGATAGGGAATTGGGAACACGGAACACGGTGTAGGAAAACCAAGGCAAGAGCAACGAAGGCAGGCGCAAACATGGTGATCGCGATGAACGCAGTAAGCAGCGCGGCGGACGTAGGTGGTTCCAGCGCGGCTGCGGCGAGCCTTAGACCATCAAGCATCTTCTCGGCGGGCGGAACGGTCCGGGCTTCAGCGGCGCCGTTTGCCGATCTGATCACCGATGCCGTGGGACAGGTGAGCCAGCTCGAGAGTCAGGCCGATGCGGCGGTGAAGGGTTTGATGACCGGTTCGGGCGTGGATGTGCAGGACGCAATGATCGCCACGCAAAAGGCAGACATGGCTTTCGAACTGGCGCTGGCGGTGCGCAACAAGGCCGTACAGGCGTACCAGAGCGTGATGGGAATGCAGTTTTAAAAACAGCTTCCAGCTGCTAGCTCCTAGCTTCATGGTGCGATGAGGCGTTCTCAGGCGAGGCGAACTAAAGTACGAAATCGGTTCTCGACGAATGATTCGTGTGGCGAGTAGGACGTAGTTAGTGGCTAGAAGCTAGTAGCTGGAAGCTGGGTTGACAACCATGGCCACCGGAACACAATTAGAAAAGAGTCCTCCGGCATTGCCGGCGAAGGTTCAGCCGGGCGGCAGATTGCAGGGATTTCTGGGGTTGGTGCGAGTGCGCTGGGCCCAGATGCCCGGCTCGCAGCGCGGCTGGGTAGTGGTGAGCGCGTTGCTGGTTTTGGCCCTTGTGGGCGGCCTGATTTGGTACGCGACGAGTCCTGATTGGCGCACTCTCTATACGAATCTCGATCCCGACGACGCGCGGCAGGTCGGACAGACTCTTGCCCAGGCGCAGATTCCTTTTGAGCCATCGCCCGATGGCGCGGGAATTCTGGTGCCCGCTGCGCAATTGGACAAGGCGCGCCTGGCCACCGCGGCCAAGGGTGGAGTGAAGAGCGGCCGGCTGGGATTTGAGATCTTCGACAAACCCAATTGGGTGGGCTCGGAGTTCGACGAGCAGGTGAATTACCAGCGCGCTCTCGAGGGCGAACTCGAACATACCGTGGCCACGCTCTCCGATGTGCAGTCGGCGCGCGTGCACCTGGTGCTGGCGCACGATTCGCTCTTTGCGGGTGAGGAGCGGCCGGCCAAGGCATCGGTTGTGCTGAAGCTGAAGCGCACGTCGCTTGCCGATGGCGAGCCTGAGGCGATTCGCAATCTGGTGGCGTCGGCCGTGGATGGCCTTACGCCGGACCACGTGGTGCTGGTGGACGCTTCGGGCAATCTGCCGCTGGGCCCGAAGACGCCGCAGGCGATGCGGCTGAGCGCGGAACAGGCGCTCGAGGAAAAACTGATCTCGACACTCGAGCCGGTCACCGGCGCGGGCAATGTGCGCGCCTCGGTCACGCTCAGCTACGACGATACCGCGACCGACGAAACCGAGGAGACCTACGATCCCGACAAGACAGCGACGCTTGCCATGCAGCGTACCGAGCAGACCACAGGACCGCAGCCGGTGGCGGCGGGAGTTCCGGGCACGGCCTCGAACGCTCCCAATTCGCAGGCGCTGCCTGTCTATCCGAAGCAGACCACGCCGCCCCAGGAGGCAAAAAGCGAGTCGAGCACGTATGGCGTTTCAAAGACCGTGCGCCACACCGTCGAGAATCCCGGGCGCGTGCGCAGGCTGACGGCGGCTATCGTTGTCAATGACCGGCTGATCACGCCGGCCGTGAAGAATCATGCCGCCGTGTGGCAGCCGCGCTCGGCGGATGAGTTGCGCAACCTGACAGCTCTCGCACAGGCCGCGGTGGGATTCGACGCCACGCGCGGTGACGTGGTCACGGTGCAGGATCTTACGTTTGACGGCAATCAGGGAGAGCCGCCCGCGGGCGTGCCTGAGCAGATTCTGAATTCAGCGGAGAACTCGCCCATGTTGTTGAAGTACCTGGCGCTGCTTCTGGGATTGGTGGTGGTGATCGCCTTTGCAGTGCGGCCCGCGATTCGCCACGCCGGTGCGGCGCTGGCTGCAGCGCGTCCTTCGCGGCCGGCGAGCAGAGAGCTCGCAGCGGCAGCGACGCCGGCATTAAACGCTCCCGAGCCCGCGCCCATGGATCCGGAGCGTGTGCGCAATCAGGAGATCTACGAACAGGTCACAGGACATATGAAGCGCGAGCCCACACAAAGCTCGCGTTTGCTGCAGAGTTGGATTCATTCCGAGTAGCCGCGGCAAATAGAAATCGGGATCGGTCTCGGGAGTCGAAGCAGGTTGGGAAAGGATGAGCCATTGCCGGACGAGGGAATGGAGAGCGGAGCACGGCGCAAGGCGACGGCCAATCTTTCCGGCGTGCGCAAGGCTGCGATCCTGCTGGTCGCAGTGGGCGAGGAACTGGCCAAGGAGATTCTGCGCTGCCTGCCCGAGAACGACGTCCAGCAGATCACCGAAGAGCTGGCCGATCTGCGCGGCATCACGCCTGAGCTTTCGGCCGAGGTGCTGGAAGAGTTCTGGCTGCTGCTCGACACGCAGAACTTCGTCATCCACGGCGGCATGGATTATGCCAGTCGCGTGCTTGTTGAGGCCTTCGGCAAGCAGCGCGCCGATGACATGATGGCGCTGATGCGGCGCTCGCAGGAGGCATCGCAAGGCAACCTGGCCAAGTTGCAGCGCACCGATCCTCAGCAGCTGGGCAAGCTTCTCGATTCCGAACACCCGCAAACCATCGCGCTGGTGCTGGCGCATCTCGATCCGCGACGCGCTTCGACGGTGCTCGACAACCTGAGCGAAGAGCATAAAGTGGTCTCGATACAAAGACTCGCCGAGATGAGGCAATTTTCTCCGGAGATGGCGCAGAAGGTGGCGCAGATTCTGCACCGGCGCCTGGAGACGGTGGGCGACACGGCGCGGCGCAGCTACTCGGGCTTCAAAGCGGTGGCGGACCTGCTGAACCGGCTCAACGCCGAGGAATCGAAGAAGATTCTGGAAACCATCGAAGAAAATCAGCCGGAGCTGGCGCTGAGCATTCGCAACCTGATGTTCACCTTTGAAGATTTGATCACGGTTCCGGCGGCGACCATTCGCGAGATTGTCTCGGGCGTCGACAAGCGGCAGCTGGCGCTGGCCCTGCGTGGCGCAAACGACGAGCTTCGCGCGCAAATCTTCAAGGCCATGAGCTCGCGAGCTGTGGAGATGTTGAAGGAAGACATGGAAGTGTTGGGGCCTGTGCGCTCGCGCGAAGTGGCCCAGGCGCAGCAGGAGATTCTGAACCTGGCGCGGCGGCTCGAGGCCGAGGGCAAAGTGATTCTGAAGCTCGAAACAGGCGACGAGATGCTGGCGTAAAAACAGGAAACAAGGGAGCCAGGAGCAAAGGAGCCAGGGCGCAAGAGAGCAAGGGAGCAACGCAACAAGGGAACGAGCGAGAAGAGAACAGCGATCAGGGATCAGAAATCAGGGACACGGAACAGAGATTAGAGAACAGGGAGCAGACTCAGAGGTCAGGGAACAGAGGTCGGAGATCGGGAAGAGCTCTCAGGAATCGGGCTGACGATGGCGGGACATGCAAACGCGGATGAAGGCGAGTTCGAGCGGCTCGATTATCCGGCTTGTCCAGGCGCAGCAGTTGTGGAATGGACCGGGTGGGTAGAAGCCGAGGGCGATGACGCGATCGCTGAACGCAGTCGCGGGGCGAGGATGCGCAGCGACACGGACCTGGCTGGAGAGAGCGAAGCGGTAAAGCGTTCATTCGAACGCGGGCGTGCGCAGGGCCGCGAGGAAGGCCGCCAATTGGAGCAGGAGGTGCGGGCAGCGGAACTTGGTATGGAGAAGGATCGCCATCAGCAACAGCTCGCTGCACTCACGGCACGTTTCGCGGAAGCGAGCGAACACTACCTGCACGAAGTGGAGCGAGAGGTGGTGAAGCTGGCGCTGGCAGTGGCGTCGCGCATTTTGCGCCGCGAAGCGCAGATGGATCCCCTGCTGCTGACAGGAGCAGTGCGTGTCGCGCTTGGGCAGCTGGCAGCATCGTCGGAGGTGCGTCTCCTCGTACCGAAGGCAGAGCTTGAGCTGTGGCAGGAGGCGATCGCTCACCTGCCGAATCTGGCGACCAAGCCCGCGGTCGCGGCGGCGGATGGCCTGCGCCTGGGGGATTGCGTCATCGAAAGCCAGGTGGGAACAGTTAACCTGGGCGTGCCGGCACAGCTTGCCGAGATCGAGCGCGGGTTCTTTGATCGCGCTCCAGCCGCGCAGGCAACCGAAGCGGCGGTGGACGCCGGACGAGAACCGCAGGAGGCTCGCGCATGACGGCGCTGCTTGAAAGCTATTTCCGGCGCTTAGAGCGCAGACAGCCGTGGCGCTGGCGCGGCAGCGTCGTCGAGTCGGTGGGCCAAACCATCGAGTCCTCTGGGCCGCCGGTTTCGGTGGGCGAATGTTGCGAGATCGAGGATCAGGCGGGGCAATTGCATGCGGCCGAAGCCATCGGGTTTCGCGGCCCGCATGTTCTGTCGATGCCGGTCGAGGCCGCGGAGGGCATTCGCTTTGGCGACCCGGTGTGGTCCGTAGGCGCGATTCCACGGGTTGAAGTGGGCTCGGCGCTGATGGGAAGGGTATTGAACGCGCTGGGCGCGCCGATAGATGGCGCCCGTGCGCCGCGACTGGAAGCGGCGATGCCGCTCGATGGCGCCGTGCGGTCGCCCTTCAATCGCGTTCCGATCACAGAGCCGCTCGGCACTGGGATTCGAGCGATTGATGCGCTGCTGACTGTGGGCCGTGGACAAAGGGTAGGAATCTTTGGCGGGTCAGGCGTGGGCAAAAGCACACTGATCGGCATGATGACACGCAACACGGAGGCCGAGGTCACGGTGGTGGGCCTGGTGGGAGAGCGCGGCCGTGAGGTCGGAGAATTTTTGCGCGATTCGCTCGGCGTTGAGGGGTTGAAGCGTGCGGTGGTGGTGGTGTCAACCTCCGATCAGTCGCCGCTGCTGAGGCTGCGCGCTGCACTCACAGCGATGGCGGTGGCGGAGTTTTTCGCGGCGCAGGGAATGCACGTGCTGCTGGTGCTCGATTCGCTGACGCGGTTTGCCATGGCGGCGCGTGAGATTGGGCTGGCGGCGGGCGAGCCGCCCACAGCCAAGGGGTACACGCCATCGGTGTTTACGCGTTTGGCGCGATTCATCGAGCGGGCGGGCCGGTTCCGAACGGGATCGATCACTGCGTTTTATACGGTGCTGATGGAGGGCGATGACCAGCAGGATCCGTTGGTTGACGCGGTACGCGCGCTGCTCGATGGGCATGTAGTGCTGGAGCGGGCGCTGGCGGCAGAAGGTTGGTATCCGCCTATTGCGGTGCTCGACTCCATCAGCCGGTTGATGCCAGCAGTTGCCGGGGACGAGCATCGCGAACAAGCCAGCATGGTGCGGAAGCTGATGGCAGTTTATGCGCGCTCGGAAGATCTCGTGCGCATCGGCGCATACAAGCCGGGCGCAGATCCGGAGCTGGATCGGGCGATTCGAGCACGCGAGGCTATCCGCACATTTCTCACGCAGGATGCGCGGGAGCAGGTGCGAATCGACGACAGCCTGCGGCGGCTGGCGGTGTTGGCTGGCGAGATTTGAGGGCGTGCGAAAGACAGTGGTGGACCAGGGGACGGCGCGAACCTGGCAATGCAGGATGGAGTTGTGATGCCGGGTTCTGTTGCGTTGTCGGAGGCGATTGCGAGGACTGCTGATGGCTGTTTCGCCGGGACTGAAGCGCCTGTTCGAAGTGCGAGAACTTGAAGAAAAACTGAGTGAAGGGGCGCTCGAGGAGGCGCTGGGAGAATTGCACGGGTTCGAGGCCGCGTTCAAAACGGCGAAGAACCGCGAACGCAGCGGGCGGCGCCAGATCACGGCGAGCGCCGGCTCGGCAGATGCGGCCGATAGGATTGCAGCGCTTGAGGAGACACGCGCGGCGCGCCGCCATGCTGAGATGCTCGCGCCCAGAGTAGCGGCGATGGAAGCCGAAGTTGCCGCGAGGCGTGAGGCGTTTCTGGCCAAAAGAACGGAGCGCAGACAGGCAGAGACTCTCATTCAGGAAATCGAGGCACGGGACGCGGCGGTGGCTTTGCGGCGATCGCAGCGCGATCTCGACGACTGGTTTTTAACCGATAGTCAACGCGCCAGCGGTCCTGCCGCGCCAGAGGGCAAAAAATGAATCGAAGCCGCCGTTCGAGACAAATCGCCGACTCTGCGACGGCGGCTTGCGCGGGCAGTGCCGCGAATCAAAATCGAAAAACTCGCTTCGCCCGCTCACGCATGAACCTTGAGGCGAAAAACGCTCCGTTTGGAAGAAACCTTCCTTAAATGGAATCAATGTCCCAGGATTGTAATCTCCAAACCCCTTCGTCCATCCTTTGGCACACTTTCTGCACTGTCTGTCTTCATGACGGTAGCCATGAGCACAGATCTTGGCGCAGGGGGCCCTTTGGCGGCCACGGGACTCGGTGCGGGACGGGATTCGGGATTGGGTGCAGGTGCGAACTTGAGCTTGCCGGCCACCTCTGTGCTTGGCACGGCCAAGGGCGCTGGAGGGGCTGCTGGGACATTCGACCACACCGCGGACGGATCGTCGATCGAGGGCGCAGTTCTAATGGCCGGATCGAGTCAGGCTCGTGCGAACTCGGGAACGCACGCGTCCGTTCCGGCAACGAGTAGCTTCAAGGCCAATTGGCAATCGACGTTGCGCGCCTTGGGTGTGGCGACGAATACCGAGGTCGAGACCGACGGCGAGGCGGGGAACACGGCGCGAGAGTTGGGCGCGGCGGGTGAAAACAACATTGGACAGGGCGGTGGAGCGGTTCCGGCAACGTTCGTTGTCACCGATGGCTGGGCGGCGCCTTCGAGTTCTTTTAATTGTGCGCGAAACGAACTAGCCGCGGGTTCAATGGTGACGGGCGCCGCAAGCGGAAATCTGTCGCGGCCAGGCTTGAGTGTTGCAATCGTGACAACAGGCACGCGAACGGCGTCGCTTGCAACCGGGGCGGTGGCAGACGGCAGCAGCATGCGCTCAACGCACGATCAGAGGCTCGAAAAACATGCCGCGGAAATTGCGGGAAGCTCGGTTGCCGCCCAAGCATCGAGTCAACCCCTCGCATGGCCGATTGTTTGCTTGGCCGCAGGGGTGCCGCAGCATGCCACAGCGGCGCTGCCGGCCAGGATCGCGCCCGTAAATCCGGACGCAGCCGCAACCAGTTCGAGAGATATGGATGACGATGCCTCGCTGAATCTCAACGCAACGGTGAGCGCTGACCCGCGACCGGCGGCAGTCGCGGCTTCGACACATTTACAGGACGGAAGTACTTCGATGCATCCCGTGACGAATCTCGGCATCGTTTCGCATGTGGCCGGCGCAAGTTCAAGTGCCGTGTTGCGAATTTCGCCGACGGGTGAGACGTCGGATGCCGACGGATCTCCGGGGGTGACGACCGCTTACGGAGAAAGGGAAGAAGTTGCGGCCTCATCTTTGGAGGCGGCGGCAGCAGTGGATGGAGGACCGAACGCCGGAACGGCGTTGCGTTTGGGAACATACCCGAGCATTGAAGAACGCCGGGCCGTGATTTGTGAAGGCATAGTCGGGCGAAGTGCAGCTAGCGAAAGCTCCGTTGCATTGCAGGCGGCAGAATCACAGCGGTCAAGCGTCGAGTCAGCATCCGGGCCTGTACAAAGGCTGCACCTGCAAGCGGTGCGCGACGTGAATCCACAGGGTGCGAGCGCGGGAACGCTTGAACAGACGACACAGCATGTGGCAATGCCGTCGTCCCCAATGGAGTCTCAGACGATGATGCGCGATCCGGCCGGCATCCACGTCCCCGTGAATGCCTTCGGCGTTACCAGCAATGCGATCGCTGGCTCGCCGCCGGTGGAGCAGGGGCCATTTGCCGCTCTCGACGCTGGAACGGCAACGGCCCCGGCGAACTGGGTGCATGCCGGAGGGCGCCAGGCAGAGGCCGGATTCGAAGATCCGGCATTGGGTTGGGTTGGCGTGCGCGCCGATCTCGTCGCGGGCGGTATTCACGCAGCCGTGATTCCCGCCTCGGCTGATGCGGCGCAGGCGTTGAGCGGCCATCTTGCGGGTTTGAGCGCGTACCTCGACCAGAACCATACTCAGGTGGCGACGCTGACCGTGGCTGCCGCCGAACATGGCACGACGGAAAGCTCAGCGCAACAGGGAACTGAGCAGGGGATGGACCAGGGCATGCATGAGGGCGCGAGCCAGGGGCAGAACCAGAATCCGGTGGTCGAACTGAACACTCCATTCGGTGCGCCAAGGAACGAAGTGCCAGGCACGACAGGTTCTGATGCTTCAGACTCGCAGTTCGATGGAGTGCGCGAATTGGGAGTTGCACGCGGAATGCATATTTCCGTGATGGTGTGAGCGCGGGCGGGACAAGCTGAAGAGATTCTCACATGGCAAAGATTGAAGAGATCTCAGTTGGGCGGGTGGAGGAAGGGCACAGCGGGGCGAGTAATAGGAGGCATTGATCAGGGGCGGGCTCACCGAGGGCGAGTGGTCGGATTAGTTGAACATGGGCCGGTGAAGGAAGCATGGGCGGGAATAAGAAGGAATGAGCCAGAGAATGGAGGACGGAATGGGCACAGCATCAGCAATCTTCAATCATGCGCTGACGGCGGGTCAGGCACTCAAGGGCCAGGCCGCAACGCGGATGGATGGGTCGACATCCGGAACCAGCGGCGCGTCAGGCTCGAGCAGCAATGACACTAGCGGAAATTCGGCGACAATTTCGGCCAACGATTTTCTTACGCTGCTGGTGACGGAGATGCAAAATCAGGATCCGACTGCCGACACCGATCCCAACGAGTACATCAACCAACTGGTGCAGGTGAACAGCCTGGAACAACTGATCGACATCAACCAGACGCTGAGCGGTGCGGTCAACCCTGCAAGTTCCGGTTCGAGCGATGGCGCTTCGTCCCAGGCTGCTCCGGCCACAAACACGGCCGCGCCTAGCGCGATCAGCGCGGCTCAGTTGCACGCGCTGCACGCGGGCCATGCGGCACCGCTTTCATCGTCCAACGCCCCGGCCAGCACCGGCTCCGCACTGACGCGATCGCCGGGCAGCTCGGCCGCCCAACCTTTGCCGGGGAATCTTGGAGCTCCCGCCGTGAACAACTCTGCTCTGCGGGTGGGCCATGCATTAAACGGGCAGGGACATTTGAAGCACGCAAAAGGCAATTCGATTGCTTTGCAATAGCGCAACGATGCAGGCCGCTCGGCCAGGCGAAGGCCGTAACGAAACGCGCGGTACAGGGGACTACGCGCAGCCGGGCATAGCGGCCCGGCGAACCGATTCGAAAGAGGAGATAAACGATGGCAAGCTTTTCAATTCCACTAACCGGGCTGCAAGCAGATTCTACCGCTCTGAATACAATTGCGAACGATCTTTCGAATATGAACACGACGGCTTTCAAGGCGGAGACGACCAACTTCTCCGATCTGTTCTACCAGCAGATTGGTTCGACCGGCTCCGGCAACCCTATTGAGGTAGGCGCCGGGGTGAAGGTGGCTTCGAATGAGATTGCTTTCACGCAGGGCTCCATCAATTCAACCGGCAACTCAACCGACGCAGCGTTGAACGGAAACGGATTTTTCATTGTCGCGAACGGTACCGGCGGCTACGAATACACTCGGGCCGGGAACTTTACGCAGGATACGAATGGCAACCTGGTTGCCGGCAACGGCATGAGTGTGATGGGCTATCCGGCGGTAAACGGTGTTGTGAACACGAATGCACCACTGCAGGCGATCAATATTCCGCTGGCGGGCCAGGTGCAGCAGCCCCAGGCTTCAACCACAATGAGCATGACTGCAAATCTAGACAGCGCAACACCAGCGGGCACGCAGTTTCCGGCGGAGATAACGGTGTACGATTCGCTTGGCCAACCGCACATTGCGACCATTACCTTTCAACCGGGGGCAATCGCGAATACGTGGACATATTCTGTTGCTCTGCCCGCTGCAGACTACTCAGCGGCAGGCGGAAACTCAGCGCCCGGGCCAATAACGGGGACCATGACGTTTGACCAGAATGGCAACCTGACACAGGTGCAGCCGACCGGCGCAGCGAATCCATCGAACGTGGGAGTTGCAGCGAACGATGTACAGTCCATCGATCTGAATTTCAATCCGGCTGCGACCAATGTGCTGGCCGACGGTGCGGCAGGCCTCGATATCCAATGGAATCTGCTTGACGCGAGTGGGACACCGAATATCAGCCAGGTCTATACGGCCTCCGCGGTCTCCGGAACAAATGCGAACGGCTACAAGAGCGGCACCTTTCAAAGCTTCACGATCAATTCAGATGGAACCGTGGCGGCGAAATACTCCAATGGTCAAAACCAGACCGTAGGGCAGATCGCGTTGGCTAATGTAACCAATCTTCAGGGGTTGCAGTTGCTGGGTGATGGAGACTACGCGACGACCCTGGCCAGTGGAATGGCAACGGTTGGCGCCGCCGGAACGGGAGGACTCGCCACCATTGAGGATGACGCACTGGAGGCCTCGAACGTGAATATTTCGTCGGAATTCTCCAGCTTGATCGTTGCTCAGCGCGCGTTCGAAGCCAACGCCAAGTCGGTGACCACGTTCGACACGGTCACACAGGACACCATCAATATGGTTCACTAAACGGTGAGCGGTGGCCGGGGTTCGCAGGATAGGCGGATCTGAATCTTTGTGCGAAGAATAACGAGCTGAATGCGGAAAACGGCGGTCTTCGGACCGCCGTTCATTAATTGGAGGCGACTTCGATGAAGAGCCCCTTGGCTTCAGCGAGCACGCGGCCTTCATCGTTGAGAACGCGAGCCTCAGCCCAGCGTTTCCGGTGTTCGGTGCGAACGACGCGTCCTTCGAGACGAAGTTGTTTGCCGCTGGGAACGGGGCGCAAGTAGTCGATTTCGATTTGGCGCGTCATTGACGAACTGCCTTGGGTGCGGACGGCTTTGCTCATGGCCTCATCGAGCAGCGTGGCGATGATGCCGCCATGCAAGTAGCCGGGATGACCATCAAACGCGGCGGAGACGTTGGGCATACTGACCACTGAGCCGTCGTCGGCGAGGAAGAATTCAAGATGCATTCCCGCCGAGTTTGCAGCGCCGCAGCCGAAGCAGCGGTTGCTCGCCGAATGAGCGAAGGGCTTGAGGTGCTCGTGGCGCGAAGTCATTCGGACCTCGCAGGTTCAAGAGCGCCGTTGAGCACTGCGGCGAAGACTTCGCGATCGATGTTGCCGCCGGTAAGCACGATGCCGACGCGCTTTCCGCGGAGCGAGGCGCGCTCATCGAGTGCGGCAGCTAACGAAACGGCCCCGGCGCCTTCAGCAAGATTGTGCGTGTCGGCGTAGACGGCGATCATGGCTTCGGCGATGCGGGATTCCGAAACCTGAATGACGCGCGCGACGTTCGCGAACAAGATTTCCAAAGCATCGGGGTGCGGAGTGCGGCAGGCGACTCCATCGGCAAGGCGCGAGCGCGCCGGCGCAGAGACAACTTTTCGTTCGCGGAAGCTGATCGCGTAAGCGGGCGAAGCGGAATCGACCACGCCAACGATTTCAGTTGTGAGGCCAAGTGCGTTGCGAGCGGCGGCCATGCCGCAGATCGAGGAGCCCATGCCGATGGGAACGTAGACGATGTCGAGCGGTGGTGTGCCCTGCAGGAATTCGAGCGCATAGGTGGCTGTGCCCCACGCCAGGCGCTCGTGATACGACTCGAACATGACAAGATCGCGCTCGCGAGCGAGCCGGCGCGCGTGCTCAAGTGCTTCCTGAAAGTCCTCGCCGTGCTCGATCAGTTCGGCGCCCTGCGCGATCATGGCGCGATTCTTCTCCACGCTATTGCCGTGGGGAACTACGATGACTGCCTTGAGGCCAAGCAGGCGCGCCGCCATGCCGGCTCCCTGGCCGAAGTTGCCGCGTGTGGCGGCTACAAAGCCGGTTGTCGAGGGCTGCATCTGCTTGAGCCAATGCGCATACACCAGAGCGCTGCGCAACTTGAATGCGCCGAGCGGAGTGTGATTCTCATGCTTGACCCACACCTCAGTCCCGAGGCGCTGGTTCAATAATGGCCAGGTGTACTGCGGCGTCGGTGGCATGGTGCGATACACCAGCTCCTGGGCTTCGCGGATTTGGTCGAGCGAGGGAAGAGGCATGAATAGAGGATAGCGGGTGCGCGTGGAACCGGTGGGAGTGAACGTCGCAGGGTTGACCGGAGTTGGCGCGGCGACACAGACTGGGGTCAGGGGCTGGTGGATAAGTTGAATTCTTCTTCATGTCAAACGCGTAGGAAACGCAGTGGAGACGTGCGCGTTTCAGCAGACATTCACAAAAGAGGCATTGTGGCGAAGGTAACATCGTGCGGAGCTGCACTGGGTGCGACGGCCGTCTTGGCGGTGATGGGATGCAGGCCTGTGCAAAAACTTACGGATCAACAGGCGGAGGGAAAGCATCTCTATGACATTGGTTGCGCCCATTGTCACGAACAGAACGACCTGCATCTGAAAAAGGTCCCGCCAGATCTGCATGGGCTCTTCAATCGGAGTACGTTGCAGGATGGGGAGCCGGCGACGGATGCCGAAGTGGAGCACGTGCTGATGGCGGGCAAGGGAATGATGCCGTCGTTCGCGTACCAGATGAGCCGGGAACAGATGGAAGCGGTGATTGCTTACCTACACAGTGGGCTCAAAGACCAGAAATAACAGAGCGAGGAGACGCAACGATGAAGATTGGAGTGTTGGGTTCGGGAGATGTAGCGAAGACGCTGGCTGAAGGATTCATCAAGCATGGCCACCAGGTGATGATGGGCACACGGGATGCAGCGAAGCTTAAAGAATGGCAGAGCAAGAATCCCAAAGCACAAGTGGGTAGCTTCAGCGAGGCCGCGGCGTTCGGGGAAGCGTTGGCGCTGGCAGTGAAGGGCTCCGTTGCGGGTGATGTGTTGCGCATGGCAGGAAGTGCAAATCTTGACGGCAAGCTGGTGATGGACGCATGCAATCCCATTGCCGACGCGCCGCCAGTGAACGGAGTGCTGAAGTTTTTCACCACGCTGGATGACTCGCTGATGGAGCGGCTGCAGCGTGAGTTTCCCAAAGCGCACCTGGTCAAAGCGTTCAGCTCGGTGGGGAATGGCCAGTTTGTGAATCCGCAATACAAGGCAGGGAAGCCGACGATGTTCATCTGCGGCAACGACGATGGGGCAAAGGCAGCGACCGCACGGATCCTGGACCAGTTCGGATGGGAGACGGCGGACATGGGAACCGCAGAGGCGGCGCGCGCGATCGAACCTCTGGCTATGCTATGGTGCATTCCTGGATTCACGAAGAACGAGTGGACGCACGCGTTCAAGCTGCTGCGCCAATAAAGCCCTGAGTGTGAGTGGGTTGGCGGCGTTACGGCGGGGCGAAAACGCCGATAATGATTCCCCGTATACTGTATGTCTATGGCGACCGAAAAAACATTCTATTTGGAGACATTCGGCTGCCAGATGAATGCCCATGACTCCGAGAAGGTGATTGGCACACTGCGCCAGCAGGGCTACTCCCAAGTGGAGTCGGAGGAAGACGCAGGCCTGATCCTTTACAACACCTGCTCGATCCGCGACAAGGCGGAACAGAAGGTCTTCCATCGCCTGAACGATTACAAGAGGCTGCACAAGCAGGGAAAGCGTTTCGGAGTACTGGGCTGCGTGGCCCAGCAGGAGGGCGAGAAGATCTTCGAGCGGGCGCCGTACGTGTCGCTGGTATCGGGATCGGCGAGCTATCGGAAGCTGCCGGAGATGCTCGATCGGCTGGAGGCGGGCGAGAGCCGCATCACGGGCCTGGACGACCGGCAGACCGACGAGACCTTCGAGACAGAATTCACCGCGCGGCAAAATCCGTATCGGGGATATATCACGATCATCGAGGGCTGCGACAAATTCTGCTCCTACTGCGTGGTGCCGTACACGCGCGGCAAGGAGCGCAGCCGAAGCTCGTCGTCAGTGCTCGAGGAAGCGCGGCGCATCGCCGACCTCGGCTACACAGAAATTCAATTGCTCGGGCAGAACGTGAACAGTTACCGCGACCCGGAAGGGAAGTCGACCTTCGCGGAGTTGCTGGCGGCGGTGGGCGAGGTGACCGGAATCCGGCGCGTACGGTTCACGACGAGCCATCCCCGGGACTTTACGCGGGATATTGTGGAGGCTATCGACCAGGTGCCGACCCTTTGCGATCACGTGCATCTGCCCGTGCAGTCGGGGTCGGCAAAAGTGCTGAAGCAGATGGCCCGCGAGTACACGCCGGAGTGGTACCTTGAACGGATTGCGTGGATCAAGTCGGCGCGACGCATGATTTCGCTTTCAACGGACATTATCGTGGGCTTTCCCGGCGAGACCGACGACGACTTTATCGACACGATGAACCTGCTGGCCGAGGTGGAATACGATTGCGTATTCGCATTCAAATACTCGTCGCGGCCGAACACGCCCGCGTTGGTGATGATCGACACGGTGCCGGAGGAGGAAAAGGCCAAGCGGCTTCAAGTGCTGCTTGAACGACAGCGCGAGATTCAAAGGGCCAATTATTTGAAGCAGGTGGGCGAGGTTCTTGAGGTGATGGTGGAAGGCATGAATCCGCAGCGGGGCCAGGTTGCGGCTCGCAGCACCCAGAACAAGTCAGTGAATGTTGACTGGAAGCAGCCGATCGCGCCGGCGCCCGGAAGCTACCTGCGCGCGCGCATCACCGGGGCATATCCTAATAGTTTGGTTGGCGAAGCCGTCTAACATATAGCTCGACTGGAGGATTCCGATGGACGAGGAACAGGCAGTCGGACGCATCCGAAACACCGCCGACGGTGGCCGCGGTAGCGAAGTCGAAGTGAGAATCCGCGGCTTGATGATGGATCCCTCCACGAATATGCCTATCGTGGTGTTGAAAGATGTGGCCTCGGAAGCGGTGATGCCGATCTGGGTAGGGATTTTTGAGGCGAACGCAATCGCACTCGAAATCGAGAAGATGACCGCCGCGCGGCCGCTGACGCACGATTTGACTCAGAATCTCGTCCGTCACTTGAATGGAAAGCTGGAAAAGGTTGTTATTACAGAACTTAAAGACGATACATTCTACGCCGTATTGTGGCTGCAACAGGAAGGCGAGCAGGTGGCCGTGGATGCGAGGCCATCGGATGCGATCGCGCTTGCGCTGAGGGCAGATTGCCCGATCTATGTCGCCGACAAGGTGATGGAGAGCGCAAAGCTGAATACCAGCGGCCCACCTGAGGGACCCACCGCTGAGCAACTGCGTGGCTGGCTCGAAGGGCTGAATGACGAAGACCTGGGCCGCTACAAGATGTAATCCAGCGAGAGATTAAGCAATCGAGTAGCTGCGCAGAGAAGCGCGGGGCGTAGACGTGCGCCCTGGCGCGGAGTTGGGGAACGGAGATACCGTTTCGGCGCAGTCCGCCGGCGTTCGAAGAGAAGAAGAGTGTCAGAGAGGCCGCAGAATCCATTCATGAGCATGGAGATAGGGGAGAAATCTGTGGATAAGTTTTGTTAACAGAATATCTGTTATCAGACATAAGATATCCGCAGGCTAGTTCCGGATTTCCACCAATAGGCCCTCTGCTTCGGCCTTCTGCTCGGCAGTAAGTGGAAGAATCGGCGAGCGCGGACGGCCCCCAAAGTATCCGTTGAAATCGCAGGCGGCTTTGATTCCCGCGAGGCCGAGCTCACCGACAACGCGCTTGCCTGCGGCAAGAATGCGCTGCTGTTTTTCGTGGGCGAGCCTGGGGTCGTGATCTTTCCAGGCGAGGTAGATTTCCTGGCAGGCTTGCGGAGCGAAGGTGGCGAAGGCAACGATGGCGCCGGTGGCTCCAGCTTCGAGAGACGGCAGAATGGAGCGCTCAGAGCCGGTGAGAACCTGGAAGCCGACTTCCCTGCTGCGGGTTTTGACGGGCGCGGCGGGCGGCGGTGCCGCAATGGCGACGCCTCCGGCGAGATCGCCGGCAGAAACGAATGCAGCGCCGGCGGAGTTTTGGGGCGCCTGCAACATGCGCGTTGTAGCGGCTTCGAAGATCTGGGTTACGGCAATGGTGCGCTTTGGCGCAGATTGGGTGGCGGTGACGGTCTGGCGAATGCGCTCGACATTGCCGGTGGAGTCTTTGATGCCGATGATGTTGGGGTGCTGAGCCAGTTCGGCGATGACATCGACGGAGATCTCGAGCGGTACAAACTTGGGGATGTAATAGAGGACGACCGGGAGTGGCGAGCGGTCGGCGATGGTGCGGAAGTAGTGGAGAATCGCCGCGGGCGGGAGCTGGTTGGAGTAGTAGCTGGGCGGGCGAACGAGAACAGCATCGTAGTTGAGAGTGGCGGCGAACTCAGCAAGCTCCAGCGTCGCATGCACGCTTTCGCGGCCGACGCCGGCGATCAAAACCTTTTCCGGCGCAGTGGCTTCGGCAGAAGCGCGGAGCACGTCGCGGGTCTCAGCATCGTTGAGGGCCGCTGCCTCGCCGGTTGAGCCAAGCACCACCATTCCTGAGAGAAGGCTGCGCGAGTAGCGCGCCATGTTGGCTTCGATTTTGCGGAAGTAGATGCGCTCGTCCGGATAGAACGGCGTGGTGACGGGCGCGAAGATGCCTTCGAGTAGCATGAATTGATTGTAGAACCGATGCGAAGCGAGGCTGCGCAGTTCCCTGCTGTTCAAAGCGCTCGAGTGACTTTGCGGGTGTATCGTGGTGTTCACATGGCAAGCCCATCGTGACCGTGGAAGAGGTGCCGCGATGACGGAAACGTCTCTGCGGAGCGAACAGACAAGCCGGAAGAAGCAGACGCTTGCGCGGCAGGCGCTGTCGTTCCTGCTGCATGCGCTGATCGCGCTGGCGGCATGGATCGCGCTGATGCTGGTGGGATACGCGGTGAATCCCGCAAGCGTGTCGCAGAGCGTGATTCTGCTTTTGTCGATCGCGGTGCCTCTGGCTGTGGGTTGGATCGTGGTCCGCATTCATCCCAGCGAGATGGCGACGGCGGTGTGGCTGCTGGGCCTGATCTGGCTGATGATCGTGGGCCTTTATGTGCTGGATTTGCCGACGGGGCCGGACCGGTGCTTTCAGTGCGGCGCGATGGACAAGCTTTCGCGAACGTTCTTCAGCCTGCCTAGTCCCAGCGGGCTGATCGACGACGACGGGCCGTTTGTTGGCACGTGGCCGGCGGCGGCGCTGGTGGGCTACTCGATCGGCGCGTGGATTGGGATGCGGCGGCGGGCACGAGCGTAGAGGGGCGAGTGACCTGCGGGAATTGTACTGGAAAATTATTAGTAATTTTCTGGTAAACTGCACTGAAATTGGTGCATGAAAAGTCGATTATAAAGAACTTAAGTATTCATTTATGCACTCCCCCATCAAAAAATGGATTTGATGATTTTTCCATTTTGAGGGCTATGTTAACTCCTAAGTTAACAGAGTTAGAACTTTGTTGATCAACGCACAGCGGGCCTCTGGGGCCGTACCGAATTCGAGAAACCAGACATTGATAAGAAGAGACGCCGAAGTGTTTTGTGCCGATCATGATGCCAGCATGCGCCTAAAGGTAATAATTACCGGCAAACTTGGAGAAGCAGGGAGCGAGGGAATATGGAGCAAGGAATGAAGGAGTTACGGGAGGGATGCAGATTTATTTTGGGGGTGGGGGCTTGACAACATTCTGAGGTGAACCGGTCAGGTTGTTCCCTCGGGGGCTAAAGCCCCGTTGTTTGGTTGTCGAGAATGTACGGGCTAAAGCCCGTACCCTTCAACTCAGGGCCGGAGGGCGATTCTCGCGCCGCCCTACGGGGCTGCCGGTCGTTTTCGTGCCCTACCCAGGACTGTGTCCGCCTGCGCGGACTTGTCCTGGGCTATCCTCCTCCGCCCCTACGGGGCGGGGTTCTGGGCTAGAACTGGCTGCATCGGTGGCCTGAAATGTAGCTTCCCTCGGGGGCTAAAGCCCGTACCCTTCCACTCGGGGCCGGAGGGCGATTCTCTTTCGCCCCTGCGGGGCTGCAGGTCATTTTCGTGCCTTACCCAGGACTGCGTCCGCCTGCGCGGACTTGTCCTGGGCTATCCTCCTCCGCCCCTACGGGGCGGGGTTCTGGGCAAGAACTGGCGACTGGCAAGTTGGCGCGGATAAATGTGAAGTCCGCATCGCGTTCCCTCGGGGGCTAAAGCCCCGCTGTTTGGTTGTCCGATAATGTACGGGCTAAAGCCCGTACCCTTCACCCTAAAGCCCGTACCCTTCCACTCGGGGCCGGAGGGCGATTCGCTTTCGCCCCTCCGGGGCGGGGTCCTGGGATGGATGGGGCAAGCGGTTTTCGTGATGAGTAGATACGATTCGCTCAGGATGACGCGGAGGTGCGATTTACCTTTTGCCGGCGACGACCGGATCTTTGCGGTTGGCGTGCAGCGCCTGGAGCGCGTAGACGTTGACCGTGTGCTTTTGCATGGCGGCGATGCCTTCGGCGGCGGCCTGGGCGGCCGCGAGCGTGGTGATGGTGGGAACGCGCTTCAAGACGGCGGCCCGGCGGATGGCTTTTTCGTCGAAGATGGCGTCCTGCCCACGCGGCGTGTTCACGATGAGCTGAATGCGGCCTTCCTTGATGAGGTCGACGGCGTTGGGACGGCCTTCCTCAACCTTGAAGACGCGATCGACGATGAGGCCCGCGCTCTCGAGCACGTTGGCGGTTCCGCCGGTGGCGACGATTTTGAAGCCGAGATCGACGTAGCGGCGGGCAAGCGGAATTGCTGCCTGCTTGTCGTGATCGTTGAGGGTGAAGAAGACTGTGCCGCCGGTGGGTAGAATTTGGCCGGCGGAAAGTTGCGCCTTCGCGAACGCCTCGCCGAAGGTGGACGCGACGCCCATGACTTCGCCGGTGGATTTCATCTCAGGTCCGAGAACGGTATCGACGCCTGAGAACTTGGACCACGGGAAGACGGGAGACTTGACGTAGTGGTGCTCGCCGGTGCCGAGATCTTTTCCTGAGGCAAGTTCGGCAGGCAGCAGGTCACGAAGTTTTTGGCCGGTCATGAGGCGCGCGGCAATTTTGGCCAGCGGGACGCCGGTGGCTTTCGACACATAAGGAACGGTGCGCGAGGCGCGCGGATTGACTTCGATAACGTAAACGTGGTCGTTGCCCTGGTCGTCGCGCTGAATGGCGAACTGAATATTGACGAGGCCGACGACTTTGAGCGCCAGCGCGAGCTTGCGCGTGTAGACGCGAAGCGTTTCAAGAGTGGACGGGTTGATGCTGACGGCGGGCAGCACGCAGGATGAATCGCCGGAGTGAATGCCGGCCTCCTCAATGTGCTGCATGATGCCGGCGATGAGTACGTCTTGAGAATCGCAGAGCGCGTCGACGTCGACTTCAACGGCGTTCTCGAGGAAGTGATCGACGAGGACGGGGCGGTCCTGAGAGTATTCGACGGCCTGGCGCATGTAGCGCGTGACGGCCTCGGCGTCATATGCGATGACCATGGCGCGGCCGCCAAGCACGTAGCTGGGGCGCACGAGAACGGGATAGCCAATGGAGTCTGCAACGGCGAGAGCCTGCTCAACGCTGGTGGCGGTGCCGCCGCGCGGCTGCGGAATTTTAAGATCTTCAAGCAGTTTGCCGAAGAGCTTGCGATCTTCGGCGAGATCGATGGAATCGGGCGATGTGCCGATGATGGGCACGCCGGCCGCGAGCAGGCGCTGCGCAAGATTGAGCGGCGTTTGGCCGCCGAATTGCACGATCATGCCGATCTCTGTGCCCGATTGCGCTTCGTGGTTGTAAATTGCGAGCACATCTTCGAGCACGAGCGGCTCAAAGTAGAGGCGATCGCTGGTGTCGTAGTCGGTGGAAACGGTTTCGGGGTTGCAGTTGACCATGATGGTCTCGTAACCATCGTCTTTGAGCGCGAAGGCGGCGTGGCAGCAGCAGTAGTCGAACTCGATGCCCTGGCCGATGCGGTTGGGGCCGGAGCCGAGGATGATGATTTTGGGCCTGGCAGTTGGCGGAGCCTCGTCCTCTTCCTCGTATGTGGAATAGAAGTAGGGCGTCACGGATTCGAATTCGGCGGCGCAGGTATCGACGAGTTTGTAGACGGGGCGGATGCCGTGCGCTTCGCGCAGTTCCCTCACCTGCTGGATTCCGGCGTGGCCTTGGAGCTTCCATTCCGTCGCGATGCGCTCGTCGCTGAGACCGAGGCGCTTGAGGTGACGAAGTCGCTCCGCGCCGACATTTTCGGGTGCGAATTGTTTCAACTCCATCTGCGCGAGGGTGATTTCGCGAATCTGGTGGAGGAACCAAGGATCCATGCGCGTGAGGCGGGCGACGTCGCGCACGCTCATGCCGCTTTCGAAGGCGTAGCGAATGTAGCCGAGGCGCTCGGGGCGCGGAGTGACGAGCATCTGCGTGAGGCGGCGCGGCTCCAGGATTTCGGCGCCGGTTTTTTTGCCGGTCTCAAGCGAGCGCCAGGCCTTCATCAGCGACTCCTTGAAGGTGCGGCCGATGGCCATGACTTCGCCGACGGATTTCATCTGGGGACCGAGGGTTTCGTCGGAGCCGGGAAACTTTTCGAACTGCCACTTGGGGATTTTGACGACAACGTAGTCGATGGTGGGCTCGAAGCAGGCCGGCGTTTTACGGGTGATGTCGTTGGGGATCTCGTCGAGCGTGTAGCCGACGGCGAGCTTGGCGGCGATTTTGGCGATAGGAAAGCCGGTGGCCTTTGAAGCCAGAGCAGAAGAACGCGAGACGCGAGGATTCATCTCGATGACGGTCATGCGGCCGTCCTGCGGGTTGACGGCGAATTGAACGTTGGAACCGCCGGTCTCGACGCCGATTTCGCGCATGACGGCGATGGCCGCGTCGCGCATCTTCTGGTATTCGCGGTCAGTGAGGGTTTGCGCGGGCGCAACGGTGATGGAGTCGCCGGTGTGCACGCCCATGGGATCGAAATTCTCAATGGAGCAGATGATGATGACGTTGTCGGCGAGGTCGCGCATGACCTCAAGCTCGAATTCCTTCCAGCCGAGCACACTTTCTTCAACGAGACATTCATGGACGGGCGAAAGGTCGAGGCCGCGCGCGAGAACCTCCATCAGCTCTTCGCGGTTGTAGGCGATGCCGCCGCCGGTGCCGCCGAGGGTGAAGCTGGGGCGGATGAGAATGGGAAAGCCGAATTTGGCGGAGAAGTCGAGCCCGTCGCGCAGATTGTTGACGAGAGCCGAGCGTGGAACTTCAAGGCCGATGCGGACCATTGCGTCTTTGAAGAGCAGGCGGTCTTCAGCTTTCTTGATGGCTTCGAGCTTGGCGCCGATGAGTTCGACGTTGTAGCGCTCGAGGACGCCGGTATCGGCAAGGTCGACGGCGAGATTGAGAGCGGTTTGGCCGCCGACAGTGGGGAGGAGAGCGAACTTCTTGGAGTTGGGCTGCGCCGCGAGCATCTCGGATTCGATACGAATAATTTCTTCGACGTACTCGTGGGTGAGGGGCTCGATGTAGGTGCGGTCGGCGAGCTCCGGGTCGGTCATGATGGTGGCCGGGTTGGAGTTGACGAGCACAACTTCGTAGCCCTCCTGCTTGAGGGCTTTGCAGGCCTGCGCGCCGGAGTAGTCGAACTCGGCCGACTGCCCGATGACGATGGGGCCGGAGCCGATCACGAGGATTTTCTGAATGTCATTTCTGCGTGGCATGGGTTAGTTGGGTCTCACTTTGGGTCACAGAAGTCAATCGGATTGTCGGTTCCATGAATGTGTTGAACTGCTTCGACTCTGCAATCTCCTTCTCCGACACACGTCATTAGTTTTGGCTGTTCTGCAAGAGGGAGCCGGCGAAGGTTGCCCTCTTTCCCTCTTAGTGCCGCAATCAATCGATACGAACCGGGTGCGACGACGCCTAGGTTAAACTGGCCCTTCAAATTCACCGGTAGCTCAAGGAGGACTCGCTGGGTTTTTGAGTCCCTGAGCTGAATGATGGTGTTTTCGAAGACAAAGGGTGCTTCTGAATCATCTACCAACACCCCGGAGACCTCTACGGATTTGTCTACCACCAGATTCGGCGGCGCTGGTTCGTCTTTGCAAAGCTGCTTTTGCGCCTCGATACACTCCGCAGGGGTTCCGGTACAGACCGTCTGCGCGAGCGCTGGAAATCCCGCCAGACTCATCAGAATCAAGCCAGATCGGATTGAAGCGTTCAAAAAATAGCGGAGCCAAAAGCCCCGCTGGTTTGAATTCCCAAAAATCTTGTGCGCCGGCGAGGTCATCCCTTCCACTCCTCCATCATTTTGCGGAAGTCGCGGAACAGGTAGTGCGAGTCGTGCGGGCCGGGGGCGGCTTCGGGGTGGTATTGCACGCTGAAGAGCGGCAGCGTCTTGTGGCGCAGGCCTTCAAGCGTCTGGTCGTTCAGGTCGACGTGGGTGAGCTCGACCTCATTCGCGTTGATGGAGTCGGGATCGACGGCGAAGTTGTGGTTGTGCGCAGTGATCTCAACTTTGCCGGTGGCATTGTTCTTGACCGGATGGTTGCCGCCATGGTGGCCGAACTTGAGCTTGTAGGTGCGTCCGCCGAGGGCCAGACCGCAGAGCTGGTGGCCGAGGCAGATGCCGAAGACCGGCACGCGGCCCATGAGGCTGCGGATGGATTTGACGGCATAGTCGACGGGCTCGGGGTCGCCGGGGCCGTTGGATAGGAAGACGCCATCGGGCTTGAGGGAAAGTGTATCTTCGGCAGAGGTCTCGGCAGGGACAACAGTTACGCGGCATCCTTCGCGCGTTAACATGCGCAGAATGTTCTGCTTGATGCCGAAATCATAAGCTATTACATGAAGGGGCTCGCGCCCTTTTGGGTCTTGGAAGAGAGCAGTGGAAAGAAGCGGGTCCCCGGCTTGGTTGCGGGGGTCGGAGGCCGAGAACTCGTAGCTCGTCTTTGTGGAGACGACGCGGGCAAGGTCGGTTCCCTCCATCTTCCTGATGGCGCGGGCCTTCGCGACGAGTGCGTCGGGATTGGAGACGTTGGTGGAGATGACGCCGCGCATGACGCCGCGGTCGCGCAGGTGGCGGACAACGGCGCGGGTGTCGATATCGGCGAGGACAGGGACGGAATAGCGCTCCATGTACTCGTCGGTGACCTGCTCAGAGCGCCAGTTGGAGCTGATTTTGGAGAACTCGCGAACGATGAGGCCTTCAATGAAGGGGCGCGCAGCCTCGTTATCGGCATGGTTGGTGCCGTAGTTGCCGATTTGGGGGTTGGTGAGAACGACGATCTGCCCGGCGTAGGAGGGATCGGTGGCGATTTCCTGGTAGCCGGTAAGTGAGGTATTGAAAACGACTTCGCCCTGGCATTCGCCCAGGTGTCCGTGGCCGTTCCCGCGGAAGATGCGCCCGTCTTCGAGCGCGAGGATCGCCTGCATCGCCTCTCCGAGGAGTGGATTCAATCGATTTTAGCAGGTTTATGCGGACGAAATTGGTCCGGTTTTCCACGGTCTGCGTAAGAAGGCGAGTGCCGATCTCGAAACCGGCGCGACGGGCGGTCTGGATTCCAGCGATGCGAGGCGATCAGTGGACGACGCCGGCGTCGCGGGCGGGCCAGTAGATGAAGACAGCCTTGCCGTAGATGAGGGAGCGTTCGACGGGGCCGAAGTCGCGGCTGTCGGAGGAGATGGAGCGATGGTCGCCCATCACCCAGTATTCATCGGCCGGCAGCGTCATTTCGGCGATGGAGCGCGTGTCGCGGAACTCGGGTGGGACGTAGGGCTCGCGAACCAGCTTGCCGTTCACGATTACACGGCCATGATCGACGCGGAGCGTGTCGCCGGGAAGCGCGATGACGCGCTTGATGTAGCTTTTCTCGGGATCGCGCGGGTAGTGAAAGACCACAACGTCGCCACGATCGATGGCCTGGAAGTGATAGACAAACTTGTTGATGAAGAGGCGGTCGCTGTCTTCGAGGCGCGGCAGCATGCTGGTGCCTTCAACGCGGACCGGCTGATAGAGAAAGGTGATCATGAGGGCGGAGGCGATGGTGGCGATTGCCAGATCGCGGACCCAGAGCATGATGCCGGCGGATTTCTTGTCGAGGGCCGGGGCTGGGGCGGACGAAGGCGGAGCGGACAATGTTTCGGTGGACGGCAGGGCCTGCGGCGGCGCATCTGCGACTGAAGGGAGCGGGATGGCCACGGTGGAGGCGGTTTGAGGCGCCGGCAACGATGAGCTTTCTGGCGGGAGCCTCAGAGCTGGAGGAAGGCCTGAGCCTGGTTCGGATGATTTCGCTTCGGGTAAGCCGGTTTCCATTTCTATAGCTCCAGATTACTCCGGAATTGTGCCCACTTGCACGGTGGCGGCATCCGGAGAGTAAAAAATGCGCCCAAAACCGGCGCTTATGATGCGGACGGAGATAACGGCCGCATCAGCCGGACGATGAAACGCAATCGAACGGCTAGTGAGAACGGTTGCGCATGACAGTTTGGTAATGCCCCGTTCGGTGGATTGATGGAGTACCTGCAAGAACGGTTTAATGACTCCAGTACCCGGGACCCCTCACAAAATATCTATCCTCACCACGATCTGATGGAGGACCATGGAAACTCTTGTCGAATCCCCCCGAGTTCCATTCGTATCCGGTTCCAACCTGCCAGTCTCATCATTGATTCCTTTCCGCCGGCTTGTAGTTCCCTGCCTTGCCATTGCAATCGGCGTTTCGGTGGGCAGCGCAACCGGGCTCACACTTGCGCTGGTGAATGCGTCTCGCAGCGTCGTAACTGCTTCCAGCGATTCATTTGAAGCCGACAACACGGCGACGGCCCAGCCGGCGATGAACTCGAGCGCGCCGACGGCGAGCCTTGCGATGAGTTCAAAACCAGCAGTTGCGACTCAGTCGGCTACCGATGTTCCAATGGCGATTCCGGAAGCGCCGGCTGCAAACTCCGTTTCCAAGACAACTGACGCACGGCAGTTGGCAAACGTCACCCCGGCAGCGACCAAGCCAGAGCCAGCTGCAGAGAGCTCCAGGAACGAGATTGCACTGAACAAAACGCCGGATGCGCTGAAACCTGCAACCCTGAAGATGAACGGCAAGGATTTCCCGGTGGTAAGGCCGGCGGCGGGGGTGAAGACACCGGCGGCAGCCAAAATTGAGGCGCAAGCGCCTGCCGCTATTCCGATGGAGGCCGAAACCAGCCTGAATCCTATGGAGTTGAGCATGGATGCTCCTGCGCCGGCGAAGCTTTATACCGAAGGCGATCTGACGGTTGAGGACTTCAATGCGTCGACGGGAACGGTGGAGACCAGCGACGGCAAAACGTTTGTTCTGGGAACGACGGTTGCGTCAGCGAACGCAGCAACTTGGGAGAGTTATCGCTCGGAAGTGCATTACCGGTGCGACCAGAAC